>Ga0265294_10010796_pt1 | contig 10335 bp, 9 predicted proteins | sample MunlanPumphouse3_FD_192504 | JGI IMG/M metagenome (GOLD analysis project Ga0265294, IMG submission 192504) | Groundwater microbial communities from a municipal landfill in Southern Ontario, Canada - Pumphouse #3 | ecosystem: Environmental > Aquatic > Deep subsurface > Groundwater | place...
TACTCATATTAAGTAAAAACCCCATTACATAAGGATTAAACACCATCAACAAACCCCGATATATAGGGATTCTTATAAAAACATGATGAAAAACAAATTTGGTTCAAATTTCAGGAAAGGAGAAATAAATAAGAGTTAGGAAATTTGTTCTTGACATCTCGATAGATTACTAATATAATTATAATTGTAAAAATAAAAAATAAATAAAAAAAACAATTATTAAGAGAAAGGAGGAAAATTATTTGATTACTAAAGAACAGGAAATAAAAAATAGACTTAAAGCAAAAGGAATATTGGTAGCATTAGATGACGATGGGATGCATATAGAAGATGAAAAATCTGGTGTTGTTGAAGTATTGAGTTTAGATGACTTTAAAATTTTTATGGATAAGATAATTACTATTAGCATTGCAGATTCAACTAAATTGGATATTGAAGATTATGAAGAAGAAGAGGAATAGCAAGAACATTATTAATGTTACATATCAATAAAACAATAAAATAAAAAATTGGAGGAATGTTATACATATGTCAAGTCAAGAATTGCGACAAGCATTAAACAAGGTTGAAGTTACTGGTGTAGTTAAAGAACATAAACTAGGAACAGGTAAAACAGAGAACGGTGATAAATATATCAATGGCTCTTTGGTTATAAAAGCAGGAGAATTTACCGAAGTCACAGTTAAAGTATTTGTAACCGAAACTAATTCCAAAGGCAAAGTTAAAAAAGCCTATGAGAATCTAAAGAAGATTCAAGATGGTGAACTAAAGACATTGGCAGAAGTACCAGAGGAAGAGGCTGTTAAAGTCAGACTATGGGGCAATGATGGATTTACTCCACAATTTAGAGAAGAAATGTATAAGCCTGAAAATGCAACAGAAGTTGTTGCAAGGGTAGGCGTTGATCTTGGATTTGGGAATATTACAATTGATAATAATATTGAACCAGAAGATTATAAAGCTACTTTCGATGTAGAAGTTTTTGTAGAATCTGTTGAAGAAGAGTTAGACAAGAACGATGAAGAAACTGGAAGGGTAATTGTTAAAGGGTGGTGTCCTGTATACGGTGGTTCAGTAATTCCTTTGGAAATTAAAGTTGGAGTTGTAAATGATGAAGAGGGAGAATATGATTTTGCTGAAGATATTCGAGATAATGTTGACCCTGATACCACTGTAAATTTTTGGGGAGATATTGATTATCGGACTATCATTGAAAAAATATCTAAAGGCGGTGGATTGGGCAGAGCAAAAGTTGAAGAAAAAAGAACTTATGTTCATGATTTAATGGCAATAGGGGCTGATTTTATTGAAGGTGACGATGAGTATGATATTGACACCATTAAACTAGCTAGAAATGTAAGAGAAGAGAAAAAACAAGAAGTGGAGAATAAAGCAGAGGAATCAGAAAGTAAAGGGAATAAAAGAGGTTCTAAGTTTAATAAAATACGCAATAAAATTAAAGCGAATAGAAACAATAAAACGAATGATGATGTTGAATTTGATGAAGATGATATTCCATTTTAGAGTAAGTCACTAGATTAAAAAAATAAAAATAAAAAAGGGGATTGATAGATAATATGGCATTATCACAAGATACGGTATTATCACAAGATGTTGCTAATTTATTTGGTGATGTGTTTGGTTCTACAGCTAAAATCAGTAAAATATCACCAGACTTAAGAGGAAAAAGCATTGTTATTTATGGGGGTAATAATGTTGGTAAGTCGCGACAAGCGGCTAGGTTTAAAAATCCGGTTTTTATGCCATTTGAAAAAGGCATGAACGCTATTTCTGGTGCATTAGTATTACAAAATGCAAATTGGGCTGACACAAAAAGGAATATTAAAAAGTTATCTTCAAGGAAGTTTATGAAAGCCTTACAAGCAGGAGAACAGATTACGCTTATGTTGGATGGTTTTGAAAGGTCGGGATTCTATTGTCAAAGATACATAGAAGGAAAGTATGATGCTTTTGATATAGCGGATGCGAGACAGGGGTATGGTGCTTGGGCTCAATATGAAAAAGAGTTTTGGACAGAGATTGATAAATTATTAAATCTTGGGTACACTGTAATTTTTATAGGTCATGCTGATATAGGTGGCAATAAAAAGAGTAAAAACCAAATTTATCCTAAAGGCGACAAACGTTGTGTTGCCCCCATTGTTGATAATGCAGATATTGTCGCTTATGTAGAGTCTAATGGAGTAGATGAAAAGGGAGAAGAAATTCTTTCATCTGCATATTTTGTAGAGACTGATGAATATTTTGCTAGATCAAGATTTCCCTATGTAAAAGACAGCATTGAAGAATTTACTGCTGAAGCATTTGAAAAAGCAATTGTTGATGGCATAAAGAAACAACTGGAAGAAGAAGGTGAAGATGGGGTAACTTTTGAGGAGCAACAGGAAATATATGCAGGAGAAGATGTAGACCATCCCACTCTTTTAAAACAAATTAAAGAATTATACGATGAAATGAAAGAGTTAAATATTTTAAATGAATACGAAGCAATCACAGAAGAGTATCTTGGGGAGGGTGTTAGAATTAGCGACACCTCACCTAAACAGATTGAACCTCTTATCTGCATTAGAGAAGATCTTAAAGATATGATAGATGATTTTCAAGACACGCTTAATGAAACTGAAGAAGAAAACGAAGAAGAATAGTTTAAATTACAAAAATAATAAAGGGGTTATATTTTGCCCCTTTATTATTCTAAGGTGGTATAATGACCAAAAAAAGTAAACAAGTAAAATGCCCTGTATGTGGGACAATGAATGATAAAGAAAATACAAAAAAGATAGATACGCGCTATTATTGTGTAGAGTGTGGAGAAAAAAGAGAAAAAGAAAGAAATAGAAATAAAGATGGTTGGGATGAATTATTTGAATACATATGTGATTTATATAATATAGACGTTTTAACCGGTATGATGTTTAAACAAATACAAAACTTTAGAGAAAATTATAATTATACTAACACAGGCATGTATTTAACATTAAAATACTATTATGAAATTTTAGAAAATGAAGTTAAAGAAAATACAGGATTAGGGATCATCCCATATTATTATGATAGAGCTAAACAATATTACATAGATATTCTAACTGTGAAAAAGCATCTAAAAGACTTTGAAATAGATGAACAAGTAAACACAGTAAAAATAAAAAACATTGATATAAAAGAACTAAAAAAGCAAAGGCAAATATCTTTAGACAGTATTGATTGGGAGTGAGAAGTGGGTGATTAATCCTAAATTCATTAAAAAATATTATGATAAGCGTTCAGCTTGTCAGGTATTAGGAATACTTATGAAAGAGCCACACAGAGTACAAAATCAAGACTATTCTTTAAGTGAAAAGGATTTCTCTAGTGGGTTGCATGAAGTAATTTTTATTTGTATTTATAATTTAGCAAATCAAGACATTAAAGAAATTACAATAGGTGAGATAGAGGGATATTTAGCATCTACAAATCCCATTAGCTATAAAAAAATATTTGATAACAATGAAAACACTGAATGGTTACATGGCATATTACAAGATGCAAATTCTCCTAATTATACATATTATTATAATAAAGTTAAAAAAATGTCTTTATTGAGAAGTTATTTAGAACAAGGAATAAATATTTCAGATATATTAAATATTGATGAGATAGACCCTGTAAAGAGACAACAGCAACAGGAAAAATTTGAAAATATGACAATTGAAGACATTGTCAATTTATGCGATAAAAAAATACTATTAGCCAAGAAGAATTTTGTAGTCAAAAATGACAGTGAATCAAGAAAGGCAGGAGAGGATGCAGAAGCTCTATATTTAAAAATGAAAGATTCGCCATCTTATGGATTGGGACTGGAAAGCGAATATTTAAATACAATTACCAGAGCCATGCAAAAGAAGAAATTTTATTTAGAGACTAGAGACAGTGGCTGTGTAGATTGTGATACAGAATATTTTAATGGGTTTCAATGGGTAAAAATATCAAATTATAAAAATAATGATAAAGTATTGCAATACAATAAGGATGGCACTGCTGAATTAGTAAATCCACTAGAATATCACAAACACCCAGCAGAATATTTATGGCATTTTAAAACGGAGCGTGGCATAAATCAATGCTTGTCTGATGAACATGATATAGTGTACATAAATGACAGAAACCTCCAGAACATGGAATTAGTCAAAGAGCCTTTTAAGCAGTTCAAAGACAAACATAATCAACTAAAAGGGGGTCATAAAGGGAAAATTATAACCACTTTTAAGTATGATGGCGAAGGTATTGATTTATCTGATGAACAAATTAGAGTGATGGTTGCAATAATAGCCGATGGAAGCTTTGTGCATGAGTATAAGGATAGGGATATATGTAAAGTTAACTTAAAAAAAGCTAGAAAAAAGGAAAGGCTTGAAAAAATATTGCACGATGCGAATATAGAATATGAAAAAAGAAAGCCTTTAAATGGTTATCAAATGTATATTTTTAAAGCACCCAGAATTGAAAGAAGTTACACACCTTATTGGTATAAGTGCAACAAAAAACAGTTAGAAATTATTGCTGATGAGGTTTTGCATTGGGATGGCTGTACAAATAATAGGAGATGTTTCTGTACAACTGTTAAAGAGTCTGCGGATTTTGTACAGTTTGTATTCTCCTCTCTTGGTCAAAGAGCTACAATCATGACGTACAATAGAGTAGGTAGACAACGTGAAATAGACGGGAAGATTTACACTACTAAAAGCATAGATTATGTTGTAATTATATCTTCTCAGCGACCACTGATAGGGATTTTCAACAATAAAAAGAAAGTAGGAATACAAAAATATAAAACTTTAGATGGCTACAAATATTGTTTCACTGTCCCTTCAGGAATGTTGGTGTTAAGAAGAGGAGACAAAATATTCATAACTGGCAACAGTGGAAAGAGTCGTATAGCAATTAAGCGACTATTAAATGCAACTGCACCTTATATATGGGATTTTGAGAAGAAGGATTTTATAAAAAATCCGAATGGTGTAAATAATTGTGCTTTGTATATAGGTACAGAAATGGACTTATACGAAGAAATAGAACCTATGATGTGGGCTTTTATTAGTGGGGTAGAGGAAATTAAAATTAAGGACTGTACACTTACTAAAGAGGAAGATAATCGTATAAAAAAGGCAATAGAAATATTGCAAAACACCCAACTTTATCAAGAGCATAATCCTAATTTTAGTGTTTCATATCTATGGAAAACCATAGAAGACTATAAAAAACAACATGACATTGTTGCTGTGGGGTTGGATTATATAGAATTAAATCCTAGTTTAATAGGAGAGTACACAAACAATACCAAAGGAATGGGTGTAAGAGAAGACCAAGTTCTTCTTGATTTATCAACTAACTTAAAAAATATTGCAGAAGATATTGATGTTTTTATGATGGCTTTCACCCAAACAACAGATGAGGCAAGGCGAGATGGAATACGTGACCAGAGAGCTGTAAAAGGTGCTAGATCACTACCTAACAAAGCAGATGTAGGTGTAGTTGTTTTTGAACCAACAAAAAAAGAATTAGGGAAAATTGACGCTATCGTAACAAGAAAAGGGATTGTAAGATATAAAACTCCAAACATATGTCATTCATTTTATAAACTTAGAGGTGGAATACAGCAACATAAAGATATTAAAGTCTGGGGATATCAAGATTTAGGTACTATGGAATATGTAGATATGTTTTGCACAGACAAAGATTATAAATTAGTAAATGTAAACCCAACAAAAATTGAAGTTCAGGACGATAAAATGATTGTGTTTTAAGGTGGTGACAGATTGATTACCGCAGAAGATTTGCTTGAAGAAGTATCTCTAGATGATATTACAAAGATAATGTTAGAAATGGGAAGTAAACTACCCAAAAAAGATAGTGCAGGAAACTTATATTTTACTACAGTATGTCATGGCACAGATAAATATAAACTTCATTGTTTTGCTGATAGCAAATTCTTTATGTGTTATACAGAATGCGGTTCAATGAGCCTCTTTAATGTATTAATGAATATAAATGGGTGGAGTTTTTGGGAAACTTTTACATATGTAGCTAATTTCAAAGGAATAAAAATACATAAAAGAAAGATAGGGTTAGGCAAAAGAACAAGTCAAATAAAAGACGAGTTAGATTTTATAAAAAGGCACTTATATACGCCCATCAAAACAAAGATACAACTTCCATCTTATAATAAACATATTCTTAGTATATTTGATGATTATTACCCTAGTTCATGGATGCAAGAGGGTATTAGTGAAGAAGTTTTAAAACACTTCAACGTTAAATTTTATTTTAATCAGATGAAGGCTGTTATTCCACACTATGATGTCAATGGCAGATTGATTGGTATTAAAAGTCGTAACTTTCTGAAGCATGAAGTAGATGCTGGTAAAAAATATATCCCTATTACTATACAAGGGTTAACATATAAATACCCAGTGGGATTTAGTTTATATGGTTTATATCAAAATCAAAAAGCAATTAGGTATAGTAAGACTGCCATTTTATTTGAAGCAGAAAAAAGCGTTTATCAATTTGGTAGTTTTTATGGGCAAAAATATAATAATGCAGTTGCTTCACAAGGTATGAATGTGTCATTATATCAAAGAGATTTATTGTTAGATCAGGGAATTGAAAACATGATGATTGCTTATGATAAACAATATCAAATTGAATATATAGATGAAAAATATAAGAATACGATTGAACATAGAGAGTATATTGCATATTTAAAGAAATTATTAAAGGTTGCTAGTTTATTTATAAATTATTGTAATGTTTATATTATAATGTGCTGGGATAGCTCGTTAGAATACAAAGATTCTCCTACCGATAAAGGGAAAGAAGTATTTGAGGAATTGTATAAAGAAAGATATTTAATAGAAAATTTGAATGAAATTGGAGAGATGATTGATTGAAGTTTATATCATTAAATACAGGATATGATTTTATTCATGAAGAAGATTTACTAGAAACATTATTAGTAAATAGAGATGTTACAGAGCCAGATAGATTATTAAACTTAACTGAGAATGAAGTACATAATGGAATGTTATTCAAAAATATGAGAGAAGGCTTAGAATTATTACATAAGCACATAAGAAATAATAGTAAAATACACATATTAATTGACGTAGATGCAGACGGTATAACTTCTGCAGGCATGATGTATCTTTACATAAAAGATATAAATCCGAATATAAACATAGCCTACTCTATGAATGAAAAGAAAAAACATGGGATTATTTTAAAAGAATTAGCAAAATACGAATATAATCTTTTAATAGTTCCTGATGCAGGTAAAATTATTGCCTGAAAATACCTTTTCCTTATTATCGTAAGGGGTTATCGCTAGATAGCTAACGAGGGAACCTAAGTCAAAAATGATATGGCAATCTCGTGGGAAATAAATAATTGCAATGACTAAAAATAAAACAAGGTGATGCAAATAGCATGTATTTATAAAATAACTAATATAATAAACAATAAAATATATATCGGATACACCTCACAAAAATTGCAAAAAAGACTATATCAACACAAATGGGAAGCTGAAAACAGGTGTAGTACTTATTTACATAAAGCGATTGTGCATTATGGCAAAGAAGTTTTTAAGATGGAAAGCATTTATGAGTTGAAGGAAACAGACGACTGGCAAGAAAAGGAAAAGTATTTTATAAAATTATATCAAAGTAATAACTCTAAATTTGGGTATAATCTAACTAATGGAGGGGAAAATCCACCTGTTCATTATGGGGACGACAATATCGGAGCAACATTATCTGAAGAAGATTATCAAAAGATTGTTCAGTTACTACAAGCAAGTACCCATACTCTTGTCGATATATCAAAAATGTTTAATGTAGATGACGGTACAATTGAAAGAATTAATAATGGATTAATACGATATAATGCCAAAATAAAATACCCAATAAGGAGTTTGTCTTTTAATAAGCAACGGGCTTCAAATATAATTCATGATTTATTACATACCAATTTAAAAATAAAAGATATTGCCCAAAAATATAAAATGCACTATCAAAATATATCCGATATAAACAGAGGAAAAACATATTCATGGCTTCATAGTTATGAATTACCACTAAGAAAAAATACTAGAGTTTATAATAAGTAAACATTGCAATTATTTAAATCCTGTATCGACTATTCCCTTAATAGGGAAGTAGAGTCACTATTGATACGTGGCAAGGTTTTAGGAAACGAAGCCTTTGAAAATCGAAAAGGGTATTCTTATATAAAGTATTTTATATAAGTAAGAAATAGTCAGAGCCATTGGAAACAATGGAATAATCGAGTAATGATTTAAAACAATGTAAAGAGTTGGTTAAACAAGGTATTGATATTCTCATTTTAGATCATCATATTATAGATGAACTTAACCCATATGCAACCGTTATAAATTGTATGGATGGACATTATCCTAATAATACATTATCAGGTGCAGGGGTTGTATATAAATTTATAAAAGAGTATGATAAGAAACACAATATAAAATATGCAGATAAATATTTAGATTTATTGGCATTAGGGTGTATTGCTGATATTGTTGATTTACGAAATTATGAAACACGATTTTTAACCCAACAAGGTATAGAACACTTTGCAAAACATAATGAATTTTTACATGAGTTAATTATAAAGCAAGCTTACAGTTTACAGGGTAAGGTTACAATAAAAGGTATTGGGTGGTATATCGCACCATTACTAAATGCAGTTGTTAGGGTTGGTGAAACAGAAGATAGAATTAATGTATTTAGAGCATTAATAGGAGAACAAGAGAATATAGAGTATCAACCAAGAAGAAAGAAGAAAACAGATCCTAAACCACCGGTTGAGATTCAAAGTTTACAACAATCTATGGTTAGAAATTGTATTAGTTTAAAAGGGAAACAAGATAGGATAGTAAAAAAGAGCGTGGAAGATTTAAATAAAAAAATAAAATCTAATAAACTTGACAAAGATAGAATATTGATTGTTGATGTAACGGAAGAACTAGACAATAATTTCACAGGATTGGTTGCTAATAAACTTTCTGAATATTATAAAAGGCCATCAATACTACTCAGAAAAAAAGCAAATAAAAAAGAAAAAGATAATAAAGAGGATAAAAAAGAAATTTTGTATGGCGGCAGTTGTAGAAATTATCGTTTATTTCCTATTGTTAGTTTTAAAGACTTTTTAAATGAACTTGGAACATTTAATTATACAGCAGGACATTCAGAAGCTTTTGGATTTGAAATTAAAGAAGAAAATGTTTCTATTACTAAACAAAAAGTAAATAAAATACTTGAAAAAGTAAAAATTGAAGATGTATATAAAGTAGATTATGAAATTCCTGTAGGTAGACTAAAGAATAAACATGTAGAGCAAGTAGGGAAATGGCAAGATTTATGGGGCAATCAATTAGATGAACCATTGTTTGCAATCACTGATATTTATATATCAACTGATAAAATTAAACTGATTGGCAGCAAAAAGAATTTGATTAAATTTGAAGCTAATAACATTATATTTGTAAAAAAATATGTTAATGAAGAAATTTATAATTCTATGATATTAAAGAAAAGCAAAGGACTAAATAAAAAACGTGCTGGTAGAGTTAAATTAGATATTGTAGGAAAATTTGTTGTTAATACATGGGAAGATAAAGGATATCCACAAATAGAGATTGTAGATTTTAATGTGGTGGAAGATAATGAAGTCTTATTTTAAGAAAGGATAGTTATATGAAACAAGAACAATTTGTACATGTACATGTGCATAGTGACCGTAGTAATATTAGAATTCTTGATTCAATCAATAAAATAAATCCCATGATAGAGTATGTAGCATCATTAGGGCAAAATGCCCTTGGTTTAACGGATCACGAGTGTTTGTCGGCACATGTGGAATTTATCAAAGCTATTCAAAAAATGAAGAAAGACAATAAAATTCCCCAAGATTTTAAACCTATTTTGGGGAACGAAATCTATCTAGTAGATGAAGACGAGATGAAAACAGAGATAGAAAATTACATCTCTAATTTTTATCATTTTTTGTTAATAGGTAAAGATGCAAAAGGGCATGAACAGCTAAGAAAATTATCCTCAAAAGCATGGTATAGGATGTTTAGCTACAAAGGAATAGACAGAGTGCCAACATTTTATGAAGATTTTGAAGATGTTATAGGCGAAGATAAGGGGCATTTAATTGCTAGTTCTGCCTGTCTTGGTGGATATATTCCACAGAATGTGCTAAAGATACTTTCGGAAGACCATCTAGATAAGCAAGAATATAAAAGGA
>Ga0265294_10010798_pt1 | contig 10335 bp, 10 predicted proteins | sample MunlanPumphouse3_FD_192504 | JGI IMG/M metagenome (GOLD analysis project Ga0265294, IMG submission 192504) | Groundwater microbial communities from a municipal landfill in Southern Ontario, Canada - Pumphouse #3 | ecosystem: Environmental > Aquatic > Deep subsurface > Groundwater | place...
AATCATAAAACTTCTTATTCAAATATTTATTAAAATTATCATTTGAATCTCTAGGAACATATGTAAAATAACTATTAAACCCCATTTAACATAATAAGTAATTTATCTTCATACTTTATTTTTATTTCTGATAATAATGCCTCATAAGATCCATTGTCAATCCCTATGATAATTGCTTCTTGAAAACTCCCTGGTGAATAACGACTAATTCCCATACCATTTAGAGATGTTCTATAAGCCTTATCATAAACTGTTAAATAAGCTTCAACATAGAGATCTTTTTCAAATCTATCTTTAAGTATATTTTCTATTTCTATTAATTCTTCTTCTTTAGTTGGTTTTAGTTGTAACTCATACCAAATATTAAATACCATTTCATTTCTTTCAATGGAATCACTATTTTCCATTACAGAAAACAATGGTCCATATACAGGGGTTCGGTACTCACCATTTTGAGCTATATAGGTATCGCTCATTGGAAATGGAACAAATCCAAGATCGAACTCAATTGAATCTCCACCCCAACTATTAATTTGGGATATATCCCCTGGATGGAATAATACTTTTCCATTTTTCCAATCTGAGCTACCTAATTCATATTCGTGGTTTAACTCAAACAAGTTATTATCATAAAGTTCTTTTATAAATGCTAAAGTTTCTAATGCTTGTTGGTTATTAAATGTTACTTTTTGTAACGTTTCGTTAACAAACTCTCCACCATTTAGAGGAATTAATTGTTCTGCATAAATCGAGGTAGAACCCCCTAATACATATTCACCTTCTAATAACTGACTTTTCGCATCTATTGCCCATACCTTAAACGACTCCCAAGACCAATCTCCAGCTAAATACTTTTCAGTCGGATTTTCGATATTTAATCTATCCAGTAAGTTTTGATTAAAATACAATCCTGTTTCAAGTTTTAAACTCCCCAGTGATAACCCATAGGATTTATCGAAATAACGACTTGCTTCCATAATAGATTTATCGATATACTGATTATCATTAAGTGGTGCAATCGCACCATTTCTTGCTAAATAAGGAATCCAATCAGAACTAATATTATAGTAAATATCCGCAAGTGGCGTTCCGTTTTCACGTGCTTGTAAAATTGCATTTTGTCTTTCTAATCCCCAAGGTGCATTTTTCGGATAAGGTATATAATGAATTTTCACATTATATTTTTCTTCTACTTCTTTTTGAAGGTTTTGTTTTTCTTGTTTATTTCTTCCAAAATAGTTTACATGAAACGGATCATACTCAGTAACATCACCACTCATGATATAAATATTTTCAGGTTCTTCTAAAACTGCTTCTACTACCGTGATTGTTCTTTCAACAATCAATTCATCATCAAATGAACCTGTTATTATATAAGTAAGTTTGTATTCACCTTCAACATTTATATTAACTTCTCCTAAGATAACAATATCATTGCTATCTAGTTCGCCAATCGAATCTGTAGCCCTAATTCCTGATATCGGGTCAAATGATTCACCTTTTGTAATAATAGTATCTGAGACACTAAAAAGTTCTATTTTGTTATAGATTTCAACCTTTCGAACCACTTCTACATCGATACCGTTTTCTTTAAGATAACAGGTAGGTTCTTTATCTAAATTATCCGGGTCTTCAATTTTATAAATAATTTCGTTCTCACCAGGTTGCGTGTTATCAATGTCGTTCTTAACAACCCGAATATAAGCACTCAAATCTCTTGTTGTATTAATGCCCTGATTATTTACAATAGGTTGAACTACAGTTACACCTTCTAAAGGTAAAAATATAGTTCCAATCTCTATTTTAGCATTAGAAATCCCATCCCATACCACATCTCCATTAACTACAACAGAATTTAATTGCCATACAGCAACAAACTCCATATCCATAGTGACCTTATAAGGAAATGTAATTTCCAAATCTTCAAAAAACCAACCCTTTAGTTCATATCCATCTCTATCAATGGTTGGTGCAAACACATCATTTCCTTTTTTAACCGTTTTTGAATCTAACGTTATACCATTATCGTCTTTAAAAATAACTGTATATGACTTGGTCCCACAAGAAACCAATAAAAACATTAAAACATAAAAGATTCCCAAACTTAATATCTTTCTCCCTTTAGACATTATGCATCCTCACTTATTATATTTTTTCAAACTATTAAAACGATAAATTATATTTAAGTATACCATATTGAATAAATTTTTAAGACAATAAATAATACCTCCTTAGTTTTACACATGTTTTTTTATGAGGTTAAGTCCTTACTCGATTTATTTCTAGTAGACGAAACTGGCGATTAGTCTGTCAAGTTTTTCTGTGATTATTATGACTTAATAAAGCTTCAAATAATAGAGAAATGTGGTTACGTATCTCAACTTGATGGTATTAAAAAGTTTCATGATTTCTAGAAGAAATGATTACCATACTTAACCCATAAACTTCTATTAAAAATAACCCTAACTTTAAAAAAAGATAACGGACACTGAATCTGTGTTTGTTATCTTTTCATTATTTTTAAATGTTTAATATCAATAATTAACGTATCCTAAACTACTCCCGATTGATAATATATAGTATCAGTATAATTCGGATTAAATAGTATTGGATTAATAATTAAATCCAGTTCATTGATAATAGAATGTACATAACTTAGTGGAACCATAATCATATATTCCGATTTAATAAAGGTCGTATCTTTAGCACCTGCAAACACAATTCCTACTATTTCATGGAATTGATTAATCACCATACTTCCACTAGATCCACCGGCTCCAGGTGCTGATATGTCAACCGCTTCATACGATTTTACAACCCCATCAATGCCTTCCACTAACCTGGTTCCTACTGACTGATGCATCCCGAAGGTAATGGTGTTTTTTGTCCTAAAGGTTGTCCAACTATGGCAAGCAGTTGGGATTGGTCGTAAGTTTCACTAATAGGAATCACATTTAAGTTTGCCTCTTCTTTAGAAATGGTTAAAGTAAACTTTATGATAGCCAAATCATGATTAACAGTTGATTTATTTGATTGGCCATCAATAACCAATTCACCTATATATTGTCTGTTTAAGTAATCTTCTATCGTATATTTTACATAAGGGGCTTCAACAATTAAACCAGTTGATGAAACATATGTTTTTGAAACCACATGAGAATTTGTTAAAACATAAAAATTTAGTCCTTCTTCTCTAATAATAACACCACTTCCCATTGATGAACCAATCACAGTTGAAAAACGGGAATCAGGGTCATTACTATAAAGGGTATTATAAACTTTGATGAACCTATTTATAAGGATATAACCCTTAATGCGGTATTTTATCCCTCATTTGAGGTTATAAATGACATATCTAAAAACGTTATGAGAGGTAACGTCAAAGTTATAATAGTTACCACTTTCATCTACCCAACCAATTAGAATATTATTTGGATCATCCGGCAGTAATGGTTCATTTATGGTTGAACCTAATTTTGTATATATTACTTTATTATTCAACAAGACACCATTAATCATAAATGATACCCTTACATTGGTATCTAATAATTCATATTTCGCAACTAATATATAGTCTTTATCAATGATATTACCAAAATCAAACGGTGTAAGACTATCTTGTTCATACCAACCTATAAATTTATAATTTTCTTTTTCTATGTTTACAGGAATTTGTTTGACACCAATTATGCTACCAATTTCAATATTATCAACAATATCAATCGTAATATTTATTTCATTTTCTTGAATAAATACTATTTTATTGGTTTTTGGCTTTTCAGGGGCAAAACTGGCTGTTAATACTAAATCTGAATAAACCCCTTCGTTAAAATCATATAAGGTTTCATTATTTAGCCACCCAACAAACTCAAACCCATCTTTATTGATTGGTTTCGCTTCGATGGTTTTACTGCCTTGTTCGATTTTAATACTAATATTAGGGATATCGACTAAGTTATAATCAAATGTGACGGTGCCTCCACCCGTACATCGTGACTGTTTGTTGATATGAAAGTCATACTGTGAGACTGTCTTTCTTGTGTCATCTGTATGAAAATCTAAAAAATGTCGTTTTTTTGGATTACTACATTTTACCATCTACAGATACACTTATTGGCTTAGCTATCTATTCAAATTTTTTACACAAAATGCAATCTACAGATGGTATTTTGGATTGCAAATCAAAATCCCTTCAAAAATCAAGCATGCTATGGGCACAATTTATCTTTGCTGAGCCAACACGTTCGTCTATACATTCGAAAAAAACACGCTATATTGAGAGTATACCTCAGTATATCATTTTTATCTAATCATACTTTTTACCCATTTTAGTAATTCCTCATAATTCATTTAGTTACTAGCCAGTGCTAATCCCACTCTGATAACTTCTTGATTGGATGGTTTGAAATCTATATCCTACATACGTAAGAATAAAGAGAGCATATGCATAGCAATACGTTTATTTCCGTCAATAAAGGCATGATTCGTATCCAGAGAAAAAACATAATCTATTTACTTTTTCAATAACACTTTGATAAAAACTTCACCATCATATGTTGGAAGATTGATTTGAAATTGGATTTAGTATTCATAAGTCTCTCATGTCTTCGGTTACATCCGTTCTTTCAATCAATTCCGCTTAATATCACTTATTATCTCATAAGATTTTTGTTATCTAAAACTTAATCAATTTCTAGCAACTCTTCAATATTTCTAATCACTTTTGACTTTTTTTCTACTTTTTTTAACTCTTTTCTCATGTTAGGACCAATGATTACGGGTATTTGATTCATAAATATATCATATGTGATTTCCTTATTTAATGGAATTAATCTTGTTTCAATAAACTGTGGTAAAACATCCTGAGGAATGTTTAACGCTATTCCAGAAACTATCCCTGAAACAGAGTATATATGTCTTTTTTTTTCATCAAGCAATTGTAGTTTTTGATTTTCATATCTTAAAGCAACAAATGTTTTTTTGAAAGCGTGCTGAAATCCAGTGAGAATTTCATGTTGTTGTGGTGTTACTTGAACAGTGTATTGATTGATATATTCTGTGATGATTTCGGGCGAATCAAAAAATTTATCTGCAATCTTCACGAAATCCGGTTGACTCAGTCTATCAAAAAATCTTTCTACATTGGAAAAGTGGGGGTGGAGTTTATATTTTTGATTTGTTTTATGAATAAGCATATAATATAATCCATAAAACAATTGTGCTCTTTCTTCTCCTAAGATAGCACGATGCTTCATCAATTCCTTTTGATTTTCACAGCAATCTTCAACCAATAGACCACTTCCACAAGGACAATAGATTTCCTCATTCTTATCATCTTGACTAAAATCAGTAATTCGGTCTATTTTATCCAAATCTACTAGTGATATAGGGTCTCCTTTAAACTTCCACCTTGGAATTTCTCTAACAACTTCATTATATAAACTAACTGCCCTATCAATATCAGATTCGATATCAACAAATTCTTGCATGATTCGACTCATGTCAAAATCTAGAGACAACTGAGTTTGAATAACAAAATTCTCAACAAAATCATCTATAATGAACTCACTTTTAAGTTTTTTAAGTTTCTTATAGAATTCGTTTAATATTGGATTGTAGATATTAATCCCGAATTTCCCAACTGATAGGTAAGTCTCCCAGCTATGAATGTAGAGAGGACTATAATTAGAGAATACAGTCTCTCGATAAAATGCAGGATGTTCAAATGTGTCTTCATATACATAAGCTGCTTCATTGATTTTTAAAAATATTCTAGGAAGACTCATCAGTGCTTGATCTAGAGTAATAGTCAAATAACTTGGCTTGCAGTTATCGTAAATATTTTTAAGCTCATCCCTATTGATTTGTCCTCTTACCAATAAAACTCCATTCAAAAAATCATAGATGTTATCTAAATCTTTATGTCTATCTGTTATCACAATTGATCTTACAACATCTTGAATCATTATTGGAATTTGAAAACCTTCTGCTATCCCGTTATAGGAAAGTAGAAAACAGTTTTGAAGTTCTCGAATCAACATATAATCTTCAATACTCTCGTGATTGAACTCGATTTTTTGATGAAGAATGTTTTTTAATAAGTTAAGTGCATCAGCACTAACATATCCATCAAATCTAGTTGGATCTTCAATCAAAGATTCATAAATTGCGAAAAGCATTTTCTTTTTCGTAATCTTTTCATATTCCCTTGAATCATCAACCATATGAACATATAAGGTAAACAGAATTTCTTTAGGGTATTGATTTATAAAATCATATTCGTTAAACATTAGTCACCTCTAAATAGTTAATTCTATAAGTTTTATCATATATTTGTCATTAAAAAAACAAATTGATTCTAGTGTAAATTTTCGAAACAACGTCTTTATTTGTGTGTAAATGCATGAGTCCCTCCCAATTTGTAAAACTGTATCTGTGCATCTTTTGGATATGCATCTACTATATTTTCAATCTCTTCACATGATAAGCAAAGACCATTTAGATAATTACAAATGATTTTTTCTGATTCACTCAGTGAATGTTCGCTAAATTTCTTAAAATCTACTAATAGATCTAAGACTTGAAGCAACTTGTAGTTTTCGTTTGTAACTTTAACTCTTGCTTGATTAATGACCACTCTAATGTTTTTTACCTTTATTGTTCTTTTCTTTTTTGATACCTCATTAGAAAATATAACTAAATCACTAGATGTTTGTGTAGTTAGTCTTAAAGCGTTTGCAATATAAAAACCACTTCTATATCCAATGACAGTATCATCTTCAGGCTTAATATACTTCTTGTTTATTGCGTCTTCAGAATTCATTACCGCAGTTTTCAAGATTCTATTAGGATTAGGTAATCCATAAACACCATTTTTTGATTTTATCAGTTTATCTTGTTCAAATAATCTTCTAATTGATTCTCTAATAGTTCCCTGCTTAACATCAGGATAGGCAGCATATAATTCCTTTAAAAGAAATGGTTCACTAAAATCATAGACCTTCTCAATGTATTCATATAATTGATCGATTATTTTCTTCTTTTTCATGATGCCTCCTTCACTACAACATCATTATAGCATAACCATTCCATTATGTGACATATATTCTTATGTATAAAGAACTTTTGTCACAAATGATAGATTTAAATAATTTCCTAAAAGTATGATTAAACTCATGGATCTAATCTTTATGCAAATGCGTCCAACGCACATAGAATAATTTTTAATTTTTTGTGATGGAAATATATCATTGATTTTATCAAAGCGATTATAGGAAGTTTATGTAATATACAGTGCTAGGAGATGACAGTTAATACTTGAGGGACAAAAGCAACTATCATATAAATACAATATAGTAGTATTATTATGAATATAATGTCTTTTTAATACTTTATGATACTTTTAATTATGTGAATGTGATGTTTAGATGTATTTGATGTAAATTATGTATATCGATACAGTTTTGGGACATGTAAATAGAAAGAGGTGAAAATATGAGTTTAAAAGAATCACTATCGAATGCTTATAAAGCCGTTCAAGAAGAAACCATTAAACAATTTGAGAATACTAAGGAAGCGATTGCTAATTTCAAGCCACATCAACTGGAAAAGAAAGTAGCTGATGCTGAAAAGGATATCTGCAAATATAATGACTTACTTGATGATTTAGAATTCAAAGAAAAAGAATATAAATACAAGAGGAGTTTTGCTGAAAAAGAAAAACAACTCGCTGAAGAAAGATTGAAGAATTACAAAGAAAACAATTAATAAAATCATTTGCAGGTCCCAAATTTGATTGAGTCAATATGAATACCGATTTTTCTCCTATTTAAGATCTAAATGTAATAAACGAAACCTGAGTTTATATGAACTCAGATTTCGTTTTTTTTATCGTCGGATAACGTGCATCTTTTAAAAGAAAAGTAGTTATATATACTTTAAATACATACAATGGGTAATTTACTTAATTTCGTGTCAATTTCTGATGGTCCTTCTACATACTTCCATACACTTCCACAGCACAGCTACGCGCTTCTTATCAATTTCATTTTCAAGTTAAGTTCTCATACAAATCAAGCCTGACAATCATTCAATTTATGATTTTATTGAATATATAATCATTCCAATATATATCTAAAAAAGAGTAGATTTAAGAGTTAAAAATACTTCAAAATGACGTGTCTTTTGAGTCGTGTTTCAGCTCATTAAAGCGTCATGTATTGCGAGTAATATGACCTTGCTGGAATAGGTCGCGCCACTCACCAGATCAACATTTAAACTCTGCATTTCAATGACATCAAGGATAATCACTTCTGCTGGTTCACCCTGGCCTGAATCGTGTTTCAAGATCACAATCTCTGTGATTTCATGATTGAGAACCGTGACTTCAACTTCTACAGAAACTGGAAAAGCTTTATAAGATCCCAAGTATGTTCCATCATCTAAAGTTGTTAAATCAACATCCACTATTTCTGTTGAAGAAAGTTCCGCAAGAGATTTTTCTGTCATTTTTACAAAGTAGGTGGCACCACCTCCAATGACAAGTAAAATAAATAAAATGATGATGAAAACCTTTGTTTTTTTCTTCATTTAAAAAATCTCCCCAATGTTTTAGATGACGATCCATTTAAAAAAACTGAACGTTATTTTTGTTATAAAACAGATTATAATCATTTATCGTTAACCATAGGATACCACAAAATATCAATCATTTCTATATAGAAACCGTCATTTGAAGCCAATTTTACCCTAGAAATCGCGACTTTTGAGAAAGTGAGCCAGACTCTATACCGCTAAAACTCTTACCAATCTTTCAAAACCTCCCTATTCATAGTGCTTTTTGGTACCTTTGACATAGCTTACTGGTATTTTCTTTCCGACTTTTTCGATGAAGTCATTAATTTGTTTCTCACTGAAACGGAATTTATTAGCGAGGATGATGCCTTCAAGATAACCTGAAGAGACATAAGTATAGATGGTTTTTGTTGAAACTTTTAGGAGTTTCGCGACTTCTTTTACGGTGTACAGTTCTAAATTATGTTGATGATTTTGATTCATCTGCACTCTCTTTCTTCTTGGAATCATCCAAGATATAACGCTCTATTTGAAACTCTGAATCATCTTTAACCCTATTGATGTGATGAAGGTAGATCATGGTCGTTTCAATACTCTGATGCCTGAGAAGGGCTTGAGTCGCCTCAATCGAACCTCCACGAAGGAGGTTAAAGGTTGCTGCTGTATGTCTTAAGGAATGAATGGTGAGCTTGAAATCAGGTATACCAGCCCTCTTTAAATTTTCTTTCATCATCTTATTCAATTGGTAAGTTGAAAGCTGCTGCGCGCTCGTGTGGGAGCTGTGAGAGACAAATAAATATCTGGAATTATCAGATCTCATGTTAAGGTAATCATTAAAAGCATTTGTTACAACCTGTGAGATTTTCACGAATTCATCTGATTCTTGTCTGCCTTTACCTTGAACAAAAAGTATCGATATATTCCCCATTTTTGCGAGATCTTTCTTCTTCGCACGTATGATTTCGATACCTCTTAATCCAGTCGTAATCATCAATAATATAATCGCGTAGTTCCGATAACCTGAGATACTTATGCAATTCAACTTTGCTGCTTTAAGCAGTAACTGAGCCTGTTCTAGTGTGAGTGGTAGCCTCTTCAATCGCTTGCTGACTCTGGCACTTCTGATTCCTTCAGTGATGTCATAGATATAAGAGGGATCTAGATTATATAGTTGATAATTCATTTTTAAGAATCTATAAAAACTTTTAATGACAAGTATTGTTTTTTGGATTGTGTTCGCAGACTGCCCAATCTGAACCATGTAATCTCTGAATTTGATAATATCTTGACGTTTGGGAGTCATCACTTTATTAGCCTGAAGATAGTATGCAAATTGTTTTAAAATGGATTCATAGCTCCTTTTTGTTTTTATACCAACATCAATATGATCTTTATATAGTTCTATTAATGAATGAAAGGGATGAGCATTTTGATTTTGTTCACTATGATTATTCTTCATCTATTCACCTACTCACCTTTATATTAGTAAAGAATTTCACAAATTACTTTATATGTCCATTGATTAACTTAAGAAAAGTATTTTAATGAACAAAAAAAAGGCACTGCTATTTCGCATTAGCGAGCAGTGCCTAGTTCGTAATTAATTTTAAAATCAGTTCGTTGCAATAAGTAGATTAAGCCTTAATAACGATGATTGTGTAAACAACTTCAGTTGTAGTTCCAGATGGTGTGAATACCAATAAGTCATCAGTGAATAAGCCTAAAGTCTTAACTGCGCGGTCAGAAGCAACAACCATGCTT
>Ga0265294_10010799_pt1 | contig 10335 bp, 10 predicted proteins | sample MunlanPumphouse3_FD_192504 | JGI IMG/M metagenome (GOLD analysis project Ga0265294, IMG submission 192504) | Groundwater microbial communities from a municipal landfill in Southern Ontario, Canada - Pumphouse #3 | ecosystem: Environmental > Aquatic > Deep subsurface > Groundwater | place...
AGATAGTTCATATGCGCAACAAACACAAATCCGATTAAACCTCCAACGACGATGAACAGAACAAGTACGCCCCATATCCCTCCATACGCTGGTGCAACAAATGACAAAAGCACCGCAATACCCACCAGTACGGATGCCAGACGTATCATCCGAATTGGCTCTATCGATATACGGGGTGCAATCAGGGATGCAAAAATCGTTCCGCCATTCATGGCAGCAAACACAATGCCCAGAAAAAACGGACTCTCATCAGTAAATTCCGGATATAATGAAACAAGAACACCCGAGATTCCAAGAAGGATAAACGAGGAAAAATAGAGCCACTTGTTTCTCCATGCGACGGTATGCACCGGGGGAAGAACGCTGATGAGCACAGCGGCCGTATCACGGATAAAAAATGAGAGCAGCAGAGGTAATGCCGTTAATGCAGTAAAGAGCAGCACCCCGCTGTTCTGTCCAAAATATGTATTCAGGATGCCTGTGCCCATCAATCCCGCGATAAGCCCCGCGTTCATGCCTGCGAAGAACAGACCCGAGAGACGTGAATGATCCTTCTGTGAATTCACCCATGAAAGTGCACAGGACATAAAGAGCCCTGCACCAATACCCTCGACAATCCGTGCGAATATGATTACATACGGGTTTAAGGCCATCAGAATAACAATCCCCGCGAGGAGCGTAAGCACAAGTCCTGCCGTGATAAAAGGTGTACGCCCGTAGCGGTCGCCGAGCACGCCTGCAGGGATGACCATGACAAAGGCCCCAAAAAAATACGCCGAAAAAATAATCCCCTGAAGAGCGGGCATCCCACTGGCATATTCCGGAAGGACAGGCACAATCGCATTGGAGAGTGCCATCACAATGAAACTCCCGATGATCAATGACAGGCGTTGTCTCATTGAGTAAATAATCGGTATTAAAAATATAAGAGGTTCTCGTTATACCAGACGGTACGTTTCAAGGTTCATCGGTGAAACGGTCTGGATACGATAATTCTTGTAAATAGAGGAAGCGAGGTCGATGGTACTCTTTTCATCGCCGTGAATCGTGAAGATACGTTCCGGCCGGGGCTGAAGGTGTTTCACATACCGCATCAGCTGGTTTCTGTCAGAGTGACCGGAGAATCCGTCAACGGTCTGAATCTCACAGTTCATGATAATCGTCTCGCGGCGTCCGATGGGTATCTCTTTCCATCCCTTCTGAATCCGTCGCCCGAGAGTCCCGTCTGCCTGATACCCGACAAAGACCAGACAATTCTTCTCCTCCGGTGCAAGCGTGCGCAGATACTCCATCACCGGTCCGCCGGAGAGCATACCGCTTGTGGTAATAATAATACAGGGCTCGCCGTCAATCACCTTCTGACGGAGAACTGATGAATCGACCTGCTCAAAGCATTCCGCGAGGAATGGATTCATTCCTTCCTTGAATATCTGGGTTCTGAGGTCCGGGTTCAGGTATTCCGGATAGGTCGTGTGAATAGCCGTTGCCTCTTTGATCATACCGTCCAGATAGACCTTGACCTTGGGGATCTTCTCCATCCGAATGGCTTCTTCAAGGGTCAGCATCACTTCCTGCGAACGCCCTACGGCAAATGCCGGAATGATGATTTTTCCTCCGCGGTTAATGACAGTATTGACAATCTCGTAGAGTTTCTCTTCTGCCTCTTTTGTGGAGGGCTGTATGTCATTTGCGCCACCATAGGTGCTCTCCATGAAGAGCGTCTCCAGACGGGGGAACTGCACGGTGGCAGGGCCGAAGAGACGGGTCGTACCGTAGTTGAAATCGCCCGTGAAAGCGATATTATGGAGCCCGTCTCCCAAATGGAAATGAGCGATGGCAGACCCCAGAATATGGCCTGCATTATGGTAGGTCAGTTTTACATCGGGGGCAATATCCGTGACCGAACCGTAATTTAAGGTAATGGCATGTTTCAGGTATTCCTGCACTTCTTTGGAGGAATAGGGAGCGACACCACCGTCTTTATTCACCACATCGATATAATCCAGCTGAAGCATCGCAGAAAGGTCACGTGTTGCCGGTGTGCTGTATACCGGACCCTCAAATCCATATTTGTATAAGAGAGGGATCATGGCACAGTGGTCAAGGTGTGCATGGGTCAAAACCACCGCATCCAGTGAACTGAGGGGCGATATTTCGGGGACTCCAAGAAAAGGGAATCCTTCCGTCGAACTGCCGGGCTTCTCTCCGCAGTCAATTAATATTCTGCTCTCTGGTGTTGAAAGGAGAAATGCCGCTCTTCCGACCTCGCGGCAACAACCGAGGGTGGTGACACGGACCCATTTGTCCTTGCTTCTGGCATCACTGTGGATTCTTTTCCCTATGCGCCGGAGAAAGTCTTTTCGTTCATCTTTAACCGACTTGAGGTACTGGCGAATATCTTTTACGGTCTTGCTTTCGATAGGTGGTGTCCGGACAACTTTTGCCGTCCATCCGATCTCTTTGGTGATATCACGGAGGGTCGCTCCGTTCTTTCCAATAACAACACCCGGCTTTTCGGCTTCAATGAGGACTTCTCCTGTATCGGGGTCAAAGAACATGTCGGTGATGCCAGCACTCTCAGGAACTACTGCCCGTATTTTTGGGGCAGCTTTCTCAGGGTCTTCAAGGATATTGGGGCGGACAACAATTCGTTTACGCAGTTCACGGGCAAGGATCTTAATTAAATCCTCCTGTTCGGCAAACAACTTCGTATCATCCGTATAGATGACCAATTCCGGCCCTTCAAACTCAACCTCTGATATTGAAATACCCTTAGGTACTTTGGCATTGATCTTCTTCCTGAGATCTTCTAAACGCTCTTCGATTAACATTAAAATCGTCCTAAAAAAGAAAAATAGAGAGATGACAAAAGAGTTTAAAGAACCTCTTCGGTCATCTCCTCGTATTTATCCTTGGTAATCACTACGATACTCATTGACTCACCAGATGCTGAATCACGACGGATGGCTGCCCTCAATGCTCGTATTGCAAGGCTTTTTGCTGTTTCTTCATCCATATCCTCTTCAAAGCGATCTTCCAGCACACCATATGCAAACGGTGACCCTGAACCGGTAGAAACGATATCGCTTTCCTTTGATGCACCGCCCATTGCATCCACCGAGTAGACACTGGGGCCATTGACATCAAATCCGCCTACGAGAAGCTGGACATAATAGGGATAATACCGGTTCTGATTCAGAACATTTGAGAGAAGCGACGCTGCTGCCCCCACGGTCATCTCACGCCCGCGACGAATCTGGTAGAGACTACATTCAACCTGCATCAACCGTGCAAGGGTCTGTGCATCGCCAACACCCCCGGCGATGGTCATACCAATTCGGTCGGCTATCTGGTAAACCTTTTTTGCTCGCTTGCTTGCAATCATCGTACCCATTGTGGCACGCCGTTCGGTAGCAAGCACTACACCATCGTGGAACACAAGACCTACAGTTGTAGTACCTTTTGTCACTCCTTCTGGTAGTTCTGACATTTACAATCCTCCAATCAAAAGTTCGCTATATTAAGAGAGTAAAAGCGCTTGGATATACAACGCGCCAGTATTCTATAAAGGTATTGGATATACTTTCAGAAATGAATCTGAAAGAAAGCATTACGCTTCTTTAAGAATGATGCGGATAAGATCGCGGTCATATAGCATAGAAACCATCTTGCGATCACCGTTTATTACCGGGAGCTGATCAACCCGTGCACGTTTCATCTTCAGTGCACATTCACTCACTTCAGCATTCAGAGGAACAGCTACGACTTCTTTTACCATGGCCTCTTTAACCGGTTTATCCGGGAGTTGCACCTTGGATATCCCATAGGATATGCTGTAGTTGTCGCGGAGAGATTCCCATGTCCATTCATCGTCGTCGGTGCCATTTGAGAAGTCACTCACTTCAACACTATCTTCAATATTTGAATGGCGGATTAAATCACGTTCTGAGATAATGCCCGTTAACTGACCGTCTTCATTCAGAATAGGTACAGCATCATACCCGGACATCTCCATAATTCTGCCGACAAGGGGCAGGGGAGTCTCTTCCCATATTGCATAAGCATGGGAGCTGAACGTATAGCGAATTTCATCGGTGATCTTCATCTTGGCGATGGCGCCCACAATATCAGATATGCTGATCAAGCCGACAAGTGCTCCCTTTTCCACCACGGGCAGACGGCGGAAATGATTTTCAACCAAAACCTTCGCTGCATCCTGAATGGTTGCATCGGGGGAGATTGTCACGGGATTCGGTGTCATCAGAAGCCCGAGCTGTATCTCGTCAGCCTTTCTGAGCATGTCCTTTCGGGTAATGATGCCTACGAGCACCCCTCCCTTCAGGACAGGAACGCCACTGATGCCAGTCCGCTTCAGAATCCTGAGCACATCATCTCTATTGCCGGGAATCTCTACACCGACAACATCTGTTGTCATTACGTCACGAACGGTTTCCGGTATTATGTTCTCACCACCAATGTGCTGACTGGGCTATGCTGAACAACATGTTGTGACACACTGCCGAGGAGAATCGTATCGATATCACTCTTTCCATGTGAACCGAGAACAATCAAATCTGCATGCAGATCCGTTGCTGCAGCAATGATTTCAATGCCCGCATGGCCTTTTCCAAAAAGCGTATTCAGGTTCAAGCCTTCTTCTTCGCACCGTTTCTCTGCATAGGAAAAGACATTCAGTCCCTGCTGTTCCAGCAGATTTCTGATATATGTCTGGTTTGCATCTGCAGGGATATCAGTAAAAAGACCGGTTTCAAGAATATGAATTACATTAAGCTTTGCATTCCACACCTTTGCCTCGGACAGCGCCGTTTCCAGGGTTTTAATACTAATTTCTGATCCGTCTACGGCGACGAGAATATTTGTAAACACAGGTACACCTCTTAGAATTGCCTTATAAGTGTTGCAAATTGTATGTTAAAAGACTTCCTTCAAGGTCGGATGGGTTTAGTCTGCTTATTATAGTGTTTACCATGCATTTAGAGTATTTCGCATTCGAACGCGCCGTATTTAATCGGATAAATCGTGCATCATTACCTTTATTTATGGTATAATCCTTTTCCGCGAGGCGACTCCCTGCAGTTGCCATCCTGAGAAGGTCTATTGCATCAATTCCATACACATAATGGCAGAATGCCATCTCTGCTGCGATATCGGGCTGAACAAACATGACATTATCTGTCCCCAAAAAGAGTTCCACTCCTGCTGCAAGCATCTCATGGATAGGTGGATTATGGCGGGATGAGGTGACTCCCAATCTCCAGTTGGAACGGGGACAGATAACAACGGGTATTCCTGCATCAGCTATTGTTCGTATTTGGGCTGAGGTTGCATGAGTGCAGTGAACGAGCATATCCGGGTCAAAGGAAAGGGCTGTTTCGACATCTTTGCTGTCTTTTTCTCCTGCATGAAAGGCAATCTTTTTTCCGTTCGCCCGTGCCGTATCGATGATTCCGGATAACTCCTTTCCATAATGGCGGGTGCTGGAGATGCCCAGACCGTCACTGACTGCTTCCCCGCCATCCCGACCAAAAATGACTGAATCAAGGGGGCATTCGGCATTTGCTTTTTCAAGATACTTTACCCCGGATATGCCCCCTTCCCGGAAATCTGCAAATCCTAACACACCGCTTTTGGTCATCGTTTGAATACTTGCCTGCATCGCTTCGACACAGGTATCAGGAGACGACTCACGAAGCAGACGGTGTTTCAGGCCATCAGGGGGTGCGACAAGTTCACTGAGGGTGCCGGGGGCATCGATGTCCAGTGCAATGGTGTCACCCAGATGCGTGTGGGCATTAAAAAAACCTGGAAATATCCAGACGTCGGGAACGTGGGAAATCTCTTCGATTGCAGAGATTTCCCCATTGGTGACAACAATCTGTACATTCTGTTCCTCAAATGCGTCTCCCACCAGAGTTCTTCCCTCATATATCTGTTCAGAATTCAGTCTTCTTCACCTTCCATTTTAAATATGCTAAAACTCAATTGTACTGCATGGCAAAAAAGAGTGGTGGAAGGCTTGTATCCTCAGCCGGTCTGGTAACGTATTATGATAGTGAAGATCGCAGAGCCGTGCATATTGCACCGACAACGGTCATGATTGTTGCCGGAGCAATTGCTGTTCTTACAATCGTTCTGAATGTATTATACTAATATTATTTTTTCATCGCTTTTCGGGTGATATCTTCTTCTGCAGTGAAGTACAGATTGTCATGCCCTTTCCAATAAGGAGCATTTCTGACGATAACCGCCGGGACGCCGCGATTGCTCTCCCCCATCACAAAATTTGCGATGCCTGCGATCTCGTCCACTACGGCTTCTTCGGTGATCTCAAGCACGTGACCGAAGAGATCCGTATCTCCGCGGTAATCCTGAATGGCGGGCATGCCGCTCCATCCGATAGCGGATCCGGTCTGTCCTCTTCGAAATGATCGTCCACAGGTATCGGAGAGAATAACCCGGATATTTTTCCCCGTGATCCTCTTTATCTCCTGCCGGATTTCATCTGCTGCCTCCATGGGATGAGGAGGGAGCACAATGATAAGTCCGTCCTCTACATTGGAATGGTCAATACCTGCCCGCACACCCACATGTCCATGCGGCAGGGAGCAGAGAATAAACGGATAATCGATGATGATGTCATCGGCTTCATCAAGCACTGCCTGAATAAAGCGGGGGTCTTCATTATTTCTTTTAGCGATTGTCTCTGCCCGTTCTGTTGGCTTGATATCTGCGAGGATTCTCAAGTATCCCTTTGATTTGGAATATGCAGATGATGCGATAATGAGAATGTCGCCATCCTGGATTGCGAGGGCATTTGCGATGAATTCAGGGAAATTATCGCCTGCATGAATGATCGGTATTCCTTCGACGGGAATTATTTCAATTGTCATTACTCAATAATAATCGCCTGAAATAAAAACTATCCGTAAATGTCCTGTCACTTTCGCCACCGGACACCGGTAACAAAGGTTAATAATCTTGGCGAATACATAAGCGACATATCGATGTACCTTATTGTCCGTTGTGAGAACTGCTATACGTTCAGTTATATGGATCGGTTCCAGAAGTGGAAACTCTGTCCGGTCTGTGGAGGAACCATGGAGCGGGGCAGTGTTCCCGAGTATCTTGAAGTGGCAGATCACCATGAAGCCGAAGCGGTGATTGCTGAACTGGAGCGCTATCTATATGAGAATAAAAGAACGGACTTCACTCTTGATGAGACGGAAAAACTGCGTGCGGCGTATATACGCCGGGTCAGTAGCAGTGTAGAGAACCGCTGATCACCAGGGTTTTCCACAACCGGGGCAGATCATGGTGACCTGGCGACCACAATAGGGACAATACAACTGACTGTTATTTTCGCGCTGTATGAGTGGCCTGCCACAATTCTTACAATGGATGGGTGCCGTATATCCGCACGTGTGTTTCAGCATTAATTCATATATTCGAAAGATTCCCTGATAAATTGTTGCCAATCTATCGGATAAACAACCTCAGGCAATCATGGTAACCGTCGCCGAATACATTATTTTTTGGTTTTTTTAAATATGAGTGAATGATATCATCGTTTGTGCTGAATATCCGGCAATCAGAACATCTCTTTATTGCATCCGATATCCTGTGTAATCAGGTTTATCTCTCTTTATCGCGGTATTTCCCCATCCGGGGGATAGGGGAACTGTCGGCTGCGGATGGGTATTGATATCCGTTCAGCAGATTACCCCCTATTATCATGAAATTCCCCGGTCACATTCAGTTTTTTTATTTTGGGATGGCGCGCATTATAGGGATGTCTCAGATTCCATGCAGACATTCCGGCCGATATACTCGATTGCGACCGGATAATTTGCCATCCGCATAGAGTAATATCTGTTAAATTTGTCAATAAATACCGCATCCGTACTCATATCGTATGCGGGGGACACATGGGGTTTCACCCAGTATGTGGAATGGCTTTCACCTGAGGTGCATACTCCTCTTCGGCAGACCACTTCACCTCGTTTGATCGTGTAATCGGTCGTTCCAAAACCTTCGATGATACGTTCATAGTCGCGTGTCGGGTCAGTGGTGTTGACATCGATAGGATAGATGGCAATATCTGCCTCTGCTCCTTCAGAAAGGTGCCCCTTTCCGTAATCGACAATTCCCATTGCACGCGCCTGTGCCGAACGGGTCATGACCGCGATCTCATCCCACGTCAGTTCACGGTCAATTGCAGGCAGATTCACTCGTCTTTCGGTTGATTTGTGGAGGGTGGCAAACTCCTTGTCGCGGTATTCTTTACTCATGAGAAGTGCCATAATCTTTGGATACATGACAAAAGGGGCGCCATTGGGGTTGTCGGTGGCGAGGATGCACTGCCACGGGTTATCCACTAAGAGTGCAAGTTCAAGCCCGATTGACCACATAATTGCATTGACCAGATTCTTCCTACGGTAAAGAACCGGAATGACACCGGAGCCCGTCTCCATTTCAACATCGTGATTGCTCCATTTGTTGTTATATAAACGATAGAGGTTAAACTCCATCGGACCATCTGCGGTCATCGTGGTGGTCTTTCCAAACATCACCTGACCGGTATCAATGACGATCTGTGGTTTACTATTGACTGATTTGGCGATCTCATCGGCTTTGGAGCAGAAATCATTCCAGGAAGTGCCGCCGTATGAATGGAACTGCACGTGGGTTGAATACAGTGACTGACGCTTCTCGTTGAGGTTGGGGATGGCATCGTAGGTATCCAGCGTGCAAAGGTAATTGCCGGGTTTTCCCAGATTGTTGCAGTGCAAATGGACGGAGTGAGGGAGATTGAGCATCTCGTTTGCCTCAATCATCCGTACGATGATCTCGCGGGGCGTAATCCCAAATCGCGGAATCGGATCGTGAATGCAGGAAACATCCTTTCCGAACCCCCAGGCTTCAGTCCCGCCGGGATTGGTCAGTTTAACACCAAACCCCTTGACCGATGACAGGTACCATGCGAGAACTCCCGCGAGGCGTTTAATGTCGCCGTCCTGAATAGCCTCTAACGCAAACCAGTTGCCGTCAAAGAGGGTATTTGCGAAGCAGTCCTGCAATGGTGTGTAGCGGAACTCCTCATGGGTATGACGTGCCTCCATGGGTGCCATTGCCCCTTCAAGGAGGGTCGTGTAGCCCATCTGGGAATAGCGGTAACTGTTCCCATAGGTGGTTGGTACACTATATCCGGATGTAGCATGCATCGCCCCTTTACGGACGGTCCGTACGGCTCGCATGTCCTCGGGGCTCATGTACCTGCCGAAATTCACCTTTGTTCCGCAGATATGCGTATGGGAATCGATGCCGCCGGGGAGTGTCAGCATGCCATGTGCATCAATCACTTCATCCGGATTTTTAACATCATCGACGATCTTGCCATCACGAATGGCGATATCCATCATCTCACCCGAGATGCGCTGAATCGGATCGATCACATAGGCATTTTTTATCAGAAGTGTCTTCATACTCCATTCACCTCCTGTACGCCTTGCACCACGCGTGCCACCTTGATTGCATGGTTTGGGCATCCCTTCTCACAGGTTTTGCACCCGGTGCACTTCTCGTTGTGAATGACCCGCATCTCACCGTTTATAATACGCATGATGACCTCATCGCTGGATGGGGTCCCCGTCCCGCCCAGATAGGGATCGATCTCTTTATTGACCGGGCACACGGTGGCACAATTTCCACACCGTTTGCATGTATTAGGGTTGATTGTGAGATGAAAGGTTGCTGAAAAAGAGGTATGTTCTGCTTTTTGCGTCTCGAGTAACACACCTGCTGTGAGGACATCTTCCGGACATGCTTCAACACAAAATCCGCATCGGACGCAGTGTCCGGGATAGATGACGGGATTCCAGACGCCTTCTGTCTTCAGCACCTCGATGGCATTGGGTGCAGGGCAGATCATCATGCATGCAAGGCAATGTGTGCATTCCTGATGGGTAAGTGTGGGAAATCCCCGGAAGTATGGCGGGGTGATGAGAGGGGCGGTTTTCACCGTGAAAAATTTTGTTAACCACTCTCCACGAACAAATTCTTTCAGGTACCATAGTAGTGAAGATGCCATCTGTTTTTTACCTCTCATTGCATGCAATGCATGGATCTGAACTGATGTAGGTTGATGTCACATCAGCAGAAGAATCCACTCCTTTCAGCATGTAATGCACACATGCCTCAATATTCATAATAGACGGAGTCCGTATGCCGATGGTTTTTATCCGTCCGCGTATATCTGTGGAGATATCATACGTGAGTTCACCCCGGGGCGCTTCACCAGACCATTTAGACGTGCCC
>Ga0265294_10010800_pt1 | contig 10335 bp, 9 predicted proteins | sample MunlanPumphouse3_FD_192504 | JGI IMG/M metagenome (GOLD analysis project Ga0265294, IMG submission 192504) | Groundwater microbial communities from a municipal landfill in Southern Ontario, Canada - Pumphouse #3 | ecosystem: Environmental > Aquatic > Deep subsurface > Groundwater | place...
GTCCTGCTCCTCAAAAAACCCAGGAGGATACGATTCCAAATGAATAAGTGGAAGAATATGGAGATAGCCATATGCATCAATCTCTTTGAAAACCAAGCTTGAAGAAGCATTGATCGGATGATTGTTTTTTACGGTATACCCCTCAAAATTGAGAGTAAGGGTGGGAAATTTGGAAAGAACCAAAGAGAGATATGTTTCCAGATCCGAAGCCTGCATACTGGCAGTAAGCAACTTCCATTCACTCCAATAGGGTCCCAAATCTTCACTGTGAAATACATACGTATCGAGTACGACATGTTCACAGGAAATGGGATAGACTGCTTTCTTATCCCCATTTTGTACGGCCTGCTCGACAGTCACTATCCTAGGCTCAGAGACTATCCAATGTTCCTGAGGGGATTCAAGAACCAACTGGACTCTTGTTTCCTCGTTATTCGCTTTCAATACCCGTTTATTTTGATCAAGCAGGAGATGAGACCGCAGGGCAAGTTCCATGAGTCTTGGACCAGGGTCATGCACAACATAACCGTCTTCAACTTGACCAAAAGCATCCCAACGCAGATATTTCTGCTCTTTTTGATAAAGAAGAAAGAATTCTCTCAGTGCATTACGGATGATATCTGTGTATCGGTGATAATCAGGTTCACAAGCATTGCCCTTGGAATCACTCAGACGCAGCCCCCAACCTTCCGTTTCCTGCACCAAATTGAAGAAAAACTGACTATTTACCTTTTTTTCTTCCTGAGCCAACCCAAATGCAGCATTTTTTTTGGGTCTACCGCGCTTTCCTTCGACTATTTCCATAGTTGCAGATTATGCACAAGTTAAAACAAGGAATCAAGATATCCTGTCTCTATAACTGACCAAACCACCACCCCGTTTCGTTGTTTCGTACCATTGCGTCATATTGATCTTCCAATAGGTACCTGCATCATAAATGGTTGCATACAAATCTGAATCTTCTGTATCTTGCTCAACTTCTACGATCGTAACCCAGTGCCATTCATCAAGATTGGTCAAAGATCCCCGAGAGAGGTTGAGAAAAGCCACAGGAGAGTCGGCTTGTAACGATGAAACAAGAAAATCGACGACTTGAGAAAACGGGGGACGTTTATTCTCTGATCGTGGAATCTGCAAAGTCTGTTCTGCAAGTGAACTCGAAATGCTCTTCAGATAGTTGTCTACGCCCTCAGTAAACTGACTGATGAGGTGCAAGCCCATAATGCCAGGAGTTACGAACGTCCAAACACGTTCCATAAGCCTAACCATACTCTCTTTATCTTGTACATTCAAAAGAGATGCAATACTCCCTTTATTCTGAAAATACAAGATGAGTTGGCTGGCTGTGGTGGGACCACAGCCGGCACGGCGCTGCCAGAGGGTTGGATACCACTCTTGGTCTGCTCCAAAATAGATATGTCCGTCGCTCTCTTTGATGTGAAGCAGTTCTGGATTTTTCAGGGTTATCATCATGAATACATCATTCCATGTCGCATATCATACCACCTTTTAGTCTGAAAGCCTGACAATATCATAAGGCCAATTGATGATGCCGCCGAAGTCGTACACTTGGGTATAGCCTAAGGATAAAAGTTTTCGAGAGGCCTGGGCACTACGTGCTCCACTTCTACAATAAACCAAAATGGTCGCATCCAAATCTGGTAAAAGAGAAGGTCTTGTTGAACCAATGGTTTCATTTGCAAGATTGATTGCATGTTCAATATGGCCTTCAGCAAATTCTGCTGGGGTTCGTACATCAAGAACAATCAAATCCTTTCTGCTGTCCATTAAGGTTTTGGCTTCTTGAGGCGTAATTTTTCTATAGGGTGCAGTTACTGATGCTTGAGTTTCATGCTGTGCAGAAGCAAGGGTATATTTTGTAATGGGTTTCCAGGCAATGAAAATCATTGAAATCGCTAGGATTGCTATAGCAAGGGTTATTCTATTCATAGTCTTTATCTCCTAGTGAAAAGATGGTATATTCTTATCCCATCGTCAAGCCCCCACCCCTTAGTCCTTCAAATATCAAAAGACCAAGAGCAATCATCTTGCCCTTGGTCTTCGCATATTCTCTGTTCTACAGGACAGGTGTTTACTCTGCTTCCTTCTCGAGTTGAGTCTCCAGGTAGGCCATCATGACCTCAGCCTGAATGAGATCAGCTTCCGCTTCCAAAGCAGTCGCATTGGCTTTTGCTAATTCAAGCTTCTTCTGCAGCTCTTCAGCCTGTAGTTTGTATGCATCTTTCAGATTCTTCACAGGATACGATGCAAGCACCCAAACAGTTCCGTCAGGAGCGGTATAGCGCTCTTCAATTGACACTCCACGAAGGGCAATGTTGACGGTCTGAACACTTAGGTTCTGCAAGACTTCAAGCATTTGCTGTGTCTTTAGAACTTCCCCTGCTTCTTCAATGAAGGTTACCAATGAGTTGTCTACGTTTGTGGAAGCCCAACGACCGATGGAATCCTTGACTGCAGATTCTGCACGAAGGGAGCTCAACTGAGGTGTCGATTGTTTTGCAGATGCTACTTCATAATGAAGCGTCCGAGTATTCTTGGGAGTCGAGGTAGTCCAAGAGGGAGACCCATCAGGATTTGTCTTGGAGATTGTCGTACAACTGGCTAACAAAAGCATTATACAGACCATGGTTGTCAAAAAAAGCTGTTTTTTATTCATCGCGCTGTTCCTTATTCCTTACTGCAGGCCAAGCTCCAGTAGGTATCTGTTTCCTGATCATAATATCGAGCAAGTATGGAAAAATCTTCGAGCAAACCCCTTTGGGCTTGATATAAAGCATTTTCCATACTATCAGTACTTCCGCTCTGCGTAGTGGTGAGAGATTTTAAAAAGGAGTGTTCAGTTTTGAGATCAAGAATATTCTGGGCGGCCTCAAAATCTGACGCTTCAAGAGAATCATTGAGAAAGTAATAGGCTTTACTTGAGCCCACACCGAATTGATACCCCTTGACCTGAGGATAGGTTGAAATCCACGTAGGTTTGCCATCACTTGCATACGTTGACTGATATGGTCTTCTTTTTGCTTTTTCAGCAGTATTTCTTGCGATGACGACTGCCCCGGCTTGCTCATCAAACTCAATGGTAATAATTTCAAGACTGTCGATCACCTGGGAAAGTCGTGTATTGTCATAGTAAGCCTTGGCATCCTTTGCAAAGGATAACAACCCTGCCTGGGTGCTCCATTGCATGACAAGTTTACTATCCAAAGCAATGGCCTCTTTGAGCAAGATATTCTTTGCACAGTTGAGAATGGCCATTTCCACCATGCGCTCCTGGCTTGAATACGGACCGGAAAGCCCTACATATACATTGGAATCATATCCACTCACATCAAGCAGAGCCAACCTCTGATTCGGTACAGAGGATTCGGATGCACCCTTTGAAGTGGTGCATCCGGTGTATAGAGAGACAAGTACCAGTATACATCCGAGTACCAGTTGCCTCTTGTTCATAGGAGCTTAGTTTGCACCCTTGAGAAGGTTTGCAAACGCATCCTTCATCTTGGCATTGGCAGCTGCTGCAGCATCACTTTCCACAAAGGCTTCAGCTACAGCCTCTGCAGCTGGTTCAAAACTCTTTTCGATGTTGGCAAGAGGAATTGAACAAAGCACCCAAACTCCACCTTCAGAATCAACCCACATCTCTTCAGTGGTTACTCCAGAAAGCGTTGCTTCTGCAACTTGCTGACTGATGGATTCCATGGCATCCATAGCCTGACGGTTATCCCCGCTGCCAGCATCATTGACATAGGTGACAACCACTTCCTTTACAGAAGTACTGATCCAAGATGCAATCTTGTTCTTGGCTTCAACAGTTGCCCGTTTGATTGAGTTCTGTTTGTCACTCATTTTCCCATACCCTGATTCATAGTGCATGTCTTGGGAGGAAACAGTCTTATACACCCAATCAGGCTGAGGAATACCATCAGCACCGAGAACTACTACTTTTTTCTCAGCAGGGGGAGTCTGCACTGCCTTTGTTGATGCACAACTGATAAACGAAAAACCAACCATTGCCACTACCAGCAAAATCAGAACCTTTTTCATACTTGCCTCCATTGCGTTTCATATTTGTCATCATTCCCCCAGCTTTTTCGCCAAGAGGGTAAAGAACTCATCAACTGCGTTCCCTGTTGCCTGTTTCAGTGCCTTTCCCACTGCATCAGACTCAGAAAGTGCTGCTTCCCGTTCGCTCTTCTGAAAGGAAAACACGATTGCCTCAGCGTTTTTCAACTGAGCAGCAAGATCATAACGAGCATACCGATAGGGACTGTCATTCATGACAATTGGGGTAACCGTGTAGGTAATTTCCAAAGTAGCTGGGGGATTGGCAGCAAGGGGAACCACCTGAAAACCTAATTGCTGCAGTTTCTGAGAAAAGGCTGCTTCAAGAGGCTCGGTGGCTTCTGATGATCGAACATCCAACCCAACTGTTATATTAGAAGCTACAGATACCAATTCCCGTTGTAGCGCAGGAAGCTGGGAAGAGAGACTCTTCTGCAAGAGTACCTGCATCTGGTCAATCAGACTCTGTTGCATTTTTGCAATGGAAACTGCTTTGCTGAGCAAGAAATACCGTGACAACGGATTTACTGCAGAAAGCGCTTTCGTACGGACCTCCATAAGAGAGGTTGAAAGCTCCCCAAGCTCCTTTTGATACAGATCAGCAGTCCTCTTCCGATGCAATGCAACACGAACATACAGACGTGCATTGGCATCCATATAGGTGTTCACCACCTCAGCACCGATTATCTTCTCTGTAACAGAAGAAACCGTCCCTTGGTCGAACATCTCTGATTGTTCGGTGAATGTAACGTTTCCTGAGGCGTCTTCACTGGCTGTAGAGAGTGAAGTGACCGTAGTAGAGGAACGTACTTGGGAGTTGAAAATCTGGGAAAGGGAAGCGAGTGCTGCATCTACAGCCTTTTCCCTTGAAGAACCTGTTCCAACCGCACACAGATAGGTATCCTCGTCATACTGTTTGTCATAGGGAGAATCCATCCAAGAAGGTGGTCCCCCTTTAGAAGAAGTGGTCGCACACCCGCTTGCAAGCAGAGCCAAAATGGATATCAGAAAAAGAAGAACGGTCGTTCTACGATGATTCATACTACCTCTCTTCCTTAGAACTTATACTTGCTTTGTTTGATTAACTTCTTGATGGTCTCTTCACCGACCCAAACCTTTTTATTGGTTTCAATGTCGATCAGCTCAGCTGAGACATAGTAGGTCCGAACCGACGTTCCACCACTTTGGTCGAGGTTCGTCCTAACCGATCCTTGCAGCAGGTAATCGGCACCAATCTCCTTTCCCAAGGCTTTTGCAGTGGATTCACTTGCAAAATACTGTTGCTCTTCACGTTCATCCCGCACCGTTGCACGAAACTCGACATCTGCAACCATATCCACTTTTCCCGTATTGATCAGCTCCATCTCATAGCGTTTGGCTATGATGGAGGTATCTATGTGTTCGCTGCTTCTGTTGAGGAAAGACCCTACGATCACTACAGGATTTTTTCCGTTGTGCATTCTGAATTCACTGATCCAAGACGAACGCAAGCTGTCATTGACAAGCGCTTCAGCCACCAACCGGATATCGGTATCATTCCAGCTGCCACTCAAGTCGATATCTACATCGGAGGAGAGTCTGTTAACCGAAACTGCTGATTGGCAGGAAATCATAAGACTCGCCAGCAATAAAAAAAGGATGCCCATTTTTAGAACGTTCTTCATTAGTCCTCTCCCATTAAATGAATATTCATTACTATCTAGTAAAATGCGTTTGCACCAATATGGTAACAGTACTTACTGGAAAAAAGTACAATTTACGATGAAAAAATGAAAAATACTTGGTACATACGTCTCAATTCTTTATGTATGTTGTCATTCAGTTTTCTGCATTCTACCAGATATAAATTGGTTTGTGTATGTATTTATCACGACTCTCCACCGTATCATCAAGTCAATTACGACATATGTTTCGAAGAACAACCATATTTTCGGTTGCACCAACCCTTCTTGGGTGATACATTTTCCCCATACTGTTGTTTGGGATGTAGAGATATCCGCAATCAGAAGGACTTGTAAAGAAAGATGAAAAAATTCACCTTCCAACTCATGCTCGTATGCATCCTTGTATTGACAACAGGGTGTTCTTCAGTCATTGACATCTCCAATACCCAAAACCTCTACCGAAGCGGGAATTTCAACAGCGCCTATGAAAGTCTGCTTGCAAAACAGGACATGATCATCAAGAGCCAAGGGCTCATCGTCATGGGTCTCGATGCAGGATTGCTCTCCAGGTTGAACGGGGAGTACAAACACTCAAATGAATTGCTCTCGGATGCCGAACGTAGAATTCAAGAGGCATATACAGAAAGTCTTACAGCAAACATCAGCTCCTTCATTGTCAATGACAATACAAAAGCCTATCAAGGTGAAGACTATGAGGATATTTACATCAATGTTTTCAAAGCCCTCAACTATATACACCTTGAACAGGGAGAATCTGCATTGGTCGAATTGAGGCGATCCATTGAGAAACAGTCACTTCTCAAACAGAAATATGAACAACAAACACGCAAGGTCATTGATTATGCGGAAAAGCAAGGAATAGATAAAGCCACAAGCAATACGTACTCCAGCAGTTTTTCGTCTTCTGCCCTTGCAAACTACCTTACCATGGTGGCCGCACGTGGAATCGGTGATTCCAACACATTCTCCTACGCATTGGATCAGATTTCCCGTTCATTTGCCACACAAGAAAAGCTCTACCCATTTCCCCTTCCCTCCTCTCTCCAACAAGAGCAGATGAAATTACCAGAAGGAAAAGCCAGGTTGCATGTGGTGGCCTTCAATGGGTTGGCTCCTGAGAAGAAGGAAGCTGTAGAATCGATATACGTTTCGAGAAACAACTACGCCAAGATTGCATATCCGATTTTAGTTGGCAGGCATTCTGAAGTACAGTCAATCAAGGTCACCCTAGACGATGGTACGAGTTTCTTTTTGGAAAAACTTGAGAGTATCAGCGGCATCGCCATCGATACGTTCAAGGCAAAATCAGATGTAACGAGACTGAAAGCCATCACCAGATCGATGATCAAAGCCATAGGCATTGCCATCTATGATGGTGTGGCTGAAGAAAAAGCCCAAAAGAACAATACCACGGTCAGTGTAGCTGAGGAGTTGTTGGGTTGGGTTTTCAAAATCGCCAGTAATGTCTCAGAATCTGCAGACGTCAGGTCTTCCCACTTTCTTCCTTCAACAGCTTGGGTCGGGGCAACCACCCTCAATCCTGGCGTATATGACATGAAAATTGAGTTTCGAAACAATTCGGGAAGAACGCTCCATACACAACATATCAGCCGATATGAAGTCACTGAATCTGGAATCAATCTCAATGAGGCCATCTGTCCTCTCTAAAAAGCAATCCCCCATATGCAAGGTATGGGGGACTGTTCTTAGCACTACGCTATGGTATGTTCAATGATTTCTCTGCGTTTCAAGAATCACTTCATTCTCATCCTTATCCCTCTTTTTAGTGTTTTTTTCCTTTTCTGTTGGAATGATGGTATCCTCGGCATCCCAATCCGGGACCAATCCAATTTCTTCAGGTTTTCTGATGGTTTCACGTTTTTTGTTCATAGTTGACTCCTTCAGCCATTACTGGCAGATTTGAATTCCAATGAAGTAAGAAGAACAAGCGAAAGCTCCTGGAATAGACACCAGGTTTTTCATGAGTTATATGACTGGGTCCAAATAAGGTGTTCGTCATATCCTACCTATACAATCATACTACAAAGGCGATAAGTCAAGTGGGAAAGGTCTCGATACATGGTGTGAAAAATAACCGAACTGCAGTGAATACAGAACCCGATACATACTGGAATGCTCGACGTCCATACAGTAGTTTTTACTACGGCAAAACAGAAGCTCCCATCGTTTTGTTTCTCCTCTTTGTGATACCAAGCCTACCCGACGAGAGCAGTGTGAGGAATCTGACTGTCAATCTGTTCGGTAAGATATGCATATACATCATCAGGTACACTCTGGTCAATTTTGAAACGCATCTGAACGACAGGAAGGACCTTCCCGTTATCATTGGTTTTGGTTTCCTGCACATTGGATAGAAATCTCAATTTACCAATATAATAAAAAGACAGACCTTCATCGTTGCTTTTCTTGATGAACAGCAACTTCTCCATGGGCCCTGCTTCCTCACGAATGGCCTTTGGCTCCTTGGCATCAAGCCTTACATTGTTTCTGGTTTCCCATTGGAATATATCAGGAGAAACAAACATATCCTTGTAGTCTATGCTCGAATCTATACTCTGGGTGTCTTTATGATACGTAACAAAAATTGGGCAGGTCTTGGTTTCATAGTGGACTTTATAGCCATAGAGTGTAGATGATTCGTCATTTCTCCAGTTCAATAGTCTGCAGACCTCTTGTCTGGTATACTTCTGGTACCGTACCAAATCGTGGATTCCTCGGTTTTCATAATACTGTTCACGATACTCATACTCAGCGAAAGCAAGAATGTCCACCACTTGCTTATGATACTCCTCGTTTACCAACAGAGCACTAAACCCTTCACTTGCAGTCAAAGTGTTTCCAACCCATTCGACATACACCAGATTGCCGAATGCCTTTTTCTGGGATGCTTGGTAAAAGCCATCCTGCAAGAGAGATAAAGCAGATAGAATGGAAGCATGCTCGGCAGCAAATCCATAGGTTCTCTGAATCGTCTCCTTGATTTCGTCTATGGTTACCTTTGTATGCTCCATCACCAATTGAAGAATCACTCCTTCATACGGTCTGAGACCTGGACAAAGCACCTTGGAAAGGAAATGCAGACTAGCAAGGTGCACACCCGAAAGGATTGACGCTCTTTGTTTCTCAACCTTGCAGGTAAACTGATAAAAACTCTTGTCATACTCAATGAACAGCAAAGGAGACACTGAGTGCAAACGTACAAAATCAAGCATCGTGGGGATACGCCCGACTTGCGTCCGCACTTTTTGATACGCTTCCTTAAGAAAAGCAAGGGTATTGAACCTAGCTGAATTGATTGAAGCATAGATTCTTTCTTTGGCAATTCTGTCAAAACTCACGGTTGATACGCCAGGTAAGCCCAGACTTCCACTGCTTACAATCTTTCTCAAAGAATCTTTTTTAAAACTATTGTCACCAAATAGAGCAACAGGAATCATATAGTTGTTGTCATAATTGCCTATGAAATCGATGACGGTAAGATATTCCTTGCCAGGAAACTTACGCAAACCTCGCCCCATCTGCTGTACAAAAATGATTGCTGATTGGGTTGGACGAAGCATCACTATCTGGTTCAAGGAAGGGATATCAATGCCTTCATTGAAAATATCCACAGCGACCAGGTATTCAAGGCTATCGTTTCCAGTCTCCTTCTCAAGTCGCAAAAAAGCAGATTCGCGTTCTTCTTCACTGTCTTGTCCACTGAGAGCCAGAGCTCGTACATGCAATGAAACCAATTCGTTCGCCACCATGGCAGCCTCTTCATTCCTGCTGCAGAAAATCAATCCACGACGACGCTGGTTGCCTATGCTATACCTGTCGATCATTTGTTTGATTCTTTTCACCCGTTCTTTACAATTGATTTCTGAAAAAAGAGATAGATCATCTTGCAACACCCCATCGATTGCCAGATCGGATATCCCGTAATAGTGAAACGGACAGAGCAGCTCAGCTTCAAGCGCCTGATTCAAACGTATTTCATAGGCGATGTTATGATCAAAAAGACCATAGATATCAAAACCGTCAGTACGCTCCGGGGTTGCGGTCATCCCTAAAAGGAATGCTGGTTTGAAGTAGTCGAGCACCCTTGTATAAGAATCCGCTCCTGCCCGGTGAACCTCATCAACACAGATGTAATCAAAATAATCGGGAGAAAACGAGTATAAGATTTCTGGTTTGGAGAGCGTTTGTATCATGGCAAAAAGATAGGGGGCGTCAACATCCCTGTGCTTTCCCCCCAAAAGACCACAAGCGATATCTGAACCAAGTATTTGTTTGAATTTTCTCATCGACTCAGCTGCGATCTGTTGACGATGTACGATGAATAAAAATCTACGGGTTTTTTGCATCTTTACATCAAAAGCGCTGAGAAAGGTTTTTCCCGTCCCAGTCGCTGAAATGAGAAGAGCCTTCCGTTCGCCCTTTTCCCGCAAAGCTTCAAGCGCTTCCAGTGCTTCCTTCTGCATATAATTGGGAATAATTTCACCAGATTCTTCCGAAGGGGAAAATATCTCTGGTTCTCCAACAAGAGGGATGAAAGATGGTTGCC
>Ga0265294_10010801_pt1 | contig 10334 bp, 10 predicted proteins | sample MunlanPumphouse3_FD_192504 | JGI IMG/M metagenome (GOLD analysis project Ga0265294, IMG submission 192504) | Groundwater microbial communities from a municipal landfill in Southern Ontario, Canada - Pumphouse #3 | ecosystem: Environmental > Aquatic > Deep subsurface > Groundwater | place...
GATGTCGGGGAAGGTCCGGACGTCGTGGATCTGCCAGAGGTCGAGAGTCTCGATGCCCATCCTCCGGAGGGTCTCCTGGAGGTCCATCTCAGCATCCGCGTGGTGCCGGCTCGCCGACTTGCTGGCCTGGAATACGGGTGCCCGGAGGTCGGGATGACTCACCCAGGTCTCGCCGTAGTAGTCCTCGCTCCCCGCGTAGGCTTTCGCCGAGTCGAAGTAGGTGATCCCCGCCTTGAGGGCCTCCATGATGACGGCGTTTGCCTCCGCGTGCCGCCCGTATGTCCTGAGGACCCCCTCTCCCCCGAGCCCCACGGAAGTGACCTCGCCTCCCGTCTTTCCGAACCTGCGCCTGCCCAGTGCCGCCATGGGCTCCCCTATCCGTGCCCGGCTATAAATATCTTTTAGCCGGGCAAACAGTTATCCGCCGTGGCACCCACCGGGGACCGGAGATATGCATATGCCGACGATAGTCTGGTTCAACGTCCCGGCTACCGAACCCGGGCGGGTGCGGACGTTCTACGAGGAGGTCTTCGCCTGGACGACGGAGCCTTTTGTGGGAATGGAGGGTGCTTTTGAGATAGCGACAGGGGGGATAGGCGGGGAGATCCTCCCACGGGCCTACCCCGGCGAACCGATAACGGTCTTCGTCGGTGTCCCCTCCATTGAGGAGTACTCGGCCCGGGTGGAGCAGGCCGGGGGGAGGGTCGTGGTCCCGAAGATGGCGGTGCCCGGGAGGGGTTACTTCGCCATCTGCGAGGATATCGAGCAGAACCGGCTCGGTCTCTGGAAGGAGGACCCCTCGGCAGGTTGATCGACCAACCACAGGACGGCTGCCGTCAGTGCGGCACCCTCTACCTGGACTCCGCAAATAGCTCGGAGACGGGAAGACCATCCTGCTCCGCCGCCGACCCCGGCGGGATCCCGGCGGTCCGCCGGGCTCCTCTATCAGGAGGAATCACCTGCTATCCGGGAAAATACTCCCAAAAAGGCACCTTTACGCTTGACGAGTTCCCGGCATCATTCGAATCTCTGGACGGACTGACATAACGCTGCTATGAAGGTTTTACACTCTGGATTTCAGTTTTCCGGCAGGGAGAAAAGTTTATTTACGCCAAGAAGCATCGTCCACCACATGAAGAGCATGTTTGGTATCCTTGCCCTCATGGTGATCGCGAGCATCATGATCGCAGGGTGTGTGCAGCCAGCGGGTAACGAGACAGTGACCCCCGGTACGACACCGGGACTCACCCAGACCCCGATGGCAACAGAGACCCCCATGATGACCGAGACACCGATGGCAACGGCAACAACGCCAATAGAAACTGAAACCCCGATGACAACGGCAACGACCCCGATGGAGACCGGGTCGCCGATGGCTACGACGACGACCATGGAGACCGGGACCACCGTAACGCCCGGGGCCACAACAACGACCCTTGCCCCGGGCACGACGGAGACCCCGCCGGGACCTCCGGCAGCAGTCGTCGCTGACGAGACGATCTCCATCACCGACGGTGGATTCGCGCCGAGCTCAATTACTGTGCCCTCAGGCACCACGGTGGGATGGACCAACGACGGTGAAATGAACCAGACCGTCTCGGGGACCGGAGATTTAGGATTCTTCGACTCCGGTTTGCTCGAGCCGGGTGAATCGTTCAGTTACACCTTTAGAGCCACGGGCAACTACACTTACATCTCACAGACGTCCGGAGCGGGTGGGATAGTCATCGTCACCGCCAACACAACCACATAACTTTTTTCCCGTATCGGCGACGCAAGACACCCGGGGGCAAACTGCCCCCTATGCCCGCCGGTATGCCGCGGCGGCCCGGACCAGTGTCCCGCTAAACTCCTCAGGAAAGTAAGCATGGGTATACTGCCCGACCGCGTTCTGCACGGCAAGTCCGTCCCGGCCGCCGTCGATCCCGCGGCCCCGGAGGAGTTCCAGGACAAATCGTGCATCCGAGGCACAGTCGAGGCGCGAATAGTGGAACTCGTGGCCCCGGAAGGCGGAGCCCGGTGCAAGGACCGGGGCTTCGCCGACCACCCGGGCCTCCACGTAGCCGAGACCCTGGATGTGGCCCGTCATCTCCGTCGTCGCCGGGAGGACACCCGCCATCGGGTAGTCGCCTTCGTCGGTCACAAGCTGCTCCGTGAGGTAGACGAGCCCGCCGCACTCGGCATAGACCGGCATACCGTCGTCGACCGCCCGGTGAACGTCCTCCCGGCACCGGGAGGCAGAAAGCGCCTCCGCGTGGAGCTCCGGGTAGCCTCCTCCGAGGTAGAGAGCGTCCACGTCCGGGAGCCGATCCGTCATCGCCGAGAAGAAGACCAGGTCCGCCCCGGCCTGCCGAAGTCGGTCGAGGTTATCGGAATAGTAGAAGCAGAACGCCGCATCGCGGGCGATGCCGATCCGCACCCCCATCGCCGGCAGGTCGGGGGCCTCCACCGGCGCCAGGAGAGGCGGGGCCGACCGTGCGAGGTCCATGATACCGGCAAGATCGCAGGACGTCTCCACCACCGGACCGAACCCTGCCATCGCCCCGGTCTCGGCCGCCATCGCGAGGCCGAGGTGCCGGCTCGCGACCACGAGATCGTCCCGCCGGGGGACCCACCCATAGACCGGGAGGCTCTGTGTGGCTTCGATCAGCGCCCGGTGGCGGGGGCTGCCGACCCGATTGAAGACGACCCCGGCGACCCGGACCCCCGGGTCGAATGCCGCGTAGCCCCGGACCGTCGCGTGGACACTGCGTGAAGCTCCTTTTGCATCTACTGCGAGGAGAACCGGGGCGTCGAGGATCTTCGCGACGTCTGCCGTGCTCGCGATATCGGTCCCGTCGAGGCCGTCGTAGAGCCCCATCACGCCCTCGACGACGGCGATGTCGGCCCCGGCCGAGGCCCGGACGAACGTCTCCCGCACGCCTGCCTCCCCCATCATGAACGGGTCCAGGTTGCGCGATCTCCGGCCGCAGATGGCCGAGTGGTGTGTGGGATCGATGAAGTCCGGGCCCACCTTGAACGGCTGGACGGCGAGTCCCCGGGCAGCGAGCGCCGCCATCAGGCCGCTTGCAAGCGTGGTTTTGCCGCAGCCGCTGTGGGTTCCGGCGACGATTACTCGTGGAATCGAGCGCATAACGTTCCTGTAATGTTGAATACCACAGAAGATAAATATGACCTGGGATAACCTCGATACATCAAATAAATTTGCCTTACCGCAAGCGGGTTTGACCTCCTCGCCGGTACGGCATCCTACAGGTGAAATATCATGCACATCATGGAAGGATTCTTACCAAGCCCCTGGTGGCAGATCTGGTTTCTCATCTCCCTGCCCTTCATCATCACCGGGCTGTATCAACTCAACAGACTCGTACAGGAAAAACGGGAAGTCCTGCCGCTCCTCGCGGTCGCAGGCGCTTTTGTCTTCGTCCTCTCCTCGCTCAAGCTCCCCTCGTTCAACGGGAGCTGCTCCCACCCCACGGGGACGGGGCTTGGCGGCGTCCTCTTCGGCCCCTGCATCGCCGCCGTCCTCGGGTTGATAGTCCTTGTCTTCCAGGCGGTCTTCCTCGCGCACGGCGGGATCACCACCCTCGGGGCGAACGTCTTCTCGATGGGGATCGCGGGGCCGGCCGTTGCCTACGTTATCTATAAGGCCGGGACCCGGGCGGGCGCCAACACCTACGCGACGGTCTTTTGTGCCGCAGCCTTCGCCGACCTCGTCACCTACGTCGTCACCTCGGTCCAGCTCGCCCTCGCCTTCCCGGGAACCGCCGGATTCCTCGGGGCATTCACGGCCTTCGCCGCGATCTTCGCCGTCACCCAGGTCCCGCTCGCCATCGTCGAGGGTGCGGTCATCATGCTGGTCTTCAAGTACATCGTCCAGCTCAAACCCGAGATCCTCACCCGCCTGGACCTCCTCTCCGAGAGCACGATTCGGAAACTCCAGGAGGCTGCGACATGAAGTACAGCATGGAGATCGTGGTCGTCGCGCTCATCATCGTCTTTGCCGCCGTCTTCCTATTCCAGGACGCTGCAATCCAGGCCGGCCTCGGCGACGGGGAGGAGGCCTGGGGCGGGGCGGACGGTGAGGCCGCCGACCTCATCGAAGCCTCCGGCTACGAGCCCTGGGTCGAGCCCTTCTGGGCACCCCCGAGCGGTGAGGTTGAGTCGCTCCTCTTTGCCCTGCAGGCTGCCATCGGCGCCGTGATCATCGGCTACGTCTTCGGCTACTGGCAGGGCAGCAGAAAAACCGCCTGATTTTTCAGGTAATCCTGCAAACCGGATAGGAAGACGCGCATGTACGAGGTGCTCGAAGACTTTGCCCAGACTAACGGCCTCCGGGAGACGAGCCCGGGCCTCAAACTCTTTATCGGGCTATCAAGCATCCTCCTCTGCGTCTCTTCGCCCGATCCTGCCGCCCCCTTGCTCGTCGCCGCCACGATGAGCGCTGTGGTCCTCATCCTCGCAAAGATCCCGGCACAGTTCTACGCCCGGCTCCTCCTCGTCCCGGTCTCGTTTGCGGTGATGAGCATCGCCGTGGTCCTCTTCGTCACCGGGAGCGGGCCGGTCCTCTTCGAGGTCCCCGGCCTCCCCCTCGCGGTCACGGCGGACGGTGCGAACCTCGCCCTCCTCCTCCTCGCCCGGGTCTTTGGGGGTATGTGCTCGCTCTACTTCATCGCGCTCACGACACCGATGGCCGAGGTCTTCGATATCCTCCGGCGGCTCCGGGTGCCCGCCGTCTTCATCGATCTCGCCATGCTCACCTACCGGTTCATCTTCATCCTCATCGAGGAGGCCGGCCAGATCTACCGCTCCCAGGTGATGCGCCTCGGCTACAGCCGGTTCCGGGAGTCGGTGCAGTCATCCGGGATGCTTGCTGGAGCGCTCTTCCTCAGGACCTGGGAGAGTGGCGAAGCCCTGGTCCTCGCAATGGACGCACGCTGCTACGACGGCAAACTCGGCATCCCGAGCGATTCCCGGCCCATTTCCTTTATCGCGCTAGTATCAACCCTGCTTTATCTCGGGACTATCTTCTGCGTCTCGTTTTCCACCGGAGGTCTGGTATTCGTATGACAACACCACTGCTTGAAACCGACAACGTCACCTATACCTACTCAAACGGCCCTGCCGCCCTCGCCAGGGTGAGCGTCCGGATAGCCGCCGGTTCGAAGACCGCTCTCGTCGGCCCGAACGGCGCCGGGAAGTCGACGCTCCTGTTGATGCTCAACGGCATGCTCCGGCCCGCCTCAGGCGAGGTCCGCTTTGACGGCCGGCCGCTCGCCTACGACAGCCGGAGTCTCCGGGACCTCCGCCGCCGGGTGGGATTTGTCTTCCAGAACCCCGACGTCCAGATCATCGCCCCGACAGTCGAGCAGGACGTGGCTTTCGGGCCGGTGAACCTCGGCCTCTCTCCCGACGCCGTCCGCCGCGCGGTCCGGAACGCGCTCGGCTACGTCGGGCTCCGGGGCTACGAGAGGCGGCCGCCTCACCACCTCTCCGGCGGTGAGAAGAAACGGGTCGCTATCGCCGGCATCCTCGCGATGGAACCAGCGGTCCTCGTCTTCGATGAACCAACGAACACCCTCGATCCCGCAAGCTCGGAGGAGGTGATGGAACTCCTCGACGAGCTCGCCTCCGGCGGCAGGACGGTGCTCATATCCACCCACGACGTCGAACTCGCCTACCGCTGGGCCGACTCCGTCATCCTCATGGAACGGGGGAGCATCCTCGCCCGGGGGCCGCCGGAAGAGGTCTTCTCAGACCACGGCCTCCTCGCCGCCGCCCGCCTCAAACCGCCCGCCCTCCTCGACCTCTACAACGAGCTTGGTCTCCGGGGCGTCATCGACCGCGGCGTCCCCCCAAAAAGCGTGCTCGAGTTCACCGACCGGATCGAGCGGGAACTGCACGGCCACGCCCCGGCCCGGGACGAGCCCGGGAAGATCTACCTCTGCAACGCCGACCGGACCGGCGGCGAAGAGCTGCGGGCGCTCGTTAGACAGGGGGTGGTCGAGCACGTCGGGGCGATGGGCACCCGCGCCAAAGAGTTCGCCAACAGGGAGCGGATCCTCCTCGACTACACCTACGGCGTCATCGACAAATGCATCTTAAAAGCCCTCATCGGGGAGAACTCGCTCATCATCACCACCGGGGGCATGATCGAGCACGTCCACCACCGTATCGGCGAGTACAGCGCCGAGAGCGGGCGGGCGCTCGCCGCGACCCCGGTGCGTGGCCTGGAGAGCCCCGGACCCGGCCGGGGGAGCGTCCCGGAGTGATGGAGACGCACCAGCCCCCCGACAGGCACCTGACCCATCCATAACCTTTTTTTCCCCGGCCGCCCGACCCCCCCGGGCGAAGATTAATCCGGTGCCGGTACCCGAAGGGTACCTATGATGGTCGAAGAGGTGCTGCAGCGGATCTCAGAGCAGGTGAAACGGAAGCGGATGAGCCTGCCGGACCACAAAACAAAGATTGTCTGTACCATCGGGCCCGCATCCCGCTCCCGCGAGGTGCTCGCCCGGATGATCCTCGCAGGCATGAACGTCGCCCGGCTCAACCTCTCCCACGGATCGTTCGACGAGCACCGGGAGAATATCAGAAATATCCGGGCGGCGGCCGACGATACCGGGCTTCCCGTCACGATCCTGATCGACCTCCCGGGGCCAAAGATCCGGATTGGCGACCTCGCGAAAGAGCCCATGGAACTCCACAAGGGCGAGACCGTCACCCTCACCACCGCCCCGGTGCCGGGCGACCCATCCAGGATCCCTGTAGACTTCGAGCAGTTCCCGCAACTGGTTGCGGAGGGGAGCATCATCTTCCTCAGCGACGGGTTCCTCCAGCTCCGGGTCGACGAGGTCACGGGCCGGGACGTCCGGGCGACGGTGGTCATCGGCGGCCCCCTCCTCTCGCGCAAGGGGATGAGCCTTGTGGGTGGCGGGGGGATTCTCGCAGTCAGCGCCGTGACCGACCGGGACCTCGAGTGCATTGAGTTCGGGCTTGCTGAGGGGCTTGACACCTTCAGCATATCCTTCATCGAGCGGGCGGAGGATATCCTGAAGGCCCGGGAGTATGCGGCCCGGTCCGGGAAGACCATCCGGGTGATAGCGAAGATCGAGCGACAGGAGGCGCTTGCACACCTTGACGAGATCCTCCTGGAGACCGACGGGGTCATGATTGCCCGGGGCGACCTCGGGGTTCAGATCCCCATCGAGGAGGTTCCCTCAGCGCAGAAACGGATCATCCAGAAGGCCAACATCCTCGGGCGGCCGGTGATCACCGCCACCCAGATGCTGATGTCGATGACCGATAACATCCGGCCCACCCGGGCGGAGGTTACCGACGTCGCGAACGCCATCCTCGACGGGACGGATGCCGTCATGCTCTCGGAGGAGACGTCCATCGGGAACTATCCTGTCGAGACGGTCGCGATGATGGCGAAGATCGCCCGCTCGACCGAGAAGACGCGCACACGCGTCGGGGCGGGGTGCAGCCCGCTCGCCTACTTCCGGCAGGGAAAGGGGCGGGAGAATATCACCGTCAACGACGTCGTCTCGCTAAACGTCATCGAGGCGCTGGATGCACTTGGCATCCGGTTCGTGCTGACGCCCACCCGTTCCGGGAGCACCCCCCGGAATATCTCCCGGTTCAAACCCGAGGCCTGGATCCTCGCGTTCACCCGGAACCCGAGCACCCTTAAGTTTCTGGCGTTCTCCTACGGGGTCTGCCCGTACCTGATCAGGAGCGAGGAGGAGTACTGGCACGGGGCGATCCTCGGCTCGATCAGGGACTCAGGGCTTATCAAGCCCGGCGAACGTGTGGTGCTCACCGAGGGGGTATCCCCCGGACGCGAAGGGACCGACTCGCTCATCATCCTCACGGTCGATTGAGGGGCGACAGCCCCGGGACGAAAAACCCTATCCCGGTGGAGGACGAACACTCACCAATCATGGGAGGAGTCGTTTCGGGAGAACGGGATACCTCGGGCCAGGACGGCGTGTTAAAGGAGAAGACCGCACGCCTCTCGGTCGCATCGAATGCGCTTCTCGTCGTGGCGAAACTGGCCGTAGGCGTCGCGATTGGCTCGGTCGGCATCATATCCGAGGCGATCCACTCCGCCATCGACCTGATAGCCGCGGTCATCGCCTACTTCTCGGTTCGTCGGTCGGCCCAGCCTCCCGACGAATGTCACACCTTCGGACACGGGAAGTACGAAAGCATATCGGGGCTCCTTGAGGCGGTCCTGATCCTCGCGGCCGCCGTCCTGATCATCAACGAGGCGGTGAGAAACCTCCTCGGCGGAGAGGAGACGCTGAACGTCGAGGCGCTCGGGCTCGGCATCGCCGTCATGCTGCTTTCGGCCGGGGTAAATTTCTATGTCTCTTCCCGGCTGATGACGGTAGCGAAGAAGACCGAGTCGATCGCGCTCGAGAGCGACGCCTGGCACCTGCGCACAGACGTCTACACCTCTGCCGGCGTCGTGGCCGGGCTCGTCCTGATCCGGCTGACCGGCCTCGTGGTGCTTGACTCGCTCGTCGCGCTCGCGGTCGCCGCCATCATCCTTCGGGCAGCCTTCGACCTCATCCGGCGCTCGTTCGAGGACCTCGTCGACCGGAGCCTCCCCCCCGAGGAGGAGGCCCGGATCAGAGAGATCATCAGCGAGCACTGCACGGACGTCATCGGCTTCCACCGGCTCCGGACCCGCCGGTCGGGGCCGAACCGGTTCGTGGACCTCCACCTGGTCGTCCCGAGGACTGCGACCCTCGAAGAGGCGTACGGGGTCGTGAAGCGCGTGGAGGCCGACGTCAAGCAGGAGTTCCCCCGGACAAGTGTCACGATCCGGGTCCAGCCCTGCACCGGCGAGGACTGCTCCGCCTGCGGGATCTTCACCTCCTGCCCGGAGTGCGACCGGCTGACGCTCCAGGGACGATAGACGGTAAAAAAGATTCCGGGGGTTCTAATTCCAGGAAAAGAGGCCCCGGTGGCGCATCTCTTCTTCGGCAAGGGCAGTAAGCCGGTCCTGCTCCTGCTCTATCGTCCTGACCTGCTCCCGGAGCATCGTCTTGGTCTCTGCATCGCAGGTGCAGTTCTCGATCGACTGCCGGAGTTCTGTGACCCGTTCCCGGTTCCGCTGCGCCTCGCCCTCGATCAACCGGGCGGCTTCAGCGTCGCCCCCGAAGAGGAACCGCATGAAACCATGCCGCGTCCGGATCTGCTCCTCGGCCGCGAGCGTCTTCTCGACCGAGTTGTTAACCTCCCGGGCGATGGCAGAGACGTTCTGCCCGATGCCGCCGGTCCGGTTTTCAGCGGCGAGCAGGGCGTGGACGGCAAGCCGGACCTGGTTTCGGTCCTGGTCAGGGACGAACTCTCCCTCCGGGAGGGTCGTATTCTCCGCGACCCGCTGCTGCATCCGGTCCCCGGAGGTCTCGTTCTCCTCTGTCCTCACCCGTTGTCGGTCAGGGGCGAACTCTTCTCCCCGGGGTGTTGTGTTCTCCGCGACCCGCTGCTGCACCTGGTCCCCGGAGGTCTCGTTCTCTTCTGTCCTCACCAGCTGACGGTCTCCGGCAGCCGGATTCCCCTCTCCATCCCCCGTCTGCTCTCCCCCGGAAGCGGCGGCCGCGAACCCCGGGAGGACGAGGAAGACGATCATGGCTGCTGCAATGATGCGTTTCATCGTTTTTCACCTCTGTGAAGAAGAAACTCAGGATCCTTTATACAATAATTGAACCGGGCGGTTCAACGATCTCAGAGCAGCACCGTGAGGACGAGACAGGCCACGACCGGGACAACGAGGTTATCGTCCACGGGGCTGACCAGTTCGGCGAGTGCCGTGACCGCGGCCGTCACGAGGGCGGTCGCCGGCGGGACAAGGAGGCAGAGGGCAGCCGCCGTCACCACCACCCCGGCGAATGTGCCTTCGAAGGATTTGTGGTTGTAGATCCGGTTCCTGCCAAAACGGACGCCGACGAGGGTGGTGACGCTGTCGAGGAGCGAGAGCACCACGAGCCCGATGAAGGCGACCTCTTTTGGGAAGAAGACGAGGCAGAAGAGGGCTCCGAGTGCGAAGAAGAGGGTCCCCCGGCCCGGGGCGGCGTCCCGCCGCTCAAGGCTCGCGATGAGTGCCGATATGACCGGGATGGTATAACCCCGGGAGATGGCGTCGGAGAGGATGAAGCCCACAAAGAGAGCGAGCACGAGGACGGGGAGGGCGACGTCGCGGTCGGAGAGGAGGATAAAACCCGCGATCCCGAGGCCGAAGACGAGGTGGACGACCTGCCGGAGCGACTCGTTCATTACTCCAGAGGTTGGCGCGGAACCGGTTAAATCCTCTGCAAGCG
>Ga0265294_10010802_pt1 | contig 10334 bp, 10 predicted proteins | sample MunlanPumphouse3_FD_192504 | JGI IMG/M metagenome (GOLD analysis project Ga0265294, IMG submission 192504) | Groundwater microbial communities from a municipal landfill in Southern Ontario, Canada - Pumphouse #3 | ecosystem: Environmental > Aquatic > Deep subsurface > Groundwater | place...
CCGTATTTTTGTTTACAATATAGCTAAACAATCCCTGCAAAATTTGCAAAAAATGCTATTATATAGATGTTAGACTTTAGTTGATTCTAAATATAAGGAGAAAATAATGAAAAAAATCGCGATTATTTTTTGTGTCGTATTAGTGGCAATGTCTGCAGTTTTTGCACAAGCAACAGCTGAAGATGCAGCAAATTACCCTAGTAAAGATCTTACTCTGATTGTTCCTTGGAATGCTGGAGGGTCTTCAGATTTAATTGGAAGACTTCTAACTGCAGATATGGCAAAAACAATGGGGATAAAAATCAGTGTTGTAAATACTCCAGGTGCGACTGGAACAGTTGGTATGAACGATTGTTTTATCAAACCACATGATGGATACACTTTGATTGCAAATGCAACTCCATACAATCACGGAGTACTTGGTTTAGCTGATTGGGCTCCACAAGACTGGGATTTCATGGCAGCTTATTATGTACCAAGTATTATTGCAGTACCTAAGAGTAGCCCTTACAAAACTTTTGAAGCTTTGTATGCAGCTATGCAAGATCCTTCAGTTGATGTTACAGCAGCAACAGCTGGTGTTGGTTCTTCTGGATTTGTAGCAATGGAAAAGCTAAAATCAGCAGATGCAAAAATGGGAAATTATAAACATATTGCATATTCTGGTGGTTCTGCTGCTGTTACAGCTACTTTGGCGGGTGAAGTAAACTTTACTCCTCAGCTTTCAAATGAAATGATTGACCTTCTTAGAAGTGGAGATTTAATTGCATTGGCTGCAAACACTGAAGATGATTTAATGCTCTCCGGTGTTGATTATGTAATTCCATCAATCAAGAATTTTATTCCAGAAACAGAAGCTGTTCTTCCTTGTGGAGATGCTTTTGGCTTATTGTTCCCATCTGACATTCCTGAACAGGCTCAGACTATTCTTGAAGCTGCTTTCAAAAAAGCATGTACAACTCAAAGTGCAAAAGATTTTGCTGATCAAAAAGGTGTTATCTTATTGCAGGATATGGATGTTGCCAAATCTAATGCAATTAGGGATACAGAAGCTGCTAGTGTAGGTTATATTCTTTTGGATGCAGGAATTGCAAAGAAGTCACCAGCTGACTTCGGTTATTCACGTCCTTAGTTTATTTTTTGTTGACAGTGAAGGAGGTGTCATTGCTGGCACCTCCTCTTAAATTTAAAGGAAAAAAAGATGGATGATGAAGATGTAAAAGACGTTGTAAATGAAGAAAACCAACGTCCTATCGGACATTTAGACTTTATTACTTCCATAATTCTCTTTGTTGTAAGTGTCGCTACTATAATTACAAGCTTAGGTTATTGGAACGAACAAGGATTAAAATTCTATGCTTCTGCAGGTTTTATGCCTATTATTGTCGCAGGAGTAATCTTAGTTTTATCTTTAATGCTCTTTTTTAATTCATTAAAAGAAAGCAGTTTAAAACAGAGAAGTACTGAAATTAAAGATGCATTTATTAGGACAATTAAAAGTAAGAATTTTCATAGAGCAGTAATTGGATTGTTAATATGTATTATTTACGTTTATTTTCTTCTAGGAAAATTTTTATTCTGGTTTGCAACCTTTGTTGGTCTTGCAGCATTACTGATATTTAATTGCCGAGAGTATAAATTAAAAAATATTTTAAAGGCCATTATAATTGCGGCTTTGGCCGATGGTTTTATTATTGTGATATTTGAGTACGTATTTAACGTACCAATGCCTTAGGAGGAAGAAATGTTTGTAAGTTATTTAACACAGTCTTTGGCAGTTGTCTTTTCTCCTTTAGGAATTGGCTGTCTATTTTTATCGGTATTCGTGGGTTTAATATTTGGGATGTTACCGGGTTTAACAGCTACTATGGGAGTTGCATTATTAACCGGTCTTACCTATTCCTTTGAAGGCCCTTTTGCAATACTTGTTTTACTAGGAATTTATATTGGAGCTATTTCTGGAGGAAACCAATCAGCTATTCTATTGAATATTCCTGGAACACCTGCTTCAGCTTCCACTGCACTTGAAGGTCATCCTTTGGCTTTGAAAGGTGAAGGTGGTTTAGCTATTTTTGTTGCAACGTCTTCCTCTTTTTTTGGAACGTTAATTAGTATTTGTTGTGTAGTTCTATTTACACCATTACTTACAAGTCTTGCCTTGAAGTTTAATTCTCAGGAAATGTTTTTGCTTGCAGTTTTTGGTGTTGTAATATGTGGAAATCTCACCAGCGGTGGAGATCCAATTAAAGGTTGGATTTCTGGTTTCTTTGGTTTACTCATTGCTCTTGTAGGGAGAGATACAATGGATTCTTTCCCACGCTTCACTTTTGGAGAAATCAACCTTACTTCGGGCATTTCTTTGCTTCCAGTTATGATTGGTTTGTTTGGTTTTCCTGAGGTCATAAATGCCTTTAATTCAGCTAAGCACAAACCAAAACCAATTTCAAAGTACAAAATTAAGGATGGAAATCGCATTCTTAAGAGAAACTGGTTTAATATTTTAAGAAGTGGAATACTTGGAATGAGTATGGGAGCTATCCCTGGAGTCGGAGAAGATACCGGAGGTTGGGTTTCTTATTGGGCAGAGAAAAAGAAATCAAAAAACCCTGAACTTTGGGGAAAAGGTTGCTATGATGGAATTTGTTCTTCTGAGTGTGGTAATAATGCTGCAATAGGTGGTGCTATTATTCCTGTTCTTTCATTAGCAGTGCCTGGTAGTGCTCCTGCAGCTGTATTATTGGCTGCTTTTTGGATGCATGGTTATAGACCTGGTCCTCTTTTGATGACGGAGACTCCAGAATTCTTATATTATGTTGTAGTGTTTATGATTTTTGCTTCTTTTGTAATGCTTTTATTAGCAAATATTATTTCAAAGTATACGGTTAAGATTCTTCAAGTAGATGATAGAATCCTTATGCCTGTAGTTTTTATTTTATGTGTTATTGGTGCTTTTGTTGTAAATAACAGACTTTTTGACATTAAAATGATGGTAGTCTTTGGTGTAATAGGAGTTGCGATGGCCTATGTTAAAATTCCATCTGCGCCTATGCTGTTGGGAGTAATCTTGGGAAATATGGCTGATGAAAATTTGCGAAGGGCTTTAATCCTTCATGATGGATCTTGGGGAAGTTTCTTTACTAGACCAATATCAATTATTTTTATGATTTTTATCCTTGTTCTTATCGTTGGTCAAAACAAGGCATTTATGAAACTCTCAAAGAAAATTTTCACGAGAAAAAAATCGGCTTAAAAGCCAAAATACTAATAAGGAAGATACAATGGGAAAAGTTGGATTTGGTATTATTGGAACCGGCATGATTGCGCGGTTTCATCTTTCAGCAATAAAAGCTTTAAAAGGTGCTGAAATAGTTGCAGTATATGATTCAAGCAAAGCTGCTTTAAGTAGGTATTGTAAGGAAACAGGAGTTAAAGGGTATGATGATTTCGAAGCTTTCCTCTCAGATAAGGATATTCAAGTAATAACGATAGCTACCCCTTCTGGAACCCATGACAAGTTGGCAATTGAAGCCATGAAACATGGTAAAAATGTAATTACTGAAAAACCGATGGCTATTACAGTTGAAAAATGTGATAGCATGATAGCTTGTGCAAAAGAGAACAATGTAATTCTTTCTGGAGTCTTCCAGAGTAGATATCATGAAGTTCCTAATATTGTAAAAAAAGCTGTTGATGATGGACGTTTTGGAAAAATTACTCTATGTAGTGCCTTTGTAAAATGGTTTAGATCTCAAGAGTATTTTGATTCAAGTTCATGGAAAGGTACGTGGACTATGGATGGGGGTGGTGCTTTGATGAACCAAAGCATCCATGCAATTGACCTTTTACAGTGGATAGCAGGACCTATTTGTGAAGTAATGGCATACACCGGAAATTTAGCTCATCAAAGAATTGAAGTAGAAGATACAGCCGTAGCGGTTGTTAAATTTGCTTCAGGAGCATTAGGAACCATTGAAGGTGCAACTTCTGTATATCCAGGGTTCTTTAAGAAAATTGAAATTTGTGGAAGCAATGGAAGTGCTGTAATTGAAGAAGAGAACCTAAATTATTGGAAATTTTCAGATAGTACAGAAAAAGACGAAGCACTCTTAAAAAAATATTCAAATGTTACCACAACTGGAGGCGGTGCGGCAGATCCTAAGGCAATTGATTTCTCTGGCCACCAAAAATGTTTCCAAAACGTGGTTGATGCAATTGTTGATAATGCTCCAGTCTTGATTACAGGAATGGAAGCTAGCAAGTCAGTAAGAGTTATCGAAGCCATTTATAAAAGCTCCGAAACTCATACTAGTGTGAAAGTAGAATATTAAAGAATTTGGGTCTTTAAAAGATTTAGAGCCTGTGTCATTTCTTTTAGAGATCCACTTACTGTTTCATAAGAAACTGTATTATTATATCCGTTTTTTCTTAGAAGTTTAAAAGCTTTTAGAAGGAACGGATTCATTCTTTCAGAAGGAAGTCCTCTTTCTAAATCGCTTACGTGGATGTGTTCTACATCCTCTAAAACCTCTAAAATTGTTTCCACAGCTTCATTGTTATTTTGCATATGAAGTAAATCAATCATTAACTTTACATTGGGATGATTCGTTTGTTTTACAATCTCATCAGCCTCAAGGATTGTGTTTATAACATTCCCTGCTGAATAACTCATGGGCTCAATGAGAATATGAATGTTGTTTTGAGCTGCTTTTGGGCCAATATAATCTTTTAAAAGTTTAATTATTTGTTGCTTTGCATTTTCTTTTGAAGTTTTCTTTTCATCTCGTTTTCTTGCCGCAGCGCTTCCAAAAATTATTTTATCAGAATCCAAAGCAACAGCTCTTTTAAATGCCTTATCAAGATAAGAGACAAATTGGGTTTCGTCAAATTCTGGTTTTTGAAGTTTTACTTGTTCTGGGAAAAAATTACAGGTTGAAGTGCATTTTAAATTTAGTTTTTTTACTAAATTCAATATTTCATTAAAATCATCCTCGGATAATTCTATTAAACTCATTAAAGGAAATTCAACAAAATCGTAACCTGCATTTGAAATTTCTTTAACAAGGGATTTGTTAATTTCCCAAAGAGGTATAGTTGCGAAACCTGTACAATAGCCGTATTCCATTAGAAACTCCTTTTATGCTTTTAGTTTTTCTTTTCTGGCGTTCATTTGGTATGATTTTGGTGATATTAAGTAATGAGCCTTAAATGACTTACTAAAATTGGATAAATTGTTAAAACCACATTCAAAACAAATTTTTTCAATAGTTAAATCTGTTTGAAGAAGTTCTTTAGCCTTATTAAGCCTGCAATTTATTAAATATTTTATTGGTGAAACACTGGTAACCTTGCTGAAAATTCTACACAAGGTAAATTTATCAATTTTATATTCTTCTGCTAGATTATCCAAAGTTATTTCTTCAAAATAATTTCTATTTATATAATTAATAATTTGATAAACAAGTTTATGTTCTTTTCCAATTGTAGTTGTTGAATAAATATGATGGTGTTTTCTATATATTCTGTTTATAAGAAGAAGCAACTCAGCATACTTAATGATAATTTCTAAATCTTTTCCAAAGGTTTCTGGATTTTTTCTATTAATTATCTTAATAATTGATTCTTGGATTTCAATAACATTTGTTGCTTCTTCTTCTGTAAGTTCTAAGATCTGAGGATCTGGGAATGGCCTGTAGTAAAAGCAATCTAAAAGATTGGTATTTTCCGTTGATACATGGTTTAAAAATTCTAATTTGAACAATGTTACATATCTATCAAAATCACTTTTTCTTGTGCATCCAAACCAATGAGAATCAGAGGTGTTTAAGAGCACCACGGTATTTTTTTTTAAGGTATAGTTTTTTTGACCAATAGTCCCAACAACGCCGTCACAATTTGTAAAAAAGATTTCGAAATCTTTATGATTATGACAACAGAATTTTTCATTATAATTAGTAATTTTGTGCTGAATATCGTAATCAGCATAAATTGTTTCTTCTAGTTTATTAAGTTTTTTCATATCGTTAGTATAACATTATTATTTGGTTGTGTTAATTGAAAATTCCAAGAATTGCAAAAAAAAATGGAATAACTTAGAAAAATATATAAAATAAAGGTTTATACTTTATTTTGTTATGAGAAATTTAAAAAAATTAAAAATTGAAAAAGAAGTTTTTTCTCTCTTAGGTTTACCAGAAAGTATTGGGGAAACCAATCTTGAAAAACTTGTAATTATTAGTTTTAAAACCCTTTTATTATCCCAGCAAGGCCAAAAAATCAATCCAAAGCAACTTATTTCTTTGACAAAAGTTGATTGTCATAATACTAATGCAATAATCCAAAAGAAAGCCTTATTGGTAATGGCAATAGAAAAGAAATTCAAATTTCATCTTACAGATGATCAATATGATAAATGTAGTGACATTGGTGATTTAGTTAATTTTTCTAAAAAAGGAGAGCTCTATGAATCTTGAAGAATTAAAGGATAATTTGCCTTTGTTAAAACAAGAAATAACATATTTTGATAATGCTGCTACCTCTCCAACCTGTAAAGTTTGTATTGATTTAACTTCAGATTATTATCAAAACGACTGCTTTAACATTCACCGTGGTGGGTATAAAGGAAGCCTTAAATCAGAAAGAAGAATTGATGAAGGAAGAGCTTTAGTTAAAGATTTTATAAATGCTGAAAGTAAAAAAGAAATAATATTTACTTCAGGAGCAACTGAAAGCCTCAATTTAATTGCTACAAGCCTATTTAGTTCAATGGACTTTCAAGGAAAGAATATTGTTACCACAGAATTAGAGCATCATTCTAACTTTATACCATGGGTTATGGGGAAAGTTGAAGTTCGAGTAGCTCCATGTGAAAAAGATGGAAAGCTCAAGATAAAAAAGGTTTTAGATTTAATTGATGGAAATACAGTTTTGGTTGCAATCACAGCTTGTTCAAATGTAACTGGAGATTTTATTCCCTTAAAAGAGATTGTTGAAAAGGCCCATATAAAAGGTGCTTTTCTCATTGTAGATGCTTCTCAGTATGTTGCTCATAAGAAAATGGATGTTCAAAAAATTGATTGTGACTTTGCAGTATTTTCAGGCCATAAAATTTATGGACCAACAGGCATTGGAGTTCTTTATGGAAAAGCTGAAATAATGGACAGCCTTAATCCTCCAAAATTTGGTGGAGATATGGTTTTAAATGTTACAAAACAAGAATGGTTAAATCTTCCAAGTAGATTTGAAGCAGGAACCTTGAATTTAGCTGGAATCATTGGATTGGCCGGCGCTATTCAATGGCTTAATAAGTTGAGTTTAAAAAATCTTGAAGAAAGAGAAAGATATTTGAAGGCCTATCTTTTTAACAAGCTAAGTGAAATTAAAGGTTTAACCTTGTTTTCTAGAAAAGAAAATAGTGCACCAATTGCCAGTTTTTCTATGGAAGATATTAATTCCAATGATATTGCTATGTTTCTTGCTACAAAAGAAATTTACGTTAGATCTGGCAATCTTTGTGCTCAACCTTTGCTATCTCGTATTAATAAAGAAGGGCTTGTTCGAATTTCACTTTCATTTTTTAACACAGAAGAAGAAATAGATTTTTTGATTTCTAGTTTAAAGCAGCTAAAAGAAAGGCTCGGAAAATGGAAACATTAAAAATTAGGCAAGAAAAAATTATTAAAGAACTTGATTCTTTGGATACTGAATTAAAACAGTTTGATTTTTTCTTTAATAAAGCTTTTTCGGTAGGAGAAGGTCCTAGAATTGATAAATATCTAATTGAAGGGTGTGTTTCTAAAGCTTGGGTTCGGGTTTGGTCGGAGAAGAATAAAGTTTATTTGGAAGTTGAGAGTGATTCTTTGATTTTTAAAGGCTTGCTGGTTGTAATAAAAGAAATATATGAAGGATCTTCCTTTGTAGAAGTTAATAATTCAGAGTTTTTATTGATGAGAAGTGTGAAAGTCGTGGGTTTGCTTGATGAACATAGAAGAGAAAGTATTGAGAAGATTTTAAAAATGATAATAGACGAAGCTAAATTTTAAATAGGAGAAGATGATGAAAAAAGCAATTGATGTAAGAATTAATGTTAAACCTGTTTTCAGTAATATGGTACATACTGGAATATGGGAAGGACCGTGTAGGGTTGGAACAAAGGAAGAACTTGATCCTATTTTTGAAGTAAGAACAGGAAAAGAGCAATTTAAGCTTTGGAAAAAAGAGCTTATGAACAATATTGATAGTAAATATGCTAATGTTCTTGAACCTGTTTATATGGAATTTGATGAGAAATTTGTAGTCCCTCAAAAAGAATTGGATAAGGTAAAAGAAGACAATGAAAAGACAGACCTTTTTTTAATTACTTACAGAGTTCCAGGCTTAGAAATTTTTGGAAAACCTGTGACTATGATAAATAAAGGGCCTACACCTCTTGATGTAATACCTTATTACATTGATCTTGGCTTAGATTCTTGGTTTGCTCATGACTATAAAGAATACAACGAAAGACTTCGACTTCTTCAGGTTCAAAAGGCTGTAAAAAGCACAAAATGGTTAATTCTATCAGCAACCGAACAGATTACAGCAACTGGATATGCAAACCCAACAGATCTCTTGGATCTTTATAAACGATATGGAATAAGGAATAACCGAATTACTTTTAGAAACATTTTTGATTTGATGGACAAAATGGAAATTACTGATGACATTGAGGAAAAAGCAAATCAGATTCTCTCTGATTCCACTAAAAATACAATAAAGAAAGAATTTGTTTCCTGTGATGTAAAATTTTATAAAGCCGTAAAAGCTATGATGGAAGATTATGATTGTAATGGTTTTACAATTTCATGTAAGGAACTTTGTGCTTCAAGGTTACCTTATTCACATAAAATAACACCATGTCTTTGCCATTCATTGTTAAAAGATGAAGAAATACCATCAGCTTGTGAAGAAGACATCGGAGCTTTACTCACAATGACTTTCTTGACTTATTTAACAAATAGTGCAGTGTACATGGGAAATTCTGTTCTTGTCGAGAAAGATAGTGATGTTACAAATACCCTTGGTATGCCAAAGCTTCTTTTTGATCCTACTTTGACTTTTGATGAAGATGTTCTTGAAATCCATCATGCCGTACCTTCTCTCAAAATGGCAGGATATGATAAAGAAAATCTCCCTTATCAAATGGGACACTTTACTTATGAAGGTTTTGGTTCAAAGATGCAGGTTGATCTTTATAAAGATGCTCCTCAGAAAACAGTTACTTTGGCTAGATTTAATAGACACGGTGATAAGGTTCTAGTTGCTGAAGCTGAAATTCTTGGAAGCGAATTTAAAGAACTTTATTGTAGCCCTGAGAGTTATTTTTATGTAAAAGGTGGTGTAAGAGAATTTAGAAAAAGGCAGGCTGAAGGTCTTTATGGTAACCATTTATGCATGGTTTATGGGAATCATATCGAAAATATAAAGAAACTTGGAGCTATTTGTGGGTTTGATGTTGAATATTTTAAATAAAAACTGATTATATTTTTCTTTTTTTATGATAGTATTAGCTTATATTAATTTTGGAGTAATTATGAAAGTTAGCTCGGTCTACATAATTTTAAATCCTAATGCAGCAAAAGGAAAAGCAATAAGGATGAAAGAGAAAATTCTAAACGAATTCAATTCTTTTGGAATTAAGGTTAATTTGGTTTTAACCAAAGAGAAAGAGGACGCCATAAAAATAGCCTATAATGCAGTAATCAACAAAGAAGAAGTTATTGTTGCTGCTGGTGGTGATGGCACATGCAATGAATGTATACATGGAATTCTTCAGGCAAAAGCGGATTATTCCATTGAAGAAAAAGATATGTGTGCTTTTGGTGTTCTTCCCATTGGTAGAGGTAATGATTTTTCTTTTTCGGCAAAGCTTCTTCTTAAGATTGAAGAGGCTGCAGAGGTTATTGCAAAAGGGTTTATTAGAAAAATTGATTCGGGTTACTTAGTGTGTGAAAATTTAAAGAAAAATCGATATTTTATTAATGGGTGTGGCCTTGGATTTGAACCACTGGTTAATTTTGTTGCTAGCGATTATAAACACATAAGTGGTGTTTTAAGTTATTTATGTGCCTTAATTAAGATTCTTTTGAATGCTCCAAAGGCTGTTATGCTTAATCTTTTTCTTGATGAAAAACTTTATAAAATTAATACTCAACAAATATCAATTTGCAATGGTAAAAGGATGGGGGGCGCTTTTTACATGGGCCCAGATGCTGAAATTAATGATGGCCTTTTTGATGTTGTTTTTACTAAAGATGAAATTCCAAAAAATAAGCTTTTGAAAAATGCAATGAAGTTTT
>Ga0265294_10010803_pt1 | contig 10333 bp, 6 predicted proteins | sample MunlanPumphouse3_FD_192504 | JGI IMG/M metagenome (GOLD analysis project Ga0265294, IMG submission 192504) | Groundwater microbial communities from a municipal landfill in Southern Ontario, Canada - Pumphouse #3 | ecosystem: Environmental > Aquatic > Deep subsurface > Groundwater | place...
TTTATGCGCGAACTTGGATACGGAAAAGAATACCGATATCCACATGACTTCAAAGGAGCGTTTGTTCCTGACGAAAGCTATTTTCCCGACAATTACGAGCCCTTAAATTTTTATAGCCCGACAGAATACGGTAAAGAAAAAATTATCTCTGAACGATTAAGCCATTTGTGGCCGGCAAGATTCAATAAAATTAAGAGCAAACAAAAATAATAATGTTTAAAGCACTGAAGTATCGTTTGTGGCAAGTAAAACAAGAATTAAGACCTAAGTTATGCTTAAAAGCCTGGGAAGACGCAATTCAAACTCTTACACCTGAATTGAAGGCGGTTGTCGAAAAACATAGTATTACGGAAAAAGCTCATTTGTTAAGACTCTTTGAGGCAATTACAAAAGATATGACCTTTGATGATTCAAATAAAGATTTGTATTTGAAGTTGGCTTTGGTTCATGACATTGGCAAAACAGAAATGCGATTGTCTTTGTTTTTTAAAGTGTTAAAAGCAGTCTTTAATTTCGATTTTGCAAAACACGATAAAAGGGGGGCAAATTTGTTGCGAAATTTAGGTTGTAGCGAAGAGTTGGCCTTTCTGACAGAAAATCATCACAATAAAAACACCGAAAACAAGGTATTGGCTAAGTTTCAGTATTATGACAACACCTTGTAATGTGTCTTTTTAAAAAAACATCGAGGCTAAAAAATTGTAAGATGCCCTCACCATAGGGGTTAAAATCGTGTTTAATCCTCCGAGCATAAGGAAAAATAGCAAAATCAGGGGAGCCATTTGTTCAAATTGATTATATTGATGCCTGTATTTTAAAGGCATAAAGTATGAAAGAAGCCTCGAACCGTCTAGCGGCGGAATCGGAAGCAAATTGAACATTGTTAAGCCGAGGTTTATAACTATAAAAGTGTTAATTATTTCTGATGTTAAGGGCAATAGGTTTAAGATTTGTATGTAGTTGTTTTCTATTAAAAAACTTTGAGAAAAACTTAAAATCTTTAGAAAAAGCATTCCGATAAAAGCCAACACCATATTTGATATCGGACCGGCAAGAGCTACAGAAACCATTGCTCTTTGAGGGTCTCTAAAGTTAGAAGGCTCTACCACAACAGGTTTCGCCCACCCAAAATTAGCAATAAGCAAAAGTATTGTTCCTACCGGGTCTAAATGTTTTAATGGGTTTAAAGAGAGGCGCCCCATAAGCCGAGGGGTCGGGTCTCCTAAAAATACCGCTATTTTTGCGTGAGCAAATTCGTGAACGGATAAAGATATGAGTATTATAGGAATTAAGAATATTTTTGTTATCCAAGACTTTGTCACTTCTGTAATGCCCTGAAACACTAATATGACGAGCATAATCGTAAGAATAATACCGATAATTGAGAATGCGTGTGATTTTATGCCGTTATTACGTTCGTTAGGATGGGTTTTTATGTTGAATATTCGCGTATAATTGTTTGGCAATTTCCAGTTCCTCCAATTTACTTAGACTCTTATTTTCAAGTCTTAGTTCCGTAATGTAATTCAAAATGTTTTTAATGTGCTGACCTGCAGGAATATTGCAATCAATTAAATCTTTTCCGTTTATAACAGGCGCAATTAATCTGAGGTTTTTTAGATAATAAATGATTTTTTCTGAATTTGTTTTGTTCAGCTTAAAATAGCTTAAAGCTAACAGTCCTTCTATACAGTGCTTTTTAAGCAAATAATAAAGTTTGATGTGGTCATGGCAGGTTAATTCTTCGAGTGCGGCAGGTATTTTTTTAAAGGCATCAAGACCATCAAGAACTTTTACTCTTGATGAATGAGGTAATCCCAATTGATCTATTGTTTCTGATTTAAAAGTAGGGGGCATTTGTGAGAGAAAATATATCCAATAAATAGCTTCAAGATCTGCAGATAAAATGTCTTCGACTCCAAGCGGTTCCAATGGCGGTATTCTGACATTGTGTGCAAAATGTTTCAGCATTTTATTCTTGGTGAGCTCTTCGATTATTGTTTCGGGCATATCTTCTTTGAAGATTTTGGATATCTCTGATGCAATTCGTTTGACCGATAATGAAGACACTCTTTTGTCTTTTATGGCTTGTTTAAATAAATAATTGGTCTCCTCTTCTAGTTTAAAGCCAAATCTGTGCGCAAATCTTAATGCTCGATAAAGCCTTGTAGGGTCATCTTCGAAACTTTTTTTGTGCATAACCTTAATTACGGAAGCCTCAAGGTCCTTTATTCCGCCAAAATAGTCGACAATTTTAAAAAGATTGTCTGAGTTGAGTGATAGAGCCATCGCATTTATGGTAAAGTCTCTCCTGAAAAGATCATCATAAATGTTACTGAAAGTCACCTCAGGTAATGCGCCGGGGCATTTATACGTTTCTTTTCTTGATGAGCTAAAGTCAAAATTGATTTTTTCTGAATAGATTTTCGCCGTATGGAATCTGTCAAAAATTTTGAATTCTGCGTTAAACTCAGAGGCTAATTCTGTTACGAATGACTTTGCATCGCCTTCAACAACAATGTCAATATCAAAATTTGCTTTGTTTAATATCAGATCTCTGACAAAACCGCCCACAGCAAAAACCCGAAGAGACTTTTTGTCAGCAAAACAACCTATTTTAAGAAGTACTTCGCAGACTTCTTTTGATAAAAGAGATTTGATGTTAGCCGATGCCTCATTATTGAAAAACTGAGAATACATTTAATAAACCGATTCTCTTCGTAAAATTTCGAAAAATATGTTTACAATTTCAGGATCAAGCTGTGTCCCGGCAGCTTTTTGCATTTCTTTTTGAACATGGGAAAAAGGAAACGCTTTTCGGTAGGGTCTGTCAGCTATCATTGCGTCAAATGTGTCGGCTACCGCTAATATGCGGGCTCCAAGCGGGATTTGATTCCCTCTCAAGCCTAACGGGTAGCCGGAACCGTCATATTTTTCATGGTGATAAAGAGTCAGGGGAGCAATTTCTTTGAGCATTTCTACTCTTTCCATTATATTCGCGCCGTATTCAGGGTGCTTATGAAGCTCATGCAGCTCTTCTTCGGTCAATTTACCCTGTTTTGACAATATTACGTCTTTTATGCCGATTTTTCCTATGTCGTGTAAAAGCCCCGCATATCTGATTGTTTCGATTTCTTCGTCAGAAAGCCCGATTTCCATGGATATTTTTACGGCGTATTCCATAACTTTAGTGCTATGTCCGTGCGTATAGGAGTCTTTTGCCTCTATTGCTGCTGCAAGCGCCATTACCATTGATAAATATTGTCTTTTCATTTCAGCATACAATTTTGCATTTTCTATTGCAATGCTGGCTTGCGAGGCAAATGTTGATATTAAATCTATTTCTTCTTGGGTGAAATCTCGTGGCTCGCTGGTGTAAGTGGTTATAACACCGATAGACTTCCCTCTTTGAGTTATAGGAACCGCAAGTAAACCTGCCAGTTTTTCATCCCTCGCAATGTTTGTGTGCTTTGTTCGAGGGTCTTTTCGCGCATCAATCACAGAAATAGGGCGCTTTTCAGAAAAACAAGTGCCAATTATGCCTTCCCCGGCTTTTATGGCCGCAGAAGCCAAAAACGATCGTGAAAGGCCTCTGGATGCTTTAACCTCAAGCAATTCTTGTGTTTCGTTGATTAAGCGAAGCTCACATCTTAATGCGCCTAACATTTCCATTGAAAAGTTAACTATTGAATTTAGCACTTCATCTAAAACTAAGGTTGAGTTAATCGCTTGAGTAATCTCAAACAAAACTGATACTTCGTCAATCCGCCTTTCAAGATAAAGGCGGATTTTAACGTTTTCAATGGCGGTGGTCAGCAAATTTGCAAGAGTGGAAAAGGTTTGCAGATGTTCTCTGGAAAAAGCCTTTTCCTTTGATGATGAAATATTAATCAAGCCGATATTTTTCCCTCTTAAGGTAAGAGGAATAGTCAAAAAAGAGTGAAGCTTACGTCTGTAAACTTTATTAAATTGCTTTTTATCGGTGTTTGGCAGAAAAATTTGTTGTGAAAGCAACTTAGTCGGTTTTTTATCCGCAATTCCTTCGCCAATAACATCAATGTGTTTGCTTAAGGCTTTTAAGCTTGATGGCTCAAGATGGAGTTCAGAAACGTAATATCGTGTTTCTGATGTTTTGTCAAAAAGACTTACTATTCCAAGTTCGTGGGGGATTAGCTGGGTTAAATACTCAAATGACAAGCCGATAAGGCCCTCAAGGGTTTGTGTCGCTGAAAACCTCTTTGCAAGGGTGTTCAACTTTTCCATTTCCCGTAGCCTGCATTCTCGTTCTTCTTTGAATATATTGTGCTCAATATGCATGGCGGCCAAGTTGGCGAAAATCGTCGCTTCTTCAAGATCCGTTACTGAAAAAACTGATTTGCTTCTCAGATTGCCTAAAACTAATAGGCCGACACATTGCGTATTCGTTTGTAGAGGTATTACCATGGCATTCTTTTGTGGAGCGCCGGAAAATATAGGGTCAAACATGTCGCCCGGAAATATTAGTCTTTGTTTCGATGAAAATGCGTTAAAAAGCATTAAAAATTCGCCTTTGAGCTTCTTTTCATTATTCATTTTTCGGCCGACGGGACAAGGGGCGAATCCAAACTCTTCCGTTGAACTCAAAATAATCCTGCGATCAGTGCATTTAATTTTTAAAGGCCTTTTTCGGCGAGGCCCTGAAAACGAAGACAAGATCAATTCGTAAGATTCGCGATTAAGAAGCATTATATATGCTTCATCAGCTTTAATAGATTCTTTTACTGATTTAACAAGCGTGTCGAGAAATTTATTCAGTTCCATGCCCGATGATAGGGCCATGGTGATATCTGAAAGCTTAGATAATCTATCGAAAGTTTGAGTTATTTCCATGTTATATTTTTCTTTCGGTATATTTTTCGACTTTGTTGCGGCCGTTATCCTTTGCTCTGTAAAGAGCAGTGTCGGCAGCTTCAATAAGAGCCGACGTTTTTTCGCAGCTCGTAGTCATTGTTGAGGCAACTCCGACAGAGAGGGTAACAGACAATTCAGAGCTTTCATGTTTAAGTTTGGTTTTTTCTACAGAAGACCTTATACGTTCCGCAAATACTTCTGCGCCTTCTAATGAAGTTTCGGGTAAAATAACAGCAAATTCTTCGCCGCCATAGCGTGCTACAGTGTCGATTTGTTCTCTGAGAGAACTTTTAAATATACCCGCTACATGCCTTAAAACTTTGTCGCCGACTAAATGACCATATTTGTCATTAAATTTTTTGAAAAAATCGATATCAATAACCATCAGAGACAAGGGTTTATTGTAACGTTTCGCTCTTATGAATTCATGATTAAGGGTTTCCTGAAAATAACGGTGGTTGAATAGCTCTGTTAAGGGGTCGGTAAAAGCAAGTTTTTCTGTCCTTTTATGAATCATAGCATTTTTGATGCTGGTTATAAATATACCGGTGAATTGAGAAGTTATATCCAGGTCGTTGTTGTTGAAAGGCTTGTCTTCTGCAGATCTTGCAAGATGAATCAAGCCTTTCACTTTGTCTCCAAAGATGATAGGTAAATGTAAAGCATGTACAAAAGCTTCTTCGCTCTTATTTTCAGCGGTTTGAGGTTTAAAGGTCGCAAATTCTTTGTAGATTCCTCTGCTAAGAGGCGGGTCTGCAGGGTAGTCCACAAATAAATTGTATATTGTGTCAGATAATGTTTTTTGGTATCGTGCTGAAATTGGCTTACAAGGCTGTACTATGAGGCGATAGTTTTCGTCTAGATCGTCATAGAGCAATATAGAGATCGTAGTAAATGCAATCACTTTTCTGAACTGATCGAAGGCCTTTTGCAAAATACAATAGGGGTCAAGAGTACTGGCCAAGTCTTTGCTAATTTCAAGAAAAACTCGGTTCCTGGTGGCATTTTCAAGTAATATGTCTTGGTCTTCTTGAATTCTTTGAAACATTTTTTCTCTTGAAATGGAAGAAGCCAAATTATGAGAAATCAGATATAAGAATCTGTAGTGCTTTTTTGCTTCTTGCTTGTCTTGTTTAAGATACTTTCGACTTACCAACAGCATGTGAGAAAGAGTGCCTTCAACTAGTAAAGGCAGGCAATACATCTCTTTTTCTGTGCCATGATTATTAAACTTCAGTGAAAAAGGCGCCTCCACTTCCGAATCTTGGTAAATGTTTGCAGGAGTCGAAATTTGAGATCTTAAATTTTCAGAGACAGAGGTAAACATTTGCTGTAATTCAGTTTCGCCGAGGTTATGAGCCGCAATTATTTCAAAAGGAGAAATCTTTGGGGCGTTGCTTTTTTGATGGCGATCTGTCTTAATTTCTATCACAGCACAATGTTCAAGTGAAAGTTCGTTTGAAAGTTTTTCTAAAAATTCTATTATTCGCCCAACAAAATCCTTTGAATTAGATAAAATTGTCGACATTGAGTAAAGCCCCGCGATCTCACGACGGTTTTCCTCAATGGTATTCATAAGTCTCTCTTTTTCAATAAGGCTGGAAATCATTGTTTCAACTGATTTTAATGAAGCAAGATCATTTTCGTTAAAACTTTCCAAGCCCTCTGATCGATTGAGGTTCATTACGCCTATAGGATGTCCGTTAAATCTGAGAGGAACAGAAAGGAAAGAGCCTTTGTCAGCTTTTCTGACAAGCTTTGTGTCTGAGCTGTTATCGTTGTTGCTCGAACTTATTGCAGCTATGCCGGTTTTAAATACATTGCCGGCAATTCCGTCTCCTATAGAGATTTTGGCTATAGGCCCTTTCTGATTATTATCGCTTTTGACGGCAGGGTGTTTGGCAGAAACGTATAGTTTTAAACAGTTTTCTTCTTTGTCGTAAACCATAATTGAGCCCGAGGTAGCGTTCATAAACAAAACTGTTTCGGCAATAATAGATTCGACTGAATAATGAGGATCTACTTTTTCTGCTGTCTTTTGGGCCAATACGGCGTAGAAGTTCAGGGTTTCAACGTATTTGGAGTTATTCATTCTGAGTCCCTTTAAATTTAAGAGCAAGAACAGTGAGGTCATCGTGAGCTTCAGCGTTTTTACGCCAACTGACCGCAGCATTTATAAGGGCTTCACTAAGTTCTTTTGCTGAATTGTTTGATTTCACATTCATTATGCTCATAACTCGGTCGTTGCCAAACATTTCTCCGTCGGGAGAACGCTCTTCGGTTAACCCGTCTGTGAACATTATCAGAATGTCATTTTTTATCATTTTAAACGGTTCTTTGTGATAAATTGCGGGTAAACCCACTATTCCGACAGGGGCACCGCTCTGGGTTTCTATGAGCTGACAACATGAGTTAAGTTTTACCATTAATGGCCCATGTCCCGCAGAAGACATTTCGCATTCCCCGGTCTTGGGATCAATGGCAACAAGTTGCAAAGTTACAAAGTGATATGAGTCGAGCTCTTTGCAGAGTCTTGTGTTTATTCGTTCCAAAATTGTTACCGGATCGATACAGTCTTGGACAACACTATGAATAATCATTCTCGTTATTGCCATTAGTATTGCGGCAGGCATCCCTTTTCCGGATACATCGCCTAAAACTATTAACCATCTTCCGTCATCAAGAGCAATTACATCGAAAAAATCCCCTCCGATGTGTTTTGCCGGATTGCTTTTGCCGAAAACATCCATTGAAAGCGGCAAGTCAGAAAAAGTCTTTGGCATCAGCGACATTTGAATGTCTCTCGCATCACCCAGCTGGCGCTCTAAGAGATTCTTTTCATGTTCTTCATACATGAATTTTACGTTTTCAAGTGCTGTCACAACAAGGTGAGCCACAGCCTCAAGCAACTGTTGGTCTTGGTTTGTAAATGTTAAACCGTTTGTTTTGTTGTTAACGTTAATAACACCTAAAACACGTCTTTTAAGGTTTCCTCTTTGACTGATAAGCGGAACCGAAAGCAAAGATTTGTTGAAATAAGCCTCTCTGGACCTTTTTTTGAAGAGACCCTCTTTTTCAATGTCGTCAATTCGGCAAGACTTTTGATGCAAAGCAACATATCCAGATATTTCTTCTCCGATGGGGATTCTTGTATTTATTATGTTTTCAGGTAAGCCAAAGCCTTTTTTTATGACAAGAAAATTACCTGAATCCTCGGTTTCCAAAAATGAAATTCTGTTAACTTTTAATAAGCGTCTGATGATTAAAATCATTTCATCCAACAAACCGTCTGAATCGTTTAAGCGTGCCATCAAGCCTTCAAGATCTTTTATGGTGCCCAGCTTTTCTTCATAATTGCATGCTACCTGCAATGAAGCGCTTATTCCGTTTAACAGTATGGGAATAAGCTTGGTTAAGTCTTCTTCGGTTAGTCTTGCATTGCTCTCTGATTCAAAGAGCAGAACACCGCCCAGAGAGTGCATTGGTACAAACTCAGAGAAAGATGTGGTTTGCGGAGTAGTTGCTAATGGAAGAACATAGCGAATTGGTAAATTATATTTTTTATTTCTGTTGTCGAATACAGAGCCTTCTTTTATGGCTTCCAGTATGGGAGCCCCCAGAGCGCTCACAGGATCAACGGTTACGCCGTCGGGGATTCTGTCGCCTAAGAAGTTTACAACTTCAAGCTCACTCGTTTCTCTTGAAAACAACAAAATAGCTCCCGAATATTGACCAAAAAGATAGTTTAGACTTTCAACCAATTTGAATAAGATCGCTCCTATGTCCACAGAAGAGTTTATGGTATTGCATGTTTGATTAATCTGTTGAAGCATTCTGCCGTGTAATGCTTCTTTGCGTAACTGGTAGAAGTGGCTGAAGTATAGTCCGAGCTGATTTGCAAGCATGGGAATAAACTTTGAGTTGGGGTTTATATGTCGGTGAGTTTGCCTTTCCGAAACTAATACTCCAAAATGTCCATATGTTACTCCGCCTGCTTGACAAGAAAAAATTAAAGGAATTGGCTTGGAAGGAGGGAAGTCTTGTTTCCCGGTTTTAATGACAAGTTTTTGAGTTTTTGGATTAATATTGATCGGGTTTTTGCTCATCATTTCTTCAAGCATATCAGCTACGTCAAGTTCATAGTCAGTGCTGTCATCAGTAGCTATCAGAGATATTTGGTTATAGAAATTCGGAGCAGCTTGTTGAACAATAAATGCACCCAAGATATTGAACTCATGAACAATTTTTTGCAAAAAAGAAATAAGAACCGGAGAATCGTCTTCAAACCACTCTCGTGATTGCTTTTCCGGGTTTCCCGGCGGCAATGCGTCAATCATCCTGCTTGTGTTAAGCAGACTCTGGATCTCGTGAAGAAATACGAGCAGTTTCTCTGGGTCATCGTGCTCAGAATACAATAAGTGAAGAGGAAATCGGTATTTTGAACAAATAAGCCCCGCCATGTGTTCTGAAAAAATACACCATTCTTCATATGGAAATTTTGTGTCAAAAGTTACAACTGTTACCAACTCTGCCAAATGTGATTGCTTAACGTGAAAAGGCACTATAATAATTCGGCATAATTCACCATTAATTCTTTTGCTTGCAAAATCACGATAATCAGAGGAAAAGGGGAGTTTTGAAAAATCACATAGCTCCTCGATCGACAAATCTTTTACTGCACCAAATTTAAAGGCTTTCCAGGGGTCATTGGATCCCCCATTATAAAATCTGATTGCAAATCCACGATAATCCTCAAATGTATGTAAAAAGCTCACATCTTTTTCATCAAGATATGAAAACTCTTTGAAGGCTTCAAGTGAGGTAAGTGCGTTTAGAAAATCTACTTTCAATTGTGAAAAACTCCATTTAATACATCAGTAAGGTAACAGACTCGAAGTATAAACTTTTATTCAATTCATTTCAATAACAAAAGAAAGTTAATTATTGTACGATAGTCTGTAATTTATAAAACAAAATTTAAACTTTTAAAAACTTATATAGTATAATTTGACAGGAACGAAAGTAAAAGCGAGGTAGTTTATGAATAAAATCTATTCGTTGTTGTTTGTTGTTTTACTTATATGTTTTGTGTCCACACCGACTCTTTGGTCTGCTGAGTCTGTAAACCCCTTCTCCGCAGGAGAAGTAAGCGTAGAAAAGTCTTCAACTTCATCTGAAGTCTCTAAAACTACGGCAACCGATGATGGTATTAAAGAGGCTGCTAAAAAAGACGAAGAAAGTAAAGCAAAAGCAGATCCGGATGTTTTTGATCCCCCCATCACAGGTACCGTTGAAGTAGGAAACAGTACTTTAAATGTAAGAACAGGCGAATGGGAAACCGTAGTCAGCAGTCTGAGAACAGGGGACACGGTTAGCATAGTCGGCAAAAAAGGCGTTTGGTATAAAGCCATTATTAATGGTCAAACACGCTATATTCATATGA
>Ga0265294_10010804_pt1 | contig 10333 bp, 9 predicted proteins | sample MunlanPumphouse3_FD_192504 | JGI IMG/M metagenome (GOLD analysis project Ga0265294, IMG submission 192504) | Groundwater microbial communities from a municipal landfill in Southern Ontario, Canada - Pumphouse #3 | ecosystem: Environmental > Aquatic > Deep subsurface > Groundwater | place...
CGACCATTTATCCATTTCACACGGTATTCTTGCCATTAAGGCCGCCCGAATGGCAAAGGAAGGCAAAGGTCTGGAAGAAATATCCAGCTCGGTAGAAAGCATGATGAAAAAAGTACGCCTGCTGGTACTTTTTGACACCCTGAAATATCTGGAACGTGGCGGGCGCATTGGCAAAGCCAAATCACTGGTCGGGGCGGTACTCAGCGTCAAGCCTCTTCTTACCATGCGGGACGGGGAATTTATTCCGGTGGGCCAGGTGCGCAACCGTAAAAAGGGCATTGATAAATTAGCCGACTTTGCTGCCGGCGCAGGTGATATCAAAGAAATGTGCATCCTGCACTCAACAACCCCGGATGAAGCTAATGCCCTGGCAGAACGGCTTGATCCGGTCTTCCCGCAGGAAAAAACACTGGTTGCCAGGCTTGGAGCAGGACTGGCGCCTCACGGGGGACCCGGAGTGCTGGCTATCGTAACCCTGACGGAATAAACCTTTAAGATCTAATAATGGCCATCAGGCCTCTCTTTTTCTAGTTCCGCCTCGTTTTCATCCAGTTTTTCGTCATCCATTTCTTCCTGTAACTGCTCCATAATACGCGCCGCCCTCGGATAACCGATATGAAGCTTGCGCTGAAGGAAGGAAGTGGATATGTTGCCGTGTTCTTCAGCCAGTTTTCTGGCAGCAGCAATCAGAGGGTCAGAGGGAGCCGTGGTCTCCTGGATTTTGGCAGACGGTTCCAGTGAAGCAAGCTCATCAAGGTTTAGAGTAGCCGCCTGTTCCTGTTTTTGCGTACCCCAGAAATAAACCAGGCGCTCTACTTCCGGATCGGAAACAAAGCAGCCCTGCAGCCGGCGGGGTTTAGCTTCTTCCGTTGGCAAATATAGCATATCGCCTCGGCCGAGGAGCTTTTCCGCTCCGGTAGAATCCAGAATCGTGCGTGAATCAACCTGGGAGGTGACTGCAAAGCTTATGCGTGTGGGGAAGTTGGCTTTGATGAGCCCGGTTATTACATCAACCGAAGGCCGCTGGGTTGCAACAACCAGGTGAATACCCACCGCACGCGCCAGTTGCGCCAAACGGCAAAGTATATGCTCAACCTCGGCAAACCCGGTCATCATCAAGTCAGCCAGTTCATCTATCACCAGTACCAGATTCGGGATCTTTTCCTGTCGGGAGACCTTTTTGTTGTACGCTTCGATATTACGGGCTCCTACAGCGGACAGGGTTTTGTATCGATTATCCATTTCCTGGCTCAGCCAGCGAAGTGTGTTCAGGGCTTTGTCAGTATCTACCACTACCTTGGTAGCCAGATGGGGAAGGCTGTTATACTGAACCATCTCCACTCTCTTGGGATCAATAAGTATAAACTTCAAATCCGCGGGCGAATTACACATAAGAAGACAGCAGACAATCGCATTTAAACAAACAGTCTTGCCGCTTCCGGTGGAACCAGCCACCAGCAAGTGCGGCATCCTGGCTAGGTCTCCGGCAATCGCTTCACCACCAGCCCCCTTGCCCAATGCCAGAGCCAGATTCGATTTGCCCAGGATTTTTTGGAAATTGGCACTTTCTATAACACTTCTGAGACTTACTACCCCAAAATTGGCATTGGGAACTTCAATACCAACCAGCGCTTTCCCCGGAATCGGAGCTTCTATACGCACACCGGGAACAGCTAATGCCAGAGCAAGGTTATTGGACAGGGCAGTAATACGCTCTACCTTTACCCTTGTGCGTGAAATTTCTTCCTGCCGGACTGTAATGTTGCCTTCTTCATCCCGGTCTTTAATTTCCCGGAATTTACGATCCCAGCCGGGCTCAATCCCGAACTGTGTAACCGTAGGCCCGGCATTGACCTGCACGACTTTTGCTTCAACTCCATAGCTTTCCAGCGCTTCCTCGATCAATCGTGCGCGCTTGCTGTTATCCGCCTGGCCAAAATCAACTTCCGGCGAAACGTCCAGAATATCTATCGGAGGCAGTTTCCAGCCATCAACCAGCACCAGATCAGAGGATTCACCATACTTGCGCCAGACATCGCGGGCAACCTGCTTGATATCCCGCGTACTTTCACCCGACTGAGATACTGTACGGGGCACTGCGGAGGTTTTCCCCGGCCCAGATTGTACCGGTTTTTCAACCAATTCCGGGGTGATATCCGGATACCTCTTCCCGGGAACCACTTCGGGCGCTATTAAAATTGAAGGGGCTTTTATACCCGGTCCAGCTTTCTCCGGCGAAGCAGGTTTTTCTGCCCGGTTTTCAGGCACCATTCGGCTTTCAGGCACGATCCGGCTTTCGGTAACCGTCGGCGGGTAGTTAAATTTAAACTCTTCCTGAACCGGTCTGGGAGTTTTTGGCCGCGGAGGGGGCAACCTGAACAACTCTATTATTCCTTTTACCACAGCTTTCAGGGCTCTCCAGACAAGGCGCGGGAAAAAGAGAACAAACCCGCCAAGAACAAGGCCTGCTACTATCAGGTAACCGACATATCCCCTTTCTCCGTTTATGATGGCATCGCCAACCGCACCCCCGAGTTCCAGGATACCCAGCAGTCCCCAAACGGCTGCAAACCAGGCTATTGCTCCAAGCCATTTGTTCCACTGGTACAGTTTCCAGCGCCGGGCGAAAGCGACGATTTCGTGACGGAAAACAATGGCAAGGATAATCAGGACTGCCACTCCGATCAGAATAATCCCCCAGCCAAGCAAACTCATAGTGCTCGCCGCTGTGTCCCAGACAAAATCAACAATTTTATCCCATTGCCAGTAGATCAGACCGGCGGCAACAAGCGCCAGCAAAACTACCCAGAACCAGACTTTGGTAAATATTCTGAAAGGATTTATGCGTTTGCGCGGTTCTTTGTTTTCTGAATATTTCGTTACAGCAGTCTTTTTCCTGTCTGCTTTCTTTTTAATCGCAGCTTGTTCTTTTCTTTTGTTATCCCTTTCCCTGGACACTTCCTGCTCCTAGACTTTTACCAGTACTGGCAAAATCATCGGCCGGCGCTTGGTCTTCTCAAAGAAAAAGCGGTTCAGCTCATCGCGCACCCTGGAATCTGCCGATGATAAATCAGCCTCCCGTTTGCCACGGTGGTCAACGATTGTCGCCACCAGATCCTTGCCTTCTTCTATCATATCTTTTGCTTCTACCATATCAACAAAACCGCGAGATACAATATCAGGACGGCTAACCAGTTTGCCGGTCTGCTGGTTAACAGCAATAATCACTACCACTATACCATCCTTGGATAACATGCGCCTGTTTCTGAGTACTACCCCGCCAACATCACCCACACTCAATCCATCAACGTAGACGTGTCCGGAGGTTACCCTCCCGGCGACCCGGCCTGAATTGGCGCTCAGTTCAAGCACATCTCCATCTTCAAGACGGAATATGTTTTTCTCTTCCACTCCGGCATCAAGAGCCAGACGGGAATGCAGGGTAAGGTGGCGGAATTCGCCATGAACAGGCACAAAAAAGCGCGGCTTGACCAGGTTTAGCACCAGCTTGAGCTCCTCCTGGGAAGCATGCCCGTGGACATGAACCTTGGAAAGCTGGTCATAGAATACTTCAGCCCCCTGTTTAAACAAACTGTCAATTGTGCGGTTAACCAGGGATTCGTTGCCGGGAATGGGAGAGGCTGACACCACAACTGTATCTCCCTTTATTATAGAAACCTGGCGATGGCCGTGGTTAGCAATACGCACCAATGCCGAAGTAGGTTCACCCTGGGAGCCGGTGGTAATCATAACTATCTTTTCCGGAGGGAGGCCTCTAAGCTCCTCCCCTTTACCGAGCACACCATCCGGAGCCTTCAGATATCCGAGTTCAAGCGCCATTTTGACGTTATCGCTCATACTGCGCCCGAAAACAAATACTTTACGGCCATGGTTGGCAGCGGCATCGATTACCTGCTGAATACGAGAGATGAGAGAAGCAAAAGTGGCTACAATTACCCTCCCTTTAGCCCTGGAGATTATTGTATCCAGAGCTTCTCCTATAACTTTCTCCGAAGGAGTATAGCCAGGTGTTTCGGCATGAGTAGAATCAGAAAGCAGTAAAAGCACACCCTTGGAACCGACCTGGGAAAGCCGGGAAAGGCTGGTTGGTTCACCATACACTGGGGTATAGTCCAGTTTGAAATCCCCCGTGTGGACAACCAACCCCAGAGGCGTTTCAATAATCAGGCCAACCGCATCGGGTATACTGTGGCATACCGGAAAGAACTCTATTTTGAAACAACCCAGGGGAAAAGTACCCCCCGGCTCAATCACATTGATTTGAGCATCATTCAGAGCCTTGCCTTCCTTGAGCTTGACCGAAATGAGGCCTTTTGCCAGGCGAGTGCAGTATATTGGCACATTTAGTTGCGGCAATATATACGGCAAAGCCCCAATATGGTCTTCATGAGCATGTGTTATGACAATTCCCCGAATTTTGTCCTTTCTTTCCAGAAGGTAGCTGATATCCGGGATAACCAGGTCGATGCCCATCATATCTTCTTCCGGGAACATCACACCGCAGTCAATTATGATGATATCGTTCCCGTATTCGGCAACCATCATGTTTTTCCCGATTTCTCCCAGTCCACCCAAAGGGATTAACTTGAGTTTTGGTTTGATAGCCTTGGTTCTTTTCTTTTGCATCATATTCCTTATATTTAAAATAGTTTCAGTTGTTGTGCCGGGTCCTCAACAGGAGCATCTTCCACGGGCTTGCTCCCCGCAAGAATGCCGGGAATCTTTTTCATATCTCCTATTATAACTTCTTTCAGGCCACCCTGGTGCAATGCAGCAGCAGGGTGGTACATCGGGAAATAAATAATACCGTTTTTGCTTGACGGGCTTCCGTGGATTTTACCAATAGCTTTACCGGGGAAATAGAGGGACATGGAAAAACGGCCGAGGGTAACAATCATACGGGGCTTTATCAGTTCGATCTGCCGGTCAAGCCAGGGTTTGCAAGCTAATATTTCATCCGGAAGAGGATCACGGTTTCCTGGAGGGCGGCATTTAATTATGTTAGCTATATAGACATCACCGCGCTTCATCCCGATTGAATACAGGAGCTCATCCAGAAATTTTCCTGCGGCGCCAACAAATGGACGCCCCTGCCGGTCTTCATTTTCTCCCGGCGCCTCACCGATGAACATAATATCTGCCTGAGGACAACCTTCACCCGGCACTGCATTGGTGCGCCCTTCCGCCAGCCTGCATGCCCGGCAGTTGGCTATGTCCCGGCCGAGTTGATTGAGTTCTATCATATAAACAGTAAGGGGCCTTCCCCTCCGGCTATGATAACACGAGCATTGCAGCCAGTCAATTTAAGCACCACCCATCCGGTTGCGAAATAAAGCAATTAAAGAGGGCTTCTTGGTTTGCATATGCTATAATATTTTGATGATTTTACTCGGAATTGAGAGTTCCTGTGATGAAACGGCGGCTGCAGTCGTAGAGAACGGCCGGCATATTCTTTCCAACATTGTCAGCTCCCAGATCGATATACATGCCCGTTTTGGAGGAGTCGTCCCGGAAGTCGCTTCCAGACAGCATATTTTGAGCATAATTCCGGTCATCGATGAAGCTATCAAGACCGCCCGGGCGGATTGGAGCGATATCGAAGCCATCGCCGCCACCCATGGGCCGGGGCTTGCCGGCTCGTTGCTGGTAGGAGCCAATACAGCCAAGGCAATCAGTTATGCAAGAAAGCTGCCGCTGGTTGGAGTCAATCACCTAGAGGCACACATTTATGCCAATTGGTTATCCAGCCGGGAGCCCGAATTTCCACTTTTATGTTTAATTGTTTCCGGAGGGCATACCGACCTGATACTGATGAAAAACCACGGGGATTATACCTTGATTGGAAAAACCAGAGATGATGCTGCCGGAGAAGCTTTCGATAAAGCTGCCCGCATCCTGGGGCTAAGCTACCCGGGAGGGCCGGCGATTGACAAGGCAGCCAAAGGGGCAAAAGCAGATATCAAGCTTCCCCGGGCATGGCTCAAAGGTACGGCAGATTTCAGTTTCAGTGGTTTGAAAACTGCCCTCCTGCGCCTGAGCGAAGCAGGGTTGATCAACAATATTGAAAGTGCCGCTGCCAGTTTTCAGGCATCTGTTGTTGATGTTTTGGTCAAGAAAACAACTAATGCGGCTGTCAAGTATGGAGTAAAGCAAATTTTACTCTCAGGTGGAGTTGCAGCCAACAGCCTTCTGAGGAAGCAAATGACAAGCGCTTCACCGGTGCCGGTGCTAATCCCTCCACCCGGGCTATGCACTGATAATGCGGCCATGGTAGCTGCCTGCGGCTATTTTCGTCTGCGGCTGGGCAATGTCAATGGCATCGATCTGGACGTAATTCCTTCTCTCTCACTATCATAAATATTCGTCAATTTTTAACCGCTCGGTCAAATTTAGTGTTGCAAGATTTTGAGAATTGGTTTATTATATTATTTAGCAGTCTCCGACTGAGACTGCTAAATAATTGCCTTTCGAATGAAAAATACTGGGAAAAGGAGGGTTAAGAATGGCAGTTAAAATCCAACCCCTGGGAGACCGTGTTCTGGTCAAACCAATCGAGGCTGAGGAGGTAACCAAAGGAGGAATAGTCCTACCGGCAACCGCCCAGGAAAAACCACTGGAGGGCAAGGTACTTGCCGCCGGCCCCGGCAAACGCAATGACAAAGGCGAACCGGTAGCGCTGGACGTAAAGGTAGGAGATGTTATTCTCTATTCCAAGTACGGCGGGACTGAAATCAAAATCGATGGCGAGGAGCTTATTATCCTTACCGAATCCAACATTCTGGCAAAAAGGGTATAAATTACAATTTTAATCAAGAAAAGAAATAACAGGAGGAAAATATGGCAAAACAGGTAATATTTGGAGAGGAAGCCCGCCGCTCCCTGAAAAAGGGTGTCGATGTGCTGGCAGATGCTGTCAGGGTAACTCTCGGCCCCAAAGGCCGGCCGGTAGCCCTGGACAAGAAATGGGGAGCCCCCACTGTTGTTGATGACGGTGTAACCATCGCCAAAGAAATTGAGCTTCCGGAACCTTTTGAAAATATGGGCGCCCAGCTGGTTAAAGAGGCAGCCTCTAAAACCAACGACGCCTGCGGAGACGGTACAACCACTTCTACTGTACTGGCAGCAGCCATGATCGGAGAAGGCTTCAAGAACATTGCTGCCGGCGCGGATGCACTTGGCCTCAAGAGAGGAATTGAGAAGGCAACGACTGCTATCATGGAAGAACTAAAGGCGGTTTCCACCCCGGTCAAGGGCAGGGACCAGATCGTCCAGGTAGCCACCATTACCGCCAAGGATTCCCAGATCGGCAACCTCATTGCAGATGCCATGCAGGAAGTCGGCAACGATGGCGTAATAACCGTCGAGGAATCCAAGGGTACAGAATACGAAACCGAATTTGTAAAAGGCATGCAGTTTGACCGCGGATACACCAGCGCATACTTCGTAACCGACACTGCGAGAATGGAAACCGTGATTGAGGACCCCTATATCCTGATTACAGACAAGAAAATCACCGCTATTGCCGATATTCTTCCCACCCTCGAAAAAATCCTGCAGGTTACCAAGAACCTGCTTATCATTGCCGAGGATGTAGAAGGAGAAGCACTGGCAACCCTGGTTGTTAACAAACTGCGCGGCACCATGAATGTCCTGGCAGTCAAAGCCCCCGGGTTTGGCGATCGCCGCAAAGCAATGCTTCAGGATATCGCTATTCTTACCGGCGGACAGGTGATTTCGGAAGAAATCGGCCGCAAGCTCGATGCGGTAGAGATTGAAGATCTCGGTCAGGCTCGCAAGGTAGTCTCGGATAAAGACAACACTACCATTGTTGAAGGCAAGGGTGATGCAAGCGCTATTTCCGACAGAATCAAGCAGATCAAAGCCCAGATCGAAGAGACCAAGTCCGACTTCGACCGTGAAAAACTCCAGGAACGCATGGCACGCCTGGCTGGCGGTGTAGCCGTCATTAAAGTCGGCGCTGCTACCGAAACTGAAATGAAAGAGAAAAAGCACAGGGTAGAAGATGCTCTTGCCGCAACTCGTGCCGCTATTGAGGAAGGCATTCTGCCTGGCGGAGGCATTAGCTTGCTTAATTCACTGAAGGTAATCGACAAACTCTCTCTTACCGGCGATGAGGCCACCGGATCTAACATCGTCAAGAAAGCTGTTGAAGAACCGATCCGTGCTATTGCCAACAACGCAGGTTTTGACGGCGCAGTTATTGCCGATGCAGTCAAGAAGAGTGAGCCCGGGATAGGTTTCAATGCCTCTACCGGTGAATTCGGCGAAATGGTAAAAATGGGCATCATTGACCCCACAAAAGTTACCCGTGCCGCTCTGCAGAACGCAGCCAGTATTGCCAGCATGGTTCTGGTAACTGAATCCCTCATTGCTGATATCCCTGAAAAGGAAAAGAATCAGCCTCCTATGCCCGGCGGAATGGGAGACATGTACTAGACTCCGAAATTTTTCGGGTTTAAACAACCAACCGCGGTTGGAGTAAATCCAACCGCGGTTTTATTTTCCGGTCGATGTTAATCAAGCCTTATCAGAGAGGCTGAGGAAGGCTGAAAATCATGACACAGCTTTCCGCGCCTTTACAGATCTGGCATGAAGTATAAAAATCAATTTCATTGCCAAATTCCTTCGACCAGGCAGTGTAATCTGCAACACATACCACATCCCCGACTTTCCCGGAAAGCTTTGCCCGGCCAGATTTTTCCATTAGCTGGTGCCACGGACAATGACTTATGGTTATTTTCAAAACATTATTTGGTAATTTTTCCAACTCATAAACAAAACCATCCATACCAAACCTGGCTTCAAGGCTTTTTGCAAGGCCATCCATACCATTTTCCAGTTTAAGCATGCTTTTCAGCATTCTCGCCTGTATCTTTGGGAGCACTTTCCAGACTTCCCTGTCAATTTCCAGTGCAGCATCGAAGCCATATTTTTCTTCCACTTTCATAAACCACAGGCCGTCTACAGAACCATAACTGCGATGCAGAAATTGGGATATTTGATGTTCGGATAATCCTTCCATAATTCTATCCTCCACCCGGGTAAAATATAAAAACCGGTATGCGCCGGTCTTCTATTATATCGCTATTCAAGCTGGTACAGGCAAGCATCCCAAATTGAAGGTTATTCCTGAACAATTCCCGGGTATTCCAGTAAATGCGAAGAGGGAACCTGTTTGCAGGTTCCCTCTTGACTATTTCTTGTTTCCGGACAAAATGCCCGGTATTAACTACCCTCAACCAAAGCTGCTGGACCCACAGGAATGGTCACATGTGTAATTGAAGCTGGAGTATACCCGCTCGATTTCTTTGGAACCGCAAATAGGGCATTCTTCATCTTCGGCATTATCCATCGGTTTAAAGATTTCAAACTCTATACCACATTTCTTGCAACCATAAGTATATGTCGGCATTGCTTTATTCTCCCCTTTTCAGTATATAAGTATTATATATCGTATACGACTATTAATCAAACCTGCCAGGGTTTGGCTTGATCCCGCAGCTGCCTCCGGCAGCTAGCTCGTGCATCAGCCACCGGAACCAGGTATAACACTGAATTCTCTTGTAAATTCACCAGCCTGAATAGTATAGGTCCCTACCGCCAGGCTGATACTTTCAGTGCACACCGTCTTTGTTTCACCACTTTGTATGAAAAACTCTGTATAAAAAGTCAGTTCGTAATCTTCGTCTTCATTCTGGGATGCAATTACCGGAATTTTGCATTCCATATCCTGGGACGAGACATTCTGAACAACAATACAAAAATTAAATGCCGTGTTAGATGATATTTCTGCAGCCGGCAGGATCAATTCTATAACTGATACACCCTGCTGTATAACTGTTGTAGTCAGATAAACAGTGGACGCAGGGGGCGGCGGCGAGGTTGTTGTATTGGTTTTCGTTGTTGTGGTGGTAATAAAATGCGTCACTGTAACCGGAGGGTTTGACGGCTGGCCGGGCACCGTTGAAATAACAGTATGAGTCACAGTTGCTATCAGGGGCTCTGTTTTAACCTGGGTCGTCGTTTTGTATACTGTTGTTCCCTGCCCAAGAACACAGCCTGATACCAAGAGCGGCAACAGCAATATGACTGCCAGAATGAATAACCGGTGATTTTTTGTCTTCACGTGCCGTTTCTCCCTGTGGAGTACTATTTCAGCCTGTTATTTTAGCACATGCTGCTATATTATTGTTATCCGGCAATTATCAGCTGGATTAAATAATAATGGCAGTTTATCATCCGCATATGACCAGGGGGAGATAATTGGTAAAAAGCGGGAGGCGCCTTTTTA
>Ga0265294_10010805_pt1 | contig 10333 bp, 12 predicted proteins | sample MunlanPumphouse3_FD_192504 | JGI IMG/M metagenome (GOLD analysis project Ga0265294, IMG submission 192504) | Groundwater microbial communities from a municipal landfill in Southern Ontario, Canada - Pumphouse #3 | ecosystem: Environmental > Aquatic > Deep subsurface > Groundwater | place...
ATGTTTTCAGCTTCTGCAGGGGGACGGTAGAGGGGGAAGGAATAATCAATCATGACATGATTGTTACGTTTAATTGCTTGAGCTTTACTTTCACGATGGCTCCACGATCTTTTTTTATACTGCTGTTATATAAAAAGAGAATCTAAAGATTCTCACAGGAGGATGATTATGAAAACGTTACTTGCCCTTTTAACACTCACTGCAATTCTAGGTGCGGCAGATGGATCTGCCCTTTATAGCAAATGTGCTGCATGTCATGGAACCAAAGGTGAAAAGGCCGCTCTTGGCAAATCTGAAGTAATCGCAGGATGGAGTTCTACTAAAACACTCGATGCTCTAAAAGCCTATAAAGCAGGAACCCGCAATACCAAAGGTATGGGCGCTATCATGAAAGGTCAGACTGCAACTCTTAATGACGCCGATATGAATACGCTTTCTGAGTATATCGCTAAACTCTAGGGGAGAAGTCCCCTGCCCTGCTCTAATAATAATCTACTTTACAACCCTACAAATCTTAAACGTAACAATCTTGTCAAAGAACTCTATACATTTAACCCATATTTGCAATCTAAACGTAACAATTCTGCGATTTTAATTGACAAACTTGTTACGTTTGAGGCTCAAAGCTATCATTTTGAAAATTACAATATAAAACAATAGTATATTTGCATAATATATTGAACTTTTTAGCTCAGGTTTGTTACTTTTGGCAGTAAACGTAACAAGTTTGCGGTTTAATTGTCGCGCCAATGTTACGTTTGCTTGTTAATTGACATGCTTGTGTTCTTTACTGACAACATTGTTACGTTTGAACGCTATTTGTGCTCATTTAGACAATGAGTTACTACTCTTACTACGCATTATTGTTACGGTTAATTGGCAGAATTGTTACACAATATTGACTACAAAGTCCCTAGTGTAGGGTGTTAGAGGGATTTTACCTAACCAATTAAATTTATTAACTATCTTAACATTACATAAAAATAAGAAACTCAAAATGCTTTTATTCCCATCGAATGCAAAATAAGTTGTTACTAATCTTACTTTGTTGTATCATGTCAAAAGCAATATTGTTTCAAATAAACCGCACTATTGTTACGTTTGTAAATAAAACTTGTTTCGTTAGTGGAACATAGATTGCTTTACAAAGAAAAAATCTTTTTGAGGGTAGTTTTTCATGGCTGATGAGAAAGTGATCATATTTCGTAAAAATGAGAAAGATGAATATTTCCGTAAGTCTACAGAATTTGCTAGTGCAGATGTTGTATTACGTGACGATGCAAAAAATTCTGGCTCAGTTGAAAGATTAAGTGCCACTATCCTTAAAGGTGTTCAAGATCAGTTATTTGATATGGCACGACAAAAACAGATTGAATTATCCTCCAAGCAACTTACCGCAGCACTTTCTACTGAGTATAAAGATATTTATATTGATAATTATATAAAAGATGTGCGTAAAAAAGATAAATCTAAACCGATAGATCGACTTACTGATGAAGCTGAAAAAAGTTATGAGCTTAAAAAGAAAAGTATAGATCGTTTAGCAGAAAAAGAAGCATGGAGAATAACAATCAAAGAATCTGTAGCAGATGATGAATTGATGTTTAAGTTTGATGCAAAAAGTATATTTGATTATGCGAAGGTTCACGGTGGTGGACATAAAGATCGACTCTATCAAGATGTAAAAAAGATTCAGCAGCGTTTTAATAACTGGTCAGAAAAAAAGTTTGATACAAAGTCCGGAAAAATAGTTGACAAAGAAGTTACAGGTGTTTTATTCCCCTACTCTGAATATTCCCATGGAGATAATGCAGCAATTGAGATTAAACTTGAAAAAGAAATGCTTTCAATGGTTCTCTTTTTAAATAAAAATTTCTTGAAATATCACCTAGATTCCTATCTTAAAGTGGAAACACCTAACGCCACACGGTTATATGAGCTACTCGTTGATTATATTTCTGGCAATATCTTTGTCTCTGGTAGAGATTTAACTTTTGAATACCTACAAAAGAAATTTAATACCAACTATAAACTCTTTCGTCTCTTTTTACAGCGTTTAATGACGCCATCACTTGATAAAATCAATAGTGAACTTGGAACATCGATTTCTTGGGAGGTCGATAAAAAGAAGGGTCGTTCCATTGATACTATTAAATTTGTTATCAGTACCCATGACAAAAAAATCCTACAAGGTATTAGAGATGAAGATATAGATGATTTCATTTTGTATTCATTTGAGTATTATTGTGCCCTACTCTCCCTTTCCGGACAACGAGCGCAAGGGGGGCTAAAAGCTTTATATGAGAAGGTCAGAGGGATGATCAATGATGGAAGTTTTAATTATCTCAACAAGACAAAAGAAGAAATGGTAAAAGAGCACCTTCAAAACCTTGAAGATGCTGAAGAGCTTGAGGGTCTTATAGAAAGAGATGAAACACTTGCGGAAAAATATTTCTATGATCGAAAATATATGAATATCATGGAGCGTGATGAGACATCATTTGTTGGATCAAATGCAATTGAGTCGCTAGAATATATTCGTAGTAGCTATTTGATTCCAAGAGGATTTTTGGGACCTACGCTATCATTTTTTACATCCCATGAAGAAGAAAAAGATCATATTTCTTCAATATTACCGATTACCTTTAAATTGACCGAGAAAAGGTCTATTGTTATAGCTGAAAATAATTTTGACTCAATGAAAACAACTATTGAACCTTATCTAACATCTACCGAACGCTTTATATTTGATAGTGCAGAGCATAAAGAGAAATTTTGCAAAGTATTTGGGATTGAATATTTTGATGATTTATCCCCAGCAATTGAAGCTGACGTGGTGACTGAAATACAAGTAGATGATATCTCGACATTACAACCAGCAGAATTGAATCTATTTGAGAAGCTTGAAAACATCATGAATATGATTGGAAACCGATCAATTGCAAAAAACAAGGATAAATGGTCAAGCGCTGTAGATGATTTAATTGAAGAATATGGCAATGCAGCAGTTGGAAATGTTATTAAATTTTTAACTAGTGGAAATGAAAGTGCCCTATTCTGGCTTAAAAATATTACTACTCCTACCAAGTTCATTAAGCATTTTGAACAAATTGAACAAGTATGTAATGTAGAGCAAGTAAGTTTACTACAAAAAATAAAATCTGATCCAGAAATAAAAGTATTAATGAGCATGATGCAAAACCGTGGAGAATCAGAGGAAGCGATTACCCATGAAGTTAATTCATTTGTGTCAAGAAAGATTGAATCAGGTGTATATGAAGCACAATCGAAAGAAGCCCCATGGCAAACCGAAAAGCGAATTAAACGTGAATCAAATATTGAATTGATGGCAGAAATGCAAAAAGCAGGGTTTAATAATATATTTGATTATTTAGAAAGTATAGATAGATAGTATTTATCCATCCGGATGGATAATTTAAAACTAAATGTAAATGCGTTCATATCTAGAAATATTTCCACTATACTTAATTTATATGGTATACTTTTTACAGAGATAAAAAATCATCTATCCATCCGGATGGATAATTTAAAGAGGCACTAAATGGGTTCAGTAATTTCAATTGTAAATCAAAAAGGTGGCGTTGGAAAAACGACGACCGCACAGGCATTGGCACGAGAACTAGCAAAAACCAATAAAGTTTTATTAATAGACTTCGATGGACAAGCAACACTCACTGAACTCATGGATCTTAACAATCATTTTGATAATGAATTCATTAAAGAGTATATGCTGACTGAAAGCATAGTAAAAATTTTTGAACGTGCATCGATAGATCCTTTGGATATTACAGGCATATTAAAAGATGAAAATGGCAAATCGATTGTTGCAATTAATGAGCTTCATTTTATACCCTCCCCTGGTAATTCTATTGTTGCAGCAGCTGAGAGTGTGAGTGGCGGTAAAGATATGCTTTTAAATAAGTATCTGCAAAAAATTAAAGACGACTATGATTTTGTCATCATTGATGCATTGCCATCTGTATCAACGCTATTTAGAAACGTTTTGCTCGCATCGGATGCACTGATAGTTGCAATACAAACTAAAACAAATGCAATTGCAGGTGCTAATGGCTTCTTACAGGTTCTCAATGATGTACTTGAAGATTATGACAAAACATACAAACATCTCTTCATCTTACCAACAATGTACAATAAACAACGCAGGGATGACAAAGAGACTTTAGCTGAGATTATGGGTAGCTATATGACATCGTTAAAAACATACTCATCGATCGGAAAAATCCCAACGACTCTTTTGGAAGAGATTCCGGATCGTACTGTCTTTTCAAATGCTCAATCTGTCCGCTATTTTCTGCAAGACTATATTGAAGGATTTGATACTGGGAAGAGAGATATTTTACTTTTATTGGAAAACATCTCTAAAGTAATAACAAATAAACTTGAAGTAGGGGAGAGATAAGATGGCTAAACTACCTGCACGTAAAAATATTTCAGCTGAGACAACCTCAAAAAGAATTGAGGAAGCAGAGGCTCTACGTCAGAGCATTTCTGAAAGTATTGAAAACAAAACAAGCAATACAATAGAAGTACCTATTGCATCGATTGCCTCTCCGAAATTTCATGACCGAAGATGGCATGACAAAATGGCAATTGTTGAACTCTCTAAATCGATTGAAGCTGTTGGACTAATATACCCAGTCGTTTTGCGAAGAGTAGGGGAAGGGCTTGAGCGGATAATCGGATATCGCCGTATTGAAGCCTATAAAATACTTGGTAAAGAAACCATTCCAGCGATAATTTTGGAAAATGTAGATGATGATATGGCAATCTTGCTTATGGCTACAGAGAATATGCAAAGAGAAGATATCAGTGTTTATGATGAAACTCTCGCCTTGATCGATTATCTTAAAGTAGCAATTAATGAGACCCAAGAAGGTATCGAGAAACTTCTTATTCGCTTTAAAAATCATGATGCTGGATCGATTCAATTGAGTGACGATGAGAAAGAAAAACGTCTTCAAATGAATGAAGTTCTAAAAAAGACAGGAAAAATTGAAATTAGCGGCTTATTAAACCGTCTTACAATGCTCTCCATGCATCCATTGATCAAAGAAGCTCTCAGCGCTAGCAGACTATCTTTTTCGAACGCACAGGTACTTCAAAAGCTCTCTAAGAACGAAGTAGCACTTAAAGCTGTGATGAGCAGAGTTATTGATGAGAATATGAGTAAACGTGAAGCGATGAAACTGATTGCTGAACATAAAGAAGGGAAAGTCCCTAGCACAGGGGAGGGCGATATGATAGCTAAATGGAAATCACTCAGCAAAATCAGCGGTAAACAGATCTCCAAGCTCAATAAAGCCGATCAAGACAAGTTGATGGACTATTTTAAAAAAATTGATGAAATTCTAAAAAATCAATAGGACAAAAGGGGCTAGAAGTATTTACAACTCCCCTCCCCCTCTCACAATATCCATCCCATACTTATCCCGTATCTTTGTCAGCGCATCGGTCAGTTTTCTCATCTTTGTATCATCCGCATATTCAAGCATGTCGAGTGTTTTAGGATCATGATGAATAAACTTACTAGCACTCATTCCAATGTACTTAACCGCAATATGGGGATAGAGATCAAGCTCTTTGAATTTCTCATAGGCGAACGCTTGAATGAACTTCTCGTTAAAGAGGCGGTAGATCGTATATTGCTTCTTCGAACTCCCCCAGTTCTCATATCCGAGTGAGAAATGAAACGTTGTCGGATTAACTCCCAGTTTCATGATCGTATGGCTCCAATGTCTTACCATGATATGAATTCGTCGGAAGAGCTCAGAACGCTCTTTGATGGGATGATCCATCGATCTTGAGATTCCGATCCCCTTACGGCTTCGCGACGCCTGCACGCTCTCATGATCCTCTCCTGAGAGTCTGGCATAGAGATCTCTCCCTTGCCGTCCCCAGGAGGCAAAGAGATGCGGAGAGTCCCACGCATGACCAATCGTTCTTATCCCATACATCTGCATCTTTTTGGAAAACGCTCTTCCTACTCCGGGGAATTCATCGATAGCGATATCGTTCACGAATGCTCTAATATCCTCTTTGTAAACCACTTTGGTTCCATAGGGCTTTGCGGTACCGGTAGCAAGTTTGGCAATCCATTTGGCAGGACTCGCACCTATGGAAACAGGGAGTTTGAATTTCATGGTGATATCGCTTTGAAGCTGTTTGATAAAATCATCCGTCTCATCATCTTCAATCCATCCTCGAAGATCACCGAACATCTCATCAATGCTGTATTGCTCCATAACGGGTACTACCGTATGCAGATATTCCATCAGCTCATGACTCATCGTGTGATACAGCAGATGATTAGGTGGGAGGAGGGTGATATCAGGGCACTTCTGTAATGCTTCATAAATAGTCATCCCTGTCTTCACCCCGAATTGGCGTGCCTCATAGCTTGCAGTGGTAACGATTCCCCGTATCTTCTCCCCATCTTTGAAATACTTAGAGTGATCATGCTCGCTATGAAAGAGTGAGGGGACAAACGCACCGGAATTAAGAGCAACGAGCTTTTTGGCATGCGAGGGTTTACGATCAAAGATAAACGGATCACCCCGTCCTCCCACGGCAATTTTCTTACCGATCAAGGCGGGATTCATCACCCTCTCGCAGGAACAAAAGAATGTATCGAGATCTAAATGGATTATCATAGTGCGAAGGATATTTCAATTTGCCACATAATGGACGATTTATTGCAAAACGTCATAGACTGGTGATTATGAAAAAGTACCTTGAAACAAATGAATTGGCAGCATTGTTCTTCTTGCATTACTTTAAGTACACCCGCTATGCCTTTAAAAAGCAAAAGAGCGAAGAAGACATTGCCTCCATCCATGCCCACAGAGAACTGATGCGTCTCTTTGGAAGGTTGCACAACGCCAGGGCGAGGGTAGGGGGGCAAAGTGTCGTCGATATGATTGTAGAGCAAATCTCACCATCCAATAACCCCTTTGTACAAAGGGTATCGAGTGTGATGGAAGAGAGCATTGCCTTTATCTACGATCATGTCCTTCTTGAAGAGAGGGAACACCCTTTGCTAGAGCGATACGCATGATAAGACGTCTATTTAAAAAACTGTTCGGTAGTCGCAGTAAACACACCAAAGAGTACCACATCACCAACCTCGCATTTGGATGCATAGAGTAGGGGGTATCCATGATGAACTCGCTAAATGATTTTCGTACCGAAGTGATTGAAACCTTGTGTGAACTGGGGGGATACTGCGAAGGCGATGCCCAAGCCATAGCAGAGGAAAAACACTCCGATATCGAATACGGCCATAAATACCGTCTCAGTCCAGCCATTATCGCAGGGTCTATTTTGGGAATAAACGATTGCTGTGTTCCAAACCAACCCCCAAAGAGTTGACCTTTGCAAAATCGATATAGCGGTGATATGGGAGACTTCGGAAAGTTTCTCCTCCTCAAACACCTTTTCCCCACAGAATCTATTGCTACCATCTGGTATCTCTATCCTGATGAGACCCACAACAATGACGGAAGTCATAAGGTTGTAGAGGGCAATAGCAACCTCTACCGCCACTGTCACTCGCTAGATCCGCAGATGTCTGAACTCTTCCACAAAATCCATCAACGAGACTGTCGTCATATCGACTTGTTTGAAGAACTGTGTGTTTTAGAGAACGGCCATTATTTCACCGAGAGTATTCTAGGAGATGGGGAAGGTTACCGGAGTCAATGGATGGAACGTGCCATAGAATTTATTCGATCCAAACCTAGCAATGTTGTCTGTATTGATCCCGATAATGGTATTGAACCCTCTTCCATCTCTAAACTTTCCACTCTTAAACAGGGAAAATACGCCACCTATGTAGAGATCGAGTCATTCTTTACTCTTGAGTGTGTAAATCATCTGGTGATCTATCAGCACTTTCATCGGCAGCAATCGCATGATATGCAGATGAGGGAAGCCAAATTAAAATTCGAGAGGCTGTATGAAGGGAGAGCGGTGGTAACTATCATCCGTCACAATCCGGTTCAGGCAAGGTTTTACATCATTCTCTCCAAACCAACTGAGATTTTAGAGCCTATACGATCATTGGAAGATCGTATGTATGGTCCCAGAGCGTTTTTTAGCATCCTTAGAGCGATGAACGAATAATAAACAACTCTGTCTTGCAATAAATCTTTTCTGAGCCTTAGAGGTGTGTTATCATTGCGCTAATGAAACATCCATAAGAGAGGAACACCATGCAGCAACCTTTTATGGCGTATGAAAACGATACGGATGGATTCACTACCGGCAATCTCCTTATTCAAAACGGTACCCATACCATCAGAGTAGAAGGCACTCTCGAAATCACCAAAGACCGCCAAGGACTCGAAGCGGCACTAAAACTTAAACGCGCCGTCGATGCCGCCATCGATGCGCTCAAACGTGATCGTAATCTCCCCGATAGCCTTCGAGACTAAGGTGAGAACGACCTATGGAAGAGATAGAAGAATTACAACTTCATCCCCAAATTAAAACCGAAGCGGCCAAAGGGCGCACCTATGGCGAGTGTGTCATGGATGAGATTATGAGTATTCGTATGATTGACGGAGAGTTTCGCACCACCTTGCACATTAAAGAGAAACCCAAACGGCTAGGTCGTGAAGATGCCTTGATCTATTACACCCAAAAACTGCGCACCGTATGGGCGAATATCTTGGAATAGGGCAGGGCGTTAAAAGGCTATTTTTCTAACGCTCTTTCGGTAATTGCCACTCCTGTTTCACACTCATAATAACCGACTTGCGTAGCGGAGGAAAAAAAGATCGCGTATTGCTCCTCTGCTTTGGCTAATTCAATTGCCTCTTCAAATGGGATCTCATAGATGCAATAACTCTCTTCACTGTGATCGTCCAAATACCCAAGCGCTTCATCAAACGGATATCCGTACTCTAAAAGCTTCTCAAAGAGCTCTTCGTTACGAGCCGTATTTTCCTCAAGACTTAGTGGTTGATTGTTTGGATTCCATGCGGTGAGAATGGCAAAGGGTGCATCGAAGGGTGGATAAGAGGGTAGGGTGTCAATGGTAAAATCGATCTCTTCGCCGTTGTGAGAGATTCTAAAATGGGTGTTATCGTAAATGTCTTTCATGCAATCAGTATAGCATCAAGATGGCTTGAGCTTAGCTGAATGCTAAAATCAAGCCTTGATGTCGAGATTTTGACCTATACCGGTCAGCTCAGCAGCTAGTGATGCGTTTGAATCTTGAGGAACAGGGACACTCTCAAGCAATTTCATAATCCCTTGATCTTGCGAATCGATCGCTTTTTTCAAAGCGTACATCTGCGGTCCCATTCCACCTTGTGAATTGATTGGATCCATTAGTTATCCTCCTTTTGGAGTTAGAGATATATCGGCAAATATTTTGATAACCATTAAAAAAAGATCCATTCGAATACAACAAGGTTGCATTCTCAATTATTTACAGATACAATTTCATCAACACATACAAAGGAGAGACTATGAAAAGTCATACTATGCCTATTTCACAACCCATTACGGATAACCGTATCGCGAGCTTCTCTCTCCTCCTGCTAAACCTGCTGTAATTTTCCTTTTTTCCTTTTCTTTTTTTAATTTTTAGTTTTGCTATATCGGGCGTAATACGTCCGTATGTCAGCATTTTTTCATTGTTAACTATATGAGGATATCTCTATGCACACGTATACAAAATATACACCGTATCCAACGGTCACATTGGATAAACGAGAATGGGCGGATAAATCTGCCACAGTTGCCCCGAGATGGGTCAGTACCGATTTACGCGACGGGAATCAAGCGTTAGCAAACCCTATGGGAATAGAGCAAAAGGTTGCCTATTTCAAAGCATTGGTTGAGTTCGGATTCAAAGAGATCGAAGTCGCCTATCCCAGTGCATCGCAGACAGAATTTGATTTTTGCCGCCGTTTGATCGAAGAGGGGTTGATCCCTGAGGATGTCACCATCGGAGTCCTTGTCCCCTCGATAGAGCGTCATATCATCCGCAGTTTCGAGGCATTACACGGAGCCAAACGGATTACCATGCACTTGTACAATCCGACCGCCACCAATCAACGCAGTGTCGTCTTTCGTCGCAGTCGTGAGCAGATCATTGAGTTAGCATTAGAGGGGGTTGCGTGTATCAGACGCGAAGCGAAAAACTTTGGCGGAGAGGTGGTGTTCGAGTATTCGCCGGAGAGCTTTTCGCAAACCGAGTTGGATTTCGCCCGCGATATATCCAATGCAGTGATTACAGCGTGGGAACCGACACGGGAGCATCCGATGATTTTGAACTTACCCA
>Ga0265294_10010806_pt1 | contig 10332 bp, 9 predicted proteins | sample MunlanPumphouse3_FD_192504 | JGI IMG/M metagenome (GOLD analysis project Ga0265294, IMG submission 192504) | Groundwater microbial communities from a municipal landfill in Southern Ontario, Canada - Pumphouse #3 | ecosystem: Environmental > Aquatic > Deep subsurface > Groundwater | place...
TTCAACACCTACAACTCCAGTTTTAGAAGTACATAAATTGTCCGTGAAATCCACAAGACAAGGACATAATCAAAATGTAGTCAATAACGTTAGTTTTGAAGTTAGAAAAGGAGAAATTGTTTGCATTGCAGGAATTGATGGGAACGGGCAAACAGAACTTGTAAATGCAATCACGGGATTAACGACAGTTACTAATGGTAAAATCATATTAAATGGAGAAGATGTTACTAAAAAATCCATTCGCTATAAAAACACAAATGGATTATCACACATACCAGAGGATCGTCATAAACATGGGTTAGTATTAGACTATAATTTGGGAGACAATTTAGTTCTTCAACAATATTTTAACAAACCATTTTCAAACTATGGGTTTTTAAATCAAGAAGAAATAGAAAAATATGCAAACAAACTCATTGAAAATTTTGATATTCGAAGTGGAGAGGGGACAAAGACACCAGCAAGAAGTATGTCTGGAGGAAATCAACAAAAAACAATTGTTGCAAGAGAAATTTCGAAAAATCCAGATATTTTATTGGCAGTACAACCTACTAGAGGATTAGATGTTGGGGCGATAGAGTATATTCATAGGCAAATTATTAAAGAAAGAGATGAAGGTAGAGCGATTTTGTTAGTATCTCTTGAATTAGATGAAGTAATGAATCTAAGTGATCGTATCTTGGTTATTTATGAAGGCGAACTTGTGGCTAATTTAAACCCAAATGAGATTACGATTCAGGAATTAGGCCTATATATGGCTGGTTCTAAAAAGGAGGTAATGACATATGAGTAGGATAACAAAGAAAAAAAAGAGCCGTGAGTATTCTGCCTTTTTATCCTCTATTTTTGCCGTTTGTGTTGGATTGTTTGTTGGATACTTGGTAATGCTAGTATCGAATCCTTCGGAAGCGAATGCTGGTTATGCAATGATTTTAATGGGACCATTAACACATGGATTAAAAGGTGTGGGTCAAATATTTTATTATGCGACACCAATTATTTTAACTGGTTTATCTGTAGGATTTGCATTTCGTACGGGATTGTTTAATATTGGAGCGACTGGACAATTTACAATGGGTGCTTTTGGTGCAGTAATTATTGGAATTACATGTACAGGGTTAGGAGGGGTTCATTGGGTCGTCGCATTATTAGCTAGTATTATATTTGGGGCTTTTTGGGGCTTTTTACCCGGAATATTCAAAGCGTTTTTTAATGTAAATGAAGTTATTTCATCGATTATGTTAAATTATATTGGAATGTATCTTTCAAATTGGGTTGTAAAGAGTTCTCCAATTTTATTTAATAAACTTAGAAACGAATCATATGAAGTGGCTAAAACAGCACAAATACCAAAGTGGGGATTGGATAAAATATTCCCTGGTTCTAGTGTTCATGCAGGGATTATTATTGCTATTATTGTTGTTATTATTATATATATAATATTAGAGAAAACCACATTTGGATTTGAACTAAAGGCAGTAGGATTTAATAAAGATGCAAGTAAATATGCAGGTATTAATGAAAAAAGAGGAATTATTCTTTCTATGACGATTGCAGGAGCAGTTGCAGGGTTGGCAGGAGGCCTAGTATATCTTTCTGCATCGGGGAAAAACATTGAAATTGTGGATGTATTAGCGGCAGAGGGATTCACTGGAATCTCCGTAGCATTGCTTGGAGTTTGCCATCCATTTGGAATTTTAGGAGCCGGAATATTTATTGCATTTTTATATGCAGGTGGTTACTATTTGCAACTATTTAATTTTTCTACAGAAATTATTGATATCATTATTTCAATCATTATTTATTTCTCTGCTTTTGCATTAATTATTAAACTTTTAATTAGTAAATATCGTAAAATGCTAGAAAAAAAAGGTGTAAAAGAAATAAAAGAGCGTAAAGGAGGCAAGAAATAATGGCAGGAACGATGAGCGTAATATATTTTGTGTTTCAACAGACTATGTTTTTTGCAATTCCATTACTAATTGTAGCATTAGGTGGAATGTTTTCTGAACGAAGTGGTATTATCAATATCGCGTTGGAAGGAATTATGACAATGGGGGCTTTTGCAAGTATTTTATTTTTAAATCTTACAGAAACCATACCGTTTTTTATGATGAATAAACAGTTGCATTTAATATTGGCAATTGTAATATCTATGATGGTAGGAGGAATTTTCTCTTTATTTCATGCATATGCATCTATAAATATGAAAGCAGATCAGACGATTTCTGGTACTGCGTTAAATATGTTTGCGCCTGCATTTGCAATATTCATTGCACGTATTGTTCAAGGAGTGCAGCAGGTACAATTTTCAAATAATTTTCGTATTGCTTCTGTTCCATTTTTAGGGAAAATTCCATTTTTTGGGCCACTATTATTTCAAAATACCTATATTACAACGTACGTAGGATTTTTAATTTTAGGTATTTCTATTGTTGTTATTTATAAATCGAAATTTGGGTTACATCTACGTGCCTGTGGTGAGCATCCACATGCAGCAGATGCTGCAGGAATTAATGTGCAAAAAATGCAATATTCGGGAGTTGTTATTTCCGGAATGTTAGCAGGACTAGGTGGACTTATTTATGTGATTCCTACCTCTACAAACTTTAATGCAACGGTTTCTGGATATGGATTTTTAGCGTTAGCAGTTTTGATTTTTGGACAATGGAAACCAGTTCGAATTATGTTTGCTGCCATGTTTTTTGGTTTAACGAAAGCGATTGCCGCAGCATATTCAGGGATTCCAGCACTTTCTGGTTTAGGAGTACCAAGTTATTTATATAAAATGATTCCATATCTTGCGACACTTGTGGTATTGATTTTCGCATCTAAAAAATCACAAGCACCACGTGCAGAAGGAATTCCATTTGATAAGGGGGCAAGATGATATGAATGATGAAGAGTTGATTCGCTTTGCAATAATGGCTAGAGATAATGCATATGCACCTTATTCTGGATATTTTGTTGGTGCAGCATTATTAACAGAAGAAGGAAATGTATATACAGGATGCAATATTGAAAATGCGTCATATACGCCAACGATATGTGCAGAACGGACAGCTATTTATAAAGCAATTAGTGAAAATGAACATAGATTTATAAAAATTGCGATTGCGGGAAGCCCAAAAGGAGACATTATACAATATGCATTTCCATGCGGAGTATGTAGACAAGTAATGATGGAATTTATGAATCCCGAAAGTTTTCAAGTCCTTGTGGCAATCAGTGAAAATGATTTTAAAAAATACACATTAAAAGAATTATTGCCTGAAGGATTTGGACCTAACAACTTAAACATCTAATATTTTAGAAAAAAATACATTAAATCATAGGAAAAAGATTGGACAAAATGGATATAGACATACCAATCTTTTTTTTGTATTATTAAATTGGATTTTGTCAAGTAAACTAAACTATGTAGGAGGGATTTAGGAATGAAAAATTTTTTTAAACTAAAAGAACATAATACAACCATACGTACAGAAGTTTTTGCAGGATTCACCACATTTTTTGCACTTGTGTACATTGTAGTTGTAAATCCATCACAGGTAGCTGCAGGTGGGGCGACGGGATGGTTAGTAGAAAAGGGTGCTGATGCAGCGATAATGGGACAAATTTTTAATGCAGTCTATGTTGCGTCGATACTTGCCGCAGTAATTGGTACTTTACTGATGGCTCTTTATGCAAAATTACCATTTGCACAAGCGTGTGGCATGGGTCTAAATGCATTTTTTTGTACTAGTTTTATTTTTGCGGCATATGAAGCAGGTGGAAATGTTATTGAAGGATATCAAGCGGGGTTAGTCATTGTATTATTAGCAGGACTTATTTTCTTGTTTTTGTCATTGACAGGACTTAGACAATATGTTGCAAAAGCAATGCCAGATTGTTTGAAAAAAGCAATTCCTGCAGGTATTGGATTATTTATTGCATTTATTGGATTAAAAAACGCAGGAATTATTCAATCCAATCCATATGTATATGTGCAATTTGTGGATATTCATGGTGGAATTAATGCTGGCACTGTTGCTACTACAGTTGTTCCTGCAGTGATTGCTTTTCTTGGATTTATATTAATTGCTATTTTATCTAAATTAAAAATAAAAGGAAATATCATTATTGGTATTTTAGCTTCCACGGTATTATATTATTTATTAACATGGACATTGCCTACGTTTAATATGTCTGCAATTGGAGAAAGTTTTAAAGACTTTGCTTCGATTGGTGTAACAGGGGTATTCAAAGCATCTTCTTGGACAAATGCATTTTCCGCGGAATACATAGGTGGAATATTTAATGCAATTATGTTAATTGTAACTTTTTGTTTAGTAGATATGTTTGATACCATTGGAACTTTATATGGAACTGCTGCAGAAGCTGATATGCTAGATGAGAATGGAGATCCTGAAAATTTGGATAAAGCGATGGCGAGTGACTCCATAGCAACAGTATCTGGCGCTATTCTTGGTACTTCCACGTGTACAACGTTTGTTGAATCTGCAACGGGAGTAGCAGCAGGCGGTAGAACGGGATTAACTAGTCTTGTAACAGCAATTTGTTTGGGCTTATGTTTGTTTTTAACTCCAATTGCCTCTATTATTCCTGATTGTGCAGCAGCACCAGCTTTGATTTTTGTTGGCGTATTAATGGTTAAAAATTTCGCTAAAGTAGATTTTACAGATATGCGTTCTGCAGTACCTGCATTTTTAGCATTAATTATGATGCCACTTACGTATTCAATTGCAAATGGTATTGGAATTGGAGCAATTGCTTATACGTTAATTACCATTTTTACAGGAAAGTTTAAAAAGCAAGATATAGTTATCACAATTATTGCAGTATTGTTTGCAGTGAAATTTATTTTTGTAACGATGTAATTTGTTATAAACAAAAGAGTGTTGGTCGATTGATTGGCCAATGCTCTTTTTTGTTGTGAAGAAAAACACTTTGTAGTAGAATAAAAGAAGTAAATAAAATAAAGGATTGGAAAGAGAATGGAATATGTAATTTTAATAATCACAATCATCGTTTTTATTTTAGCGGTTGCGATAAAAGGAAATATTGATAATAGAATTGAACATAAAAAATTTATAAAAAAAATCGGGAATTCATTTGGTACTTTTTCTGATTTTGAAATTACGGAACAAAAAATGGAAAAGATTAAGAAGTATTTTTCTGAGCACAAAGAAGAAAAATGGGTGTTAGATGATATTACTTGGAATGATTCGGATATGGATGATGTTTTTCGGCAAATGAACACTTGTTTTTCTTCCGCGGGAGAAGAATATTTATATTATATGCTAAGGACACCACAAATGGACGAGAAGGTACTTAATGAAACAGAAAGAGTAGTTTCGTTTTTTGCGGATAACAAATCAGTACGTATTCGTTTTCAGGATTTATATCATCAACTAGGTACGACTGGAAAGTATTCTCTTTATGATTATTTGAATTATTTAAGTAATCTTGGGAAAAGGACAAATACTATGAATGTGATTGCCCTTCTTGTTATTGTAGTATCAATTGCTATTATCCCTTTTCATGTAATGACAGGAGTATTATTACTTGTTGCTATACTACTTTTTAATATCATTACTTATTATCGAGACAAAAATGTTGTGAAACCATATTTAACTAGTTTTGCATATATATTACGTTTAATTACTATGTCAAATAAAGTCCTCGCATATGCTCCGGATGAATTTAAAGTTTATAAAGATAAAATAGCAGAAGACTGTAAAAAATTAAAGAGATTTTCTAGAAATTCTTTTATCACTATGACCATGGGGGAAGTGTCATCAAATCCACTTGATATTATATTTGATTATCTTAGAATGTCATTACATATTGATTTAATAAAATTTAATCAAATGCTTAATGAGATTCAAGGAAAAAAAGAAATTGTAGATTCTTTGATTACAACAATGGGATTTCTTGAAAGCACGATTGTAATCGCTAATTATAGGAAAGCTTTGGGTACGTATGCAATTCCTACCTTTGGAGAAGAAATTGGATTTGAAGAAATGTATCATCCTTTAATTGAGGATGCAATTCCAAATGATTTGCAAATGAAGAAATGTATTTTATTAACTGGATCAAACGCTTCTGGTAAATCGACGTTTTTAAAAATGGTTTCTTTAAATTGTATTTTAGCACAAACAATTCATACATGCACCGCAAAATCAGCTAAACTAAGATTACAATATATATATTCTTCCATGAAATTAGAAGATAGCATTGAAAAAAAAGAAAGTTATTATATGGCAGAAATCCGAGGTATTAAAAGAATTTTAGATGTTGCCGAAAAAGAAAAGAAAGTAATCTGTTTTGTGGATGAAGTGTTAAGAGGTACGAATACCGTTGAGCGAATTGCAGCATCAACACAAATCTTGAAATCTCTTTCGAAAGGGAAAGTAATTTGTATTGCTGCCACACATGATGTGGAGTTGACAAGTTTATTAAAAAAAGAATATGAAAACTATCATTTCACGGAAAAAATTCAAAAACAGGATATATATTTCAGTTATAAAATTAAAAAAGGTCCAGCAATGACAAGAAATGCTATTTTATTGTTAGAAAAAATGGGATATCCAGTAGAACTAGTTGAGGAAGCAAAAAAAAGCGCAATCTATTTTATGGATAATGGGACTTGGGAGGATAATCAATGGATGTGAAGATGTATACCGACGGGGCTGCAAGGGGAAATCCAGAAGGACCAGGAGGGTACGGTTGTGTACTTCAATTTCTTTCAAAAGATGGAGAACTACATGAAAGAGAGTACTCAGCAGGCTATAAAAAAACAACAAATAATCGAATGGAGCTTATGGCTGTCATTATTGGATTAGAAGCACTAATAAAGCCATGTAATGTGGAAGTTTTTTCCGATTCTAAATATGTTACAGATACATTTAATAAAAACTGGATTGATAAATGGGAAATTAAAGGTTGGAGAAATAGTAAAAAAGAGCAAGTGAAAAACTTGGATTTATGGATGCGGTTGCTTGACGCTAAAAAGCAGCACAATGTAACATTTACATGGGTAAAAGGACATGCAGGGCATCCGGGAAATGAACGTTGTGATGTGCTTGCAACGACGGCTGCAGATGGGATACATTTGCTTGACGATGTAATAAAAACAGTGGTAATATAGGAAGAGAAATAAGAAACAAATAAATTTGGAAATGGAGTAAATATGAATAATTTTATTAATTTTTTTAATACATTTTTATCCTATGTACTTTTACTCATTATTATTGTAATTGTAATGTTTATTGCAATTAAACTTGGTATTTTATGGAGTAAAAAAAAGGATGCAAAAGCACTTGAACTAGAAAAAATTGAAAATGATAAAATGGAAGAAGAAAAGATAGTAGCAGCTGAAACAGATAATAAAATTAACGATGAGTTAAAATAAATGAGAGGGTGTTCATATATATGGGCACTTTTTTCATATCGTTTATGGAGAGTAAGGAAAACGTATGGCACGCAGTGAAAAACAAAAACTAAAATTGTTATACATTGTAAAAATTTTAATGCAAAATACAGATGAGAATCATTATCTATCGATGCAAGAACTACTATCTCAATTAGAGTCTTATGGGGTTTTGGCAGAACGGAAAAGTGTTTACTCGGATATTCACTTGTTACAGGAATTTGGGTATGATATCGATACGCGAAAATCAAAAACAAATGGTGGTTATGCATTGCTTTCAAATGAATTTGAACTTGCTGAATTAAAATTATTAGTGGATACGGTACAGGCATCAAAATTTATTACGAAAAACAAGTCGAAAAAATTAATTGATAAATTGGAAAAATTCACAAGTAAATTTCAAGCAAAAGAATTAAATCGTCAAGTTTATGTATCAAATCGTATTAAAACAGAAAATGAAAATATTTATTATAATGTGGATTGCATCAATCAAGGGATTCAACATAATAAAAAAATTCAATTTGCATATTATGTATGGAATGTAGCTTCAAAAATGGAAATGCGAAAAAATGGAGAACTTTATGTAGTTAGTCCATGGGCGTTAACTTTTCAGGAAGAAAATTATTATCTGATAGCATATGATGAAACGAATCAAATGATAAAACATTATAGAGTTGATAAAATGAAAGAAATCTCTACAACGAATGAAGCCCGAATTGGAAATGATGAATATAAGAGATTTGATTTGGTTTCCTATTGTAAGAAAACGTTTGGAATGTACGGAGGTACAGAGGAAACAGTTACTTTAAAAATGCCAAACGCTTATGTGGGAGTAATTTTAGACCGTTTTGGGAAAGATGTTTCGATTCGAGAACTCAATAATAATGAATTTACCGTTCGATTCTTAGTAAACGTTTCCCCCTTGTTTTATGGATGGATTTCTGGATTAGGTGTAAATGCTTTCATTATCTCTCCAGAATGGGTTCGAAAGGATTATGTTGAATATTTAGAAGAAATTCGTAAACAGTATTGATATTTTAGGAGGATTAAAATGAAAAAAATAGCAAAATTTCATAAAGTAAGTTTTGAACAATTTAAATGTGATTTTGAAAAAGTGTTTTCTTATTCAGAAGAAGAAATAAAGGAAGTATATGATGCAATTATACTTCCGAAAAGAGGAACAAATAAAAGTGCAGGATATGATTTTTTTATGCCTGTAACGGTACTATTAAAACCGGAGGCAGCTATTAAAGTCCCCACAGGTATTCGATGTGAAATGGAGGAAAATTGGGTGTTACAGCTTCATCCACGCAGTGGACTAGGATTTAAATATCGATTACAACTCGACAATACCGTAGGAATCATAGATGCCGATTATTTTGAATCAGATAATGAAGGTCATATTATGGCAAAAATGAGAAATGATTCTAGAGATGATTTGGTTTTACTTCTTGAAAAAGGAATCGGATTTATGCAAGGGATTTTTGTAGAATATGGTATTACAACAGATGATGATGTTGTTCTTCAAAGAAATGGTGGATTTGGAAGCACAACAAAATAAAGGAAACATCTTTATTTTGTAAGAAATTGATACGTTGTGTTAGTATACGAAATAGAGTTAATATAAAATAAGATAGTATTGGAGGAAGTATTTGTGAGTGAAATAAGAACGAGATTTGCACCTAGCCCAACTGGCAGGATGCATGTGGGGAATTTAAGAACTGCATTATATGCATATTTAATTGCAAAGCATGAAGGTGGTGATTTTATTCTTCGTATAGAAGATACGGATCAGGAGAGACTTGTTGAAGGTGCGGTGGAAATTATTTATCGTACGTTAGAAAAAACAGGACTATTACACGATGAAGGTCCAGATATTGATAAGGGTGTAGGCCCATATGTTCAAAGTGAACGCCAATCAAGTGGCATATATCTTGATTATGCAAAGAAATTAATAGAAAAAAAAGAGGCATATTATTGCTTTTGCGATAAAGAACGTTTGTCTTCTTTAACTAGAATTGTAGATGGTAAAGAAATTAATTCTTATGATAAGCATTGCTTATCTCTATCGATGGATGAAATAGAAAGCAAGTTAGCTTCCGGGGTGCCCTATGTTATTCGTCAAAATAATCCACTGGAAGGCACAACAAGTTTTTATGATGAAATTTATGGAGAAATTACCGTAGAGAATTCAGAGCTTGATGATATGGTATTAATTAAATCAGATGGATATCCTACATATAATTTTGCGAATGTAATAGATGACCATTTAATGAAAATTACACATGTTGTAAGAGGGAATGAGTATTTGTCCTCTTCACCAAAATATAATCGTCTATATGAAGCTTTTGGATGGGAGGTTCCAATTTATGTACATTGTCCATTAATAACAGATGAAGAACATCACAAATTGTCAAAAAGAAGTGGGCATTCTTCCTATGAAGATTTACTTGAACAAGGATTTTTGTCAGATGCAATTGTCAATTTTGTTTCTTTACTTGGATGGAGTCCGGAAGGAAATAAAGAAATTTTTTCCTTAGAAGAACTAGTGAAAGAATTTGATTACCATAATATGTCGAAATCGCCGGCGGTATTTGATTTCCAGAAATTGCGATGGATGAATGGAGAATATATAAAGAATATGCCGTTTGATAACTATTATAGTAAGGCATTACCAGAAATAAAAACAGTAATTAAACGAGATCTAAATTTAAAAAAAATTGCAGAAATGACGAAAACAAGAATTGAAGTATTTTCGGATATTAAAGATTATATTGATTTTTTTGAGAACGTTCCTGCTTATTCTGTTAATTTATATACGCATAAAAAAATGAAAACAAATGCAGAAAATTCTTTAGAGTTACTTGAAAAAATACTTCCTGTTATTGAAAAGCAAG
>Ga0265294_10010807_pt1 | contig 10331 bp, 8 predicted proteins | sample MunlanPumphouse3_FD_192504 | JGI IMG/M metagenome (GOLD analysis project Ga0265294, IMG submission 192504) | Groundwater microbial communities from a municipal landfill in Southern Ontario, Canada - Pumphouse #3 | ecosystem: Environmental > Aquatic > Deep subsurface > Groundwater | place...
CCGATGCTGTGGAAAGATTGCTTGCGAGACTGGTCCAAGAGCGGTACATTGACGAGAGACGTTTTGCCGAGAGTTATGTCCGCGACAAACTACGGTTCAACAAGTGGGGGAAACGGAAGATTGAGTTGCATCTCACACAGAAAAGCATCTCTGCCGCAGTGATCCGGGATGTCTTTGCCCAATTCCCGGATGATCAGTTCTCCGCATCACTGCAGAGCCTGTTGGAAAAGAAACGGAAGAGTGTTACAGGCCGGACAGCCTATGAGCGGAATGGTAAGCTGGTGCGTTTTGCGTTGGGGAGAGGATTTCCCATGGCTGAGATTATCCGCTGTCTGAAAATGATGGACATTGATCTCTCTCCGGATGAAACGGAATGATCTCTTGAACGAGTTCTCCACTCTCTTTTTCCCGGAGGTGTGCGTTGTCTGCGGCGAAGAGCTGCTCTCATCCGAAGAGTCCCTCTGTCTGGGATGCATGTACAAACTGCCCCGCACGCACAACTACCGTGAGAAAAATCATGCAGTCGAGAGACTGATGGCCGGGCGCATTCCTTTTGAACGAATAGCCTCTTTCTGTGTTTACACGAAAGGCGGGGTAATGCCACCGCTGATCCACCAGTTGAAATACCATCAGCGGCAGGAGATCGGTTTGCTGCTGGGGAGGTTATTCGGAGAGGACCTGCTGGGAAGTGAATTCCTTGATCCGGTTGAGATAATCGTACCGGTGCCGTTGCATCCCCGCAAAGAGAAGCAGCGGGGATACAACCAGGCCTGTCTGATCGCACAGGGACTTTCCCAGGCGACCGGTCTGCCTCTTGCCGTCGATAATCTTATCCGGGTGGTCTACAATCCCACCCAAACGACCCGCATCCGCACCCAGCGATGGGAGAATGTGCGGGGTATCTTCCGTGTGACCAACCCGGATGCTTTTGCCTATAAGCACCTCCTGCTGGTAGATGATGTGATCACCACCGGTTCTACGCTGGAGGCCTGCGGGATCGCATTGGGCCATTGTCTGGGTGTGAAGGTCAGCATTGCTACCCTTGGGGAGGTCTGCTGAAGCACATTTTTTTCCGGAAAAGACCCTTACTTATGGATGAAAAGCCTATTTTTGTGCTTCATCTGAATAAACTGGCAACAAAATGCAAAATGTACGTAAACTGACAGCTGAAAAACTGTTGCGAATAAAGGCAATCAAGTTGCAGCCTTCAAACCCCTTTACCTGGGCATCTGGCTGGAAATCACCCATATATTGCGATAACCGGAAATTGATGTCCTATCCTGCCATCCGCAATTTTATCAAGGTGGAATTTGCGCGGCTGATCCTGGAGAAATATCCTCAGGCGGATGCTATTGCAGGGGTTGCTACCGGTGCGATCGCTCCCGGAGTGCTGGTGGCCGATATCCTGGGGCTTCCGTTTGTCTATATCCGTTCTACGCCGAAAGATCATGGGCTGGAGAACCTGATCGAGGGTGATCTGAAGCCCAAACAAAAGGTAGTGGTTATCGAAGATCTCGTCTCTACCGGTGGTAGCAGCCTCAAGGCAGTGGAAGCGATCCGCCGCGACGGATCGGATGTGCTGGGTATGGTGGCTGTATTCACATACGGTTTTTCCCATGCATTGCAACGGATGCAGGATGCCAGGGTGGAGCTTACCACGCTCTGCGACTACGATGCGATTCTTGATGAGGCATTGGCAACCGATTACATTGATGGGTCGGAACTGGAGACGTTGCAGGACTGGCGCAAGGATCCTGAACAGTGGGGGCAGACACCGAAAAAAACCAGGCGATGACGGAGTTTGTAAGCGAGGTCAAAACAATTCAGCATAGTGATTCCGATGTCTTCCGGGTGCTTTCTGATCCGCGTAACCTTCAGAAGATACATGATCTTATACCTGATGATAAGATCCAGGATCTTCAATTTGATGGGCAGAGTATCTCTTTCCGTGTCGATCCGATCGGACCGGTTTGCTTCCGGTTGACGGAACGGGAGCCGAACAGGCTGGTAAAGTTTCAGTCAGAAAGACTCCCCGTCGAAGTTTATCTCTGGATACAGCTGACCGCAACAGGGGAAAAAGAGACCAGGCTGCGCCTGACACTCCGTGCCGAGCTCAATTCCTTCATTTTGGGAATGGTAGAAAAACCGATGAAGGAGATGCTGGAGAAGGTGTCAGAAGCTCTCACACGGCTGCCATACGATCAGATTTCGTTCGCGTGATGAATAATGGCTTACGTTTTATCCTCTATAAAGCAACCTGCCGGACACTTCACAGCGTCCGGCAGGCTTTTGGAAAATCAAAAAGTCATATAAGAAATAGAACTATTGTTTTGTGGTTTGTTACCGCTTAATAGTATTCGTTCGATGAGATTACAGGTATTGGCATCTCTGTACGGCTATTTATCGCAGGCTGGTCATACCTGTAAACCAAATCATATGTCACAGATCCCTCCTTCAGTTTAACCTTGACGGCAAGATTTACCGAGTCAGCCACACTGCTTCTCAACGGCTTCAGGTCAAAACAGACGAACCCTTCGTAAAAGCGCGTTTCTTGGCTCTGGTAGGCGTTGTGGCGGAACTCCAGGTCAATACTGTCCTCCTTCTCATCAGTTGTGAGGGTGTTCTTTACCAGGTTGATGGCATGTGGTTTTACGCCACCATAATTAAACATGAAGGAGACATTCAGGTAATCGCCTCCCACCCATACGGCGTTTGCTTTCACCGGGTCATTGCCGATGCTGTCCGCATTCTGGGCGTTTAGCTCAATCACCTGTTTTGTCAGAATGTTCCAGATGTCATTTACCTTGATATAATGGTCGTAGCCGCTTCGGGCATCGGATAATATGGTGTAGTTCAGAAACACCCTCTGGTTGTGGGCGGGTGTATAGCGTACCGCGCTGGCAGCGGGCCAGAGCCTTTTGCCATTGTCGAGCAGGAGGGAATAGGCATTATCCGCTTCGGGCACCACCGTCGCCATATCGATACCGAAATTACCGAGCGAATTTGAGTTGTCGTCACATGAGGTGATACCCAGAACGGTCAGGGTTGATATCAAAAAGTAAGCAAAAAACCCTCTTTTCATACAATTTCTGTCGCTATTTACTATCTGATAGATGCAGACATAGGGAAAAACGCTGCACCGGAAAAGGTAAAACAGGGGAATGTTAACATAAATTAACAGTCGTGCTGTTTTCTTCTGTCGGGATATTTTGTCCGGGAATCTCTCTATCCTTTCGGGAAGAGCTTGTGAATCAGATCGGGGCGGTTCATCTTTTTCAGGGATCGGATGATCGCTGTTTTATGTTGCCGTTCGTGCCAGAAGAAAAACTGACGCTGGGAATTCTTTTCTTCGCGCGTCCTTGCCGTATAAACCGGTTTAAGTGTATAGGGATGGTAACCGGTATAGTAGATCTCGGTTGCCAGCGTCATGGGAGAGGGGGTGAAATCCTGCACCTGTTCCAGCTTGAAATGTAGCTCTTTGGTGATCGCTGCCAGTTCGGCCATATCCTCTTCACTGCATCCCGGATGGGAAGAGATAAAATAGGGAATCAGCTGCTGGTTGAGACCCTCTTTCCGGTTTAGTTCGTCAAAACGGCTTTTGAGCCGGTGGAAAAGAGCGAAAGAGGGTTTTCGCATAATCGTCAACGTTGCGTCAGAGGTATGTTCCGGTGCCACCTTTAGCCGTCCGGAGAGGTGATGGGTGACTACCTCTTGCAGGTAGTATTGAACAGAATCGTTGGTTGCCTCATCCGAACTCTTATGGAGCAACATATCGTAGCGAATACCGCTTCCGATGAATGATTTCTTCACGCCGGGGATGGCATCCACCGACCGGTAGATCTCCAGTAGGGGTGAGTGGTTGGTATTCAGGTTATGGCACACCTTCGGAAAGATGCAGGAGGGACGTTTGCATTTTTCGCAGATGGAAAGATCGTTGCCCTGCATGCGGTACATGTTGGCAGAGGGGCCGCCCAGGTCACTGATATATCCTTTGAATCCCGGCATTCGGGTAATCTTCCCCACTTCATTCAGTATAGACTGCCTGGATCTGGATGCGATGAATTTGCCCTGATGCGCCGAGATGGTACAGAAGGCGCAGCCGCCGAAACAACCGCGATGGAGGGTCACGGAGAATTTGATCATCTCGTAGGCGGGGATCAGTTTGTCCCTGTATTTGGGATGGGGCAGGCGGGTGTAGGGCAGGTCGTACGAGGCGTCGATCTCCTCTTCCCGCATCGGAGGAAAGGGAGGATTCACCACCAGGGTTTGTTGATCCACCTCCTGCAGGATGCGTGCCGCATGGAGACGGTTCGACTGTTCCTCAACCACCCGGAAATTGCGTGCCTGCTTGATCTTCTCCTGCCGGCATTCTTGGTGAGAGAAGAGGCGTTCCTCTTCGTTAAAGGGATTGGGGGGAAGCTTATCGGAAGGGGATAGAAAAGCCGTTTGTGGAATGTCAAAGATCTCGTCCATCTTTCTTCCCTGTTTCATTGCGGCAATCAGCTGCCTCAGCGGTTGTTCACCCATTCCGTAGATCAGCAACTCGGCACCTGTATCGGCAAGGATCGGCTTGTGCAGCGTGTCATCCCAGTAGTCGTAGTGGGTGACCCTGCGCAGGGAGGCTTCCACACCACCCAGTACCACGGGTGTATCCGGGAAGAGCTGTTTCAGTATGCGGGTGTAGACCGTTACTGCCCGGTCGGGGCGCATATCGGAGCGGCCGTCAGGGGTGTAGGCATCGTTGGAACGGATCCGCTTGTTCGCTGTATACCGGTTGATCATCGAGTCCATCACCCCTGCCGTAACGGCAAAGAAGAGTCGTGGCCTGCCCAGCTTTGTGAAGTCCCGCAAGTCATCCCGCCAGTTGGGTTGGGGCACGATTGCCACGCGCAACCCCTCGCTTTCCAGCAACCGTCCGATCACGGCGGTACCGAAAGAGGGGTGATCGATGTAGGCGTCCCCTGAGAAGAGGATCACGTCGGCCTCCTCCCAGCCACGTAGTGTCATCTCCTTCTTTGTGGTGGGCAACCAATCGGTAAGTTGCAGACTCTTCTCTTCAGTCATTTATGTTTGTGGTGTTTCTCCCTGTGTGCCTGTTTCTCGGAGACGAGCTGTGCCCTTTCTACTGCCAGGTGGATGTTGGCACAGATATTCTCCTCTCCCACAATCTCGGGTATGCGCGACTCCTCCAGATTCTTGCGCAGTGGTTCACTGACACCCGAGAGGATCACCTGGATCCTTTCTTTCCGTGAGTTGCGACAGAGTGCCTCCAGGTTATTCAGTCCGGTGGCATCGATAAAGGGAACCTTGCGCATACGGATGATACGGATCGGGTGATGTGCACCGATCTCGCGCATCAGCTCATCAAACTTGTTGGCTACACCGAAAAAGAAGGGTCCGTCAATCTCATACACCTCCGTGTCCGGCGGGAGAAAGAGTATCTCCTCTTTCTTTTCGTCGGAGTAGGACTCCAGCTCTTTGGCAATGTCTATCTTGTCTGTGGTATGGCTGATGCGGGTACTTTCGTTCATGCGCTTCAGAAAGGCGAAGACTGCCAGCAGCAATCCCACCTCGATGGCGATGGTAAGGTCGAAGATGACCGTAAGCAGGAAGGTGGTCAGCAGAATAGCCATGGTCGACCGCGACTGCTTCATCAGTGAGCGGAAGGTACGCCATTCACTCATATTGTATGCCACCACTACCAGTACACCTGCCAGGCAGGCCATTGGGATATGCTTTGTCAGGTCGCCCAGGAATAGCAGGATCAACAATAACACTATGGCATGAATGATTCCTGCTACCGGTGTACGTCCGCCGTTGTTGATGTTGGTCATGGTGCGGGCTATCGCTCCCGTGGCAGGAATTCCCCCGAAGAAAGGAGCGATGATGTTGGCTGCTCCCTGTGCCACCAGCTCCATGTTGGAGTTGTGTCTCTTACCGGTAACCCCGTCGGCAACCGTGGCCGATAGGAGCGACTCGATGGCTCCCAGCATGGCGATGGTGAAGGCGGCCGGAAAAAGCAGGCGTACGGTTTCCAGGTTGAGGGGTATCTGTTCCATCCCGGGTAACTGGTTGTTTATCACAAACCGGTCACCGATGGTCTCGATGCCGATGCCACCATACTGTTTCATCAACCACGAAGCGATTGTCATCACGATGATGGCGATCAGTGACCCAGGTATCGTCTTCGATATTTTCGGGGTAAGTAGGATGATGATCACGCTGGTGAGTCCGATGAGCATTGCCCAGCCGTTGATGCTGTCGAAGTGCTGAAAGTAGATCGCCCATTTCTCCAGGAAGCCTGAGGGAAGCTTTGGGGTGGTGAGACCGAAGAGATCCTTGATCTGGGTGGAGAAGATGGTGAGTGCGATACCGCTGGTGAAACCCACCACGATCGGATAGGGTATGAATTTGATCACACTGCCCAGCTTCAAAAATCCCATCAGCAACAGCATTACCCCTGCCAGCACTGTCGCAATGGCAAGTCCCTGCACCCCATGCTGCTCCACGATTCCGTAAACGATCACGATGAAGGCTCCGGTAGGTCCCCCGATCTGAACTGTGCTGCCCCCCAGGAAAGAGATGATGAATCCGGCAATGATCGCCGTATAGATCCCTTTTTCGGGTGTTACACCCGAGGCGATGCCAAAAGCGATGGCGAGGGGCAGTGCCACTACTCCCACAATCAGTCCGGCCATCAGGTCGGCCATAAACTTCTCCCTGTTGTAATTCCTCAGGGTTTGAAAGAGCACGGGTTGGAAATCAGTCAGAATATTGAAACGCATAACCTAAAGATAAATCGCTGCAAAGATAGGCAATTTATTCTGAACGGGCAGCCAAGGGGACTGATTTTCAGAAATCGGCGTGCAGAGGGGGGAGAGTAGAAAAAAGAAGAGGAGGCTGATTATATCTCCCCCTGTTCCACCAGCACACAGACACGTTCGGTGACACGATCCTCTCCATAGGGGTTGTAACGGGTTTTGAGACTGTTGCCGAACATACCGGCGAAAAGGTTGTAGGTCCAGGCCTTGAAGCTGCCCATGAAAGCATCGATGATGTGGTAGGAGGAGGAGTTGGTCTCCCGATCCACCAGTTTCATCAGTAGCTGCCCCTGTGATCGGGTCATCTTCTTCATATGGGGGGTATACTTTTCCATCAGGTACTTCTCCATCTGGTTCAGGTGTTTCTGGCGAGCCTTGTCGTCAGGGAGTGTCTCCATGTATTCGTATGTCTCGGTAATGATTCCGGCAATCTGTTTGGCATAAGGAAGTGTTTTTTTTACGTCGCGGATCAGCTTGCTGTATGCTACCTGTTCTTTCTTGCTGCGAAAGGTTAGGGGGGAGTATTTCACAAAATCGGTCAGCCACATACAGGCTACCGTGTCACCGTTGAGGATCACACCCGGGTAAACATTCGGCATCAGGAAGATCGTGGACAGAGGGCCATTGTCTGCCGGATGCATACTGGTGGCATAATATGCCTGGGCCGTGCCCTGCAAAGGAAGCAGCAGAGCTGTCAAACCCATGAGTATGTAATAGCGAACATCCATTTCACCGCAAAGATAGATGCATTGTTTTATTTCACCATCTCTGATCACGTTAAGTGTCGTTAATTAAAAGCCCCGTTTTTAGAATGTTAAGATAACTCTCCTGAAAATACGACAGTCGCCCAGCGGCTTCCACGCATCAAAAAAGTGCGGATATCTGCTGCTGTTCCACAGAAACAGTGTATATTTGAGAACAACAAATCAATTGGCTATGGCATATCATCATTTGGGAGAGGTTGTACACCAGCAGGCCCTCAAATACAGGCACAGAACTGCGATAAAGTATCAGGAAGCGGAGGGCATATGGCAGGATATGTCATGGAAAGCCTTCTCCGAAAGCATCATGAAGGCTGCTCAGGCTATGGCTGAAATGGGGGTCAAGCCGGGTGATAATCTGGGAGTATACTCACAAAACATGGAGAAATACCTGGTCACCGATTTCGCGGCTTATGCCAACAGGGCGGTGATGGTACCCATGTATGCCACTGCATCACCTGCCCAGGTAAACTATATTGTGCGGGATGCGGCGATCAGGATCCTCTTTGTAGGGGAGCAGTTTCAGTATAACAATGCCTGGAAGGTACAGCAGGAGAGTCCCCTGCTGGAGAAACTGATCATCTTTGACCGGCGGGTGGTGAAGAATACGGAAGATAGCTCATCGGTCTATTTTGATGATTTCATCGCTACGGGCGACAATTCCGAGACCATCGCACTGGTAAACGCACGGCTGAAACAGCTCAAGGAGCAGGATCTGGCCACCATTATCTATACTTCCGGCACTACAGGAGAGCCAAAGGGGGTAATGCTTACCCATGCCAACTACCTGAAAGCAATGGTGATTCATGATTTGCGCATCACCGGCATGTCGGAAAAGGATCTCTCTATGTGCTTCCTGCCGCTAACCCATATTTTTGAGAAGGCGTGGACCTACTACTGCCTGCACAAGGGAGTGGCTGTTGCCATCAACCGTGACCCTAACGAGATCCGGAAAAACCTCAAGGTGATACGGCCCACCCTGATGAGCAACGTTCCCCGTTTCTGGGAGAAAGTATATGATGGGGTGCAGGAAACCATCGACAATGCTTCAGGGGTCCTGAAATGGCTCTTCCGCGATGCGGTCACCACCGGACACCGGCACAACCTGCAGTACCGGAACGAAGGAAGACGCCCCCCACTTGCCAACCGGTTAAAATTTTTCTGCTATCGTCACACCATTTTTTACCTGATCAAGCGGGTGGTGGGTATCGACCGCGGTAATTTCTTCCCGGTGGCCGGTGCTCCCCTTTCCGATACCATCAATATCTTCATGCAGTCGATCGACGTGCATCTGATCTACGGTTATGGCCTTTCGGAGACTACCGCTACGGTAAGCTGTTTTCCGGCACAGGGTTTCCGCATTGGCACAGTGGGAAGGGTGATGCCCGACATTGAGGTGAAGATCGGAGAGGACAGCGAGATACTGGTGAAGGGGGATACAGTGATGAAGGGTTATTACAACAAACCGGAAGCCACTGCTGAGGTCTTCACGGAGGATGGTTTTTTCAGAACCGGTGATGCAGGCCTGTTGACAAAGGATAACGAGGTCATTCTTACCGAACGAATCAAGGATCTCTACAAAACCTCCAACGGGAAGTATATTGCTCCTCAGATGATCGAGACCCGGATCAGTGAGGACAAGTATATCGATCAGGTGGCGGTGATCGGCGATGAACGCAAGTTTGTAAGTGCGCTGGTGGTTCCCAATTACGAAGCGCTGAAAAGCTATGCAAAAGAACAGCAGATCTCCTTCAGCTCGGTGGAGGATCTGGTTCGCGACCAGGTGGTCATTGATTTTGTCTTTGGACAGATAGAGCTGCTACAGTCGCAGTTCACCTCCTATGAGAAGATCAAACGGATCACACTCCTTCCCCGGCCCTTCAGCATGGAGCAGGGTGAACTGACCAACACGCTGAAGCTGCGGCGCAAGGTGATCCTTGAGCGCTATCATTCACTCATCGAAGAGATGTACTCCGACTGAAGGAGGACTGCTTCTCCATCTTTCAGCTTCGTCACTCCCCGGATCGCAAGCCAAATGGGTTCCGTGGAATGGGTCTACTTAGGAACTTATTTGTTATCTTTGCACCGTTTTTTAATATGGTAAGGAATGGATTACAATTTCGGAGAAATAGAAAAGCGGTGGCAGAAGTACTGGGCTGACCATGAGATTTACAAGGTGACGGAAGATACTACCAGACCCAAGTTCTATGTACTGGATATGTTTCCCTATCCCTCGGGTGCCGGGCTTCATGTAGGACATCCGCTGGGTTACATCGCATCCGATATCTTCTCCCGTTACAAGCGTTTGCAGGGCTTCAACGTGTTGCATCCCATGGGTTATGATGCCTATGGGCTCCCCGCAGAACAGTATGCCATCCAAACCGGACAGCATCCGGCTGTCACCACCGAGCAAAATATCGCCCGCTATCGGGAACAACTCGACAAGATTGGTTTCTCCTACGACTGGAACCGGGAGGTTCGCACCTGCGACCCCGCTTACTACAAGTGGACCCAGTGGGCCTTTGTCCGCATGTTTCACTCCTATTACTGCAACCAGGCACGGCAGGCACGTCCTATTACCGAGTTGGTGGAGATTTTTTCACAACAGGGTACTGGGGGATTGGACCTGGCCTGCAGCGAACCGATCAGCTTCAGTGCGGCAGAGTGGAACGACATGGGGGATAAAGAACAGCAACAGATGCTGATGAACTACCGCATCGCCTACTTGGGTGATACCATGGTTAACTGG
>Ga0265294_10010808_pt1 | contig 10331 bp, 9 predicted proteins | sample MunlanPumphouse3_FD_192504 | JGI IMG/M metagenome (GOLD analysis project Ga0265294, IMG submission 192504) | Groundwater microbial communities from a municipal landfill in Southern Ontario, Canada - Pumphouse #3 | ecosystem: Environmental > Aquatic > Deep subsurface > Groundwater | place...
CCTATGCGTTGCTTCATCCGATTAACTTTGAAGAACCTTTTGGGTTAAGCGTTGCCGAAAGTATGTTCTGCGGTACACCGGTTATCGCTTTTAATAAAGGATCGATGGAGGAACTGATCGAGCACGGGAAAAGTGGTTTTCTGGTCCGCAATGTGGATGAAGCCCTGGCGGTCTTACCCCGGATTGCGGAATTAGACCGCAGCAGCTGCCGGCAACATGCCCAGTCAAGATTCTCGATAGAAAGATCCGTCGACGATTATGTGGAAGTGTACAAGAAGGTGCTATCGTTGCAGCGGGGTTGCACCTCTTAATTATTCAAAATCTTATTTAATAATTTACGGACATTAACCGTCATGAACCCCGAGCCGGTATCTGACAATCCGTAGGGAACAATAAGCTCATCATTATGGATGATGGACCCGCAGGAATAAACTACGTTGGGTACATATCCCTCTCTTTCTTCGTCGTTAGGGACAAGAAGGGGGTCCCTGAGCCTTCCGATTTCTTTTGTGGGGTCATCCAAATCGAGCAGAGTCGCTCCTAGGGAATACTGACGCATCGGCCCTACGCCATGCGTAATTACCAGCCAGCCTTCGGAGGTTTCAATCGGGGCGCCGCAGTTCCCGATCTGAATAAACTCCCAGGAGTATTTCGGTTCCTGTATTTTGACAGGTGCCGGCCACACGTTTATGTTGTCTGAGAAGGCGATATAGCTGCTTATTCCGTCGATTCTGGACAACATAGCGTATTTGCCCTTGATTTTTCGGGGGAACAGCGCCAGGTTTTTATTCTGTGTCCCGTCGCCGTGAAGTGGTTTTATTTCAAACGTATAAAAATCTTTGGTCACGATTAGTTTCTGTAAAGCCGCATAGCCATCGTAGGCACTGTACGTGGCATAATAGGTTGTTTCACCGTCATCATCGGTAAACTTCACAAAGCGGGCATCCTCAATACCTTTCCGCTCGGTATAGGACGTGGGAAAAATTACGCGTTCCGATATGTGCGTATCGCGCGAGAAATGTATGGTGTAGTGCGAATCCGCCAACCAAATTATTTGCTTGACGGAACGCTGTACCTCCTCTTCCAGGTTGCTGTTGTTTGCCAGATATTCATATACCGATTTCAATAACTCTCCATAGATAAACTTGTCTGTCAAGGAATCCATTACCGGTTTTATGACGAGTTCATCAACTCCCATCTCATGAAGCTTAGCGTGAAAGCTTTTTTTATCGTAGATGTGTCTTTTTGTTACTTCGGCACTGTCAACATGGTATCCCGCTTTTTCAAACTCCAGTTCTCCCCGGTGATTTATCACCCCTGTTTGGAACACAATACTTGATATGTGTCCTTCGCCGGTTGCGCGAAAACTGACTATAATTCGTTTTGATCCTTCACTCAGGCCGGTTTGATCTGGAGATTCAACAATTGAGGGATTGAAAAAAGCCGCAGAGCTGATAGAATATTCCATGGAAAAATAGGAGCCGATCAGCAATTTCTTCACCATGCTGATCTGCTCGGGTTCAGTGAGTGTGTTAGTGACAATTTCCATCGCTTTGCTATAGTGCTTTATGAATTTGTGTGTCAGGTTACGGTGCCGTTTTGAGAACTCTCTCAACGTGTACATCAATGTTTTGTCCGCATCGCTTTCATCCATTTCCAATACCTTTGTTATCAAAGCGCTTGTCCGCTCCTCACCCAAATCCAGAAAACGGATGATTACTTGTTTGTAATTGGAATAAAACTTATTGGGTAAGCGGTTGATAATAATTTTCATACGATGTAGTATTTAAAAGAATTGGCAGGGGTTATTCTTCGGAATAGGACCCTGAAACAAACTTACATCAATAAAAAGACATATTCAAATATCAACGCATAAAAATTCTCCAACCTTGTTAAGAAAAAGGGAGGATAATTGTCAAATTTCCGTTTTAGATGAAACGGTATGGTGCATCTGAAAATAATATGCTATTTTTGTGGCACACTTTATTATTAATCACAGCAAAGAAAAATGTTACATCATGATGCAAAGAAAACCCGACTGGCTTAAAATTGAGCTCCCTCAAGGGAAGCAATACCTCGATATAAAGGAAGTTATCGCAAGAAATAAACTCCACACCATTTGTGTGAGCGGCAAGTGTCCTAATCTGGCGGAATGTTGGGGAAACGGAACGGCAACATTTATGATTCTGGGAGAAATATGTACCCGTTCCTGTGGCTTCTGTGCTACGAAAACCGGCAAACCCTTACCGGTAGACTGGGATGAACTGGACAGGCTGGCCGACACAATTTCCAAAATGAACCTGAAACATTGTGTAATAACCAGTGTTGACAGAGATGACCTGAGGGATTATGGCGCGGAGTTCTGGGCGGAAACCATCAGGTACGTAAAGAAAAAGAATCCGGGAATTACCCTGGAAACACTGATTCCTGATTTTCTGGGAAAAGCAGAGCTTATTCATAAAGTAATCGATGCCGGCCCGGAGATAATCTCGCACAATATGGAAACTGTACGTAGGCTCACACCGCTGGTGCGTAGTCGCGCTAAATATGACATAAGCCTGAAAACCATTGAAACCGTGGCAAAAAGTAACAAAAGCAAACCAAAATCGGGAATGATGGTTGGTTTGGGAGAGACACCTGAGGAGGTAGTGCAAACTATGGATGACCTGAGGGCTGTTGGATGCAAGGTGCTGACGATCGGGCAATACCTTCAGCCTACACGCAAGCATCTTCCGGTGAGTGAGTTTATATCCCCCGACCAGTTCAAGGAATACAAGAGGATAGGACTGGAAAAAGGATTCGAGTTTGTGGAAAGTGGCCCGTTGGTGCGTTCTTCCTACCGGGCAGAAAGGCACGTATAAACGTTGAACTTTTCTACGTATGGACAACAAAAAAGTAAGCTTTCAAAATCTTGGCCGCATTCGTTACAAAAAGGCCTGGGATTTGCAGGAAGAACTGTTTCAATCGGTGGTGGATGCAAAGGTTCATCACACCCTGCCCAAACCGCAATACCTGCTTTTTTGCGAACACGAGCCGGTGTATACCCTGGGAAAGAGTGGCAACAGGCAGAATCTTCTTATTGCCGAACAGGTGTGTAGAAGCAAAAATATCGATTATTACCCCATCGACCGGGGTGGAGACATTACTTACCACGGTCCGGGACAACTGGTAGCGTACCCCATCATAGATATGGAAGAGTTTCGTGTCGGTGTTAAGGCATACGTTCACAAGCTGGAAGACGTGGTTATTCAAACCCTTCGATCATATGGTATTGCCGCAGGGAAAGACGAAAAAGCCATGGGGGTCTGGATCGATGCGCAACGTCCTGCCAAAGCCCGTAAGATCTGTGCCATCGGTGTGCGTACCAGCCGGTTTGTAACCATGCACGGCCTGGCGCTCAATGTAAACACCGATCTGGCATACTTCAACTACATCAATCCCTGCGGGTTTACAGACAGGGGCGTAACATCCATGCAGAGAGAGTTGGGTAGGGAGATGGATTTCCGGGAGGTTTCGCACAGGCTGAGAACGGCGTTTGCGAATCTGTTTGGGATGGAATTTTCCGAGCCGGATTTATCCCATCCAAATCCCTATCCTTAAACATTTTTAACGGCTAAATCGGCCATAACGTTTTAACATTTCCTATTTTTGTGTTTCGAAAGCCGAAGAACCCAGTTAGGGGTAGCGGATATTATGAAAATCCGGATTTTCAGACATCCCTTTCAGCACCGCAAATTTAAACAGATTACAATATGAATCAAGTGATTGATATCAAGGAATTAAACGAGAGAATTGAGCAGAAAAGCGCTTTTACCCAAACCCTGTTTGCCGGTATGGATAAAGTGATTGTGGGACAGAAGCACCTGGTGGAGTCGCTTTTAATCGGATTGTTGTCCGACGGACATATCCTGCTTGAAGGTGTGCCCGGATTGGCAAAAACATTGGCCATAAAATCCTTGGCTCAACTGATTGAGGCAAAATACAATCGCGTGCAGTTTACACCCGACCTGCTGCCGGCCGATGTTATCGGGACCATGATATACAGCCCGCGTAACGAAGAGTTTCAGGTAAAGCACGGTCCGGTTTTTGCCAACTTTGTATTGGCCGACGAAATAAACCGTGCGCCCGCCAAGGTTCAGAGTGCGCTGCTCGAAGCCATGCAGGAACGCCAGGTCACGATCGGTGAAAAAACCTATAAGTTGCCTAATCCCTTTTTGGTGATGGCCACGCAAAACCCGATCGAACAAGAAGGGACCTATCCGTTGCCCGAAGCTCAGGTGGACCGCTTCATGCTGAAGGTGGTCATCGGGTATCCGACCCAGGAGGAAGAGAAACGCATCATCCGTCAGAATATCTTTGAGCCGGTAACCATCGACAAGCCGGTAGTCTCTGCCGAAGAGATTCTGGAAGCCCGGAAAGTAGTGCGCGATGTCTATATTGATGAAAAAATCGAACGGTACATAATTGATATTGTGTTTGCTACCCGTTTCCCCGATCAATTTGGCTTAAAAGGCATGAGGGAGATGATCGGGTTCGGTGCTTCACCGCGTGCGTCCATCAACCTGGCACTGGCCGCCCGCACGTTTGCGTTTATCAAGCGACGCGGCTACGTAATTCCCGAGGATATCCGTGCCGTTTGTCACGATGTGCTTCGCCACCGTATCGGACTCACTTACGAAGCAGAAGCCAACAACCTGACATCGGAAGAGATCATCAGCGAAATCCTGAACAAGGTCGAAGTACCTTAATTTAGGTCCGGACGTTGTGGCGGGGTGTAAGGCCGCGCAAGTGTCTCGAAAAAAGGGAATAAATGGAAACCAGCGAATTACTAAAAAAGGTACGGCATATTGAAATAAAAGCACGTGGGTTGTCTCGGAACATTTTCGCGGGGCAATACCATTCTGCTTTTAAAGGGCGCGGTATGGCATTTTCCGAAGTTCGCGAATACCAGTACGGCGATGATATGCGCGATATTGACTGGAACGTGACTGCCCGGTATAACCGTCCGTACGTGAAAATTTTCGAAGAGGAGCGGGAGCTTACCGTGATGTTGCTTATTGATGTGTCGGAAAGCCTTGGTTTTGGTTCGTCGGAGAAGATCAAGCGTGATACGGTAGCCGAAATTGCGGCAACCTTGGCGTTTTCAGCCATTCAGAACAACGACAAGATCGGTGTCATCTTTTTTTCCGACAAGGTGGAAAAATTTATTCCGCCTAAAAAAGGGAGGAAGCACATCCTTTTCATTATCCGTGAGATTCTGGGCTTTGAACCCGAAAGCAGCGGTACCGACATCAACCTGGCGTTGCGTTATATGACCAACGCCATCAAGAAACGCTGCACCACGTTTTTGATCTCCGACTTTATTGACACGGGCGATTACAAGCCTGCGCTGCGTATTGCCAACCGCAAACACGACATAGTGGCTATTCAGGTTTACGATAAACTCAGCACACGGTTGCCTTCGCTGGGACTGATGAAAGTGAAGGATCCCGAATCGGGAGGAGAGATGTGGATAGATACCTCATCCAGAAACGTAAGGAACGATTACGCAAAATGGTGGCTGGACCGTCAGGCTGAGATGATGCTCACGTTCAAACAGAGCAGCGTGGATAACGTATCCGTGTCGACGGAGGATGACTATGCAAAAGCGTTATTGCTGTTGTTTCAAAGAAGAAGATAAGGTAAGAAGTTGGAATTTAGAAGAAATCGAGAAGTGGGAAATAAGGTTCTGTATATACTGTTGCCGTTGTTTTTGCTGATAAGCATTACTCACCAGTCTTTTGCGCAACGCGCATCGGTACAGGCAAGCGTTCAGCCGGCCGAAATTCAGATTGGCGAGCAGGCGCTTATCAACCTGAAGGTTATCGCTCCCAAAGATAAAATCGTTCAGTTTCCCGTTTATCAGAAAGAGATCATTCCCGGACTGGAAGTGTTAACCATGCTCCCGCCCGATACCGTTATCGAGAACAACGTGGCCACCATGAATTTCAAATACGTGGTGACGTCGTTCGACTCCACGTTGTACTATATTCCCAACATGCCCGTTTTCGATGGAACCGACACCCTCTATTCCAACTCTTTCGGGCTGAAAGTGACATCGCCCGTGCTGAAGGATTCCACCGTAGCATACCTGGAAAAAATGAATACGGGACAAACCGATTCCATCGATTTCAGGCAACTTCAGCTTAACGACATAAAGCCGGTTCAAAAGCCGGCATTCGTATGGACGGATTATCTCTGGATTCTGTGGATAGTGCTCGGCATCATCCTGCTTCTGCTGCTGATTGGCCTGATCATTGTCCTTGTACTCCGGAAAAAGAATAAGGGTTATTTCTTCACCCCGCCTCAAGTGTTGCCGCCGCACGTCCGTGCTCTTCAGGAACTGGATAAGCTTAAGGCCGGGAAGATCTGGCAGCAGGACCGGGAAAAAGAGTATTATACGAAAATCACCGATATCCTCCGGATCTATATGTTTGAGCGTTACAGGATAAATGCCATGGAGATGACCTCGGGCGAAATCCTGGCGGAAATAAGAAAAAGGTTGGACGAGGATTCCGTATACAATAACCTGGTTCAAATCCTTTCGGTGGCCGACAGGGTGAAGTTCGCGAAACACAAACCCTACATGGATGAGAACGACTTAAGCTTGATAAATGCCTATTTCTTCGTCAATCAGACGCGCGAACCCGACCCGATTCCCGATAAAAAGGAACAGGAGAAACTAAAGGAAGAAATTGAAAAAGAATGAATAACGGACAAACAAGAGTGAACAATTTATAGGTTAAAAGACAAAATATGCAATTCGCCAACCCTACATACCTCTATTTATTGTTGATACTGATTCCGCTGATCGCGTGGTACATCGTACGCATGTCCAAAACACAGGCGTCATTCAAGTTGGCTTCTACCAACGCTTTCAAGAGCAAGAACAGGGGATTTAAAACATACCTGCGTCACCTGCCGTTTGCATTGAGGATGATAGCGGTTGGGCTGATAATTGTTGTCGTCGCGCGCCCGCAGGCAGTGGATAGCTGGGAAGAGTCCGAGACACAAGGAATCGATATTGTTATGGCTCTTGACGTGTCGGGTTCGATGCTGGCGCAGGATTTACAACCTAACCGGCTGGAAGCCGCTAAAAAAGTGGCTGCCGAATTTATCACCGACCGGAAGAACGATAACATCGGACTGGTGATTTTTGCTGGAGAAAGCTTTACTCAATGTCCCATGACCACCGATCATAAGGTGTTGCTCAACCTGCTGAACGGTATCGATTTCGGGCTTATCGAAGACGGAACGGCTATTGGACTGGGGTTGGCAAACGCCGTGAACCGGTTGAAAGACAGTGAATCCAGATCGAAAGTGGTGATCTTGCTGACCGACGGCTCCAATAATCGCGGGCAGATTGCACCGCTTACTGCGGCCGATCTGGCTCAATCGTACGGCATACGCGTTTATACCATTGGTGCAGGAACAAAAGGAATGGCGCCAACACCGGTGCAAACGCCTTTTGGGATGCGACTACAAAACATGCCGGTGGACATCGACGAAAAAACATTGACAGAAATTGCCTCCCTGACCGGAGGAAAATATTTCCGGGCGGAAGACAACGAAAGTTTAAGCAACATATACAACGAAATTGATGAACTGGAAAAATACCTCATCAGCGTGCAGAATGTTACCCGAAAGCAGGAATTGTTCCTGCCATTTGCACTGCTTGCCCTGGGATTGATTTTGGTGGAACTGATTCTGAGAAGGACCTGGTTGAGGAATATACCGTAGAAGCGGTGCGTTAAGAGAATAAAAAAGAAATGTTTAGATTCGAGAATCCGGAATACCTGTACTTGTTTATCGCCATGCCTTTTTTGGTGGCGCTTTACATTTACCTGAACGTCAGAAAACGAAACGACGTGAAGAGGCTCGGCATGCTTTCTACTGTAAAAAGAATGATGCCCGAGCTGTCGCTCAAGCGCTCCTACCTGAAGTTCTGGCTGATTTTTGCAGCGCTTTGCACGGGAATTTTTATGATTGCCCGGCCACAATTTGGGACTAAGGTCGAAAATGTTGAAAAGGAGGGGATTGAGCTGGTAATTGCCATAGACGTTTCCAATTCCATGCTGGCGCGCGATGTTTCTCCCGACAGGTTGTCGCGGGCCAAACAGATCTTGTCGAGAATCATTGATGTTCGTAAAAACGACAAGGTGGCACTCATCGTCTTTGCGGGAGAAGCTTACGTACAAATGCCGCTGACTTCCGATACGCAGTCGGCAAAACTGTTTCTCAATACCATTGACCCGAGCCTGGTCCCCGTTCAGGGGACGGCTATTGCTGAGGCTATAACGTTGGGAGTAAGTTCTTTTTCGGGCGACCGGGATGTGGACAAAGCGATGATTCTTATCACCGATGGCGAAGACCACGAAGGAAACGCCAACGATGCAGCCAAACAGGCTTCAGATGCCGGAATTATGATAAACGTTCTCGGGATTGGGTCGGTGGAAGGAACGCCTGTGCCGGAGTCGGAACAAAGCAACAATTACAGGACAGACAGCGAAGGGAAAGTGGTTGTCTCGAGGCTGAACGAGCAAATGGCACAGGAGATTGCCCAGAACGGAAAAGGACTGTATGTACAGGCAGATAATTCCAATACCGCCATACGGGCTTTGGAGACAGAGTTGAATGAGCTGGAAACCAAAAAAACAGCCAGCCTTTCCTACTCGGAATATGACGAGAAATTTCCGTTCTTTGCCTGGATATTATTGATCATTTTGATTGTCGAATTCCTGATATACGACAAGAAAAATCCGTTGTTTAAAAACATTCGCTTATTCAGATGAAGTCAAACGTATTGAAATACATTATTTTATTGTTGATGGTCGCTTTTACGCTACCGCTATCGGCTCAGAAAGAGGTGCGAAAAAATGTGCGGAAAGGCAACAAAGCATACCAGCAGCAAAAATTTTCGGAGGCATTTGCGTTTTACAACGATGCCCTGACCGAAAATCCGTCGTCGCCCGAAGCAAATTACAACACAGGAAATACGTTGTATCGGCAGAAAGAGTGGGACAAGTCCGTGGAGAGCTACCGTCAGTACCTGGCCTTGGAAAAGGAGGAGCCGAAAAAAATGTCGGCTGCCTGGCACAACATCGGAAATTCGTTGCTGCAAAAAAAAGAACTGGAGAAGTCGATGGAAGCCTACAAAATGGCCCTTCGCATCAATCCCGAAGATGAGGAAACACGGTATAACCTGGCGGTTGTTCAGAAAATGATACAAGACCAACAGCAGGACCAACAACAGGACCAGCAACAGGACCAACAACAAAATCAGGACCAGCAACAAAATCAGGACCAGCAACAACAGGATCAACCGCAAAAGCCGGAAGAACCGCAGGAGCCCGAACAGATGTCGCGCGACAATGCCCGTCAGTTATTGCAAGCAATTGAACAGGACGAAAAAGAAACGCAGGAGAAAGTCAACAAGATAAAAGCAGAGGAGCGAAAACAAAAGGCCGAAGAGAACAGGCGAAGAAACAGAGACTGGTAATGCAAATAAATTTACAAATGACGATTTTAGATTTTCAACGTTGATGAAATATTGTTTAGGAAAATATAGGGTGATATTTCTTATTCTGGCATTACTCCCGGCCGGAACAGCCGCACTTCAGTCACAGGTGACATTCCGTGCATCGGCCCCCAACGGAGTAGTGAAAGGAGAACAATTCCGGTTGAGCTACACGCTCAATCAGGAGGGTAAAGAGCTCCGTTTGCCCGATCTGAAAGGGTTCGAAGTCCTTTTCGGTCCATCCACGTCACGGAGCTTCAGCCAGAGTACGGTCAACGGAAAAACTACTTCCGAAAGTTCAGTAACGTACACGTATATCCTGGTGGCTCCAGAGGAAGGAACTTTTACCATCGAGCCGGCTTCCATCACCGTAAATGGGAGCAACTACCGGTCCAATTCACTGACTGTAAAAGTACTTCCTCCCGATAAAGCAGCCGAAAACCGCCAGGGCGGAGATTCGGGTGGGGCTGGCTCTTCACCTGCAGCCGCTACCGTAAACGCTAACGATGCCTTTATCCGAGCCATTGTATCGAAGAACGACGTTTACGAGCAAGAAGGATTTACCGTTACTTTCCGGTTATATACCACGCTCAACATCACAAACTTAGGGAAGATAGAGTTTCCCGAGTTTGAAGGGTTTATGGTTGAGGAAGTGGCGATAGCATCTAACCAGCAACTCCAGATGGAGCGATACAACGGACGGAACTATTATACCGCTGACTTAAAGAAGACGCTTTTGTTTCCCCAACGATCCGGCAAAATTACCATTCCGTCG
>Ga0265294_10010809_pt1 | contig 10330 bp, 12 predicted proteins | sample MunlanPumphouse3_FD_192504 | JGI IMG/M metagenome (GOLD analysis project Ga0265294, IMG submission 192504) | Groundwater microbial communities from a municipal landfill in Southern Ontario, Canada - Pumphouse #3 | ecosystem: Environmental > Aquatic > Deep subsurface > Groundwater | place...
CTTTTACCAGCGAATATGAGGGAGTGCGGCACGGCACTCCCCGCCTGCTCGAAATCATGGACAAACACACTGCGACCGCAACTTATTTCTGGACCGGACACGCCGCTGAAAACAATCCAGCGACAGTAAGACTGGTAAAAAACGCCGGACATGAAACCGGCTGTCACAGTTTAGTCCATGAGACCCTCGGCGATCCGCTTTTCCCGTTGCCGAACAACTGGCCGGTATTCCCGTTTGAAGTCGAGGGACGCATACGGGAAGCAACCAGGATCGTTGAGAAAGTTTCCGGCGCCCGTCCGGAGAGTTTCCGCTGCCCGCGGCTCTGGGGAAGTACGCAGGTAACGAATGTCCTCGAAAAACTCGGGTACAAAGCTGATGTTTCACTGCCGCTGTATTTTTACCGCAACCTTTACTATCCATATCACCCGTCCCGAAACAGTTGGATTGAAGAAGGCGATCTGAATTTAGTTGAAATTCCGAATTTTTGCGACCTGACCATGGAAAGCCACGATCCCTACCAGCGGGACCGTGATCAATGGCCGCTTTTCCGTACCGAATCGGCCGGAGCCCTGCTGGCAAAAGTAGACAGTTTTATCAAGTTTGTCAAAGCCCGCGGAGTCCGTCCGGTATTGGCATTCTATTTTCATCCGTGGGAGTTCTATCCGATGCCGCAGGGAACAATCGATTACGGCGAAGCCGGCGTAACGCCGCGGCCGTTCATCACTATGAACTGCGGCGATGCGGCCTGCCGGGAATTCGACATATTATTAGCTGAGTTGAAAAAACGCGGCGGAGTTTTCAAGACCGCAAAAGAGATCGCAGCTAACTGGAAGTAAATCGGATTTTTATTTTTTAAATTCTTTGGCAACTCGTAACGAAGCTGTATATTCCCTGTTAAGAAAAATAAAAGACGCCGGGAATATTATATGCGACAGGAAAGTCTGGAAGAAAAAATCAAACGGGTTACGGCTGAAAGCGTGGAAGTCGTTAAATACAACCCCGATTGGCCCAGGTTTTTTGAGCAGGAAAAAGAACATTTACAGCAATGCCTGCCCGCCGATCTGCTGATCAGGATCGAGCATTTCGGTTCAACCGCCGTGCCTGGACTCGCGGCTAAACCGATAGTTGACATGCTTATTGAAATCACCGATGTCCAAAGAGGAAAAAACCTGATACCGGAAGTACTCGCCCCCCAGGGATATGATTGCTTCTGGCGGCCGCTCCGGAACGAAAATATACCGCCTTTTTTCACTTGGTGCATAAAACGAAATGCTTCCGGCATACGTACTCACCACCTGCATTTCGTTGCTGTCGGTTTTAAGGACAATGAGCTCCGTTTTCGGGATATTCTGCGGCAAAATCCCAATATCGCGGCCGCCTATGCCGACTTGAAATTAAATTTGTCCGCCGCACACCGCAATAACCGCATCCGTTATACCGAAGCCAAAGGCGATTTCATCAAACAGGTAATGGGAAATAAATGATTCAGGCACATTTTTCAAATAAAATTATTTTTTTAAATATTTCTGCTTGAAAATATTATTTTTGGCATTAATCTATAGACTCACTCAACAATTGAGCCGATGTGGCGGAATTGGCAGACGCGCTGCGTTCAGGGCGCAGTTCCTTCGCGGGAGTGTGGGTTCGAATCCCACCATCGGCACCATAATCAACCTAAAAATGCGTTAAAAAGGTACCATTTAGTACCGTTTCTGTAGTTAGGGACTCGGTTTTCGCACGATGGTGTAGTTGGTTTTCGCAAATCTTCTTTTTTTCGGCTTTTTCCTTTTTTATTTTTGATTTGGACTTCGAAAAATAAAGGTTAAACACCAGCTTTCAAGTCTTATTCAGAACTTACCGGACAAATGTCCTAATCGTAAAAGCGATAAAATCGTTCCGGCATGTGATAAAATCGTTGCAGAGATCAAGAATGAAAACCACCGGATCTGTACGATCAGATTCATGAACATGGTCAAGCGCGGTATCGCCAAAGGTAAGGAACAGAAGGATAAAGTCAGTATAGATAAAGTAGCTGAAGAAATCAAAGCTAAAGACAAGGGAGATACCGGCGGTCAAAATACCGACAAGCCAAAATCATCAAATGAAGTAAAAATTGACGATTTCAAAGAAGTCATCACCGAAACCGTATAATGTCTCTGCCGCAAGCAAATTCAACAATCTCCCGCCAACCGGATATCCGGTATGGCGGGAGATTGTTGGAGACTGGGATAGCTTGTGAACTTCAGTCCTTGATAATTCCAGTTTTTCTCATTTTGCGGATCAAATACTTGGCGGAGACCTCACGAGGCTTGCCGTTAATACAGGTCACTGCTTTTTGCCCAAGTTTGGCTTTTTTTATAAGCTCTTCGTTTACAGCTTCCTGCAGGACTGACACCATTACGGCGGTTGCTTTCCGGCTGGCGGTATTAGTCATTTGCGTATTTCCTTATTTCATTAAAAAGTTCAATATTGTAAATTTCAATATCCTTTCCATGCCCGTCGAATATCGGAGTAATCGAACTTCCGGAATTATCCAAACAATGAACGAAATCACAGTATTTCATATATCCAAAAAGATTTTCAAGGCTTCGAGGATAGCGCCTTTCAATAGCATCGGCAGGAATATTATGGCCGCCTTGCGCCACTCGCAGTTTTACCCGCAATGCCGATGTTTCAGCGTTCGGAATATATAAATATATCAGTTCCACTCGCCAGCCGTTTTTGCGCCATTCTTTAATCTTGGGAAGATAGGCTTTGCCCGACAACGTGGTTTCAAACGCGAAATTCTGTTTCAGCGCAATGTATTCGTCGATTTTATGTAAAAATATTTTGCTGGCGGTCAATAACGAAGAGCTTTCGTTCAAGGGGGATAACCCCCTTGCAATCTCATCCGCATTGATAAACCGTAAACACCCTAATTCCGGTAAATATTTCATGGCAAAAGTAGTCTTCCCGGCCCCGTTTGGTCCGGCAATAATAAAACAGGTTGCTCGTGTCTTTGCCATCATTATTAACCTTCTTTGACTAAGATGAATTTAGCAGTGGATAGAGCTTGATTCAAGTATAAGAAAGGTTCTTGAACAAAAAAAACGTACAGTTTTCGGACTCTCCAGCTTAAGGATGTGAAACTTGGTTGAATCGCTCATCCCGGCTTTGCCGGATGATTCTCTCGTCAAGAAGCCCTCAGTCCGACAGGCTGCTAATCTTCCCGGTAGAGAACAGTGCTTGATTTGTTGTAAGTACGCCTTATCTTTTCCAAAGCCTTGCGAAGTTCATTGCGGTCTCTGGAACTTGATACCGCCAGCCGGGCAAATTCAATACTTGCCTTTACCAGACTGAATGCCGCCCCATGGATTGCCGGCGAATTTGCGGCTCCTTTAAGCCGTTTCGCCTGTTTTGTTAGTTTTTCCAATTCAGGCTCCCAGCTTTTTACCGTTTTCGACTTTTCCGGCTGTTCAGTTTCATAAGACGGTGCTTCAAGCGTATCAATAATACGGTTATTCTGCTTTGCCCGCATATATTTTTCTTTTAATTCATGTGCTATATTGCCTCCGAAAGACATGGATGTGAGATTTAAAAAACCGTCATAAATGATTTTGCCCTTGAACGGCAGCAGTATCGTATCAACATACAGCGGTAAATTATGGCAACGGCTCACTTCGTCAATTCCCTGCATAAGCGCCGATACGGCATAAACCTCATTATTCCGTATAAAAACATTGTATTTTTTCAGGATGCGTTCAATAAAGAAATGGTCTCTGATAAAACTTTTCCAGCTTGAAATTATATGCAGCTCTTCCCGTGAATAATTATTGGGGTTGTCCCGTACAAAAGAATCAATGATTTTCACATTGTCAAAAAGCGCGTTGCGTAATTTCATCTTCTGTTCCTGATCAAGTCCGACATAATCATCAAAGCTTTGCACTTCCGGATAAATCTTGAGTTTACGGTTAGCATAAAAATGCAAATTACGCATTAATTTGAAAAAAAGCTTGCTGTCCCGTTCAGATAGTTTCATAAGTTGCCTCGTTCTATTGTCTCGTTTTCGCTTTTGGTTTCGTCTCGAACTTGCTGTTTAGCCGAGCCCTGATTCCTGCGAAAATGCCGGGAATACAGATTTTCCAGAGTTGCGATGTTCGATCTTGTAAAGCGTAGTTTATTCCTTTTACCGACTTGCCGGTAAGTGCGGTGAACCGGGATCATATTCAAGTCATGGGCGTGAAAGCCTATGATCCGAAGGTAACGGTTGGCTTTGGACAAATTGCCCTGGAAAACTTTCTCAAGATATGGGATGCGCCCATGACGCCATGCTTCATAATCCCGAGATGTAAGATTCCCTATCCGCAGTAATATCGCCGCCGGAGAAATTTCATCCGACTCTTCCAGTAATTCGGCTGTCGCTCGAACAACTTTGGGATAAAATTTGTCTTTCCGATACGTTTTAACTGTTATTTTTTTCATACTTACCGCAAAATATATTCTACTCAATCTTCATAAGACGGGTACTGGACAGGGTTAGTTCCCTCGCTTTTTACAAGCCGTGGATATTCTGTGTCGGGCTCGGGACTTTTAGCTTTACAACGTGTTTTTGTAATTTCAAACATCCAGTTATCGCCAAAATCAAAATTATAAATCAGCTTCATGCCTTTGGGCTTTCCCGTAAAAAGTCCTTCCAGCCTTATATCAAAAAATACTTCTTCAGGATCAAATTCAAAGTCATCTTCATCAATCAAAAGATATGAACGGTTACGGCAGTTTCTGCCGATAAAAAATTCAAACAGATGGTCATTTTCAAAGTCGATGGCTTCAAGAATTGCCAGGTGCAATTCATATAAATTTATCTTTGAGTCGACTTCTAAATATTTTACGCATGGTTCTTCCGCATAAGCGCCGTCAACCAATTTAACTTTCATTGTCCAGATCATTTTTTATCTTCCCTATATTTTATGCATTTTTAACCTTTTCAGTAATCCGATTGACAAGCGGGTCAGGTTGGCATTTGGGGATACATTTTCACAAAAAACTCCGGCAAATATTCCGGCAGTACAAACATGGTTACGGCAAAAGTCCCATATTTGAAGGGCATAATACGACTCCTGAAATTAAAATAGCCGGACAAAATGTTCGGGCGGGTTAAGCGTGATAAATCTACTAAAGAAAAATTACTCTTTTTTAGTAAAAGTCAAGGATGAAACTTGTAATTTGCAAAGAGACTTTGCCTTTGCTATATTACTAACCTTATGCGGACCGTACATTATGGAAATTTATTGTTTTCCGGTTCAATATTCATATGGTCTGCAAAATATGAAGGTAAGACAACATGGGCTTTTTCTCGACTAACCAATAAGGTGCGCTATGATTTTTACATTGACAGTTAAATGTGTCTTTGGAAGATATCTCGAAGACGAATGCATTCGTGTGATTGAAATTGAAAAAGATGCTTCCCTCTATGCGTTGCATGCGGCAATTCAGGATGCTGTTGAATTTGACAGAGACCATCCATTTGAATTCTACACCGCGAACAGCGCTTCCCCGTTCGCACAAAAACACTGGCTGACAGAGGAGGAAGAATGGAAGGATGATAGTTGGCATACCATCAAGCTTAAGGATATCTGGCCGCTGGGACGTAAAAAACTGTATTATCTTTTTGACTTCGGAGACCAATGGACTTTTGAGATACGCAAAGCCCGGGGAGAAAAAGACGCCTCAAGATGTGCATCTTATCCTCGTGTTATTCAATCCATCGGTTCTAATCCGGAACAATATCCCGGGTTCGGTGAATGAACAGGAAGAAGCTCTCAAATAAAAAAGGATTTGTCGCCTGCGGAACAGAAAGCCGTTTTCGGGATGATTAGCCAATTGATGAAACTGAAATGGACGCATTGCCATGACCTCGGGGAATATATTGATGACGCGGAAATACAGCGTGGAACCAATGGTGGTTTGAGTCTCGCGATAGCCTGGCACGAGCCGATTCCGCCCCTGACAAAACAATGAACATCATGAAAAACAAAAAAATAAAGATCAGCGACCTCGATTCGCATGAGAAATTGACAGTGTTTGAACAACTTCTTAAAGAACCGGCCATTCGGCTTTTGCCACTGGGATTCCGACATTTTCTATATTCCCGTATAGTTTTTAAATTGAATTATTTTAACTCCGGTAGTTCGTTTACATTCAATAACAATTCTATTGATCTTGCCGTTCCGGGGGTTCTCTTTATCAATTGTTTTTCTTCCAGCTTTATTATCATCTGATGAACCGTGGGAGGAGTAACACGAAAATATTTCCGCATATCCATTTCAGACGGGGCCATTCCGTGTATTTTCCTGAAATAGTATATGAAGGCTAAATACTGTCCCTGTTTTTCCGTGTATTTTTTCATCTGAAATATTATCTTTTATTTCCGGTATTCGTCAAGCCAGGAATTCCTTTCCCAGTTTTTCAATTGTAATATCAAATTTATCGGTCATGGCGCCAAGCATCCTGTCCAGCGTTTTGAATTCCTTATTCGACTTGAAAGGCCGGCTTCCCACCTGAATAATGAACGTTTCCAGAGCCGCCGAGAGTTCACTGAACAATATGAATTTGTCCGTGCGCAGATTTTCAATATCGAAATCTTCCGATTTATCCAGGGCTCTTAAAAATGCCGTTTCCCGATCTTTGAGTTTCAGCAGTTCGTGCCGTATCTTTACGGATTCCATTGTGCGCAACTCCATTTCCGTATTTTCGGCATCATCCCACAATTCGGCCAGGATTTCGTCGAAACCTTCCGTCAGTTCCGGATAATCATTCTCAATCCGCTCATCAAAGCAGCGTTTTTTGACATCCTCAAGATCGTGGTTGAAATGGAGTGCGTCAAGCATGTACGCGATCAGGACTTCTTCTTGCAGATCGAAGCCCATTATGCGAACCATGTCCGCAAATTCCATTTCATCCGGACTGTCAAAGTCTGGGAATTCATCTTCTTCGGCTTCCTGCTCAAGGGCGGCCAGCATATAGTCCTGGAGTTTCCCTTTTTCCCAGACAAAAACACGCTCGCAAAAGACCTGCAAAGCAAATTGTTTGCTGTCGCACACCGCGTCCAGCCAATTGCAAGCGGGGTCCTTTAAAAGAACCTTACCGGCATAATAGAACGCCGCCGCGATCAAATCCTCGTTTTCAAACGGCCCGCCGACTTCATCCCGGCGCCTGACCGCTTTCTTCAGGCCTGCCTCGAATTTTCCTTTCCACTTTGCCGTGCCGGCCGGGTTGGAAGACATCCTGGCAAGCGGCCAGGGTTCGATTTCGCACTCGCCGGCCTCGTAATCCCTGAGCCGGACTTTTATGTAATCTCCAACGGCAAAATCACTTTCGGCAATAAATGGCCCCAAGTCAAGTCCACCCGCGACAACTGTTGATTCGGGGTCCGGTTCAAACAGCGTGTCTACATCCAAATCCTCTATCGCGGTAATCGCTCCGCCGCCCGGAGAGTACAGGGAATAGCACATGCTAAGTTCCCGGTAAGGCGTTTCAACTTGTTTTGGTTCCAGCTTTTTTCCCTTCCTGTCAAAAATTTTGATTACGCACACGTCCTCCTCCGGAAAAAACGGCAGCAGGCGATGTCCCCGGAACAGCACGGCGTTTTTAACTTCGAATTCCGTAGGCCGGATAAGGAATTCGGCGTTTTCAAAGTAAGCTTCGCGGTTAAAAAAACGCATCTCCTTTTTACCCGGCAAAATACCCATATCCGCATTCCCCAGCAATTCGTCCTCCAGTTCCCATTCGTCGTAATCGAGATCAAGAACGTCGCTCATGTCTTTCAGGTTGAAACTGCCGTTTTTGCGGGTCAACTCAAGAGATGCCTCATAGAGCAAATCCGTAAAATCCGTCTCGAAAACTGAATCCGCTTTTTTTATCATAACGTTACGTCTCCGGATATTTCTTTGCGCGCACACTGTCGGTTAAAAAGAAACCACAAAACGATAACGAAGACCAGCGGTTTCATAAGCGCCTCCATTGTGAATTGGTTAAAAATAAAATTTAAAATCCAGCATTAGTACATTAGCAGTATTTGTGGGTTTCGACAAGAAAAAATGAAAAGACTTAGCCCATATTTTGAACGTATTCAGCCCCTTTTCTGGTAAGCGTGTAATTTTTTCCAATATCATCTTCCTGAAGAACTTTCCGAAAAAAACATAGTGCCGACATTACGGTTTCGCCTGTTGGTCAAAGCTCCGGCAGTTCCCCTGTCAAATTCCGCCGGCGGATTTAAGCCTAAAAGATTTACTATACTGTTTTAGGTTTGATTTTAAACTTTTCTTATATTTGATTTGCGGCTCCAAGTAGCGCCGCGTCTCGATGAGACCGGCGAACTGAAACGTTGCGATGCCATATACCGTCGCTCTTTGCCGCTTTCATCGAAAGCCGGCCTACTCGGTTGTAGTATTTATGTTAAATTTTCAGATTAATACAGTATATTTCCTCTTTACTATACATTTTTGCAATCTTATTTTAAGAAATATATTTTATAATCGCATCTATATTTTTACAGAATGTCTCTAGATATTCCTCGCCGTTTGATGAATCGGAAGCGGCAATCATGCTTCCCAGTCCCGCATGTTCAAGTCTGGGAGCAATTTCCTCCCGCATGAGACTGCGCAGTTCCGCGGACTGCGCCAAGGCGGACAATGATAGAAAATCATTGGAATTCAGCTTCTCCCATATCAGTTCAAAACTCCTGAAAAGAGGCGGCCAGCAAAGCCATTCTATTTTTTTATCACTGTTTTTCAGCAGAATATCAAGCCAGGGCTTGCCGTCAAAACGGTAAAATCGTCCCCGCTTGGCTTCCGGAAAATACAACAAACCTGAATGTCCCATTTCAAACAAAACATCCTGGATTGAACGCCATGAATAATATGTTCCTGAGGCAATTTCGCTTATAGAACCTTTTCCGTTCAAAAACAAATATAACAAAGTTTCGCTTCTGGCGCCTATTCCCAGCAGAGAGCGAATTTGCAGCAGAAGAGTTTCCGGTGTTCCAGGCGGAAAAGCGATTGAGCGTTCACGATTTTTCACGGGAGGACGAAGGTAACCGTATTTCCGAAATATTAAATCTTCTTCATTGGCAAGCGGCATTTCATTACCATTTTTCAAGAAAAATAAATTGTGACAATCAGTATCAGCAGCCAACTGGCGCTTTTGCGCATCTGCGAGGCGGCGCCATTTCTGCGTAGGATTCTTTTGCGCCATGTGCGCGGCAACAGCTCCCAGTATATCCCCGGATGAAAAATTTTCTTTACTTAAAACGGCACGTAGCCTTTGGATGCTGATAAACCGCTCATTTTTGGTCAGCCAGTCAAGGATTTCATCAAAAAGCCGTGCGTCGTACCGGCACATTGAGCAACTGAAAACCAGTAATGCTTCCGGGTCTGTAACATAACGTTTCCGGGCTTCTCCGTAACCGGACACGCCAAGCCCGGACCATTGCGTCCAAAGCAAATCCAATATTGAATCCAGAAAATATGTTTTATATTTTTCCAGCGACATTTCCATATCCAAGTTTAATTAATAGTTCTTTAAGCATTAAAGCATAGCCTTCAGAGACATCATGGGTCATTGACCATTTTGCCGCGGCAATCAATTCGTCTGGTTCAGGATTCAATGTCAACAAATCATCAATATGGTACCCTCCGCGATCCACAGACGCATATAACTTAAAATGGATTTGGTCCAACCTGCTGATAAAATATACTGTAAGACATTTCCCAATGACTTTTTTCTCTAAACGTTCTGCAAAACCTTTCGGAAGCCCCATTCGAAAAAGATCGCAGGGGCCACAGTTAAGCCAGTCTTCCGGCAATCCCAAACTTAAAGCCGTTTTTTGGACAGCTTTATTTAAATCCGGAGAAAAGGGTTCCGGGTCTTTTAGCTCCATGTTGCCTTCGACTGCAGCAACAACGTCTACGTCCCGGGTTGTTCTATGAACAAGGCCGGTTGCCAGCAAAGCGGAGCCGCCGCATATTACCAATCCGATGCGGGGGACATTGTTTAATCTCAAAAGTTCTTCCAAAAGCCCTAAACCAGCGTAGCCGGAACCAAATAGACGTGTTACGTGCTACGTGTTAAGTGCTACGAAATGCAATCACAAATGTAGCACAAGCGTCCCGCTTGTGTCCCTTTTTTCGGGAGCCGCTTGACTTTTGTTTTGCTCAATCTCAGCTCACGCGAAGTAAACTGCATTCGCGTTTGTCCAGCACGCACACATCACTACCAGGGCTATACTCAAGCGGGACGCTTGAGCTACATTGAACGGAGCCGGCTCAAACTTGTTTGAGTGTGACAAGTACAT
>Ga0265294_10010810_pt1 | contig 10329 bp, 5 predicted proteins | sample MunlanPumphouse3_FD_192504 | JGI IMG/M metagenome (GOLD analysis project Ga0265294, IMG submission 192504) | Groundwater microbial communities from a municipal landfill in Southern Ontario, Canada - Pumphouse #3 | ecosystem: Environmental > Aquatic > Deep subsurface > Groundwater | place...
TAATAAAGTATTAAAAAGATTAATATATGTTTCATTATTCTTTCTTATTCTAGGTTTAAGTTATGCTTATTTTGCTGCTCAAATAACTGGCTCAGAAAGCACAACTACCATAACTGCATCAGGTGGAACAATGGATGTTACTTTTGATGGTGGAAGTAGTATAACAATGAGTAAAATGTATCCAAGAGATGCAGCATGGGGAACTAAAACATTTACGGTAACAGGAAATAATACCACTGATTTAGTAATGTATTACTATCTTAATTTAGTTATCAAAACTAATACTTTTTCATATGGCTCATTAAAATATAAATTAACATCAACTAATACTGGAAGTAATGGTGCAGTAGTACCCTCGATAACAACGATGCAAGAAATAGGAAGTGGTGCAAGAAACATTTTACTAGGAAGTGGGTCTTTTACGGGACCGACAAGTGGAGATAAAGTTCATAGTTACACTCTAAATATTTATTATCCTGATAATGATGAAGATCAAGGCTATGATTACGCTAAAATAATTAGTGCTTATGTAACGGTAGAAGAAGGAATTGCATTACCAAATGAATACTTGACTGATGCTCTTATAAATGCTTATGGTGGAGCAACAACTATAACTGAAGCACCAGTTGGGACCTTTGATAATATAAATGGTAGTACTGAAAATGTAATGTATAAAATGGAAGATGACTATGGTATGAGTTATTATTTAAGAGGAGCAAAAGACTATGTTAATAATAATATTATCTTTGCAGAGCACCAATGGAAGATAGTTAGAATAAATGGTGATGGCAGTGTAAGATTAATCTATAATGGAACCTGCCCAGATGACAGTTGCACCATAAATACAACTGGAATATCTACCCAAATAGGAGAATCAGCTTTTAATACAAATTATAATGATAATAAATATGTAGGATATATGTATGGAGGAGCATCAGGCGTAGCATCAACATCAAGGGATGGTGCGACAACAAATGAAACAAGTAGCACTATGAAAACCTATTTAGATACCTGGTATAGTAATAATATTTTAAAATACTGAATATGAAGAATATATATCCGATACCTTATTTTGTAATGATCGACAACTCCAAAGTGAAGTAGGAGGAGCAGCAACAGGATCAGGATTTGGAAGTAGTGAAACATATTACGCAGCCTATTATCGACTATATACAAATAAAACCCCAAGTTTAAAATGGGGCTTAAAAAACGATCGTTTTACAGTCGATGATGAGAACATAGGAAATGGAGACTTAACATACCCAATAGGATTAATAACTGCTGATGAAGTAGCCTTAGCAGGAATGAAGTCGTACGAAAGTAATTCAACAAATTATTTATATACAAATCTGGTTTGGTGGACCCTAAGCCCGAGTTACTGGAGCAACGGCAACGCTAACGCGTGGCTCGTCGACTCTGGTGGCCGCCTGAATGACAACTCCGTCTACAATGGCAATGGGGTCCGCGGGGCCCTTAATCTGAACTCGGAAACCCAAATTACCGGGACAGGCACAACATCAGATCCCTTCAAAGTAGTATAAGTTTGAGGCGCTCTATGTGTCAATCGGAAGGAATGCCCCGAAAAATTCCTTTTTCGGGGTGCCCTAAAATTCCTAAATGTCTTCGGTCCGAAAAAGTATCTTTTTTGGACCGACCGTTTTGAACATAAATCATGTATTATGACCAGCAATAAATTCCTTAGTGGTTTTTGAAAATTAATTTTGGTGTAAAGATAAAATTTTTATCTTTATATATATTACATTTATTAGGAGTAAGTGTTACAAGCTTGCTCTTTTATTATGTTGCATTTAGTTTGGTAAATAACAATTTTATAACTAAACATTGATTTTTAGTGGGAAAAAAGTTATACTACCACTATGGAAGAAGGTTCATATTATGCGTGAATTTAATGATCAAGAACTTGTTAGAAGAGAAAAGATGATAGCTTTAAAAGAAAAAGGTATCAATCCTTTCGGACAAAAATTTAATGTAACAAGTGATTCACAAAAAATAAAAGATAAATATAATGATTATAATAAAGAAACATTACATAATATTAATGAAGAAGTTATTATTGCTGGAAGAATAATGTCTAAAAGAAGAACTGGTAAAGCTGGGTTTATGCATATCTTAGATAAATATGGCCGAATTCAAATTTATATTAATCAAGGTAATGTTGGAGAAGAGAATTATGAATTATATAAAGATAGTGATTTAGGAGATATTATTGGGATAGAAGGAACAGTATGTCGAACTAATACTGGAGAATTATCAGTAAGTGCTAATAAGTATATTCATTTAACTAAAGCTTTAAGGCCTTTACCTGAAAAATATCATGGTTTAACTGATATAGAAGAGAGATATCGTCGTAGATATGTTGATTTAATTATGAATGAAGAAGCAAGAAATATTGCTTTTATGAGGCCTAAAATAATTAGAAAAATTCAAAGTTTTTTAGATGAAAAAGGATATATTGAAGTTGAAACGCCAGTTTTAGGAACTGTTCTTGGGGGTGCATCTGCAAGACCTTTTGTAACACATCATAATGCTCTAGATATTGATATGTATTTAAGAATTGCAACTGAATTACCTTTAAAAAGATTAATAGTTGGTGGTATGGATGCTGTTTATGAAATTGGTCGCATTTTTAGAAATGAAGGAATGGATAAATCTCATAATCCTGAATTTACCACAATTGAACTATATAAAGCTTATTCTGATATGGAAGGTATGATGGATTTAACGGAAGAATTATTTAAAACCATCGCTGAAGATTTAGGTAAATATAAATATATATGGAAAGATAAAGAAATTGATTTAGAACCTAAATTTATAAGAGCCCATATGGTTGACTTAATTAAAGAAAAAACGGGAATAAACTTCTTTGATAAAATGTCTTTTGAGAAGGCTTGTGAATTGGCTAAAGAACATAATATTGAATTGGAAGACCATTTTGGTTATGGCCATATCGTTAATGCTTTTTTTGAAAAATATGTTGAGTCTACTATTATTAATCCTACCTTTGTATACGGACATCCGATTGAAATAAGTCCTTTAGCTAGTAAAAGTAAAGATCAAAGATGGACTGAAAGATTTGAATTATTTATTGGAGGATCTGAATTTGCAAATGCTTTTACAGAATTAAATGATCCTATTGATCAATATGAAAGATTTGAATCGCAATTAAAAGAAAAAGAACTTGGAAATGATGAAGCTAACGAAATGGACTTAGATTATATTGAAGCTCTTGAATATGGTATGCCACCAGCTGGAGGTTTAGGTATTGGATTTGATAGAATGATAATGTTATTTACAAATTCAGATACTATAAGAGAAGTTATTTTATTTCCAACTATGAAATTAAAAAACTAAAATAAGAAAATTTTAGTTTTTTTTTAAAATCTACAAAAAAACCATTGAATTATATATTTTATGGTATAATTAATGTTAGAGGAGGATAAAATGAAAAAGTTTTGGGAAAAGCATGATTTGTTAAAAGTAAGTGGAATTGTGATTATAATTACCGTAATAATGACTTGGATAATAAAACAAGGTAATTGGAATGGAACAGAACTTGCTGTAGGAGAAATTACTAGAGTAGGTATCTTTGATTTCTTCACATATGGTTTACTAGGTATATTTTACTTTACTATACTTGTTACCTTTATATTTGTTGTCGGCGGGTTTTATCAAGTATTATCAAAAACATCTAGTTATCAAAATTTAACAAACTATATTGCTAAAAAATCTAAAGGAAAGGAAATTTTATTTGTATTAATAGTATCATTTATAATTGCGGCATTATCTGCAGTATTAAATGAATATTATATAATATTAGCATTTATACCATTTATTCTTTCAATAATGTCTAAAATGAAACTAGATAAAATAACTGGTTTTGTTACTACATTTGGTTCAATCTTAATTGGTTTTATTGGATCAATATATAGTACTAAAATAGCTGGAATAAATAATGGAATATTTAGTTTAGAATATAATGATTTTATATGGTTTAAACTATGTTTATTTGGTATTAGTTATATTTTATTTAATACATTTACGGTATTACATTTAAAGAAAAAACTAAAATCTAAAAAAGATGAAGCTTTAAATGAATTATTCGATGGTGAAAATGTTACTAAGAAATCCAAAGGAAAAACATGGCCAATGGCAGTAATCTTTGGGCTATTTGTCTTAATTTCAATTTTAGCTTATATGCCATGGGTAGAAGCTTTTAATGTAACAATTTTTAATGATATAACTAAGAGCATTAAAGAATATGAATTATTAGGAGCTCCAGTATTTGGTTACTTATTAGGTAATGTTGAAGCATTTGGTAATTGGGATTTATTTGGAATTCAAATATTAATGTTAATTACAGCTTTAATTGTAAAATGGACTTATAAAATTAATTTAAGTGATTTCTTTACTTCATTTGGAGAAGGATTTGCTAAAGTTGGAAAATTAGTTGTTGTATTATTAGCAGCTTTCTTAATATTAGAATTTGCAGTAATGTTCCCAGTTTTACCAACAGTTGTTGATTGGATAATGAATTTATCAAGTAGCTTTAATGTATTCTTAGGTACAATAAGTGGTTTATTTACATCATTATTTACCACTGAATATCAATATACAGCTAACTTAATAGGATCATATTTATCTGGTACATATGCTGATATAGCTAAACAAATTTCTATAATGATGCAATCTACATTTGGAATAGCAGCTTTAATTGCTCCATCTTCAGCTATATTATTAGTAGGATTATCTTATTTAGAAATTAGTTATAAAGACTGGTTTAAATATATTTGGAAATTCCTTGTAGCAATGATTGTAATCAGCATTATATTAATGTTTATTATCATATAATAATATACTATCTACTTTTAGTAGATAGTTTTATTTTATTGACTTATTTTAATCCTTTTGTTACTATTAATTAGTAATGCGAAGATTATATCTTAAGTAATTATATATATCTTTAAAGAGAGTAAATATTATAAGCTGAAAATATTTATAAAGTAATATCTATAATGAATTTCAATATATGAGCATTAAACGATAGTCCGCGTTAAGGAAATAAAGAGCATGTAAAATCATGAATTAAGGTGGTACCGCGAATAATTTCGTCCTTAAAGCATGATTTTTTTATTGGAGGAATAAAAAATGAAAGAACAATTAAATGATTTAGTAAAGAGGGCTTCTGAAGAAGCAAAAAAAATAACAAATGAAAGTGAATATTTAAATATTAAATCTAAATATTTAGGTAAAAAAAGTGAATTAAATACTTATATGTCCAATATCAAAAATATGAATTCTGATGATAAAAAGTTATATGGGCCATTATTTAATAAACTTAAAAAAGAATTTGATAATTTATTTACTAAATATTACGAGGAATCATTAAATAAAAATGAAATAATTACCTTTGACCCAACACTTCCAGTAAAAGAAGTAGATGGTTCTCTTCATCCAGTTACAATTGTAGCTCGAGATGTTACTAACATTTTAAAAAAGATGGGCTTTATGGTATTAGACGGACCAGAAATGGAGTCAGAGTATTTTAATTTTGAAGCTTTAAATATCCCAGCAACTCATCCGGCTCGCGATATGCAAGATACCTACTGGCTTGATAATGGACTTTTATTAAGGACGCATACAAGCCCAGTTCAAGCAAGGGCTATGCAAAAATACGGAGCTCCAATTAAAATGTGTGTTCCTGGTCGATGTTTTAGAAATGAAGATTTAGATGCTTCTCATGAAAATACTTTTTTTCAATTAGAAGGTATGGTAATTGATGAAAATATTTCTATAAGTAATATTCTTTATGTTATGAAAGGAATGTTAAGAGAAGTATTTAAACAAGATATTGAAGTTAGACTGCGTCCTGGATTCTTTCCATTTGTAGAACCTGGTTTTGAACTAGATTGTTCTTGCACGATATGTGGAGGTAAAGGATGTCCTACTTGTAAAGATACAGGATGGATTGAATTATGCCCTTGTGGAATGATTCATCCCAATGTTTTTGAAGAAAGTGGTATTGATTCAAAAGTATATAGTGGTTTTGCTTTTGGATTAGGTTTAACTAGATTAGCAATGATGAAATATAAAATTAATGATATAAGATATTTAAATTCAAGTGATTTAAGACATTTAAGTCAGTTTAATATAAGGTAGGTGAATACAATTGAAAATATCATGTAATGTTTTAAAGAAACATATTAAAAATAGTGAAAAGATTGATTTTTATTCTATTTGGGATACCTTTACAATTAGAACTGCTGAAGTAGAAAAAGTAGAAAAAAAAGGTATGAATTTTGATGGTGTTGTAACTGCTAAAATTATTGAATGTGAACCTCATCCAAAATCAAATAAATTATCGGTTTTAAAAGTGGATAACGGTAAAAAGCAACTGCAAATAGTATGTGGAGCTCCCAATGTAAAAGTTGGTCTAATAGGGGCTTTAATTCAAATCGGTGGTCATATTGATGATATAGAAATTAGTGCAAGACCTTTATTAGGTATTGATTCTTATGGAATGATGTGTAGTGGTAAAGAATTAGGTATCAGTGATGATCACACAGGTATTTTAGAATTACCTGCAAATACAAAATTAGGGGTTAATATTAAAGAAATATTACCAATTGAAGATATTATTGTTGAAATTGATAATAAATCTTTAACTAATCGGCCTGATTTATGGGGACATTATGGTATAGCTAGAGAAATAGCTGCTATTACAGGAAATAGTTTATTACCTCTAGAACTTGATGATACAAAGTTAGATAAAAAAGATTTAAAAATTAAAATAAATAATCCGGAATTATGTTATCGATATATTGGAACAAAATTAGAAAAAATTGAAAATATAAATACTCCGATGTGGATGCAAATATTTTTATACTATGCAGGTATGAGAAGTATTAATTTAATTGTCGATCTAACTAATTATGTTATGCTGGAATTAGGTCAACCAATGCATGCATTTGATGCCAATATTGTAAATGAAATAGAAATAGGACTTGCTAATAAAGGTGATAAATTTACTACTCTAGATGGCAATGAAAGAACATTAACTAATAAAGATTTAATGATTAAAAATGGTGGCAAGTATTTTGCAGTAGCTGGAGTAATGGGTGGGCTTGATAGTGAAATAACTGATAATACTAATTCGATAGTTTTAGAAAGTGCTTCTTTTGAAGCATCAACAATTAGAAAAACCGCTACTTCATTAGGCCTTCGTACTGAAGCATCCAGCCGCTATGAAAAAAGTTTAGATCCTAATTTAACAATGGATGGAACCAAAAGATTTATTAAACTATTAAAAGATGAAAATCCTAATTTAGAATTTGGGTCTAATATTACTGATGTTTATCCAAAAATATTTAAAGAAAAAGAAATTATTCTAGATAAAAAATTACTATATAAATATATGAATTTTGAAATAGAAGATTCAATTGTTGAAAATATATTAAACTTATTATCATTTAAAGTTAAAATTTTAAAGGATCGTTTTAAGGTAACTGTTCCTACTTTTAGAGCAACTAAAGATGTTGCTATTGCGGCTGATTTAATTGAAGAAATAGCTAGGTTATACGGCTATGAAAATTATAATGAAGTCCCTCTTAATATGGATTTAACTTTTAATAATAATGAAACAACTTATGAGCAAGAATATGAAGTTAAAGAATATTTAGTTAATAAGCATAATTTTAATGAAGTTAATACTTATTTATGGAATCAAACTTTATTCTTAAAATATATTGATGTATTAGTAGATAATGTAAAATTAATTGGTAAAAATGAAGATAATATTTTAAGAGATGATTTATCATTAAGTATGCTAGAATCTGCTTATATTAATACTAAAAGATTTGAAAATATTAGAATATTCGAAATAGGTACCATAATAGAAAATGGTGAAAATAAAAGATCATTAAGTATATTATTATCTGGTGATACAGGCGATTTAAAAAACATCTATAATGAAGCTAAAAGCATTGCTTATCATTTATTAAAGACCCTTAAAAATATAAAACCTATTTTTGAATTATCGGAAAGCAAAAATTATTATAATAATGAGTTAACTCAAAATATTATTGTTAATAATAATGTTTTAGGTCAAATTAATGTTTTTAATCGCAATATAAGTAATAATATTAATAAAAAGAAATGTTTTGTTGTAATTAATATCAATTTTGATTATTATTCCCAAATTAATAAAGAGAATATTATCTATAATGAAGTAAGTAAGTATCCAATTACAAACTTAGATTATACTATTTTATCTAAAAGAGGAGAATACTATCAAGAATTTGAAAAGATAATTGATAATTTTACTAGTCCTATTATCATAAAAAGAGAATTAGTTGATATTTATATTGAAAATGATATTAAAAAAATTACCATAAGATATACAGTCGGATCAAAAGAAAAAACTTTAACAAGTGAAGAGTTAAAAGATTTTAAAGAAAAGTTTATTAAATTTATTGAAGATAATGATTTAAGTATTATTTTAGAATAATACTTTTTTCTTTACTTTTGTAAGTTAATAAGTTAGAATATATATAGAAAGATATTAACAGGTGATAAGGTGACTAAAACGGTAGGAAATAATTTAAAAATTGCTCGAATGAGATCAAATCTATCTATGTCTGCTGCAGGTGAACTATTAAATATTTCAAATGCAGCTATTTTTAAATATGAAAATAATACTATTATTGCTTCATTACAAAGATTAGAAGAATTTGCTAAAATTTATAATACTAATTTAGAAGAATTACTTGATGTTGAGGATAATTTAAAAATTAAATTTACTAATTTTAAATGTCGGAAAAAGACTTCTGAAATTAAAAAAGAGAAAATAAAATATATTATCACTGAAAAAATAAATTCTTATTTTAATTTATTAAAACTCTCAGATATTACCTTACATAACAAATTTGGAGTTCATATGGTTAGTACTTTATTAGAAGCTGGAAGTTTAGCTTCTAAATTAAGAATCTTTTTTAATCTACCCTTAAAAGATCCTATATCTAATTTAGTATATTTACTTGAAAGTAATTGCATGATGATCATTACCCTTCCAAAAGATAAAAATACTATTAATTTGATTGGGTTTTATGAAATTATTAATAATGTTCCTGTAATAGTAGTTCTTCAAGAAAGTAATGGCTATGAACAAAGATATAGTATTGCTAAATACTTAGGAGAACTTCTAATTATAAATGATTATAAAAAAGATGAATTAACAACTGAATTTGCACTTTCTTTATTAATACCAAAACAAAGTATTCTTGAAGAATTTGGAGATAAAAGAATAAGAATTGATTTTAAAGAATTAGAAATTTTTAGTAATAATTATAAAGTGAGTTATAAGAATATTGTTAATCGGTTATCTAATTATAATATCATTACTCCTAGTAATGCTAAATATTTAAAAATTTATATAAATAAAAATAATATTAAAGAAAAAGATTATTATGAAGAACCATTTGTTTATGAAAAATTAGCAGCTAAGTTAAGAGCTAAAGGGATAATAAAAAAGAATTAAACTAATTCTTTTTTATTGTATTTAATTATCGTTAAAACTAAAAGGATAATTATTAAAGCTAAACTTATAAATAACATGACAGGATTTAATGAAGAATTAACAATTATGTTTCTTGTATCAGCTAAAGCAAAGATTGAGAAATATTTTAAAAATTCAATGCTTTCACTAATTGTTGATAAGATATTTAAAATATAACTACCAAATACAATTCCTAAACTTATTCCCATCATTGTTTTAGTTTTCCTATTAAAGGTTGATATAAACATACATAAACTAAATAAAACTAAAGATGTTATTAATGGAGATATACTTAAATAAAAGAATGTTTTGTCATTTATATCTTCATTAACGATTAGGCCGATATAATTAAATATGCCAATAAACAAAATCATGGCTACAACATAAATAAGACCAGCTGCTATTTTTGACAAAGCTATTTTAGTTCTTGTAATGGGAAGACTATGTAAATATTCAATCGTTTTATCATCTTCTTCTTTTAAGATTAGATTAGATCCAAGAATCGCTGCATAAGCACCAGTTACTAAATAGATAAGCATTAAGCCTTCAGTTTGCAGCCATCCAAAAGCGGTACTAATTGATGAAATATCCATATTAAATGATTTTAAAACATCTTCAGGAAATATTTTTATAATTTCATCCATCATTTTCATATTATCGCTTTTTACTAAATTAGGATAAATTAAAAAGACGACTAAGAAAACTGTACATAAGATAAAGGTCCATAAAATAAAACTTTTGCTATTAATTTTAATTTC
>Ga0265294_10010811_pt1 | contig 10327 bp, 10 predicted proteins | sample MunlanPumphouse3_FD_192504 | JGI IMG/M metagenome (GOLD analysis project Ga0265294, IMG submission 192504) | Groundwater microbial communities from a municipal landfill in Southern Ontario, Canada - Pumphouse #3 | ecosystem: Environmental > Aquatic > Deep subsurface > Groundwater | place...
TATGTACTCTCTCCCCTGGGCTATTACGTTCATAACATCGTTTTCTGTCACATCCGTTCCCCTGAGTTCTCCTACGATTTCACGGTCCTTCATGACTATCAATCGGGAACATGTCCGGAGCATCTCTTCGATTTCTGAAGATATGAATGTCAGGCTCATTCCGCCTTCAGCGAGCTTGATCACAAGTTTTTGAATCTCTACCTTGGTACCAACGTCGATTCCTCGGGTTGGTTCGTCCAAGATCAGGTATTCTGGGTTAGTTAGTAGCCAACGGGCCAGAATGACTTTCTGCTGGTTGCCCCCAGAAAGGGATTTGATTGGCGTGTTGGAGTGCGGAGTCTTGATATTCAATTTCTTTATATACTCGTCGGCAAAGTCTTCCGCCTGTTTCAATGAAAAAGGTTTGAAAATGCCTCTCATGACCTGCATGGTTAGAATGATATTGTCGCGTACCGAAAGGTCAGCGATAATACCGTCGCCCTTGCGGTCCTCTGGAAGATATCCGATTCCATGTTTTATTGCTTGCAGGGGTGTCTTGATCTTCACCTTTTTCCCGTGCATCCGGACTTCACCACCGGTGACTTTGTCTGCAGCAAAAATTGCGCGTATACTTTCACTACGCCCGGAACCGAGCAGGCCGGCGAACCCGTTCACTTCGCCTTTTTGTATGGTAAAGTTGAAAGGTTTTACCCCTGCGGCACTCGAAAGTCCTATACTCTCAAAGACTGGAATGGAGGTGTCGGAGACAATCGGCTCATGTTTTTTTATTTTGGTGATATCCTCAAGCACATTACCCAGCATCTTCGAGATAAGTTCGATTTGGGAAAGCGAGGATGTTTCATATTCGCCGACTAACTTCCCATTGCGAAGCACTGTAATTCTATCGCTGATCTCGTATACCTGTTCGAGAAAGTGAGTTATGAAGATGATTCCCACACCCCGATCTTTCAGTTCACGCATGAGAGCGAAGAGTTTATGTACCTCGTCTTCATCAAGTGAGGACGTCGGTTCGTCCAGAATGAGAATCTTACAGTCCATATCTACCGCGCGTGCGATCGCAATCATCTGTTGTACCGCAAGCGAACAGCTTGCAAGTTCCTGAGTCGGGCTTGCTGGAATGCCGAGGGACCCAAGCAACTGTGCCGCCTGTTTGTTCATCTGCTTCCAGTGAACGATTGGGTTCCGGCTGCGGCCTATAAACATATTCTCAGCAACAGTCAAATTAGGACACAGCATTATTTCCTGATAGACCGTGCCAATTCCCTTGTTCTGAGCTTCTTGGGGCGTCTTGAAGTGGATAGGCTCTCCCTGTAAGGTAATTAGGCCGGCGTCCTTTTCGTAGACTCCGGTAATGACTTTAATCAGTGTGGACTTGCCCGCTCCGTTTTCACCCATGACGGCATGGATTTCCCCTTTTCGGAGCTTGAAGTCCACGCTATCCAGAGCTTTGACCCCAGGAAAGGATTTGCTGATACCCTTCATTTCGAGTATGGTTTCTGACAACACTCAAAGATCTCCTTTTATTGTACAAACTGAACGCGGTGCGGTATGCAGAATTTAATCCGCACACCACACTGCACACGTAACATGGTGATAATTGAAACTTCTTACAAACACTACCTTGTGATCACACCTTTACCAGGATCTGCATTGATACCCCAATTCTCGATGTCTGCGTCGGTAATTGTCGCGGTAGTAAAGAGCAGTTCTTCCTGATAGATAGTTCCGCTTGGGAGCTTACCACTCTTGATCCATCTGGAAATCTCAGCTGCCTGACGGGGGTTACACTGCATATCAGCATCCCAGTATCCAGCCTGTACGTTCCGAAGTGCAAACCTGTTAAAGTCAAATCCAATGATCTTGACTTTGCCGTTCGCACCATGGCTGATCCCAGCTGCTTCGAGCGCCTGAACTGCACCTTGTGCCATACCATCGTTTTCAGCATAGATGACGTTGAAATCCTTGCCTGCAGCAATTGCAGCTTCAACAATTTTGCGGGCTTCTTCAAGACTCCAGCTGTCTCCACCTGTTCCATCGGCAACTATATTGAGTTTCTTTGCTTTTGCGGCATTGAGCACTGCTGCGCTACGGCCGATCTCAGCTGCTGAACCCATCTGTCCACGAATAAGGATCAGATTGACTGGGTTAAGACCTAGGCTTAACACCCATTCTACTGCCTTCTCACCTTCATAAGCCATGTCCGAGAGAAGTGCTGCCTGGAAATTAGATTCGTCGGTATCAATCGAACGGTCAAAGAGAATAACCTTTACGCCTGCATCTTTTGCGGACTTCAAGGTATCATCCCATCCAGAAGCGTTTGCTGCTGAGATTAGGAGAAAGTCTACTCCCTCTCGAATATACCCTTTTGCAGCAGCGATCTGCTCGCTGTTGTCGCCTGTGTTGGTTTGTCTTGCGTCATAGCCATTAGCTTTTGAGAACACACTGTTCATGGCTTCAACATTAGCCTGGCGATATCCGGATTCTTCCGGTGGTAGATTTACAATACCCACTTTGATAAGTCCTGACTCTTTCTGACCAGCGGCAAATAGGACGCCCGCACTCACAATTACCAGAACCATCAGTACACATAGAACTTTTTTCATATACCCCTCCTTGTAAGGAATCATGAAAACTTGGATAGTTACTTAGCGGCAACGCCGCATCGATATATGAAATTCTAAACCTGAAATATCAGAAGTACATGAAGTATTCTATTGAGTTTGGTTTGATATTATACGCTTCAATACCAAATCTTGAGAAAGGAGAAAAAATGTATGGTATTCTATTGAAAACTTGTGTTTTCTTCCGATGTTAGTTTGATGATATTACTTCAAGGAAGATGTCTCCCGTTCAAATCATAAAACGAGTATGTGAAGCTGGTAAAATAACTTAAGCAAAGAAGTCTGGTCCCTTTATTCGGCATAAGGGAGAACTGGGTCACCCATGTATAGGCATGAATAAAAAAGTTATTGTTCTGTTTCTGGTTCTGATGATTACCTTTGTAGGTGCACTCAGTGCACAAGAGAGCGGGAGTGTTAAAGAGACGCAGACAAGTGTCTTTGATGTAGGCTTGATAATGAACCTACGATAAACACAAAAGCAGAACCATAGATCAGTTTATTTTTTTGACACGGCAACTTTCAGTTTCAGAGTATCAGCCTTGAACGTCCCGAGGTCTACCGATGAAGGCACTTTCACCTTCAGCTCCTGATAGAAATCCCTGACCTGCTTGTACGGGACTTCAACAATCACCGTCCCATCCTTCTTCTTTGTGCACATGAGCGACTGGGTCTTTCCAATCTACTTGTATGTTGAAATGCCAGGTTTTGAGAGTTTTTTCCTCAGCTGCAGCAAGGCAATGGTCGATATGATATCAGAGAGAATCTTCCCTCTGACGCTAAGATCAGACCATTTTGACAAAGGCAGGAGGTTCAGGTACTTCTTGCTGGTCTTGAATACTGTCTCGATCTGGCTCCTGCCATAGTAGTCGTCCAATTTTACATCAGGTTCCTTCAGCTCGGTGGAAAGAAGGATGAAGAAGCCGAATCGCACAGAAGTCCAGTTCTTCTCCTTGTCGGTCATCGCCTGGTATTCATCCTCATGTTTTAGGCGGTAGTTCCTGCACCCTTCCAGGGCCTTGTCCTTGTCCACATACACATACATAGGCGTGCATCTTATGGTGGACTGGGATATATCTGCGGCAGATAGACCTGCCAGGCCTCGATACCAAGTTTACTGAGAAGCATATGAGCCTTCTCTCCCAATGGCTTGATCTTACCTTGGAAGAGGATATGATTGATGATTCCTATAGGGGTATCTCACAGTTCGCTAGAAGATATGGGTTTTTGGGTGAACCGGAACTTGTCAGATTCAGACTTCTGGATCCCAAGTTGAGCTATAGGGGGTATGATGACCTCTTTATCCCTTCCAGGCAGTTCTGTGAGCTGTTCCAAACAGAAGAGGCCTTACCTATAGAACGGGTCTTCGTCATCGAAAATGACATCTGTGCCCTTACGCTTCCCCCTGCAAAGAATAGCTTGGTCCTCTTTGGCAGAGGGTATCATTTCGACCATCTTAGAGCGTGTGCCTGGCTTCATAGGGTTGCCATAGGGTATTGGGGTGATATAGACATCCCTCGTATGGACGAGAGTAGCTCCCATTAAATAAGCCTAAAATGGATTCAGGTACAATGTTGAGATTTTACCCTCTGGAATTTTATTTCCTTGATTCCCTATGATTTAGTAGCTTCTAAATATACGGATACACCAGTAACATTCTTTTCCCCTAATTAATAAATCCAAATCTTAAAGGAGTCCCCCGTGGAACAAACACTCCATCTTTACAAGAATAACATTGTGTGCTCTTTGATGCCCTTACGAATTCCGTAGGCATAAATTTGAAATCCTCTTCGTTTCTAACAAATGAAATCAGCTGCATAGTAGTCTGATTCTCTATCTAGTTTTTTGAAACATCTACTCAACCGTCATTGTGATTTTCTTTAATATGCTCAAGGCAAGTGCTTTACGGCCGCCTGTTCAACGGGAAGACCCATCTTGTAGGTTGCAAAAAATGCATTGAACCCTTCAATGTCCTCTTTTGTAGGAATTATTACTGAAGCTTCACTCATTGCAAATACTTTTTGTGAGAGGAACTCCTGCAATGAGAGATCTTTGCTCTGGAAAAGGTAAGAAGCGAGTAAGGCTATGCCCCAAGCGCCTCCTTCTCCTGCGGTCTCCAGTATGGAAATGGGCGTGTGCAGTGCTGCAGCCATCACCGTCTGCCCTACAACAGGAGTCTTGAAGAATCCTCCATGGCCGTTGATGGTGTCAATCTTCACTTGCTCTTCCTCAAAGAGGATGTCCATGCCTACCCGTAAGGCTCCAAGGGCTGTGAAGAGTTGGGCACGCATGAAATTCTCCAGAGTGAACTCATTCTCGGTGAGGCGGACGAACAGCGGCCTGCCTTCGTAGGTCCCGGTCATGGTTTCTCCAGAAATGTAGTTGTAAGGCAGTAGTCCGCCGCAATCCTTGGCTCCCTCTAAGGCCTTTCCAAGTAGAGTGTCGTATAACGTGTGTTTTGATACCTTTGCCCCTGTGGCCTCGAGGACTTGGGAAAAGAGGGACATCCACCGGTCATATTCGCCTGTACAGTTGTTTGCATGGGCCATGGCGACGAGAGAGCCATCGGGGGTGGTCACTAGGTCAATGAGCTTGTTGTAGCTCTTTGAGAGTTCATGTTCCAAAACTATCATGGCAAAGACCGATGTTCCTGCGGATACATTCCCGGTCCTTTGTGCGATGCTGTTGGTTGCCACCATTCCTGTTCCTGCGTCACCCTCAGGAGGGCAGAGAGGGATGCCAGGGGTAAAGTCTCCACTCGGGTCAAGTAAGAGGGAGCCCTTTTCTGTCAGCGTACCTGCCTCGTCCCCTGCAACCAACACCTTGGGAAAGAGAGAATGAGCGTCCCATGGGAAATTGTGTTCTTGCAAAAGTTCAGTGAATTGGGTCATCATATGCTGGTCGTAGTCACTGGTGGAGATGTCGATGGGAAACATTCCCGACGCATCCCCGATTCCCAACACTTTCCTTCCGGTAAGCTGCCAGTGCACGTATGCTGATAGGGTACAGATATACGCTATGTCTTTGACATGCTCCTCCTTGTTGAGGATTGCCTGGTAAAGGTGGGAGACCGACCATCGTTCAGGGACAGGGTAGTTGAAAAGGTCCGAGAGTTCTTGAGCAGCTTGGTGAGTGGTGGTGTTTCGCCAGGTCCTAAAAGGTACAAGCAGCTTGTCATCCTGATCAAAAGCGAGGTAGCCATGCATCATGGCGCTGATGCCCATAGCTTTGACCTTAACAAGTGGGACTCCAAACTTCTTTTGGATATCTTGTTTGAGATTCTCAAAACTGGCGGCGAGCCCTTTGAAGACATCCTCCAAGGAGTAGGTCCAATACCCATCAATAAGGGAGTTTCCCCAATCGAATCCCCCTTGGGCGACAGGTTCATTCTTGCTGTTAATCAATATGGCCTTGATTCTGGTTGAGCCAAGCTCAATGCCCAGTATTGCCTCACCATCACGAATCATTTTTTTTGTCTTCTCGTCAACCATCGTATTATTCCTTATGTGTCTTTGTCTGATTCAGCACCAGTGGCTCATCACTATTTTTTTAAGTAGGTTAGCGCGGTTGCCAATGCTGCAGGTGAGTAGTATTTTTCTGCTTGTATTATTTTACTTTTCAGTGTTTTTATTGCAATTGCAGCAATGTTTGTAATGAGCTGATATGCATACAAAGTTTTGTACTCCTGATCATGTTCAGTTTTGTCCATAGTACGCATTGGCACCATGTTTTCTATAGTAATGCTTATCCTGAAGTTGTTGGGGAGCTTGTTGTATTGTAGGATTCAACATTTCACAGCGGTATGCCATCCTCGCCACCTCTTCCAATACCACAGCATTGTAAACTGCCTCTTGGGCATCCTTGCCCCAGGTAAAAGGACCATGATTAGAACATAGTACAGCGGGGGTTGCTACTGGATCTCTATTTTGAAAAGCCTCCAAGATGACAAGACCTGTATTCTTCTCATATGAACCTTGTAATTCTTCAGTGGTCAATGATCGTGCACAAGGGACATCTCCATAGATATAGTCAGCATGAGTGGTTCCGTAGCAAGGAATCGAGCGTCTTGCTTGTGCCCAGCTTGTAGCCCAAGTTGAATGGGTATGCACGATACCACCAATCATCGGCCACGCCTTATAGAGCTCCAGATGGGTGAGCAAGTCGCTTGAGGGACGGTACTTCCCTTCAACTACTTCTCCCTCTAGGTTGACGACTACCATATCCTCAATTTGCATACTATTATAGTTTACTCCACTTGGTTTGATGACAATCAGTGAAGCGACCCTATCAATGGCACTTACATTGCCCCAGGTAAATGTAACGAGATTGTGTCGCGGTAATGCCATATTTGCTTCAAATACTTGTTTCTTTAAACTGTTCAACATGCTTTTTATTCCTTATTCGGGATTTTTACTTGTATCACTATTCAACCATTGTAATATCTAGAATCATAAATCCAGCAACGTTTATATACCTCAATTGTAGTGCAGATATAATCTAATGCAATATGGTGCATTGCTTCAGCCCTGTAAAAAATGGGTTAGCCCATTTCTCTGAGAGGTTAAGAAACATCCCTATTCGACAATGCTGGTACCTTTTTATTAGGTGTTATGAATGTTGCAATAAGAGTCGTTGTCAATAAGGTTCTCCAATAATACAATATCTATAGGTACGCATATGTTCCTCTCAGGGATTTGGTTTAACATCCCTTTCCGATAGAGCTGATAGATTGCTGTGTATCCTTGGAAGTTTGGCCTTTGTGAGATTAGACAATCAATTTTGTTGTGGAGCATTGCCTTACGGTTCTGGTCGATTAGATCATATCCAATAATTGTGGTACGGTTTTTTTTCCCTAGCAAAGATATGAAGTTTGCTATTCTATGAACAGCATCATTAACGACAAAGATACCTCGTAAGTCAGTATAATCCCTATAGGCTTTTTCTAAGGATTCTTCACCACCATCTGTAAGTTGCATTTCAAGCTCCACCATTGTATAAGTTGGCTTGTTTGCAAAATAGGAGTTAAACCCTCGTGCTCTTTCAAGAGAGTTGAACGCTGCCTTATGTGTTTGTATGGTGATAAATGTACCTCCTTCTGGGCTAAGCAAGTGCATCATCCTGCCCGCCATATAACCCCCTCTAAAAGGATTTTGGACAATAGTAGATATAGGGTGCGTATCCGGTAAGGGAGAGTCTATAAAGGCATAGTCAAGTTTTGGGTGTTTTGCAAGGAAGACTCTGGAAGCAGCAGGGAGCACTGGAGCGATAAGGATGGCATCGGGTTTATCCGCCATCAGCTTCTCTGCATTATCCAGAAAAGAATCGGGGCTTGATCTATCAAACTCTGCTACAGAGATGGATACGGCAAGAGGGGAGAGTTCCTTTGCCGCTTTTAGAATCCCATCATAGATGAGATTCCAATATCCATACTCGGAATGAAGAAACGGTAGCAGTATTCCAATGCAAAATTCTTTATTCAATTTGAGATTCCTAGCAAAGGTGTTCGGCTGATAACCAAAGTCATTAACAATGGTCATGACTTTTTTGATGGTATCAGGTGCGACACGCCCTCTTTTGTGCAGGACTCTATCCACAGTTCCTATGGATACGTTCGCTAGTTTGGCAATTTCAGCAATAGTCATTCTGATTTATATCCTAGTATAATAATTAATATATAAGGTACGATAACGTAATTAAAATTATTTTTATAAAATGTATAATAACCCTAAATATATGATTAGTCTAGTAATTACTTATAAGAAAACATAATCAAATATATATTTGAATATAGAAAATAATTATTGACAAACAAAACATTTGGTGCAATCATATATAAACAGTGCGTTTACGATAACGCAAACACGTATTTTTTACTTTTAATTAAAATTTCTCTAGGATTTCAATGGACAAAAATAAGGAAATAAAAATGAATAGAAAATCTTTGAAAGAATATGAATTCTGGTTTCTCGTCGGTTCTCAATTTCTTTATGGGCCTGAAACGTTGGATATGGTTTCCCAACAATCTAAGATAATAGCATCGGGTATAGGTGGTTCAACGGCTATACCTTGTAAAGTTGTTTACAAAGCTACCCTTAAAACGCCCGAAGAGATTGAACATTGGATCAAGGAAGCTAATTATAATGACACTTGTGCAGGTATCATTGTCTGGATGCATACCTTCTCACCCTCCAAAATGTGGATTAATGGTCTTTCCCTCTTGCAAAAACCCTACTGTCATCTCCATACGCAGTTCAATCGTAATATTCCTGATGAAGGAATCGACATGGACTTTATGAACCTCAACCAGTCAGCTCATGGAGATCGTGAACATGGTTTCATTGCAGCACGTATGCATTTGAGAAGAAAAATCGTGGTTGGCTATTGGGAAGATGATGATGTTCAACAAAAGATAGGAAAATGGATGCGCTCTGCTGTTGGTGCCATAGAGAGCAAAAAACTCAAGCTAGTTCGTTTTGGTGATAATATGCGTAATGTTGCTGTCACAGAAGGAGACAAAGTTGGCGCTCAGATGCAGCTTGGTTGGCAGGTAAACACCTGGGGGGTCGGAGATCTCATCAGAGAGATGGATAATGTGACAGAAGAAGAAATTATTGAACAGATGACTCTCTACCATGAACAGTATGTGTTTGGTACAGATGATTTTGAGACTGTGCGTTATCAGGCCCGTGAAGAGATTGCCATAAAACGTATTTTAGATAGGGAAGGGGCACAGGCTTTCTCTAACACCTTTGAGGATCTACAAGAAATGCGCCAACTTCCTGGTCTGGCATCACAGGACCTTATGCGCCAAGGGTATGGTTACGGGGGTGAAGGGGACTGGAAAGTCTCTGCCATGACCAGCCTCATCAAAAGGATGACTGAGGGCATGGGGGGCGGGACCACATTTATGGAAGATTATACCTATGACCTTGAGAAGGGCAAGGAACTTTCACTTGGGGCTCATATGCTTGAAATCTGCCCTTCGATCTCCAGAAAAAAAGCCACGATAGAAGTCCATGAACTTGGCATAGGGGGGAAAGAACCTCCAGCTCGACTCGTCTTTGAAGGGCACCCTGGAAAGGCAATTCTTGCTTCTCTTATAGATATGGGAGGGAGACTCCGTCTTATTGTTCAGAACATTGAAGTAGTTAAGCCCATTTATAAAATGCCGAATCTTCCAGTTGCTAGAGTCATGTGGAGACCTGAACCTGACTTGAAGACTGGTTCTCATCTCTGGATTCTTTCTGGGGGTGCCCATCACGCAGTGTTGAGCTATGATGCTGATGCCGAGATGCTTGAAGATTGGTGTGAAATTATGGGTATTGAATTTGTGCACATAGCAAAAGATACAACTGTCCAATCTTTGAAGCAGCAGTTGTTTCTTGCAGATATAGCTTGGAAACTGCGTTGATATCTCTTTTAGCTAATGCCAAAGCAGGTTGATAAAAGATGGTAACAAAGATGCAAGTTCTTCTGGAGTTTATAAAGAAATTCTATTAGGAAAGTAACCGGTCAAAATGATCTCTGCTATGGAAATGTTCAAAGGCATAGAACATTTATCGTCTTTACTAAGTTTTGGTATATTTCTAAATAATTCCCAGGGGACCAAAGCCTTGAAACATGTTTTTACCTGTAAAGCCCGCTATTCTCATGCTGTAATGTGTGAAAATCGGGCTGGAAAATAAACATGGTTCTTCCGTATTCTTGGT
>Ga0265294_10010812_pt1 | contig 10327 bp, 7 predicted proteins | sample MunlanPumphouse3_FD_192504 | JGI IMG/M metagenome (GOLD analysis project Ga0265294, IMG submission 192504) | Groundwater microbial communities from a municipal landfill in Southern Ontario, Canada - Pumphouse #3 | ecosystem: Environmental > Aquatic > Deep subsurface > Groundwater | place...
TCTACTTGTCGAAAACAGGGAATTAAGTCAAGCCGTGCACTGGAATTGTTGTTTAACGGCGAGTTGCCAGATTTTGTCATGTAAATGGAAGTATACTAATTTTCAAGCACGCTGAATAGTTACAAATGTGGAAAATTGTTTCCGGCAATCTCGAGGAAAGCTATCGTCGCGCGCAGTGAAACAATATGGGGTCGCGCCGAATGACAACACGTTAAATTATATAAATTAAACGTCTTTATTGTCAATATCGTTCAATTTGCGGTTCAGTAAGCGGATAAAAAAGGAGAGACGGCAAATAGTGAAATGATTGTGGTGTTTTTTTGATTGATCGTGAAGGTGATTTCAGAATCGCACGGCTGGCCGGGGTCTTGCGCATCTGTCAGGTATAATACGGATTGGTATGAAATTAGCAGACTGTACCCGGCATAAATGTAAATAATCTGCTAAAAAATACATAAATGTAGGTATTGATTGGGCCGTAAAGATTAGAAAATATAAAATATACGACTAAATAATCTATTATAACAGTGGGTTATTTTTTTTTTGATGCTGCGCCACGGGTGTGGCACAGCATTTGCTTATTGATTCGTTCTAAACGATCCCGGGAATGAATAATACGACAGTTAAATAAAAAAAAGGGAGAAAGATGCCATGAAAAAAATCGAAGCCATCTTAAAGCCGTTCAAGCTGGACGAAGTCAAGGATGCGCTTAACAAAATCGGGGTAACAGGAATGACCATCAGTGAGGTCAAGGGGTTTGGCAGGCAGAAGGGACATAAAGAGACATACCGGGGGGCGGAGTATCAGGTGGATTTTGTGCCGAAGATCAAGATCGAAGTGGTGGTCGAGGCAACGCTGGTTTCCAGAGTGGTCTCGGCAATCATAGAACATGCTGCCACCGGTAAAATCGGGGACGGTAAGATTTTTGTGTTGCCGATAGAAGAAGCCGTTCGAATCAGAACCGGCGAAACGGGCAATGAAGCCATATGAACTGCCATAAACAATCAGCAGAACTTTGCAATAGGAAGTCAACTGTTGGCGTAAATACGAAAATGTCATTTTCAGGAGGAAATGAATATATGAAAACGATCGCTTATCTGTTTATTTTTATGATGCTGCCCATCAGCGGTCTGTGGGCCGGGGATGCTCCGGCCACACCAGAATCCAATAAAATCGCCATAGATCTTGTTCAGACCCATGCCGACTATGTGTGGACCCTGATTGCGGCGGCCCTTGTATTTTTCATGCAGGCCGGATTCGCCATGGTGGAAGCCGGATTCACCCGGGCAAAAAATGCGATCAACATTATGATGAAAAACCTGATGGATTTTTCAATGGGTTCGATCGCGTACTGGGCAATCGGGTTCGGCTTGATGTTCGGGGTATCCAAAACCGGATGGATCGGTACAAGCGGGTTTTTCCTGAGTGATTTTACTCCCGGGGGTGATCCGTGGGTGCTTGCCTTCTGGATGTTTCAGGTTGTGTTTGCAGCAACTGCCGCCACAATCGTCTCCGGCGCTATGGCGGAACGAACCAAGTTTTCAGCCTATCTGATTTACAGTGTTCTCGTCAGCGCATTGATCTATCCGATATTTGGCGGCTGGGCCTGGGGGAGCCTGTTTCACGGCGGTGGATGGCTTGAAAAGCTCGGATTCATCGATTTTGCAGGCTCCACGGTGGTTCATTCCGTGGGGGGATGGGCCGCGCTGGCCGGTGCGATCGTGCTGGGGCCGCGGATCGGCAAATACGGCAAGGATGGCAGGGTCAAGCCGATTCTGGGTCATAATATGCCGCTGGCCGCTCTCGGGGTATTTATCCTGTGGCTGGGATGGTTCGGATTTAACCCGGGTTCGACCACCGCGGCCAATAAAGATATCGCCATGATTTTTGTCAATACGAATCTGGCTGCTGCCGCAGGCTGTATTCTGGCAATGATAACCTCATGGATTAAATTCGGCAAGCCTGAACTGGGGATGAGTCTTAATGGCGCGTTAGCCGGACTTGTCGCCATTACCAGCCCGTGCGCCTCGGTATCTCCGACCAGTGCCATCATCATCGGCGCGATTGCGGGTATCCTGGTGGTCCTTTCGGTACTGTTCTTTGATAAAATCCGGATTGACGATCCGGTCGGTGCGATCTCTGTTCACGGTGTAAACGGGGCCTGGGGAACGCTGGCAGCAGGCATTTTTAATATGGGGGGAACATCAGCAAAAATAATCGGGGTTCAGGTGCTGGGAATTGGTACCTGTTTCATATGGACGTTTTTCACGGCCTTTATTCTGTTCAAAATTCTCGATGCAACATGCGGGTTGAGGGTTACCCCTGAGGAAGAAATAGAAGGCCTTGATGTCAAAGAGCACGGGGGAGACGCGTATCCGGATTTTGAAGTGTCTTCCTATGCACAGAATTAAACGGTAATTCGCGGAGCCTGCCCATGCTTTCAAGTGTGTATGCAACCGGCAGGCCGATTCGGGGCTGCCTGATGAAACAGCGGTGTTTCTTCGGGTAGCCCTTACATCTTCTACGTAAATGTAGGACATTAAGGATAAGTTACAAAAATGTAGCATGCCTCGCCTCGGTTTCCCCCGGCGCTTTTCTTATCCCTTAATGAAAACTCCCTGAAAATATAATAAATATGTCTATTCCGTGGTCTGTTGCTTTGCATGTGGTATATATATTGCATCTAAGTTGATTACCCTTTTACGAGGCGAGAACTCTGGATTTTCAGGACAGCAGAAATGCGGAGGAGTGGCTATTCGGGAAACGGGGGCGATGTTTTTGGGCTTGAAATAAAATGAAAAAATTTCTAAAATGGGTTAAATTTTTGTTTTGAAAAAAAGGGGTTGACACAAGCACAATACCCTTCAGGAAAATCAAATTTATCGCATCCGTTTTGAACACGATGATCAGATCGCGCTCGATTTCATTCCCTTCTTTGCATTAAAAAATCCAGGCTTTGATCAGGAAAAGACGTTTTGGATGTTTTGGACGAAACATCTGAAACGTGAAGTGTAAGATAATATTAACGTGATGGCCAATGCCCGGAATTGGATTGTATTCAAGTGGTTCCGGCAGTATCAGGAGAAACTATATGTGCCGTTTATTTTCGATAACCAGCGAAGAGCCCTTGTCACCGATGATCGCTATTCAGGCGCTTGACGTCATGCGGGAGGGCCATGACGGGTCCGGTGTCGGACTGCTTCTGAGGGATCTTGGCGGACCCTTTGAGGATATGAAAAACTGCCCGATCCTGTCCGGAATTTTCAGCGAAAAGGGATTGAAAACTCTGGATAAATTTATGATGGATATCGGGTTCATGACCAAATACAAACTGTCCATAAAAGTGCCGAAAACGCCGCCGGACGGGGTCCCTAAACGAGATAAATACCTGGTTCGGGCCTATGAATATCCCGAGGCGTGGGATGGGTTGACCGAGGATGAGAAAGCCTCAAAACTTTTTGATATCCGGTTAACACTTCGCAAAATGGGCGAAAAAACCCAGGATATGATCGTGTTTTCGTTCTGGCCGGATGTGATCATGATCAAGGAAATCGGTGACCCCCTCAAAGTCGGCACCTATCTCGGATTGGACAGAAAGGAACTCAAAGCCCGGATTATCATGTCTCAGGGCCGGCAGAATACAAATTATGCCATTAATCTGTATGCCTGCCATCCGTTTTTTATTCAGGGGTTTTCCACCATGACCAATGGCGAAAATACGGCCTTTATCCCGGTCAGAGAGTTTCTGGAGTCCAGAGGCTTTTCGGGGTATGGCGGCTATCAGTCCGATTCGGAGGTTTTTACCCATATTCTTCATTATATGTATACACGGCTGGGGCTTGATATCGAGTCCTACAAACATATTATCACCCCGCTTCAGAATCATGAAATCGAAGGACACCCCGATGCGTTGCTGCTCAAAGAGCTGAAAAGATCATGCCGAAGGCTGATTATTGACGGTCCGAACTGTGTCATCGGGTCCTTGCCCGATTATTCGATGTTCATGGTCCAGGACCGCAAGAAGCTCAGACCCGGAGTGGTCGGCGGACGACCGGGACGTTACGCGTTTTCTTCAGAAATATGCGGTCTGGATTTTGCGATTCCGGATCGGGATAAATCAAGAGATTTTCAACCCATGCACCAGGATACGGTCATTGTGGGTCCGGATCGACAGGAGGTTAAGTTATGTTGTCAAATGCAATCATTACCCCATCCAGCTTAAGCATCAAGGACCTGCCCTGGCAGATCTCCTGGAATAAAGATAAATGTACGCTTTGTGGACGCTGTTGCGCCGTATGTCCGGTTCAGGCGATCGAGCTGGGAGCCTTCCGGAAACGGACGGTAACGACTTCGTTGGGTCTTCTGCAGACTCCAGCCAATGATTTCAGTCTGTATTTCGGTATTCGTCAGAAAACCGATCCGGCTTACAGCTGTGTCGGATGCGGCATGTGCACCCTGGTATGCCCGAATGACGCGATCATTCCGGTCAAAAGCGACGAAGCCGATAAGCTGCGTCTTCATATCGACCGGGGCGGGCAGCCCCGCCGCCGCGGAGGTCGCCGTAATAATTCGGAAAGCCTGCTGGACCAGATCAAGTTTATTCGGATTTCCATGTTGACAGATCCGGCCCTGGATGCCGGGCGTCATGAATTTGATATCCGAACGCTGCTGGGCCGGGTGCTGCCGCCTGAGGAAAATTTAAAATGTCTGAAGGAAAACGGATGGATACCCCCGGTCCGGGAAATTTATCCCCTGATAATCGGCGGCATGTCCTTTGGCGCCTTGTCTCCCAACATGTGGGAGGGGCTTCAGATGGGCGTTTCATACCTGAATGAAGAACTGGGCATGCCGGTACGAATTTCTACCGGGGAAGGGGGGTGCCCCCCCAGGCTGCTGCGGTCCCGGTTTTTGAAACATGTGATTTTACAGGTTGCCAGCGGGTATTTTGGCTGGGATGAAATCATTCATGCCATTCCGGAGATGAAAGAAGATCCGTGTGCTATTGAAATTAAATACGGGCAGGGAGCCAAGCCCGGTGATGGCGGACTCCTCATGTGGCATAAGGTCAACAGCCTCATTGCGGCCATACGGGGCGTGCCCGCAGGTATCAGCCTGCCGAGCCCCCCGACGCATCAGACCCAGTACTCTATTGAAGAGTCGGTTGCTAAAATGATTCAGTCCATGTCCATGGCCTGGGGATACCGGGTGCCGGTATATCCGAAGATATCGGCAACGTCCACGTCTCTGGCAGTACTCAATAACCTGACCCGAAATCCCTATGCCTCAGGATTGGGAATCGACGGGGAAGATGGAGGCACAGGAGCCGCATACAACGTTTCCATGAACCATATGGGGCATCCGATTGCCAGCAATATTCGGGACTGTTATCTGAATCTGGTAAAATTGGGTAAGCAGAATGAAATTCCGCTGATTGCCGGCGGGGGTATCGGAAAAAACGGCAACCTGGCAGCCAATGCCGCCGCACTGATCATGCTGGGAGCCAGCGGGGTTCAGATCGGCAAATATATCATGCAGGCTGCTGCCGGGTGTCTGGGTTCAGAGTCGGACCGGTGCAATATCTGTAATATCGGACAGTGCCCCAAGGGGATAACCTCCCAGGATCCCCGGCTGTACAGGCGTCTGGATCCGGAATTGGTGGCCCAGCGGGTAGTGGATGTATTTTTGAGCTTTGATACTGAATTCAGGAAAATCATTGCGCCCCTTGGCCGATCGACATCGTTGCCTATCGGGATGTCCGATGCCCTCGGAATCAGTGATTTTAATGCGGCTCAGCGACTCGATATCAAGTACGTCGTGTGATTCTGGCTGAACTGAAATAAAAAGTCGCTGTGCCAGCCGATGCCAATTAAAAATCGGCAGCCATCGGGCTGCCCTCGACGGTTGCACCATCCGGAGAAACAGTGATAACTACTTGATAGTATATGAATTTTCATTTTTAAACCGACCACGAAGAGCATGAAAAACGGAATCCAAAGATTGATAGCCGCAAAAAGTCACAAAAAACGCAAAAAAATAAGCCGCGGATTTACGCGGATAGAAAAGATCAGCTCAAAAGAAGTTTTGGTTATTCTTCATAAAAGAAAGATCCGCGATGATCCGCGTAGATCCGCGGCAAAATATTTTAAAGAGGTATGAAAAAAATGAAAAGTTTCCAGAATCAAAATCAGTATTTTGCAATTTCAGGGAAAATAGACGGCAAAAGGCTTGAGTCGCGGGTCCTTGAAGAGATGGTTCAGAATGCGGTGGCCCGGGGATACCGATATATTAAAGTGGATGCTTTCGGTCAGCACGGAATCGGCGGGCGTCTGTGGAAGGTCGGAAGTGAAGCGGTTCATATCATGGTTGAGGGGCACAGCGGTCAGCGGCTGGGGTCCATGGGATTTTTCGGTACCCGGATCGATGTGATGGGGCCGGCTTCCGATGATGTCGGCTGGCTCAACGCCGGTGCCGACATTGTCGTTCATGGCAATGCGTCCAATGGCGTTGCAAATGCCATGGCACAGGGAACCGTATATATAGCCGGAAGTATCGGCGCCCGCGGCATGACCATGACCAAGCAAAATCCTCGCTTTGCCCCGCCGCAGTTGTGGGTTCTGGGCTCTGTCGGGGATTATTTCGGAGAGTTTATGGCCGGCGGCATTGCCGTGATCTGCGGGGTGGAGCCTCAAAATCCGGATAATATTCTGGGCTATCGGCCGCTGGTCGGTATGGTGGGGGGGAAGGTCTTTTTCCGTGGCCCGCACGGCGGTTTCAGTCAGTCGGATGCCAGGCAGGTTCCGGTTTCAGATGAGGACTGGGACTGGCTGATCAAACAACTGAACCCGTACCTGGAATGTATCGGGCGCAGTGAGCTGTTTGAAATGCTCTCCGACCGCCGTGAGTGGCAGCTGATCACCTGTCGTACACCTCAGGAAAAAAGCCTCATCGAACGCCGATCCATGGCGGCTTTCAGAAAAGACATCTGGGATAAGGAACTTGGGAAAGGCGGATTGATTGGAGATCTTACGAATCTGGACAGAAGCCCGATTCCGGTGATTACCAGCGGCGAGTTGAGACGGTTTGTTCCGGTCTGGGAAAATCGCCAGTATATGGCGCCATGTGAAGCCGGCTGCCCGGCCGGGATTCCGGTACAGCAGCGCTGGGCCTTGATACGGGAAGGTCGTCTGGATGAAGCCATCGATCTGGCGTTGTCCTATACGCCGTTTCCGGCAACGGTCTGCGGTTACCTGTGTCCCAATCTGTGCATGCAGAACTGTACACGGCAGACAGCGGCCATGCCGGCGATCGATGTGACCAAACTGGGACAGGCCAGTATCCGTGCCTCACTTCCCGAAATGCCGCCGCTATCTGGTAAAAAAGTTGCCGTGATCGGAGGCGGGCCTTCGGGTATTTCCGTGGCCTGGCAATTGCGCCAGTCAGGCGTTGAAGCCACTGTCTTTGATTTATCTCCTGAATTGGGCGGAAAGCTTTCGTCGGCAATTCCCTCCAGCCGTATTCCCGAAGAGGTGCTTTCTACCGAATTGAAGCGGATTCGGCAGGTGGTGCCGCATATTCATCTTCAGCAACGGTTGAACCGGGCGGATGTGGAGCGGCTCCGTGAGGACTACGATATTGTGGTATTTGCCGGAGGCGCCCAGAAACCCAGGACCCTGCCGGTGCCGGGAAAAGAGCGGATGATAACCGCACTGGAATTTCTGGTTGCTGCAAAAGCCGGTCAGGCCAACCCGGGTAAGCGAGTTGTGATCATCGGTGCCGGCAATGTGGGCTGTGATGTGGCCACTGAAGCCTATCGGTTTGGTGCCAGGGACATTACCCTCATCGATGTTCAGGAGCCCGCATCTTTTGGCAAGGAGCGCGATGAGGCGGTGGCCATCGGGGCAACGTTTAAGTGGCCCTGCTTTACCAGTGAGATTATTCCTGAAGGCGTCAGGCTGACCACCGGTGAGGTGCTGCCCGCCGATACCGTGATTGTCTCCATCGGCGATGCCCCGGATCTGGACTCTCTGCCCGAGAGTGTGGCGGTTGAGCGCGGGTTTGTCCGGGTCAATGAGTACGGCCGGACGTCGGATCCCAAAATTTTTGCCATCGGAGATATGGCCAAACCCGGTCTGTTGATCGATGCAATTGGCTCCGGCCGGAAAGCCGCGTCAGCCATCATCGATATGTTAAACGGGAAAAAACCGTCTTTTTCCGATCGGACGATGATCGACAAAAAACGGATTACCCTGGAATATTTCGATCCGAGAATTACCCGCTTCGATGATATGAACCAGTGCGGAGAGCAATGCTCGTCGTGCGGAACCTGCCGGGATTGCGGCCTGTGTGTTGAAATTTGTCCCCAGGCGGCGATCAGCCGGAACGAAACCGGGGACGGGGATTTTGAAATGCGGGTTGATGATCTTCTGTGCATCGGTTGCGGATTCTGTGCGTCAGCCTGTCCCTGCGGTATATGGGATTTGAAGGAAAACAGTCCGTTGGCGTAGGAATGTCACGGCACGCTGAATCGGTTTCCGGATTTTTTTCCGGTTTCATATTTTCTGTTGATGATTTTGAAAAATAGTTTATGTTAGGGCCGCTGTGACCGGTGAATATTCCATCCAACATTTTGGGCCATGCTAATTTTTAATGACAGGCGGATAAAATTATACGATGAAAGCATTGTTAGCATTGGAAGATGGCAGGACATTTGCCTGCCGAAGTTTTACCGGACCGGGCGAGACTTCCGGAGAGATAGTGTTCAATACCAGTATGACCGGCTATCAGGAGGTGCTGACCGACCCGTCCTATAAAGGTCAGATGGTGACCATGACCTGGCCGCTGATTGGCAGTTATGGCGTCAATCCGGAAGATGTTGAATCTGATAAAATCCAGGTGTCGGCATTGATCGTGAAAGAATACCAGAATTTTCCCAGCAATTACCGGTCCACAGATACGTTGGCCGATTATCTGAAAGCGCAGCGGATTCTCGGCGTCGATCAGCTCGATACCCGGGCGTTGACTCGTCATATCCGGACATGCGGCGCCATGCGGGCCGTGATATCCACAGAGGATCTCGATCCGTTGTCTCTGGTTCGGAAGGCAACGGTCGCTCCGTCTCTGGTCGGAATGGATCTCGTGAAAACGGTTACCATTTCATCGCCCTGTTTCTGGCGTCAGGGCGGATCGATTCCCTGTACCCTGGATGCGCTTTTATCGGGAAAGCGGATATGGAATTTCAAAGGAATCCAGCCATCGGTGGTCGCGTTTGATTTCGGTATCAAGTACAATATCCTGAGGCGTCTTGAACAGACCGGATGCGAGGTGCTTGTGGTCCCGGCATCCACGACGGCTGAAACGATTCGGCATCTGGCCCCCGACGGTATTTTTCTGTCCAACGGGCCGGGGGACCCCGAACCGGTTCAGTACGCGGTCGACACGATACGTGAGCTGCTGGGATATCGTCCGATGTTCGGTATCTGCCTGGGAATTCAGTTGCTCGGGCTTGCATTGGGGGCAAAGACATTTAAATTGAAATTCGGCCATCGGGGAGGCAACCAGCCCGTAAAAAATCTTCAGACCGGGCGTGTTGAAATCACCTCCCAGAATCACGGGTTTGCCGTGGATATCGACAGTATCCGGAAGCATGATGTCGATATCACCCACATCAATTTAAATGATCATACACTCGAAGGCTTCCGGCATCGGACCCTTCCGGTCTTTGCGGTTCAGTATCATCCCGAGGCGTCCCCCGGTCCCCATGATGCGGATTATCTGTTTGCGCAATTCGCAGATATGATGGCGATGTTCTGAACCGGGTCTGTCGAATACAAAACCCGGTATGCGATTCATACGAACTGAGGGTCCCGAAAAAAATAAATTCCACAGTCTTGCTTGTCTTTTCGTCCGTCTTCGGCGTTGCATCAAAGCGTACGTACAACAAGTATGCACGCTTTGATACGCCTTGAAGACGAACAGGTAAGCGAGTGTGCGAGACTCCGAAAATCCTGCGCAGTACTTGTGGGTTTTATTCCTTCCGTGACCCTAAACATGAAAGTCTCTGGTTTTAGCCATGCCCAAACGTACTGACATTAAAAAAATTCTGATTATCGGCGCCGGCCCCATCATCATCGGCCAGGGATGCGAGTTTGATTATTCCGGGACCCAGGCCTGCAAGGCATTGAAAGAAGAAGGCTATCAGGTGGTTCTGGTCAACAGTAACCCGGCTACCATCATGACCGATCCGGAAACGGCGGATCGTACCTATATTGAGCCGGTCACTGCCGAAGTCGTCTCCCGTATCATTGAACAGGAGCGGCCCGATGCGATT
>Ga0265294_10010816_pt1 | contig 10325 bp, 17 predicted proteins | sample MunlanPumphouse3_FD_192504 | JGI IMG/M metagenome (GOLD analysis project Ga0265294, IMG submission 192504) | Groundwater microbial communities from a municipal landfill in Southern Ontario, Canada - Pumphouse #3 | ecosystem: Environmental > Aquatic > Deep subsurface > Groundwater | place...
TCTGCTGCGGTCGGGATGATACATAGAACGCTCAGCAAAAATGCAAGGAGTAGAAGTAGGGTCGTGCGGGACATAATGGTGTTTTTCTAACAATCTATAGAGAGGTGAGGGTATTAAGGATTTGGAAGCGGGTGGTTTTTGGCTGGTTGGTGTAGGACGTTTTTGTGTGCTGATTATGGTATTTTGGTCTGGTAATATGTATTATACGTATGCCGTTATCACCCAAAAAACCTGAGGGGAATGTCTTGACCGCTCTGTATTTCAGTATATAAAGAAACGAATCCTGAGAAAAAAGGATCGAGAGAAACTCCCGAATTATATTATAGAGGGGACTTAGAATATCAGATTCAGAATGTAGACTACTACCGCAATCACTGCTGCTGAAACCAGGACCGTTGTTGGTTTAATGTGAAATGCTTTGCGTTCATCTGCATCATAATACGTAACCAGCCCTGCTGATGAACTAAGTCCTCTGCCCGAGTTCTTTGCTGCCATATCCTATTATATTCATCCTCTACCCATATAAATGAACAGGAGAAAACCGTCGTTATGAAGGAGGATATAGTTGAGGGGCTGGCTTTCGTCGGGGATACATTTACCCCGCGCAATGTATCAATAATCATTGAAAACGGTATTATAAAAGAGATATCGGATGCAAAAAATACCGCTCACACATGGATAGTTCCCGCCTTTTTTAACGCACATACCCATATCGCAGACACAATAGGAATGGATACGAAAATCGACCGCCCTCTCGCTGAGTTGGTCGCACCGCCGGATGGTCTCAAGCACAGGATCTTACGGGAGACCACGGATACCGACCTTATTTCGGCAATGATTGATACCATTTCCTTCATGAAAAAAACAGGAACTCTCGGATTCGCCGATTTTCGGGAGGGCGGAAAACATGGTGTCGGGCTTCTTCTTAAAGCCCAGGATCCCGCTGTTCAGATGCTCGTATTGGGAAGAGACGACGGGGAACTTATTTCCAACGGCTTTGGTCTTTCGAGTGCTAAAGGGACCCGGGAGGAGGAAGACATCGTCAGTCAGGTAAAAAAAGCCGGCAAACTTTTTGCCGTACATGCAGGAGAGGCAGGTCAGAAAGATATTGATGCAGCTTTTGCTCTGGAACCTGACCTTATCATTCACGCAACGCATTTTACGAAGGAACATATCCGGCAGGCAGCTGACCGTGGTATCCCTCTTGTCATCTGTCCGAGATCAAACTGGCTTTTAGGGGCAACAGAGGATAGTAAACATCCGCCTGTCAGGGAAATGCTGGATGCGGAGTGTACGGTTTTCCTTGGAACAGATAACGTCATGTTCGTAGCTCCGGATATGTTTGCCGAGGCAGCATTTCTGAAAACCGTCTATCACATAGAATCAGAGGAGATCCTCCGAATGGTTACGGGAGGTTTCTCGCTTATCGGGAGAAAAGGAACGATCGAGGTCGGAAATCCTGCCGATCTCCTGCTTCTTAACGGAAAATATGCGGGCAACTGGACGAAAGATCCCTGTTCTTCGCTGTTTAACCGTATTGGGTCATGCGGGATCACCCGGGTGATCTCCTCATATCCGGAGAAGAACATATTTTAACCTATCAGGTTTCACTTAAGGATCAGGGAACGATGTAAAATGTTTTCAAAGATACTTGTCGCGATCGATGGTTCCGACGTCGGAAAAAACGCATTTGATCAGGCTGTTGATCTGGCGAAACAGAATAATGCCGAAATTCACAGCATCTATGTTGTAGATTCAGATCACGCTTCTTCCGGTGCGATCGAGATGAATCAGGATATTATCTGTCAGGACGGGATAAATGCTGCTCAGATGTATGTTGATAAGCTGATCGAAGAGGCAAAAGAGAAGGATGTGACTGTTATTTCTCATATCCGGTCGGGTCATCCGGGTAATACGATAATCGATCTGGCAGTTTCTCTTGAGACCGATCTGATCGTCATAGGTTCCCGTGGAAAAAGCAAACTTGACCGTCTGATCCTTGGCAGTGTCTCGCTTCATGTCCTGAACAACACAAACACAAACATTCTGATTGTGAAGAAATAGATTATCCCGTCACCGTTTTTTGTTTCATTTGGAATGTACCTGCAATTTTTCGGTAACCCTTTCCGAACGTTTTTAACCTATCAGGATTCACTTACTCATACTAGGAGGTTGTAAAAAATGTTTAGTACAATACTTGTTGCAATCGATGGATCAGAGATCAGTAAAAGTGCATTTTATAAAGCCCTTGATTTGGCAAAAGCAGAAAAAGCAGACCTGCATACCATATATGTTGTTGAATCCGGAATTATGGCGCCGGGACCCGTGGATGCGACCTGGGAACTGATTTATCAGCGGCTTGAGACGGAAGGACGTGATGTGATGGCAGAGTTGGTCGAAGACGGCAAGCAGAAAGGAGTGACCGTTACCTCCCATCTTGATGTTGGGCATGCCGGCGATACTATTCTTAAGACAGCTGCATCTATCGGATGTGATCTGATTGTGATGGGATCGCTTGGAAAAACAAAACTCGATCGTCTCCTTCTTGGCAGTGTTTCGTCGCATGTCGTAAACTATGCCAAAACGAATGTTATGATCGTGAAAAATTAATTAATTCCCTCTCTTTTTTTCTGCGCGTATCTTCTTTTTTTCTGATACTACCTGGTGTTTATGAGAAATCTAAATAGAAGTGTTATTTACCTACAGCAATCATAAAAATATACACAGATTTCTTCGTTGGAAATCCATTGGACATGTCTAATTGGCCGGTTCAAGATTCTGAGGTGAATATCATGACGGAAATGTTAGCAAAAGATTACATGACAAAAGATGTTGTCTCGGTCGAGATTCCTTCCGGTCGCGATGACGTCCTGCGTATTCTGAAGCGAACCGGGATCAGTGGTGTTCCGGTGGTGAAAGGTCCACAGAAAAAACTGATCGGTATCGTTACCAGAAAAGATATCCTGCGTCAGGCAGAAGAGACCCAGGTGGCTCTTCTGATGTCTTCCAAGCCTCTGACTATTCGTCCGGATGTTACCCTTAACGAAGCAGCGGCGATCATGACGAAGATGAATGTCCGCCGTCTTCCTGTCATTGATGGTGAGAATCTTGTTGGTATCTTAAGTGTTTCAGATTTGGTCAGTGCTGTTGCAAAACTGAATGATCACCGTGAGATTGGTGCCGGGTTTGTTAGTAAAAAGACGTATGCCCTTTGGGAAGATACTCCTTTGCCGGTCGTCGGCAGGATCATGGAACTTGCCCATTCCGATGCCATGCCTATTCTGAATTCGGAGAACAAGCTTACGGGGATTATCTCCGAGCGGGATCTTATCCGGTGTTCAAGTATAGAGGATGATGTTCAGACGAGCGATTTCTCGACAGGTACGGATGATGACGAGTGGACCTGGGAGAGTATTCGCGATAATCACACGATTTCTTACGGGGTCTCAAAAGTCGAGTTGCCGAACCGTCCGGTAAAGGTTTGTATGGTCAAAAAAGTCCTTGCGGTCCCAATTAATGCAGAAGTCAGTGATTGTGCTTTGAAGATGAAGCGTGGACGTGTCGACCAGTTGCCGATCATCAATAATGATATGAAACTTTCCGGTATGCTTTTTGATCGTGACCTGATCAAAGCACTTATTAAATAATTCTATTCGGGACATTTTTCCCAATCTTTTTTATTATTATTCCTAGATGGGAAGGTATATTAGTTTACTTCTCCAAAATTTATCTATGACAAAACCTGTATTGTATGATTTCTATGCAACATGGTGTTCTCCATGCAAAATTCAGAGTCCGATCATCCATTCACTTGCTGAGAAGCTCGGGGATAAAGTCGATGTCCAGATGGTCGATGTGGATGAGAGAGGGGATCTTGCAACGAAGTATTCCATCAGTGTAGTCCCAACGCTGATCATCGTGAAGGATGGACGGATCGTTCATCGGAGTGAAGGCGTGACGGATGCCGCTACGTTAGAGAGTCTTTTGATCCCCCTTTTCTAGACGATCAAACCTGCTCTATTCACAATCTCTTTTTTAGGATAGAACCAATATGGTAGGGATGAAGTCGATCCCTGTTGAGGTTATAGGATTTACGTACCGCCCCTGTAGTCCATTCCCCTGTGATGATGACCGTTCCTGCGGGCTTGTTGAGTGTTTCCAGAAGGAGACGCTGAAATATGCATTCCCTGCACTTGAAAAAGCTCTGAAGGAAAAATACGGTGATAAGGTTTCTGTGACCCTGACGTCGTTGGATGAGAGTGTCCCTGAGAGGGTCGTTAAGATCGTTCAGGAGTCCCAGCTTCCACTGCCGATCATTCTGGTGAATGGCAAGGTCATACCGGTGGGTGCGGTTTCCGTTCCAAAAATTTCAGAGTATATCGATGCGGCACTCTGATCTTTTCTTTTTTTATTAGGGGATACGCGGTGTTCTTTCAATCGAAAAAACAACTGAATTTCTTATGGAATGTACGTCGTTTTCGTGTAAGGCATTAATCTGGTCACAAGAGAAAAAAACAACCGCGAACCGGCGTGAAACTATCACTGGGTAACTCTCATGTATTTTCCCGCTGTTCTGGCGCTTTTGCATACCAGCCTGGGGACGCGTTATTCTTTCAGCCTGAATGCATAAAATATCGCAGCTATCCCTACGACAAATAATATTAATCCAAAGACGGCGACCGGTATCTGCAATATATCTGGTGTGTTGTAAAGTTTGGGATACATCCCAAATGACATGACAAATCCCGCACAGGGAAAGGCAATGATAAATCCGCCTGCAAAAAACAGACATCTTTTCGTGAATGTTCTTAAGTATGAAACGTAACCCATATTTATATGATTTGTTTCATCTCTGTATATAATTATCTTGGATGGTATCCAATATTTTTGTCCGTATTTTTCTATTAGTATCCTTTTTGTTTGATGATGTCTACATATTTTTGATACGTTCTTCGAATGGACATATCATTATCAAGGACATACTGTTCATCTTCTGTAATACTATCCGGATAGAGCGCCATTTGATAAATACGCATTGAATGAATTTTGATGTCTGATTCGGTCTGGACAACATGTTCTTCCCTGAAAAGGAACTGCTCACTTATACTTACTACTCGATCCGCCTTTTTTGGAGAGGGGGTGGATTTCTTCTTAAAAAATTTAAACATAATAATCACACCATTTTCAGTTTGTTTAATCTCAATATGTCTTAATTGAGATTCTCTCCACATATAATTATCTTCCTCAGTGTCTTAAGAAAACATTGTAAAATAGGAGTTACGCGGTGTTAATCACAACCCAATTCGGAAAGTGTATGGCTGGGTATGAGCACATGAGATAAAACCAACCGCGAACCGGCGTGAAACTATCACTGGGTAACTCTCATGTATTTTCCCGCTGTTCTGGCGCTTTTGCATACCAGCCCGTGGTCGCGTTATTCTTTTAGCATAAATGCATGGAACATGGAAGCCATTCCGGCGAGAAATAGGAGTAATCCGATGATGACGGCGGGAATCTGTAGTATTTCCGGTGTGCTGAAAAGTTCCGGGTACATCCCAAGGGCGGCCAGACAACCTGCGCCGGGAAATGCCATGACAAATCCGCCTGCAAAAAACAAGCATCTTTTTTTCAATGTTCCAAGGTTTGCGATGAAATTTATTAGTTTATGTTTGATCATATGCTTCTCCTCATCAAATTATCTTCAGCTCTCGCCTGTGAATAACGATATGCGATGGGAAAAATAAGAAATTATCTGTAGGTCTTCGTCAGGTGGAGGACTCTGCAGCAGTGTTCGGCGAGCGAGGTGTACAGGTATGCCTGATCCAGATCGCGGCCGGCTGCAAACGTTCCGTGTCCTCGTGCGATGACGATGTTTGCGGTCTCAAGACTCTGAGCGACGACATCCGCAAGATGTTGTGAGCCGCATGGTCCGTCTACGATCCGGATCTCCGGTGCAAGTAGTTTTCCTTCACTGTCGATGGTTACGATCTCCGTATCTGAGATGAGTGAAAGGGCGACCGCATACGGCGGGTGGGCGTGAACGATCGCCTGATGTTCTGAGGCATTGTAGACTGCCGTATGCACTCTCCATTCGCTGGATGCGCCGGGAGTTACTCTGCCGTTTAAAGGCATGAGAATGATCTGCGCCGGGTCAGCGTCCAGGTAGGACCCTGTTTTTGTGATGAAGTATCCCTCTTCGGTCTTCACGCTCATGTTGCCGAAGTTTCCCCCGACCAGATGTTCAGAGAACAGCCGTTTGCCTATTCGCGGGAAGTCTTCGAGCATCTATAATCCTCTGCCGAGCAGCCTGACCAATATGGCTTTCTGGGCATGCAGACGGTTCTCTGCCTGATCCCAGACGCCGCTCTGCGGTGAGTCGATGACTTCGTCGGTGATCTCTTCTCCGCGGTGGGCAGGCAGACAGTGCAGAATGATCACGTCGTCTGCCGCTTTTTTCATGAGCGGCATATCCAGCTGATAGCCGACAAAGTCTTTAAGTTTGGTCTCTTTTTTGTCCTCTTCGCCCATCGAGATCCACGTGTCTGTATAGATCGCGTGAGCATCGGTGACTGCTTTTACCGGGTCGTCGTAGACGGTTACTTTTCCGCCGTTATCTCTTGCAAATTTAATTGCCGCCGGGTTCGGCTCGTATCCTTTCGGTGTTCCCACGGCAATTTCCATGCCTGTCTGAACAGATGCCATGATGAGGGAATTACAGACATTGTTTCCGTCTCCGATCCAGGCAATCTTTAATCCCTCGAGTTCACCAAACTTTTCTTTGAGTGTGAGGGAATCCGCCATGATCTGACACGGGTGTTCCTTATCGGAGAGTGCGTTGATCACGGGGATGGATGCATATTTTGCAAACTCGGTGATCGTTTCGTGTTTATAGGTCCGCATGATTGCTCCGTGAACATATCGGGACATAACACGAGCGGTATCGGCGACCGTTTCCCCGCGTCCGAGCTGGGTATCTTTTGCATTCAGATAGAGGGCATAACCGCCAAGGTCATACATACCGACATCGAATGACATCCGTGTTCGTGTGGATGCTTTTTCAAAAAGCATCGCCAGCGTTTTTCCTGCGAGAAGCGGGTGAGGAACACCTGCATACCGCTGACGTTTGAGCCGGGCAGCGAGGGTGAGTATATCTTCGTATTCTTCGGCGGATAAATCTGTTATTGAGAGAAAATCTTTTTTCATGATCTCAGTTCCTGCATGTGGGCAATGCGTTTAGCGAAGAGTGTTTCGGTTCCGATATCGCTCCGGTATCTGACGTTGCCGGATACATTTCTGCATGCATTTTCTGCGTAGCCTTCAGCTTCGCAAAGTGAGTTTCCGACTCCGACATATGCCATCGCCCGGGAAGTCAGTGTCTTTAAGACCCCATCTTCAAGGGAGACATTTGCATAGTAGAGAACGGTGTTCTCTGCGGGTCCCAGTGTGATCACATCACCGGCATGGGGTTTTTCCGGGTAATTTGTCGGGACGATGTATTTACAGACCGTTGCCTTGTTTTCAAACGAAACATCCTTTGGTGACAGTGTTCCTTTGATGATGTGTTCTACGATGGTGAGGAAGTCGGAACTCAGGATCGTTAGAACGTTCATTGCTTCGGGGTCGCCGAATCTTGCGTTGAACTCAATGACTTTTGGTCCGGTCTTTGTGTTCATGAACTGACCGTAGAGGACTCCTTTGTAAGGTGTTCCTTCTTTGGCGAGAGCATCCACGGTGTCCTGCATAATCGAAATCGCTTTTCTGTAGTCTTCGTCGGTGACGAAGGGGAACGTGTGGTCAGCGAGGGAGTAGGATCCCATTCCCCCGGTGTTTGGACCTACGTCGCCTGCGAAGGCACGCTTGTGGTCCTGGACGAGCGGCATGGGAACAAGGTTTTTCCCGTCTACGAATGCCATTAAGGTGAATTCTTCCCCCAGCAGGCGTTCTTCGAGGATGATGGCCTGATCTTTGAGGGTCAGGGCATATTCAACGGCACCTTCACGGTCGACCTGCTCACCCATGACTTTGACGCCTTTTCCCCCGGTGAGTCCGGTCGGTTTGACGGCAAGGTTTCCGGAATAGGAACGGATGTATGAAGCGGCTTCTTCGGTAGTATTGCAGATCTTGTATTCAGGGCAGCCGTCGATTCCGTATTTATTCATGAGTCTCCTGCAGAATCCTTTGTCTGTCTCGATCTTTGCAGCGGCTTTTACCGGACCAACACAGCCGATCCCAATTTTTGTCAGGGCATCGACCAGTCCCGCTTCGAGCGGAGCTTCCGGTCCTATGACAGCGTATTGTATTTTATGTTCCTTTGCAAAAGTTACGACTGCAGGGATGTCCGTTTCTGAATGGATGAGTGCCTCTTGGGCTATTTTGGCGATCCCCGGATTCTTTTTCCCCATAACAGAGTAAAGTTCGACATTTGCATTTTTGGTGAGTGCTAAGCAGATGGCGTGTTCCCTTCCGCCACCTCCGGCCACTAATATTTTCATAACCTTATATGTAGAGTTTTACCAGTCAAATAATGTTTCCAATAACTTGGTATTTGCGGCCCTGTGTCATGGTATAGACAAAAAATAGGATTACTCGTCTTCAAATGAAAACAGTTCCTCCACCGGCATGTGAAGGATCTGTGCCAGATCGAATCCGAGTTTGAGTGAGGGATTATATTTGCCCTTTTCCAGATGAACGATCGTTTCCCGCCGAACGCCGGCGAGGTCGGCTAGTTCTCCCTGAGTCATGCCAAGTTTTTGCCGGCATTCGCGAATGCGGGTCTGCATTATTCCTCACGGGCACGGATGTTTTCTGCCATTTCGTAGATGGTCAGACGCAGAATGAATACAATGAGCGAAATGCCGAGCACGAGCATAAATATGCCTGTGGTAAATTCCGATGTGCCGAGTATGACGACTGCACAAAGAGCCGCACAGAATAATACGACCGAGGTAAAGAATGCCAGGGTTGCGGATTTTTTCACATATGCATCAAAGAGTTCATCATATTTTTTCAGAGCGTAGGTGAAGAATATAAAGAAACTGAAGAATCCGAAGAATCCATAATTCCCGGAATAGAATCCGAGAAAGCCAAGGAACCCGATAAGTCCCATCAATGAAATCATATTCACATGTGATATATTTGTCACAATATGTTATAAATATATCACACGAGCTTCCGATGTATCCGCTCTGTGGAAATGAGATGAAAAAAATTATGCGAGGAGTTCGCTTGCTCTGACCAGCGGGTGGAGCGTGATGCCGTCTGCCTCCAGAAGCTCTTTTGCCCCGCCTTCACGGTCAACTACTGCGACGACGGAATCAATCAAAGCGCCTTCTTTGCGGAGTTCATCCACGCCGTATTTTGATGAATTGCCGGAGGTCGTAACATCCTCGATCAGGAGAACGTGTTTCCCTTTTACATTTCCAATGACCATCTGACTTTTTCCGTGGTCTTTTGTTGCCGCCCTGATGATCGCACAGGGTTTCCCCGCTGCTAAGGAAATTGCCACTGCCAGGGGAATTCCTCCCACGGCCACTCCGGCAATACAATCGAAATTGTATTTGTTTGCGACTTCGGCTGCAATCTCGGAAAGAAGTTCCGGCTGCATGATCGCCGTTTTCACATCGATGTAGTATTTGCTTTTTGCACCGGATGCGAGGGTGAAATCCCCGAATTCCACTGCTTTATATTGAACCAGAAACTCTAATATTCTGTTTACCATGGGACATCCTTCAATCCGAGTAAGTATCCTATAATATTAGTTCCTCTGTGTAATAGAGGTGACAGTATAAGGATGGCAGCAAAGGTGCCGAGGAGGAACCAGACCGAGTCAAAGTTCGCCGCAAACCAGCCGATGTTTCCCGTTACAAGTAATGCAAGCACCATGAGGACAAGGGATCCTACGACCATATCATACATATCTGCGATAGGCCATTTTGCTCCGCGTTCTTTTCCAAGCCGGCGTTTGAAGTAACTCTTTATCAGATCTCCCAGGAGGGCGCCTGTCGCAAGAGCGCAGATAGTCACAATTGTCTGTTTTGGCAGGAAGTCCCATTGGAAGAACCCGACAAGAAACATCTGGATGAGTCCGAAAATAATTCCTATTATAATCCCGCCGATCAGTCCCCGCCATGTTTTTCCGTCTCCAAAAATACGGCGTCCGTCTTTGGCGCATTTACCGAAATCGATCGGTGTCCCTCCTCCGATCAAAGCTGCGGCGGGGTTTGGGATATAAGCGGGGATCATTATCCAAAATGCCCAGAGAAAGGCCATTCCAATTGCAATTAAAAAATCTACTATCAATATCTCACTCCCATTCTTTTATACTT
>Ga0265294_10010818_pt1 | contig 10323 bp, 8 predicted proteins | sample MunlanPumphouse3_FD_192504 | JGI IMG/M metagenome (GOLD analysis project Ga0265294, IMG submission 192504) | Groundwater microbial communities from a municipal landfill in Southern Ontario, Canada - Pumphouse #3 | ecosystem: Environmental > Aquatic > Deep subsurface > Groundwater | place...
TCCTGTCGACCGAGACCCTCTTTGTCCCCCGGTTCCTGGCGGGCGAGACGAAGACCTTCACCGTCGACCCGTTTCCCGGCGACTGCGACCGGCAGTATCGTGCCGAGATCGCTGTCACGCACGACATCCCGTGAGGCTGCCGGGGGAAGGGGACCCGTGAGAAATTCACCAAATGGAGATAGGAAATGAAGATTCTTGCCATCAATGGAAGCCCCCGCGGCTCAAGGAGCCAGACGCTCCGGCTTGTCCGGGCCGTCCTCGAAGGGGCACGGAGCGCCGGAGCCGATGTCGAACTCGTGGATGTCGTGAACCTCCAGATCGAGTACTGCACCGGGTGCCTGACCTGCTGCGAGCGGGGAGAGTGCGTCACGGAAGACGATTTTGTCGAGTTGTACCAGAAGATGCTGGAGAGCGACGGGATCGTCTTGGGGTCACCCAACTACATCGACTCCGTCACCGGCCAGATCAAGACCATGCTCGACCGGATGGCGGACGCGATCCACTGTCAGGCCTTCATCGGGAAGTACGGGTGCGCCGTCGCCACGGCGGGCGGGTCCGGGGCGGACGAGGTTGTCGACTACCTCAACGGCGTTCTCCGGACCCTGGGAGCAACCACCGTGGGCGGTGTCGGGGTGGTCCTCGGGGGAGACCCGGAGGGGGCGATGGTGCCTGCAGAAGAGAGGGCCTCCGAACTCGGGAAGCGACTCGCAGAGGCCATCGCGACGAAAGAGACCGACCCGGAGCAGGAGCAGTTCCACGCCGAGATGCAGATCCGGATGCGGGCCCTGGTCACGGCGAATAAGGACCGCTGGCACCACGAGTACGATTACTGGAAGGCGGCCGGGCGGATACCCTGAGGAGAATGGTTCCAAACTAACCGGCCATATCCGGCCTTCGTCGTATCTCCCACGGAGCGCTCCTATCCACCCTCGCCCCGAGGGGGGGCAGTCATGGCGATACCTTATGGGAAACCGTGCCCGGGTCATGGGTACTATTAGTGGGGCTGTCGGGAGTATCCGGGATAGCTGCTTTTGGGGTTGTCCCATGCACGGATTTCGAGGGAATATCGCCATGGGGGGAGGGGCTGACGGGGAGGGGGCGCATGCCCCCTCCCCTGTCTCTACCGTACATGTAGCCACCTGTGACCCCCACCCCGCCCGGCCTCCGGCCTCCTCCCCCGCCCTCGGGGCGGGGGCAGTCGTGGTGATACCCTATGGGAAGCCGTGTCCGGGCATACCCCTAACTATAACCTTCCGAAGAGTGCGAAATCTAGCCGGTACCCCTCCGATTGTCCTGCTGATCGAGAATCGATGCTAGGGCATCCCCGGTTCGTCCCGGCGGATCTCATCGATGACCCGCTGGACCTCTTCCCGGGCCCCGGGCTGAGCGGCCGCCCGGGTGAGTGCGGGAAGAACCGCCTCACCCATATCGACCAGGGCCCGTTCGGCCCGCTTCCTGACCACGAGAGCGTCGTCCTGGAGCGCTTCGATGAGGGGGGCGACGGCCTCGTCTCCCCCAATCCGGGCAATACCCCTGACGGCGTTTGCCCGCACCTCGATCGACGGGTCGGAGAGCGCCCCTGCAAGCACCGGCAGGGCGCCGGCACCGACCCGGTCCACCTCGGCCCACCGGTCCCGGGCCATGAGGTAGAGCGTCTCTTCTTCGCTGTTCTCCGGCTCCCAGCCCAATGCTTCCAGCGCTTCGGCAACCCCCGCCCTGCGCCTCTCGTCCCCGGACCGGAGCGCACCAACAAGGTGGCCCCGCGCCGTGCCCCCGGGGTCTTTCAGGGCTTCGAGCGCGGCATGCCGGACCCGATCGTCTACGTCGCTCAAGGCCTGGATCAACGGTTCGACGGCACGTTTATCCCTGATGTAGCCGAGCGACCGGGCAGCGGCGATCTGGACCGCATCGTCCCTGTCCCGCAGCGCCAGGACCAGCGACTCTATCGCCTGCTTGCTCCCCATATAGCCCAGCGCTTCCGCCACGGTCGCCCGGACCTCGCCGTCGGGTTCCTGGTGCAGGGAGCCGATCAGGGCTTCGATGGCTCGTTTGTTCCCGATCTTACCCAGGTTCCGGGAAGCAACCAGTCGGACGAACCGGTCCGGATCGCGTAAGGCGTCGATGAGCGGCTCGACGGCGGTCTCACGCATCTCCCCGAGGAGGCTGGCGGCAGCGGTCTGCACTTCCGGATTCTCGTCCCGGAGTGCGCGGATGAGGCCGTCCACGGCGGGGCGCCCCATCATGATGAGGCGTGTCGCGGCGCCGAGTTGCGTGTTCCAGTCTTTCTCCTTGAGCGCCCCGACGAGCGTATCGATCTCCTGGGAGCCGGACTGCTCAAAGATCTTCTTGTCCTCCAGCCGGACGGCCCTCTTCTTCTTCGGTGCGCTCTCCTCCTCCTGGACCTGGCTGCCGAGCGTCCTCCGCCAGACGTCTATCACCTGCCGTTTCCTGAGGGCAGCCTCTGCTTTTGCCCGTACCTCTTCGTCCTCGTCCGCAAGGGCGTAGGTCAGCGCTTCGCCTGCTCGTTTGTCCGGGACTTCCCAGAGGCCGTCGATCGCCGCAAGGCGCATATCCTTCCCTCCCTTCTTCAGCACCAAGAAGAGCGGTTCAACCGCCGGGGTGCCGAAGTTGGCGAGGGCCCGGGCAACGCTCCACCGGACTTCCGGCGCCGCATCGCCCAGGTGCCCGATGAGGACCGGGATCGATTCGACGACACCGATGAGCCCTATCGTCCTGGCTGCCGTAACCCGGACCGACGGCACCGGATCGTCCAGCGCCTCCTCAAGCGGCTCGTGCGCGTCGCGCCCGAAGACGGTGACGGCGTCTGATGCCGCGACCCGGACACCGTGGTACCTGTCGTTGAAGAGGTGTATCAGCGGCTGGATCGAGCGGCGGTTGCCGATCTCGCCGAGTGCCCGGGCAGCGGCGATCCGCACATCTTCTCGTTCGTCGTTGCAGACCAGGACCAGCGGTTCGACGGCGGCCCGGTCCCCGATCTCGCCGAGTCCCTCCGCGGCGGCGATCCGGACCGCGTAGTGAGGGTCGTTGAGCGCCTGAATCAGGTATCCGACCGCCTCCTTTCCCATGGCCTGCAGCGCGGCAACCGCTGCCATCCTGATCTTCTCGTCGCTGCTCCTGAGCGCTTCAAGACACTGTTCCAGTGCTGTCTTCGCCGGGACCGGCTCAACGATTTCGGGCTCCGGCATCTCCCGGGGGAGTTCCGGGATCTCCAGGTCCCGGACCTCCTGCCTGCCGGGGATGACTACCTCTTCCGGTCCCCGGATCGCTTCCGTCTCGGCATCGGCGATCACCTCCTCGAACTCGAGCGGGATGAGTTGATCAAGCGGGATTGGGGCTAACGGGGGCAGCGTCTCTGTCCTGAGCCGGGCCTTGACCTCTGCCCACGCCGTCTCCGCCTTCCGGTTCTCCTTGAGGAGGTCGTTGAGGCTGGTGGCTTTTTTAGGAGGTGCCTGCCCTGCGGGCTTTCCAGGGTTCTCGGGCGCGGGGTCCGCCTCTTTTTTGGGCGGTGACGAGGGCTTGCCCTGCTCCTTGCGGGCAAACGTCGGCCGCCCGAACTGTCTCTCGAACCGCTTCTGGCTGGCAAGCCCCTCTTTGAGTTCCTTCTCGTACCGTGCGGAGTCTTCCAGGACGGGCTGTTTGCGGACCATCTCTTCCCGGGAGTGCCGGATATACTCGAGGGCGCTCCGTGCCCGCTGTCGCCGCGCCGGGTTCGTTGATGCGGTTTCCGCGGCCAGGGCACTGAGTGCAGGCTGTCCCAGCTGCCGCAACGCTTCACTTGCACCGATCCGGACCCCTGAATACTCCACCGCGAGGGCCCGGATGAGCGACGGAATGGCTATCCTCCCCAACCGGATAGCCTGGCTCCACTGCTCGCCGGCGATGAGGTAATCGACCCGTGCGAGGTCGCTATGCGGGATCCATCCCAGTCGGTCGAGTGCCCAGGCCGCCTCCATCCGCACCGGGGGGTTGGGGTCATGGAGCGCTTCGACGAGCGGGGGTTTCGCCCGGTCGTCGCCCATCTTCCCGAGCGCCTCAACCGCACGCATACGCACGTCCATCTGCGGGTCCTTTACCGCCTTGATCAGCGCCGGAACAGCCCGGTTGTCATGAATATTCCCGAGCGTCCGTGCCGCCTCGCCCCGGACCCGGGGGTCTTTGCTCGCCAGGGCGTTGAGGAGGGTCGGGACGGCCGCTCCCTGGAGTTTGGCAAGTTCCGCCCAGTCTTCCCGGAGGTAGTAAAACCATACCTTCTCCGCGGGATCCTCAGGCGCCCACCCCTGTGCAGCAAGGGCATCCGCGGCCTCTCGCTGGACCAGATGGTTGCCGTCATGGAGCAGTCCCGCAAGGGAGGGGACCACCTTCTTCCCTGCTCCCCGGAGAGCAATCACGGTGGCACGCCGGATCGCCGGCTGTTCGTGGTGGAGCGCGGGTATGAGCACCTCAACCATACCGTCGCCCGCTCCCGCGACCGCCGTGGCGATGGATGCCTGCAGGGCGGGGCACGCCCTGAGGATCAGGGCAAGGAGCAGGGGGATGGAGGCGGTGTCGGTCGAGACCAGGGCTTCCGTCATCCGGGCGCGGGATGCGGGGGCGGCCCGTTCCAGCGCCCTCAGGAGGTCCGGGATGGCCAGGACCCCGAGGGTTGAGAGAGCCCGCGCTGCATCGGCGCGGGTACCCGGGTCAGCACTCTCCAGGGCCGCGGCCAGGCCAGGATAATCCTTCTCCTGCCGTAGCCTCTCGACGTTTGTCCGGAACCTGTCAATGAATGCCATCCTTCATCCGTAAAATACACCAGAGTGCCCGGTCCGGGCGGATCTCTCCGGGGTTTACGTTATGTTTTCCACCCGGAGTCAATAAGCCTTCCATTCCGTGCCCGGTCCGGGGCTGGCGTTCTGATCCGCACCGCTTCAGCTGGTTTGGGGTTCTTTCTGGGCCCGATCTGGCCGATGCGAATCTTTATTGGTACGGGACCGGTATACCCGGACTCCATGGTCAAACTCGAGATCACCCGGCTGCCGGGTATCGTGCAGGAACTCGCGCCGGACCTGGAAGAGAGTGTCTCCCGGATCTACTCCTGGTATGTCGAACCCGGGCACCTGGTCTTCCCTGACGCGATGAGTGGGTGGGTGCGGGAGAAGTACGGCGATATCGAGACGCAACAGATCGTCAGGGTGACCAACAACCAGACCGACGAGAGCACGCTCTTCAACTCCGTCCGGGCGCGCCGCCCGGTGCTGACGCCCCGTACCGAGGAGACGCGGGACCTGCAGGCGCTTGCGAAGGAAGGGCCGTTCTCACACCCCCTCGACGAGACGCCGGCCGACACCTTCGGGCGGATCGACGGTGATCACTGGGTCACGGCAAGCAACATCGCCAAGTACGATTACCTCCATGCCCTCATCATCGCAAAGGAGGCCGCCCCCTACGTCACCGGAGAACCGCAGATAGCCGATATGCTCAGCGTGGCCATCCGGTGGTGCCAGGATGCGCACCGCACAGCCCCTCAGGCGGTCTACCCCTTCCTCATCTGGAACTGCCTCTGGCGTGCGGGGGCGAGCGTCGTGCACAACCATGCCCAGGTGCTGCTCACCCACCGCCCGTATGCCGCCCCGGCGCGGATCGAGCGGGTCCGGGAGGAGTACCGGTGCCGCTACGGGTGCGACTACTATGACGACCTCTTTGCCGCCCACACCGCCCTCGGTCTCGGTCTCGTCTACAAGAACGCCCGGATCATAGCGCACCTCACCCCGAAGAAGGAGCACGAAGTCGCAGTCATCGCGGAGTCGCCGCACGACCTCGCGGGAGCGCTCGCAAAAGTGCTCGAGTGTTACCGGAACATCGGGGTCCAGAGTTATAACGCGGCGGTGTATATGCCGCCGCTCGACGAATCGGGCCATTATGTCGCGTGGGTGGTGGACCGGGGCGACCTCCACTCCCGGACCTCGGATATCGGGGGGATGGAGCTCTACGCAGGGACTCCTGTCGTCTCCTCAGACCCGTTCCGCCTGATGGAGCACCTGATGGCCGTCACGCTGCCGTGAGCCGGCGGGGGGTTCTATCCAGGTCCTCGAGTTTCCGGTACGACTCCTCCATCCGCTCTGCAACGCGGCTCCACGGGAACTCTTTCTTCACTTTTTCAAGTCCCTCCTGGCCCATGGAGAGCGACTTCTCAGGAGAACCCGCCGCCCGGGAGAGTCCTTCGCCGATCGAGTCCGGGTGCGGCTGCACCTTGACCCCGTCGGTCCCGTGCTCGATATTCTCAGAGAGGCCCCCGACGTCGGACGCGACGACGCACCGGCCGGCGCTCCACGCCTCGAGGAGCACAAGCCCGAACGGCTCGTTTCTGCTCGGGATGGCGACGATATCGCTTGCGTTGAGGAGCGCCACGTACTCCGCATCAACCAGTCGCCCGAGGAAACGGACGGGGAGCGACCGGGCCCGGGTCTCGAGGCCGTGGCGCATCTGCCCGTCGCCGATGAAGGCGAACTGGGCGTCTGCGTGCTCCCGCAGAAGGTGGGGGGCTGCATCCACCAGCATGTCGGGGCCCTTCTGCCATGCAAGCCTGCCGACAAAGAGTACCAGCGGGGAGTCGGGATCGAAACCGTAGTCCCGTTTCACCGCCTCCGCATCGACGTCTGCCTGGTAGTGGCCGGGCACGATGCCGTTTGCGACGACGTCGATCTTCCAGTCCGGGATGTCGTAGAGGCTCATGGCCTCCCGCCGGAGGGTCGCGGAGACCGCCGTTATATGTTTTGCAATCGACGCACCGTATCGCTCAATCGCTGATATCTCGGAGAACGGCCACCCGCCGCTGAAACTGTTTCCGTTCCTGCCAAACTCCGTCGAGTGGTAGGTGAAGATGGTCTCCCGCTCCTGGAGCCGGCGGAGGACGTCGACCACATGCCAGTCGTGGAAGTGCAGAAGGTCAAACGACGGTGTATCGAACTCGGCGAAGCGCTCGATCATCCCCCTGCTCATAGCGGAGCAGTACCGGACGATATCCTCTCCTCCCGCCGGCCGGCAGTAGTGGTACCGGACCCCGTTGATCTCAGCGTCTCCTCCCTCTCCCCGGGTAAAAAAGTGCACTTCATGGTTCTGTGCCAGCGTCTCGGCGAGGTTCGTCGCCGCGTTTGCGAGCCCGCCGACACGCTCGGCATACAACGATTCCCAGCAGAAAAATGCTATCTTACGATGTTCCATAACTCCTCCCCACTATAAACAGTCCGGGCCTCGCCATCCGTGCACGAAGCCCTATTATATGCGCTTTCGGTCGTTCTCTCGCGTACCGGCAGAGCCGACTCTTCCGCAGGCGGCCCGGTAATAAACGATCCGACTGACTGGCCTGCAGTCGCCGCGCCTCATATTGCTTGAAAGGTGATATATCTTTGGATTCTCAAGAACTGCCTGAATTGGAGGTTTCCGGGCCCCTGCAGCAGGTGCCCCGTCAGGGGGAGGAGCGCATCTCGTTTAAGTGCTGCTCAAGGCGGGTGCCGTGCGACCCCATCCAGTAGAGTTTCCGGCAGACGGGGCACCATGAGAACTCCTTTCCCTGGACCGACCGCGGGGCGTAGGGTGTCTCACGGACCTCCCGCGCAGTGGCGGGCCGGAGACACGTGTTGCAGAGCGAGCAGCGGCTCATACGGATCTCGGGCTCGATCAGCCCGAGGTCGGCCATCTGCCGGATCTGGTCCATGATCGCTTCGGAATCGATGTAGACCGCCTGTGCCTCGCCCCGTCGTGCGAGTTCGCGGTCCCGGGTCAGGAGGAGCCGGCCGTCCCGGTTGGCGATCGCGAGGAGGAGGGTATCTTCCCGGGTGCTCCCCGGGGTAAGGCTGTTTGCGCTCATCGTGTCGTAGCCCATGAACCGGAGGTAGCGGGTGAGCGTCCCGAGCATCCGGTCGGTGAGGAACCGTCGCGGTTCACCGGATCTCTGAGACATACTCGATCTGCCCGCCGCATGCCGTGCAGGTATGGTCTTCGAGCCCCATGATCCGGACCGCGTAGCCCGACCGCTCGATGACAAGGCTGCCGCAGGCGGGGCAGTAGGTGTTCTCGTAAGGGTGTGCGCCGACGTTGCCGAGATACGGGTAATGGAGCCCGAGTTCTTTTGCCCGCTCGTAGATCTTCTCGAGCGTCTTGATCCCGGTCGGTCGCGCCTCCTGCATCTTGTAGTCGGGGTGGAACCGGGTGAAGTGCATCGGGGTCTCGGGCCCGAGATTCTCGAGCACCCACCGGATGAGCGTCTCCATCTCTTCCATCGAGTCGTTCTGCCCGGGGATGACCAGCGTGACCGTCTCGACGTGCATCCCGAGTTCCTTTGCGAGCGCCGTCGCGTCGAGGACCGGCTGCAGCCGCCCCCCGCAGACCTTCCGGTAGAAGGCATCGGAGAACGATTTGATGTCGACGCGGAAGGCTGAGAGCATTCCCGCTAGCTCGTGGAGCCCCTCTTCGGTGATGTAGCCGTTCGTGACGTAGACGGTCCCGAGGCCCTTTTCACGCGCCAGCGTCCCCATCGCGAGCGGGTACTCGTGCCAGATGGCGGGCTCGTTGTAGGTCCAGGCGATGCTTGCAGAGCCCGACCGGACGGCCCGTTCCACGCCCTGCTCCGGGGCGAGGTCGCGGAGCGCCTCCATCTCCAGCGTCTGCTGGGAGATGTGCCAGTTCTGGCAGTGCTCGCAGTGGAAGTTGCACCCGATGGTCCCGAGGGAGTAGGAGAGCGTCCCGGGCAGGAAGTGGTAGAGCGGCTTCTTCTCGATGGGGTCGACCGCTTCGGCGATGACTTTGCCGAAGGTGGCGGCGTAGAGCGTCCCGCCGCGGTTGATCCGAACGCCGCAGACCCCCTGTTTGCCCTCGCCTATGGTGCAGCGGTGAGCGCAGAGCGAGCAGCGGACGGTGGCATCCTCCAGTCTCTGGTAGAGTCGCGCTTCGTGCATACGATCACCGCGTGAGATGAACTATGATATATCACTGTGGTCGGGGCGGGCTACTCCTCATCGGATTCTTCGTCGTACTCGACGACCAGCGCTCCGCGGTACCCGCAACGCTTGCAGTGATAGATACAGCCGGTATAGCCGCCGGTAACCGCCCATATCTCCGTGGAACCACATACGGGGCAGTGCAGCATTTTCACCACAGGTATATGAGTCATATTAGGGATAATAATAGGCTAGAATGAAGAAGATCGTAGTATCGCTGGGCGGCTCGGTTCTGGTCCCTTCGCTTGAATCGAACAATATAAGCCGATATGTCTCTGTCCTCGAAAGGATCGCCAGAACGTGCCAGATTTTCATCGTCGTCGGCGGCGGCGGTGAGGCGCGCCGGTACATCCGGGTTGCTCACGACCTCGGCGCGGGCGAGGCGGCGGCGGACGAACTGGGCATCCTGGTGACCCGGCTGAACGCGCGCCTCCTCGTGACCGGGCTCGGGGATGCGGCCTACCCGCGGGTTGCCGAGAACTACACGGAGGCGCGGGAGTTCGCCGGGACCGGGAAGATCGTCATCATGGGCGGGATCACCCCCGCGCAGACGACCGACGCTGTATCCGCGGTCCTTGCCGAGAGCATCGGCGCCGATCTCCTCATCAATGCCACGTCGGTCGACGGTATCTACAGTGCCGACCCGAAGAAGGACGCCAGCGCGGTGCGGCATGAGCGCCTCACGCCGGAGGAACTCCTCGATATCATCACGGGAGCGAGGATGAGCGCGGGCGCGAACACGGTGCTCGACATCGTGGCGGGCAAGGTCATCGAGCGGTCCGGGATCCCGCTCCTGGTGCTTGACGGCCGCGACCCGGAGAACCTCTACCGGGCGATCGTGGAGGGGACGTTTGTCGGCACCATCGTGAGCGATACGTCCTCGGTCCCCCTGCCTGCCTGAACACCTCCCATCGGTAACTATTTTTGTCCGGCTCGCTAACGTATAGTGGTACGGGGCAGTAGGGTAGCCTGGTCCATCCTAGAGCGTTTGGGACGCTTTGACGGCAGTTCGAATCTGCCCTGCCCCATCAGTTATGACCCGTGAGACCGCCTGCGAGGTGTATCGCCGTCTTTTTGCCGAGTATCCCGTCGTCGACGGCAGGCGCCATTTCCTCGACTTTCATAACCCGTTTGAGACGCTGATCCTCACGATCCTCTCCGCGCAGACGACCGACCGTGCCGTCAACGCCGTCCGCGACGCCCTCTTCTCCCGGTACCCGACGCCGGAGGCCCTGGCCCGCGCAGAACCCGAGGAGGTGGAGCCGATCATCAGGACGATCGGGTTTCACCGCACGAAGGCCCGCTACATCGTCGGGGCGGCGAGGAT
>Ga0265294_10010819_pt1 | contig 10323 bp, 14 predicted proteins | sample MunlanPumphouse3_FD_192504 | JGI IMG/M metagenome (GOLD analysis project Ga0265294, IMG submission 192504) | Groundwater microbial communities from a municipal landfill in Southern Ontario, Canada - Pumphouse #3 | ecosystem: Environmental > Aquatic > Deep subsurface > Groundwater | place...
TTTTTTTGGAAGTTGTAAAATATGATTTTTCCTTAAGAGAAAAATTACATGTGCATTATTATTTTAGCAAGAGAAAAGTGTATCTTGATGAAGATGTAAATTTTGAATCAATGGCTAAATTTAGTGAGCATTTAATGTACAATTGGCAAAATTACTTGCTAAAATTCATTAACAAATAAATATTTATATGACTTATGAGGTTATGTGTATGATGGATAATAAACAATTAATAATCAAAGTTGGAGGTAATCCTCTTTCGGATTTACGCAAGTGCGCTACTGATAAATCCGTACTAAAAGCTGGGACGCATACAATTTATGTTAAGGACACGGCTCAAGCGCATAGATTAATTTCTTCCCAGAATATGAATTTATTGATGCACTCTTGGAAATTTAATGCTAATCCTTGTGTGTCTGATTTAATTAAATCTACTGGAAGAAAACAGGAAGCGATTAGCAGAAATTTAACTCAATTAGAATCAATTGGTGCAATTAAAAAAATAAAAAAAGGTCGAAAAGTATTCATTGAACCAAAAATTGACTCAATAGAGATTAGGTTCAAATAGTAATTATTTGAATTAGTTTTGTTTCTACTTGTGTTATTTTGTCTTGATTTATTTTTCCTATTTTATATTCAATCATTTTTGAATCTAAAGTAAATATTTTGTCAACTCTTACAAAACTATTAACTTCAAGGTTTGTTGTTAAAAAATCTTTTTCGGTTAATTTGACAAAATTGTTTAAAGGTTCTTTACTAGTAATTTGGCACAAAATTAAATCTTCTCCACCAAGGTTAGCAATAACTAAAGCAGGTCTTTTTTTATCAGAACTAAGGTCAGTAAAAAGAATTCTTATTACTACTACGTCGCCTTTCACAATTTTTTCCACGCTTTATCCTCTTCTTTAGTATTCCAATTTTTCATTAAGGACTTTTCACTAAGAAGAGTGTTTAGTAGTTTTTCATTTATATGCTCAATTGGTCTTAATTCTATTTTGTCTTCAAAAGCTAAGACAACAATTTTTTTCCCGTTAGAGAATTTTCCTTGTCTTAATTCTTTAGGCAAAGCAATTTGCCCTTTGTCTGTAATAGTTATTGTTTTCATTCCAACAAGCACCTTAAACCACCAATCTTACAAATCTTATTAGTAAGAAAAGCTTTTATTGGTAATTATTAGTTCTGTTGAATAGTTTAAAATCTTTTTTGAACCAATTTGCCGGCGTGATTAGTAGTTACTTGAAATTTAGCTTTTTGCCAAAGTAGGGTAAAATTCTTTCCCAATATTTTTTTACTAATGTTTTGTTTTTTACTATTGTTACTTTGATATTTGTTTTTTCCATTAGTATTGTTTCAAGTATCCCGCTATGAATTGCATCAGACATATTTGGGTTTGAATATAATTCATCAAGTCTTTTCTTTAACTCAAGAGGAAGAAAAACGTAAATTAAATAGTCTCCAACTATTGCCAAATCATCTTCGATTTTGTAATCCGCGTTTAGTATTACTCCTTTGAATCCTACTTTTTCATAATATGTTTTTAGCCAATGGTCAACAGGGCTGTTGCTTGGAATTAATAGGTATGAATCATGTGTACTAGCCATGTGGATGAATCGTTTGTAATTTTCATCATCAAAAGAAAGGGGCCACCATAAATGTGTTAGTATTCCTCCGCCATAACTATGGTCGCAATCTTTGAATAGCACATCGCTTGAAAACAAATGAAGCATATTTTCTAAAAAATAGTATAATTTGTCAAATACAATAGTTTGTTCAGTTTGGGGTGCAATAAGATTTGCTTTGCTTTTATTTTCAAACTTTTCTGCAAATTGTTTTAATTCACTAATCCATTTAAGATTTATTTTATACTTAGCTCCATTTTTTTCAATAACTCCATTTGAAGTTAATTCTTGCAAAGCTTTGTGAGTAGATTGGTAAGAGAAACTCTTATTTTTGCAAAGCTTTGTATGAATCTCTTTTGCGCTAAGTTCTTTTTCATCGACAAGAAGTGTAATTATTTGGTCTTTTAGTGAATCTGCATTCAATTGAGGCAAAGTCAAGTTAATTGTCATAATTATTTGTCATTATTATTTTTAGTTAAACCTATTTTTAGGCCACAAACTCGCTAAAATTAATCCACCCCCTAAATTTAAATACCTCTTCAACGTTCTATATTCAGATTCAAAATGGCTGAAGAAATTATTCGAACAAAGACAGGAATCCAAGGGCTTGACAAAGCTTTGAATGGTGGATTTCCTAATGGGAATATGGTTCTAGTTTCTGGTGGAGCAGGAACAGGTAAATCAACTTTTTGCTTACAATTTATTATTAATGGGGCTTCTGTTTTTGGCGAGAAAGGTTTGTATTTATCAACTGAACAAAATCGAGAAGAACTATACAAACAAGCTTCTGTTTTTAATTGGAAGTTGCAGGAACTTGAACAAAGGGGATTAATTAAGATAATTTATTATGATCCTACTATTGGCGAAGGATTTCCTCAAACATTTAACGATGCTGTTGAACAATTCAAACCAAAGAGGATAGTAGTTGATTCATTAACTACATTAATAGACTCTTTGTTAATATCGGGCATTTCTGATGATAAAGGGTTTTCTTTAGTTCAAATAGCTGAAACCGTTAACCCTATTCCAAGAACAGACCAAATAGTTACTAAACATGTTTTGTATAGTTTGTTTAAAGTTTTAAAAGCATTCAAAATAACTACTCTCTTAACCACAGAAATGCCTGAAGATGGAAAAACTCTTAGTGCTGATGGGGTTAGTGAATTCGTTGCAGATGGTGTACTAGTACTCCACTACGTGGGAGTAGGTTCAGTTGATTTTAGAAGTATGGCCATAAGAAAAATGCGTTACACTGACCACGCAAAATCAACTCTTGCATATGCAATAGAACCAAGCGGAATAGCGATTAAAGAATCTGAGATTTAAACTTATGGGTATTTTATTTCCTTTGCCCTTCGAACAGGCCCTAATGCAGGATCCATTAATGTTCGCAATATTCTTTACAGCAACATTTTTTCTAATGGGGGCTTCAGTTAAATTCATTGATGATGCTTTTGATGAGAAAGCTCACTCAAGGAAAATTGCTTTAATTCTTTCTCCACTTACAGCGATTCTTTGGGCAGTAGTAATGGCTCTCCACCCCGCAGCAGCATTATTGTTAACTGCAATAACTCTGGGAGTGTTAATAAAAGGAAAAATTGATAACATTGCGTTTGTAATGGCTGTTTTGTGTATTTATGTTATATACTTTTTTATAGGGGATTGGAAATTCATTCTAGAGCCAATGTACTTAATGCCTTTAATAATAATAACTGTGGGTGGGGTTCTTGACGAAGTAGGGAATGATTTTGTTGATAAAAACCAATTGTACAAAAAAGGATTTTTTGGTAAATTAGTCCACTGGTTCTTTGAATACAGATTTGTAATGAAAATAATTGTGTTTGTATTTGCTTTAATAGGTACTTATCCGATGTTTTTCTTTTTCGCATTCTTCCTTTGGGACTTGGGTTATGAACTTGTAATGCACTATAGTAAACACGTTTTGCGAAAACGAAAGTTTTATTATGACAAAAAGGCTAGTAGTTACTGATTAAAATGGGTAAAAAAGAAGATGCTTTAGTTGTGCTAAATGACTTGCTTCAATTAGATGATGTTCTTGCTTGTATGCTTGCAAGAAAAGATTTGGGTGGAGTAGTTCCAGATAAAATGAAATTAAAAGACACTTCTTTTTGGAATATTGTAAAAGAATCAACAGGACAAGTATTTCCAATAATTGAAAAATTCTTTTTATACAAAGTTGAGAGAATAAATTTAGAGTTAGGCGAATACATGATAATATTTGCGCCAATTACTCAAACCTACTCTTTAATGGTAATAATCCCTTCATTAGCAAACATGGGTTTAATTGATGTAGAAATTGAGAACACTAAAAGAAAGATAAAAGTAATATTGGATAGAAAAGACGAAGTTGTCTCAAGCACTGTTTAAAAAAGTTGTTAGTTATGATCACTGAAATGAATTGTGATGTACTCGTTTTTGGGGCGGGTCCATCTGGAGGAGTTTGTGCTTCAAAACTCTCAAAAGAAGGATTTGAAGTAATTTGTGTCGATTCAGCAAAACGCCCTGGGGCATACCATACATCAAAGATAGATATAACTGAAAACAAAGGAATTGAAAAAATAATTAATGAGTTAAAATTAGATTACCTTTCAAAAACAAATAAATCTATTTGGTTCTCCCCAAAGGATAAATTTACTTTTGTTTCAAAAATTAAAGATTTATTCTTTTTAAGAGGCAAATCAAAAGATTCTCTTGATTATTCATTATTCTTATCCATGAAAGAGAATGGGGTTGATATTTGGTTCGATTCAAAACCAATAAAGTTAAACAAAGTTTTTGATAAAGTTGATTCAATCTTAATTAAGAAAAAGAATAAACAAATTTTAGTAAAATCAAAGATTATTATAGTGGCTATTGGTGAAGATAAGTTCTTTTACAAAAATTTAGATATTAGCGAAAATGATGTCACAAAAATAGTTGGATTTGGGGCACTAATGTCAAATCTAAGTATGGAAAACAACTCAACTAACATATTTTTTGATGCAGATTATTCTCCCGGAGGGTATTTTTTCACAGGGAGAGTATCTAAAGAAATAGGAATAGCAATGATAGTAGCAAACAAATCAAAATTAAGAAAACCAATTAAAGACTATTTTTATGAATTTATAAAAAACAATCCTGAATTATACGGGGTAATGCTAGGTGCAGAAACAATTGAATTCAATTACGGGGAAAGAACAATTTCTAATATCTCTAAAATAATAAGTGGAAATGTAGCTTTTTGTGGTGACTCAGCAAGAACAATGAGTCCAATATTTGCATACGGGGTAAATCCCGCAATAAGATCAGGGTATTTGTTAGCTAAAAAATTGAAGAAATATAATTTGAGTGAAAAAGCGTTATTTGAATACGAAAAAGAAATGAAAAAATCTATTTTTAATAATTTTCAAGAAAGATTACTTAGAAAAGCTTACAATAATTTATCAAACAAAGACTTTGATTTCCTAGTAGAAACCGCAAACTACTTACATTCAAAACAACATTTGGATGGGTTAGTAGATAGTAGTGAATACAAGATTGAACATTTGATTAGATCTCTATTGAGAAAACCTCACAAAACAATTAATTTGTTTTTTAAAGGATTATTTTAGTTTATCTGCTGCTTTTCTTGCAGATTCTACACAAGCATCTAATGATGGAAATCCCATAAAGTCTCCACAAATAGCAAAATTATCATATTGTTGGGTGATTTCATTCACTTTTTGTTGTAATTGAATATTTTTTTTGTTGAATTCGGGTAATCCATAATCCCAATAGAAAACTTTTTTATTTATAATTTTAAAGTTATGTGTGGTAACCTCTTGTATTCTTTCATTTGCTTTTTTTATTAAATATTCTTCAGAGGGTCTATCTTTGTAAGGGAACAAAAGACCTAATATATTTTCTTTACGTTCAAAATTATAATATTGCGGTTCATCAATCATGACTGAAACAGCATCCTTTTTATCACTGTATAAAATACCAGAATCGTGATTTAAAACTTTTTTATCAACTTGCAAAGTCAAAACAGCACAACCATTGTAAGTTATTTTCTTTAAACTATTTGAAAGTTCCTTATCGGAAACTATTTTTGAAAGGTCATTTGATGGGATGGCGGAAATAAGATTATTTTTAATTTGGATGGGTTTTCCATTAATTTCTATACTTTTTGCTTTATTTTTTGAGAGATCAATTTGGGTTACATTTTGATTTAATTTAATTAATGGGTTGCATGAATCTATTAACTTTTTATTAAGTTGTGCTAGTCCTCCTTTTATACTATAACAATCACTAAAAAAAGTTCCACATACAATTATGCCATATAATGCTGATTGATTCTTTGGATCAGTAAATGTTATTGCCCTCATCATTCCATTTATTATCCATTCTGTTTCTTTGCCTATATTTTGTTTATACCATTTGTCAAATGAAGTAAAAAGTAAATCTTCGGGGGCGCTTTCTACTATTTTCAAAGTTTCAAGAATTTTGTTGTGAAATAATTTAAGTTGTTTTGTTTCTTCAATAGACAATTGTGTTGAAGTCGCATTTTTTATAGAAATAAATTCTGAATTTCTTTTAGAAAAAAATTTACTTAAACTAACTCTTGTTTCATCTTTTTCAAGATTAAGTTTTTTTATTAAGCCATAAATGTTTGGATCTTCTTTTGAGTAAAATTGAGCGCCTCCTTCAATAAAATTACTTGAATAACCTTGACTCTGTATTCGCCCACCAAAAAAAGGGTTTTTTTCATGTAAAATATTTTCTTCTCTATTGAAATAACAAAAGCTGAGTGCACTTAATCCTGTTCCAATTATATGATTCATAATTCATAACTCCATAAATTAAAAGTTGAGTTACCATATCTTAACCCATTTTTTTTTGTATATGTTGCTTCTCCTCCAACATATAAAGATAAATAAGGCATATCTTTAAATTTCGAGTCTAAAAGATCTTTTTCTTTAAATGCTTGCTTCCCTAATGCTTGTAATCTCAAACCGCATTCTGACATAAGTATGAATTTTGGGTTTATTGGGATTATACTGTTTTCTACTGCTTTTAATAATCTACTTCCTGATGAAGCAAGAACATATATTTTGTTATTAGGTATTTTGTATGTTGCCACGATTGAATCTCCTAAAAACAAACCTGGTATAAAAGGAAAGTAGAAATTATTTTTAAAAAATCCAAGCGGGTAAAAGAAAACCTTATCATAAATTCTTTCAGTAAGATACTCTTTTGGCCAATCCATTATATTTAGAAAACCTATTCTTGCTGGTTGATTATTTATTTCATAAATTATTTGATTTTCTTTTCCTATTTTTGTTATTTCTACTTCTTTTACTGGTTCTAAACCATGTTCGGTAAGTAGAGTGGTCTTAAAGTTAGATTCAATCTTTAAGATAGTTATGCAATCAGTAACTACTTCTTTTCCATAAAATTGATAATTTATTTCCATTTTTTCTTCATCCATTGTAGAAATACTAAACAAATTTACCTCTGGAAAATTAGTAGTAATGGTTTCTAAGATTTCATCTTCTTTTGCAACTCCTTTTTTAAATAAACCAAAATAAGGGAATAATTTACAGGTTATATTTCCTAAAATTTTGGAAGGTATGACTCGGCCTTGTTTAAAGACTGGAATGTATGGTATTTTACCTCCTGAAATTATAGAAAATATTAATTCATTAGACTTATTTTTTAATGAGACTTGATTAAGTGCATCTAGGGTAGCTCTTTTTGGGGTGCTTTTTGTATTTTTTCCTATTCCTGTCTTTATTTCAATTTCATCACTATAACAAGCCATGACTGTGAGTCCTCTTGAATAGCACCCACTATTAGTTATGAATCCAGCTACAGTCCCTCCAAGTAATTTTGTTTGTTCTGTTATATGTTTGTATGTAGTATTAAGTATTTTTTTTAATCCATTATTTTTTGCATAGTGTATTGTGCAAAAAAGAAGAATAAAAGTAGGTTCATTTGTCAATTTAGATTTTGCGTCTTGAAGTGCATCTGAAACCGCAAGTTCTGCATCCCAATTTTGGCTTGTCCCAATTCCAATTTCAAATACCATAATACTCAATATTAATATAAAGTCGGAGTTAATAAATTTTGTTAAACCTTATTTTTGTTTATTTTTTTGTATTCTTGTAAAACAATCTGTCTTATTTCATCAGCAAATTTATTATTTGTGCTTTGTATTATTTGGATAGTTGTTGGACGTGAAACTATTTTTTGGAGTATATCATTCATTGCGTGTTCATCTAATTGCTTATACTTTTTATAAATTTCATCAAAATCTTTTGCAAAAGATTTTTCAAAAATTATTTGCAATATGTTGTCGCCTTTACAAACTATGTCGTAAGGATATTCAATTTTGGATCCAACTATTATCTTTTTGCCCATTTTTTCTAATGTTTTTGCAAAAGCATAATCTAAAGGGGTGGAACTTTCAGTTAGGTCATAGTAATCACTAGCTTTCAAAAATTTATTCATTTTTTGTATATATTCTTCTTCAAGTCCCAAGCCTGGCCAAGAATGTTTCATGATGCAAATGCCCGGGGTGTTATCTTTTCCTATTTGTGAATATGCTATGTCAATTATGAATCTTGCAAATGCACTATAATTATTCAAATAATGAATTTTGACTTGGTTCTCTTCAGGGGGTTTATTTGAATCAATGAATAACTTGTCAAATGCAGTTTTTACTTTCTCTACCCATTCTTTGTTTATTTGTAGTTCTTTCTCATTTTTTTGTAGTATTCCTGCTTCTATCATTTCTGTTGTTGCTTTGTGGATTGCTTGGTAGGTTAGTGGTTTTGTTGTTGTTTTTTCTACTTTTGAGCAGAGTTCTTTGAGAGTAAGTGGTTTTTCAGTTAGGCACTCAATTATTGAGCTTTTTGTAGAACTTCCTAAAATTGGGTCTAAAAAGCTGTTTTGCATAATATCTTTTTAGGTGCACCTTAATTAAATATTATCTTTGTCGTTGCCCAAAAATAACCTTTTTAACCTTTACTAACCTGTTATTAATATATTATTAAAGTGTTTTTCAAATGAAAATGTTGAGTGTTGGTGTTGAGGATAAGTTTGCTTCTATTATTGATGAGTTCATAAAAAAATCTGGAAGGTATTCTTCTAGGAGTGAATTTCTAAAAGATTCTATTAGAAAGAATCTTGATGAGCAGATGAAGTCAGAGGAATGGCGAAAGAAATTCATGGAGAGTATTTTAGAGTTAAGAAAGAAAGCTTATGCTAATGGTTATGATGGTAGATTGTCAACTCAAGAAGAACGAGCTAAAATTGCTGATGAATATTTCGCTAAAAAAGGGATTGATATTAAAAAACAGCTTCAATAATCTCTTGGTTGGATAACATTTATTTTGTTATTAATTGAAATAAAATCTTTTAAATTAAATGTGATTAGGTATTTGCAATTTGTTTTTATTGCGGTATTGGCGTGTATACAATCAGGGTAGTGAATTTTACTTTCTTTTACTTCTTTTAATAGATTTATTTCATCATTAACTTCTTCAAAAGAAATTTTCATTTTCCAAAGTCTTTCTATAATATCTTCTCTTGAATTAAAACTCTTTTTTAGTATTTCATGAAATATTAATTCAGAAATAACAATAGTATCTTTTCTTTCTTTTACTCTCTCAAAGAAACTTAGTGCTTCATCAAACAGAGTTCTGTTTAGAAAAACTTCTTCTCTAATTAGTGAAATGAATACATTTGAATCAACGTAGAGTTTCATTCTCTTTTTGTATTTGGTTGGTTTAAATAGAGTATATTTGTTTTCGTTGATTGTCGTTAAGAAAATTATTTTCTAAAGTATTCTTTCCTATATTCTTCTGCTAGTTTTGAGTTTTTAGTGATTATTACTTCTATATCTGGTTGTATTTCTCGCATTAATAGTAAGTGTTTTGCTAGATTGAATTCTATTACTTTTACTGGTAGTCTGTTTTGTATTGCCCATAGTTTTCTGAATAGTGATGGGTAACTAATTTCAGCAATATAATCTCCAATAATCATTTTATCGCTTAAGGGAGTTGCGCATTTAACTTTGTATTTCACACTCTTTAATCCGTAAGCGAGTAGAGTGTCTCCAAACAAGTGGTCCAATTTATTATCTTCTTCAACAAAAGCGTGCCATTTGTTTTCTTTGCAAGCTTTTTTTAATCCAGTTAAGTGTTTTTCTTCAAGTCCAACGATTGAGTAACAGAATCGCCATAGTGCAATTCCTGGTGTTTTTTTAGGATTTGGTGCAATCATTATTCCGTTAACCAAAAACCATCCTACTTCTAGTATTCCTTTAAAATTCAAACGAACTGTTTCTCCTTCGCCAAGTTCTCTTAAATCAAATTCTTTCTTTCCTGTTCTAACTTTTTCGGCAAGAACATCGGCATTCTTCTTAAAATCCTCTGCCCACTTAGGGTTTATTGAGTAAACAGTTTTTTCTTTAATTAAAACCCCTTCTTCAAGCATTTGTTTTAGTGTTTTATGAACTGCTTGGTAAGTGCTTGTAATTGAATGCATTTTTTTGAGTCTTGAATAGATTTGTTTTGCACCCAAAGCCTTCTCATTAGAAACAAGTTCAAGCACTTTGCTCTTCAAACTATTTTGATTATATCCTAATGATTCAACCATATTTCAATAGTGGATTTACTAGTTTTTAAGAGCTTTGGTGGGGTTCATAGTCTGCAAATTAATT
>Ga0265294_10010820_pt1 | contig 10323 bp, 3 predicted proteins | sample MunlanPumphouse3_FD_192504 | JGI IMG/M metagenome (GOLD analysis project Ga0265294, IMG submission 192504) | Groundwater microbial communities from a municipal landfill in Southern Ontario, Canada - Pumphouse #3 | ecosystem: Environmental > Aquatic > Deep subsurface > Groundwater | place...
GGAAGAGAGGTGTGAGGAGTGCAAACAGCACAGTGCGGTCCACCATCTCACTCACCAAATGCCCACTCGCAGACAGTCACGTCATGGGGTTTCACCAGCAGATCCTGCAGGGTCTTAGAGTCCGATCGTCCCACTACCTTTACGTCGTAGGCCCCGATGGCCATCCCGCTGAAGAGATGCGGTGTCACCTCGCCGGTGTTCAGGTCATAGAGATAGATCTTCGCTCCGGCCGGCGTGCTGTTCACATAGAGGTATCCATACGAATAAGGTTCAAGGGTGAGCCTGATCTCGCGGTCGTCCACCCGTTCGGGCAGAAGCGTCAGGGTTTCCTCTGGAAGATACCCGGGCTTCGTGAGCATGAACCGGTGGTAACCGGCAGAGATGTTCTCGATACGCGAGGGCGTGGCGAGACCGGTGTCGAACCCGTCGATGAAGATGCGTGCTCCCGGTGGATCCGAGACCACCGTGACGTTTCTCAGGACGGATGAATACTCACCCAGGCGGATCGTGCTCCCGTCCTCGGCAAAGTCCGATATCGGTGCAGAGAGATATACCCCATCGTGGAAGAGACCGGCAAAGGCGTTTATGCCGGTGATCGTCACCTTCGACGGGATCTTCTTTCCGGCATAGATACCATTGACCGAAAAGTACTCGCCGGCAAAGGCGGGATCGTCGATCGTGACCGTCCTAGAGGCACCGTTCACGGAACGGTCGAAGTAGACCGGCGTGATCGTATCGGCGGCGACCCAGACTTCAATGGTATCAGGGACGTACTTTGTGGAGCCCATCCTGATCTTCACCCGGTGAAGCCCCTCCTTCAGGCCGTTGACAACCCGGGGCGTCGTTCTGTCGATCTTTTTGCCGTCGACGTAAATGTTGGCGCCATCGTCGGTCGCCTCCACCAGAATCCCGCCGGAACGCCCCTCCATCCCCTGCATCGTCGCAAGGTTCAGACAGAGCGGATTTTCGTCGACGTTCGGGTTCTCAGGGGAGAGCGCCACCGCAATGGCGGTATCGCCATCGAGATCGAAGGAGGATTCATAGGATGAGTAATGCGCAAGATCGAACCGCAGGGTGTGTCTTCCGGTTGGAACGTCCTTCAGATCGGCGGGAGTGATGACACCGAGATATGTTCCGTCAAGCGTGATCATGGCCCCTGCCGGGTGCGTGACAACCGATATGGTGGCGCTTGCCGGATTTTCACCGACGGAAACGGCAGGAGTCACCTGATCCTCTCCAGAAGAGGCGCCGGTCGGTTCGGGTCCGACCTTCTGATCGCCCTGTTCCGGCGATGCCCCGTCAAAGAGCCAGCCGATGATCGGCAGATCCGAAAGCCCGTGCTCCAGGCCGAAGAGGCGGAAGAGGCCATCCAGGATCGACCCGTCGCCCCCGCCGTCGCTGACCGGTTCGGTCAGGGTGCCTGCCGCGGGGACGGTGGCAATCGTTGTAGCGGGCCGGGGTGTTGCCGTGGTATGGGTCGACGTCTCTTCCACACCATCCTCAACAGGGAGGTGCGTGAGGGTCAGGACGATCAGCCGGTTCTCCAGGAGATCGCCGGGCTCTCCGTACGGCACGCTCGAGATCGCCGCACGATTCTCGTCGGTGCGCAGATACGAGGTCGCATCGGCCTCGCCGATGCTGATCGCATCCCGGCCGGCGGAGAGGAGGTTGAGCCATTCGCCGTCATTCAACGAGAGGCGGTTCGCCAGGGTGTCGTTCCCAGACGCCCCGGTACTGACCGCAACGATCCGGGCGACCGTAGTCTCCGGGGTTCCGATAACGCCGGCGAAAAAGGCCGTAGTTGTGGCGTCGTCCTCCGAAACCCCCTGGTCGGGGACGGCCTGTATCGTGTCCACACCCGCGGCGATCCACCATTCGGTCTGGTTCGTGCCATCAGAGACCGGGGCAACGAGCACCCCGCCGTAGATCGTCACCCCTGTACCCGGCGCGCCCCTGTTCGTGATGGTAAGGGACTGGTTTGCCCCGAGCGCCGCGGAGGGGAGATCGTACCGCCAGGTCTCGGCGGCGGCTTCTGAGTCGTCGCCGGTACCGGCATGGTGCGATGCGACCGTCAGGGAACGCGTGCCAAGGACCGCCTCGATGCCCGTCCCCCCATCCACGACCGGGCCCGTGTTGTTCGTTCCGAAGACGTAGAGATAGGCATCGCCCGTCAGGTTCAGCCCGGTCGTGTCCAGATACCACCTACACGATTTTCCGCCCTCGATCCGGCAGGCCTCGCCTTCTGTCATGACGACGTCGAGGGTGCCGTTCACCACACCGTGCAGGTCCTGCGCCAGCGTCGAGCCCTCAAAGCCGCGGCCGGCGCTAGCGCCATCGCCGTCGCCATCGCCAGCGGAGCCCGACGAGGGATCGACCTGGCTGTGGATGATGATCCGGTTGACCATCTGGACCGAGACGCCGGATGCCGAAGGGTACTGATTGTTGTAGAAATACCAGTATTCTTCGTCCCAGGACTCGTGCATGTCCCAGGTGCCCCATACGTGCATCCCCTGGTCGTTTGTCGTCTCGACCAGGAAGTACAGGCGCATGCCTTCACGGAACCGTTCGTTTACATAGCCAGTGTCGGTGCCGTGGTACCAGGCGATCGTCATCGGCCCCTGCCGGGGATCCGGACTGTAGATATACTCGGCGGGCCAGGTCTTGGTCAGCCCATCGGAGGCCTTTATGGTCACCATGTCGCCATCAGACGCCCCGCCGACAAGGTCGCAGAGGTCTTTCACGTCGGTGCCCATAAACGTCCCGTGGTCCTTGTACTCGAGGTTCACGTCCTCGGTCGGGTTCCAGGGGTCATAGGGCTCACCAGGATGGACGTCTTCCCATGCCCCTTCAAAAATAGGCCCCTGGTTGTAGTAGACGGTCACACCGTCCCCCAGGACCGGGAGGTTGTCTCTCATCCATGTCCACGAGACGGTTTTTTCGTCAAGGACCGTCGTGTCGTCTGAGGCGAGTTTGGTGATCGTCAGTTCGGTCGTCGCAGCGGCGGACGCCGGCAGGGCCATCGACGCCACAACCAGAAGAACAACAAAAAAAAGGATGAGGGGCCGAACGTGTCCAGACTGGATCGTCGTCATGGTGCACCATCATCTCCGCAGAGCGATGCCGACCGCAAGCGCGGCGAGAACCGCAGCAATACCGGGAGAAGCGGCCTGCGTTGCCGGCATATCTGGCGTGGTCTCTCCTCCGTTTCTCTCTTCCTGCGGGTAAATCTTAAGATCGCTCACCTGCTTGACCGAGAGGCCGCTTGAAGACGGCCATTTGCCGCTGAAGAGGTGCCACTCCTCCTCGGGCATCGTCTCCTTCATATCGGTGTCGCCGAAGACGTGCCAGCCCCACGGATTTGTGGAGGCGTCAGCGAAGAAGATCAGGCGCATCCCGTCATAGTAGTCGGGGACATAGCCCTCGCCCTGGGGATCGCCGCTCACCGAGTCCTCTCCGACGTACCAGGCAAGGCCCATCGTCCCCTTTCTCCCGTCGGCACCGTAGACCGTCTCATAGGAGAAATCCTTGTAAAAACCGTCTTTCGCCTGCACCCGGAGGGTGTCGCCGGGCGCCATCCCGCCGACGAGATCGCAGAGATCGCTGACGGCCGTAGCCTTCACGGCGCCCATATCCCTGGTATCCACATTCTGGTACTCGGCTGGATCCCAGAGATCGGACTCGTTGAAAGTCGGGCCCTGATGGTAGTAGTGCGTCACCCCGTCGCCGAGGATCGGGAGGTTCGCCTCCATCCACCGGTAATCGACGGTTTTCTCATTCTGGACCGTCGTTCCGTCGGGAGCGTACATGACGACATGGACCTCAGTCGTCACGGCCGCCGCCGGGAGAGAGAGTACAACGACGGCGAGTGCAACCGCAAACACCGTCAATAAAATCTGTTTTTTCATGGGGGTTCACCGTACCGGATCGAACATACACCTTCGTTAAAAAGGGGTAGGGATCAGCACCTCCTGAAGAACAGGAGAATGCCGAGGGCCAGGAAGGGCAGGGCCCAGAAGAGCGGGCTCTGCGCCGGCGTGGTGGCAGGTGCCGCCGTGGTGCCTGCCGGGGCGGTGGTGGTCGCCGGAGCGGTCGTCGCTTCGGCAGCAGGCGTCGTCTCTGCCGGGACCGAGGCACCATTCTCGCCGGTGATGGCGAAGTAGGAGAAGCCCGCGGTCTCGGCACTGAAGTACGCCTTCCCGCCCTTCTCCTCAAGGAACGTCGTCGGCAGGGACTGCCACGCACCGTCTGCATACCGCATCAGGGTGATGTCGGCGTTGGTGAGGCCGTTGGCCTTCAGCCATGCGGTCTCGACTGCAAAGGAGATGACTGCACCTGAAACCGCAGAGGGATCGGCGCGGTACAGGGTGACCTGCTGGATCTCATACACCTGCCCGGCAGGAGACGGGATCGCCGAAGGCAGGGACGCCGCCTGCACGGTGAGGAGGAGATTGGAGATCTGTCCGGCAGCGTTCACGGTGATGCTCGAGAATGCAGTCTGGCTCACCGGGAATGTCGCCGATCCGCCGGCACCGACAGAGCCTGAGACTGCGGCGATGCCGGACGAAGACCCGCCGCCCGAACTGCTTCTGGAAGAGGGTGTGGGCGTGGGTGCGGGCGTCGGCGTGCCGCCGACGGCGAAGTAGGAGAAGCCCGGGGTGACGGCGGTATAATTGGCATAGCCATCAGCGCTGCCGAGATAGGTGGTCGGGAGCGTCTGCCATGTACCGTCGTGCCAGCGGTACAGTTTTGCGTCTTCGGGGGCGATCCCCCGGGCATCAAGCCAGGCGAGCGGGAGCGAGAAGGCGATCTCGGCGCTGCCGATCGCATCTTCATCCGCACCGAAGAGCGTGATCTGCATCACCTGATAGAGCGTTGCGTTCGGCTGCGGTACCCCGGACGGGAGGTCGGTCACCGAGGCGGCAACGGCGAACTGCGTGATGTTCTGTGCGGCGGTAATGTTCACCATGCTGACCGACGAGTTCACAACCGGAACGGACGCCGTTTCACCGGCGGTGACGTTTGTTACGTCCTGGAAGGTCCCGGAGAGGTCGAGCCTGATCTGCTTGACGGCGTCGACCTGCATGGCGGCACTCACATTGGCACCGGTAAGGACGAGCGGCCACCGGTCGCCCTCTTCATCGAGGATCGTGCCGTTCAGGGTGTTTGCAATAATGTAGTCCCGGCTATCGATGATATCACGGCTGTTGAGAGTGACGGTCGTGCCGTTTTTGCCGATAATATCGATACTATAGCCTTCGAGTGCGCGGGTCCGGTTGAATGCCTTGCCCGTGTGCTCGTTGCTGTCGTCGACCCAGCCGCAGAGGAGGTAGAGCGGCATGCCCGACCAGACCTTTCCGTCAGCGTCGGTGTACTGCGCCTTGTGATTTGCGCCCATGGTGCAGGTGAGGGCGCTCTCGAAGAATCCCTTGGAGATCTCGTCGGAGTGTTCTCCGCTGAGGTTCAGCGTCCAGTCCTTCTCATAGGCCGAATAGAGCCTGATCTCAGAGATCCACTTAGGGGAGATGCCGGCACAGGACGGATAGACGATACCGCCGGACGAGTAGTAGTGCCAGTACTTTTCGAGCATGCTCTCGTGCATGTCCCAGTGCCCGAAGACGTGGTCCTCAGGCGTGTAGAACAGGCGGTAGCCGTCCTCATAGGCCGGCACATACCCCTGCCGTTCGGTCCACCAGACAAGGACGGCCTCGCCCTGGCGCGGGTTGGGGTCGTAGATGTTGTCCCGGCCGAGATTGGTCTCCCATCCGTCTCTGGCGACGAAGGTGATCTCAGTCCCTTCAGGCATGCCGCCGACAAGTTCTACGAGATCATGGACCGAGGTGCCGCGGATCGTCTCTTCGATCTTCGGTGGGTTCATGCCGAGCGTTTCGTCTGGATTCCAGAGGTCGTTCGGATCAAAGGTGACACCCTGGAACTTATACGACTCGTTGTCGCCATATACCTGGAGGTTCTGCTGCATCCAGAGGTAGTCGACGGTCGTCTCGTTGATGACCGTCGTTCCGTCGGCGGCGAACTTCACGATGTGGATGGTCGGGACATCGACGGGCTTCTGGAACTCGGTCAGTTCGATCGAGGCGATGCCGCCGACGCTTGCATGGGTCGAGACATCGGAGCCGACAAGCCTCAGGGGCCATGACGGTTTGTCGCCGTCCTTCGAGAGTTCGCTCCCGTTCAGTTTGTTGGCAATGATGTAGTTGTTGTTGCGTGCGATGTCCTTGCTGTTGAACTCCTTGGAGTAGCCGTCAGAGGCGGTGACGATCACTGTGTAGCCGGTGTCGGCAAGGACGTCGTTGAAGCCGTTCGCACCGTGGGGGACGCGGTCGTCAACCCAGCCAGCGAGTTCCCAGAGCCCGATGCCGGTCCAGCGTTCGCCGGTCACAGGATCGGTCCAGCTGAGTTTGTGGTGCGAGCAGGTGTAGGCCAGCTCGAAGAAGTCCTGGGTGCAGGTGTAGTCGATCGGACCCTTCAGGGCGAGGTTCCACGATCCCTCGGCGGACGGCTGCGGGATGAGATCGACGAGATCGATCTCGGCGACCGCCTTCACCTTCTTGGGCACATTGTCGCCGACGAGTTTGATCGGGTAGGCGCTGTCGGTCTCCGGGAACGGCTGGCCGTTCATCAGGTTTGCAAGGATGTAGCCGTTGCTCCGGGCGACCTGGACGCTGCCGAACTCCTGGGCGTAGCCGTCGGATGCGGCGACCCTGACGGTGTAGTTGAGGGTGGCGGCGAGATCGTCGTCGAAGGTCCAGTGGTCGGTGGTCTCGATGTTGTCGGAGACGCCGACGAGATACCAGAGCGGGACGCCGCTGTAGACGTCGCCCGTCTTCGTATCGGTCCAGTTCACGCTGCCGTGGCACCCGGCCTCCTCGAACTCGGCCCGGGTGATCGTGTCGTTGATGACACCGCAGACCCGCAGGGTCCAGCCCTCCGAGGGCTCGGGCAGGCCGACGAGTTCAATCGAAGCGATGGCGCCGACGAGCTGCCCTGCACTGGCATTTGCGCCCTTGATCTGGAGCGGCCAGCAGGGTTTGCTCTTCTCGCCGATGGTCTCGGGCAATGCCGAGCCATTCAGGGTGTTCGCGACGATGAAGCCGCTGTTCCTGGCCATATCGGCACTCGGGATGTTGATCGAGTAGCCATCCTTTGAAGTTACCTTCACCGAGTAGCCCTCAGTTGCAAGGGCGTCATTGAAGGTGTAATGGCTGCCTGACTCGACATCGTCGACCGTGCCGACGAGGAACCAGAGGGGCATACCCGCCCAGACTTCGCCCGTCTCGGGGTCGGTCCAGGAGGCGCCATGGCCGCAGGCGATGCCGCTCTCGAAATAGGCCTTTGCGACCGTGATGTTCTGTGCCCCGCTCATCGCCAGGGTCCAGTCGTCAGATGAAGCGCCGGTCCTGACCGTGATCAGCACCGCCGCCTCGGCGTTCTCCGGGGTGGTCGCGCCCTTCGGGCCGTAGTAGTAGTTCACCTTGTCGCCTTCGGCAAGAGCGCGGACGTTCAGGCCGTCGGCGGCAGGGTTCGCGTAGTCGTCAAGCAGAACGCCGTTCACAGAGCAGATCCAGGCCTTCTGGCCCTTGACAAACGGGTATGCTCCGATGTCGTCGAGCATCAGGATGCCGGAGTCGGCCCATTTCTTGTCGGTGATCGCATAGGTGAAATTTTCCGCATCTGCAACCGTGTCAAGGGCGCCGAGCGGTGTGCGTGCAGGGATGCTATAATCGGTCCCCTGACTCGACGTGACGGTGACATTCTCGTCCGGGAGGACGACGTCGCCCTCAAAGATCACATCGGCACCCGATGAGACATCCACCGTGATCGACACCGCCGCTTCTGCGGTCTCTGCGGTCACGCCGCCGGGGCCGTAGTAGTAGTTCACCCGGTCGCCGTCAGCGAGTGCATAGACGTTCAGGCCGTCGGTGGTCGGGCTGCCGTAGTCGTCGAGCAGAACGCCGTTCACGTAGCAGACCCAGCTGTTTCCGCCCTTCACATAGGGGTACGCCCCGATGTCGTTGAGGAGCAGGATGCCCATGGTGTCCCACTTCTTGCCGGTGATCGCATAGGTGAAGTTCCCGGCCTGTGCAGCGGCGTCAAGGGCGCCGAGCGGCGTCAGTACCGGGATCGAGTAGTCGGTGGCCTCGGATGATGTCACGGTCACGTTGCCCTCGGCAAGGGTGACGGTTCCATCGAAGAGCACGTCCGCGCCTGAACCCGAGAAGTTCAGTTCGATTTGTGAGATCTGCTCGACCGCCCGCTGGGTAGTGTCCACACCGGTTCCCTGCAGGTAGAGCGGGAAGAAGACGCGGTCGATAAGCGTCGTCTGGTTGATCTCGATACCGTCGAAACTGTTGCCGAGGACATAGGTCTTCTCGCCCGCCGCTAGTTCGGTGGAGTAGAAGGTGGAGACGTGATCGACCCCTTTCTTCTTGCCGTAGACGGTGATCGTGTAGTTCTCCGCGGCGAGGGTCGAGTTCATGGTCGAAGGATCGTCATCGTCCACAAGTCCGACGACGGCAGAGAGGTTGGTGCCCTCGAGGTTGCCATACTTGTCGTGGTAGAAGGAGGCCGGGTGCTCTGCAGCAAGGGCGATGAACTCGCTCCTGGTGAGGGTGCGGTCTGTCGAGCCGTTCAGGCTGATCGACCAATTGGCAGGCGCCGGATCATTGCTCTTGATGGTGATCCGGTTGACCGTCTGGACCGAGACGCCGGATGCCGAAGGATACTGGTTGTTGTAGTAATACCAGTATTCTTCGTCCCAGGACTCGTGCATGTCCCAGTTGCCCCAGACATGCATGCCGTCGGCATTAGTCGTCTCTCCGAGGAAATACAGGCGCATTCCTTCGGTGAAACTCTGGTTCACGTATCCCGTGTCACTCCCGTGATACCAGGCGATGCAGAACGGCCCCTGTCTCGGGTTGGGGCTGTAGATATACTCCGCAGGCCAGGTCTTGGTCAGTCCATCAGAGGCCTTGATGGTAACCATGTCGCCGTCAGATGCCCCGCCGACAAGATTGCAGAGATCCTTGACATCGGTGCCCATGAACTCCCCGTGGTCCTTGTAGACCAGGTTCACGTCCTCTGTCGGGTTCCAGGGATCATAGGTCTCGCCGGGGTGGACAGCGTTCCACGCATCCTCGAAGATCGGGCCCTGGTTGTAATACATTGTTGTGCCGTTCCCGAGAACCGGGAGGTTGTTCATCATCCATTCCCACGTAACTGTTCTCTGGTCGATGACGGACGTGCCGTCATCGGCAAGTTTCGTAATGGTCACTTCTGTCGTCGCCGCAGCAGCGGGTGCAATAATCAGTCCCGCTATTGCGAGGATAAGAAGGGCCAGAATTGCAAATCTGGATTCCATTTCCAACATTCACCTCTTTATCGGGAGAAGGACACTCCTCTCAGAACGATAATACAATCAACTCAGCCCTTCGATCAGAAAAAGGTTACCAAAATTAGAAAGTTAACTTAACATAATTTACAAACAGACATTCTCTCGATTTATAGGATTTTAACGGATAATATCGCCATATTAAGAAGAAAAGAGGATATAAAGGGCATCAATCGCAGGCCTACTCCCGCCTTGTGAATATGAATGCGACCAATGCGGCAATGATCGGCAGGAGGGGGAGGAGGGGAGACCGGAGGGGCTCGGTGGACACAGGAGAAACAGCCTCGTCGATGGCCGGGGAGGGGGTCGGGTCAGGAGTGGTTCGAGCGGCGACTGCAAAGAGCGAGAGGCCGTCGGACTCCGCGGAGTACCCGGCATATCCATCCCCGACTGTCGTAAAGCGGGTGGAAAGGGGCGACCATTGTCCGTCGGCGAAGCGGAGCAGCACGATCGTTTCCGGGCCGAAACCCATCTTGGTGAGCCATTCTTCGGGAACCCGGAAGGTGATCGTCGCCGGCGTGGACGCAGCCGCTGCCCCGTCCAGGTCAAACTCAACATAACGGTACACCACGGTGCCGGGCGCCGGGGCCGTCAGGGCGTCGGCGCGATCCGCGGCCGTGACCCAGACGGCAGTGCCACCTGCCGGCAGGCTCAGAACAACCCTGGAGACGACCGGGTTGTCGATGAGGAAGGTCTTCGTGATCCTGACGGCCGAAGGGGTGACGCCGACCTCTCCCTCCTCGATCGGACCGCCGCTGTACTCAAGCACAATGATCCGGTTGACGAGCGCTCCTCCTGATGAGGCAGCCGCCCCGGTCCCGACCGAGACCTCGTTTTCGCCGGGAAAAAGATACGATCCGGCTTCGAGAGACGCACTCCAGAGCATACCGCTGCGGTTGAACGCACCGGTCCACTCC
>Ga0265294_10010821_pt1 | contig 10322 bp, 7 predicted proteins | sample MunlanPumphouse3_FD_192504 | JGI IMG/M metagenome (GOLD analysis project Ga0265294, IMG submission 192504) | Groundwater microbial communities from a municipal landfill in Southern Ontario, Canada - Pumphouse #3 | ecosystem: Environmental > Aquatic > Deep subsurface > Groundwater | place...
GATCCAGCGGGTTCAATACCGGCGCGGCCTGGATCAGGATCGACGTGTACGGATGCATCGGATTTGAAAAAACCGACGAAGTCGGTCCGATCTCCACGATTTTCCCCAAATACATCACCGCGACCCGTTTGGTAATGTAATGGACAAGATGCAGGTCGTGGGAAATGAAGAGGATGGTCAGATTCAGTTCTTTTTGCAAATGGGACAGGAGGTTGATGATCTGGGCCCTGATGGATACGTCCAGCGCCGACACCGGCTCGTCAGCAAGGACGATGTCGGGGGATACCGCCAAGGCGCGGGCGATGCCGACCCGTTGCCGTTGTCCCCCTGAGAATTCTCCCGGATAACGGTCCGCAACTTCCATTCCCAGTCCGCACAGACCGAGCAGCCGTTCCACTTCCTCGCGGATCTGATCTTTCGGAACGACATGATGTACGGAAAGCACTTCGGCGACTGCCTCATAAATTGTCATCCGCGGATTGAGCGACGAGTAGGGATCTTGGAAAATCATCTGCATCGCGCTCCGTTTTTCCCGAAGCGTCTTCCCCTTCAGGTGAGTGATGTCGTCGCCCTTCAGCAGGATGTTGCCATGCGTCGGCTCGTACAATCTGATGATGCTCTTCGCCAATGTGCTTTTCCCACATCCCGATTCCCCTACCAGACCGAGGCTTTCCCCTTGTTCCACCGTGAGGCTGACGTTGTTCACCGCTTTCACGTATCGTTTCGGTTTTCTTGAGAGCGAATCGACGATGCTTCGCTTCACCGGAAACCACATGCACAGATCCCTCACTTCCACCAACGGAGTCGATTGTTCTTTCATGGTTCAAGCTCCTCCCTTCACGGGTTCATTGATGATTCCTGAGAACAACCGTGTTTTTTCAAGATGATGGCATCGTACCAGATGCCCTTTCTCGATCTCCTTGAGTTCTGGCCGTTCCTTTTTGCATATCCCGTCGGCATAGCCGCATCGTGGAGCGAACGGGCAACCCGGGGGAAGATTTGCAAGGTTTGGGGGATTGCCCTGGATTACCTCCAAGTCTGATCCGACTTTGCTTTGATCGGGAATCGAACCCATCAGCGCATAGGTGTAAGGATGCCGCGGTTTCGCGAACAAAGTCACGACATCCGTTTTTTCCACGACAATTCCGGCGTACATCACCGCGACGTTGTCGCACATTTGCGCGACGACGGCCAAATCGTGGGTGACGAGAATGACGCTCATGTCCAATTCCCGTTTCAGCGAGTTGAGCAGTTTCATCACTTGATCTTGGATCGTCACATCGAGAGCGGTCGTCGGCTCGTCGGCTATGAGCAGTTTCGGATGAGAGCAGAGCGCTATGGCGATCATCGCCCTTTGGCGCATTCCTCCTGAGAATTGGTGCACATAGCCGTTGATGCGTTCCTCCGGCGAGGGAATGCCTACCAAACGAAGCATCTCCAAGGATTTTCGGTATTTCTCCTCTTCACTCATCGTGGTATGGCAGAACGCCTCCATCATCTGTTTGCGTATGGAGATTACGGGGTTCAGGCTGGTCATCGGTTCCTGGAAAATAATGCTGATTTCTTTGCCTCGGATGTTTCTTAATTGCTGTTCCGACATGGCGACGATGTCCTGCCCCTGATAGAGAATCTGTCCGCCGACGATTTTCCCCGGTTTCTTGATCAACCTGAGGATGGCCCTGCATGTCTGGCTCTTTCCGCATCCCGATTCTCCCACGATGCCGAGCGTTTCGTGTTTCCCTATGGCGAAGCTTACTCCGTCAACCGCTTTCACCGTCTCCTGTTTGCCCTGAAACTCCACGCGAAGATCTTTCACTTCAAGCAATGCGTCTTCCATACTCATATCCTTTTCGTCCTGATCAGATCGGCGAAACTGTCGCCGATCATGCTGAATCCGATCCCCGTCACAGCCATGACCAGACCGGGAAAGAACGTAATCCACCAGCCGTAACTGATGTACGCCCTTCCCTCGTTCATGATCGCGCCCCATTCAGGGGTGGGGAGTTGGACGCCAAGGCCAAGAAAACTCATGCTCGCTCCGGTGAGCATGCACAAAACGATATCGCTCGTCGCGAAGACAATGGAGGAACTGATCACATTCGGCATGATATGGCGAAGCAGAATCCTTCGGTCGGAGAATCCGGCGACCTTCGCGGCCTGGACGTATTCGGCGTTTTTCACCGCAAGCGTGTCTCCGCGGACAAGTTTCGCATAATCCACCCATCCGACGAGCCACAGCGCGATGAACACATTCTGGATTCCGGGACCGAGGATCGTCATGATGGCGATGACCAGAATGGTGAAGGGAAACGCCATGAAAATATCGATGACCCGCATCAGGATGCTGTCCAACACCCCGCCGTAATATCCGGAGACCAGACCGATCAACGTCCCGGTGACCAACGGGATCATCATGCCGAAAATACCAATCTTCAAATCGATCGCAGTACCGTATACGACACGCGAGAATATGTCACGGCCATAGTTGTCCGTACCGAACGGATGTCCTGCGGACGGAGCGAGCATCCTCGCCTTTGTATTTACTTCCAGCGGGTCAAACTTGGTGAACACCTGGGGAAAACAGGCAACAAAAAACACAAACGCAACGATGACAATCCCCGCAATCATTGAGGGCGCGACCAATGCGGGCGGCAGATTTCTGCGTTTCATGAAAATTCGTTCTCGTATCATATCGTCACCTCAAAAACGCACACGCGGGTCAAGCACGGAATACAAGATGTCGGTCAACAGGTTGATGACCAGCACCAGAAACGCGAACAGGAATACCAAGGCTTGGACGACAACGTAATCCCGTCCGAAAATCGAATCGACCATCAGTTTCCCGATGCCGGGAAGCGAATAGATCGTCTCCAGAATGACGCTTCCGCCGAGCATGTAGGCGATTCGCATTGAAAGCAATGTAACCGTGGAAATCAGCGTATTCCTCAGGATGTGGTTGTCCCTGACCGTTCGTTCGCTGATGCCCTTGCTGCGCGCAAAATCCACGTAATCCATGACAGAAATTTCGACGACGGAATTTCTGATGTTCCTGATCAGAATGGCGCTGGTGGCAATGGCCTGGGTAAGCGCCGGCAGTATCAACCCCTGAAGATGTTGCAGCGGCGTTGACCCCCATCCGCCGGCGGGAAGCCAGCGCAAATGCACCGAAAACAACAACATCAACAACAAAGCGACCCAAAAGGACGGCATCGCGATGGCGACCAATGCGGAACCTCGAACGATTTGGTCCCCGGGGCCGTCCTTGTGAATGCCGGCCAGATATCCGAGAGGAAAACTGATCAAAAGTGAGAGCAGCGTGCTCAGCAAGGTGAGGGACAATGTCACGGGGATCCGTTCGAGAAGCATCTGGGAAACGGGACGCTGGTAGGTGATCGACGTACCGAGGTCAAAAGTAAGCAATCCCTTCAAGTACGTGAAATACTGTGTCGTCAACGGCTCGTTCAGCCCCATTTTTTCCCGAAGCGCGGCCACCGCGGAATCGGTGGCCTTCTCCCCAAGCATCAGACGAGCCGGATCGCCCGGGATCAGATGGATCATCAGAAAAATCAAAACAGTGGTGAGAAACAACACCGGAATGATCTGAAGAATTCGTTTTATGATGTAATTCAATTGGTTCATACGCACCCACTTTCAGAAAAACCAAACCGGCGGGACGCCGAGAAGGCATCCCGCCGAAAAATCGTCACTTTACGTTCTTGATGACATTCTTGTAGAACACCACAGAGAACGGACTGACGTACAGTCCCTTCACGTTCTTGTCATAGGCGTAAGCGAATCCGTTGCGGAACAAAGGAATGACATTCGCGTTGTCATATACCTTTTGCTGGATGTCATAATACATCTGCACCCGCTTCGTCTCGTCCATCTCCCTGTTCGCCGCGGTGTTCAGTTCATCCAACGCCACGTCGTTCAATCCCGTGTACCATGAGTCGCACTGATCGTAGTCGACCGTCCAACCGGTGATGCCCGAAGGATCGGTAATGTCATCGATCCACTGCAGGATCGTCGCCTGATGGGAGAGACTGGTGTACTTCGCGCTGATGGAAGCGCGTTCAAGTTGCTCAATGGTGACATCGAAACCGGCTTTGTCCAGCTGACTTTTCAGAAGTGTCGCGATCTGTTCGTAGATGGCGGAGCCGGACCTGATGCTGATGGTGAACGGAACGGGCAACGTATACCCCGCATCCTGCAACATCTTCTTGCACAGTTCGGGATCATAATCGGCGACCTTCAACTGTGAATTGAACCACTTCCCTTCGGCCTCGGATACCAATGCGGCGACAGGTGCACCGAACTCACCGGCGACAAGGTCGGAAATTTCCTGCTTGTCGATACCATGGACCAACGCCTGCCGTACCTTTTGGTCGCTGAACGGCGTTTTGGTCGTGTTGAGGATCAGGTAACGAATCTGCGTCGATGGGAAAATCTGGACAGTGACGTTTTTGTCGCTTTCCAAGGGCTTGACCAGCGTAAACGGTACGTCGCCGCAAATATCGACCTGGCCCGCCTGAAGCTGCATCATGCGGGTATTGTCGTCGCTGATGACCTGAAATTTCAGTTGTTTCGTCTTTGGAAGTCCCGCCACACGGTAATACGGGTTGGCTTCAAGGAGAATATAGTTTTCCTTTTTCCATTCCTTCAGCATGTACGGACCGGTTCCGATCGGATCGTTCAGATATGCTTCCTCCCCTACCGCATCGTAATGGGCTTTCGAACCGACGACCATGTTGAAACAGCAAAGATCGGCGAGGAACGGAGCCCACGGATACTTGAGGGTGATGACCACCTGGTTGTCTGTCGCCTTGACGTCCTGGATCGCTTCCGCAATGAACCGGTACGCGCTCGTTTCCAAGTCACGCGCACGAAGCAGGGACCATTCCCAGTCTTGCCCGGTCACCGGCGTTCCGTCCGAGAATTTCACGCCCGGCACCAAATTGAACGTATAGGTCAGCCCGTCATCGCTGATCGTCCAGTCGCTGGCAAGACACGGAATGATCGTCGTCCCGTCATCGCTGACCGTCACCAGACCTTCGTAAATCTGCTGGGTGACATTGACTTCCGCACCGCCGACGGTCGGCGCATTGGGGTCAAGATACGCGGCATCGTTGAGACGTCCGACAACGAGAATGTCGGAATTCTTCGGCGTCCCCGTTGCTTGCGCGGATTGCTTGCTTTCCTGGGAACCCTGGGCAAACCCCACCACTCCCAGACCGAGAAGCACCACCAAAACAACCAATGGTTTCTTCATATCCACTCTCCTTGGTTCGTACCGGCAAAGCCGGCAAGATCGCGATGGCAATTCCTTCCCCAATCGTCATCTTGTAAAAACATTTTCATACTATGTACATTGGTTTAAAAATTTTTACAAGTATTATTGAATGAAAAATACAAAAAATGTATAAATATTTAGGAGGCATTCATGAACATTCAGGATTTTTCCGAAACATACAAACATTTTCTTGCTCAGTCAAAGACGGAGCGGCTCTGTGCAAAAACGATCATATCGATGCTCGAGAGGGCGGGTTTTACCTTGATGAATCGATCCGACGCACTCCACCCGGGCGATAAGATATACGAAATCATCAAAGGGAAGACGGTATTCGCGGCGATTGTCGGCAAGGAACCGACGCAACTTCGCCTGATAGGCAGTCACATCGATTCCCCGAAACTTGATCTGAAGGCGAATCCGTTGTACGGGAAAGAAAACCTTCTCATGCTTTCCCTGCACGATTATGGGTGGATCAAGCCGTATCAATGGGTCAATACGCCGCTTTCGCTGTGCGGATTGGTCATCCTGAAGGATGGCACCGAAGTCCCCGTCGACCTGAAGGACACCGCTTTCTCCGTCTCCGACATTCCGCCGCACATCAGCCGGGACCAAATGAAACAGCCGATGTCTGAAGGATTCGACGTTTCCTTCCTGAACGCGGTCGGTGGATGTCTCGATGGTTCCGACACGCAGTCGTCGGCCGAAGAGAAAATCTATGCGATCCTTAAGGAAACCTATGGGATCGAAAAAGAGGACTTTGCCGTGGCGGATCTTTGTCTCCTGCCGAAAAACGAACCTACGGATGTCGGCTTCGACAAGGCGTTGATCGGAGCGTACGGGCAGGACGACCGTATCTGCGCTTTCACTTCGCTCTCGGCCCTGTTGGATACCGCGGAGCCACGGCACACCGCACTTTCCTGGTTCGTAGACAAGGAAGAAGTCGCGTCGACCGGCGACACATCGGCGCAAAGTTTCGCCCTTCGGAATTTTCTCAGGCGTTATTGCGCTCTGATTCCGGGAAGCGATGTCGACGACGTACTTGAGAACGCACAGGCGATTTCCGCGGACGTCACCACGGCCTTTGATCCCAACTTTGCAAGTAAATTCGATGCCACAAATCATGCTGATCTCGGCAAAGGAGTCGTCGTTGAGAAAAACGGAGCCGCAGGATCGGGAAAATTCCGTGCGAACGAAGCGCGGGCGGAATACGCTCACAGGATCCGCACATTGCTCGACAAGGAAGGCATCGCGTGGCAGACCGGTGCGTTGGCCAAGCTCGGCGTCGGAGGCGGAGGAACCATCAGTCCGTTCCTCTCACGCTATGGGCTTGACTGCATAGACGCAGGTCCGGCGCTCCTCGGCATGCACTCTCCCTTCGAACTCAGTTCGAAATTCGACCTTGCCAGCACCTATCGGCTGTACCGCGCGTTTTTCAGTAATTGACCGTTTCGTCCGTCACAGGCAGGATGCGATCCTGCCTGCGAGCACGGCGTTGTTCAAGACCAGCTTGATGTTCGCTTCCAGACTCGCCCCTCCGGTCAACTTCTGGATTTTGTCCAAGAGGTACGGAGTGGTGTCTTTTCCGTGAATGTCCAGTTTGTGCATTTCGTCGATGGCGACATCGATTTCCTTGTTGATGTAATCGGCATCCATACTGTACTCGTCGGGAATTGGATTGGTCACCAGCATACCGTGAGCGGGATCGATCGCCTGCTTTGCCCTCCAGATGGAGGCGATATCCTCGGGGGAATCGGAACGAAGGGGAATTGCGATGCCGCTTTTTTTCGTATAGAACGCGGGAAGTTCGTCCGTTCCGTATCCTACGACCATCACGCCCTTCGTTTCCAGATACTCCATGGTACGGGGAAGATCCAAGATCGCCTTTGCTCCCGCGCACACCACCATGACCGGAGTGCGGGACAACTCTTCAAGATCGGCGGAAATATCCATCGATTCCTCTACGCCGCGATGCACTCCCCCGATTCCGCCGGTAGCGAACACCTGAATGCCCGCCATGGCCGCGATTTCCATCGTCGCAGCCACGGTGGTGGCTCCGTCCTGCTTTCGTGAACACAGATACGGGATGTCCCTTCTGCTCGCTTTGGTGATCTTCGTTCCCTTTTTTCCGAAGTATTCGAGCTCGTCTGGATCCAAACCGACTTTCAGCTTCCCGCCGATAATGGCGACGGTTGCGGGAACGGCTCCCTGTTTCCTGATGGTCTTTTCCACCATATTCGCCGTCTCCACGTTTTTCGGATATGGCATTCCGTGGCTGATGATCGTACTCTCCAACGCCACGACCGGTTTTCCCCCTTCCAACGCCTTTTTCACTTCATCGGTGATCTCCAGATACTGGTTCATTCATGTTTCTCCTTCCCGTGGGCAAGCATTCCCGTCACACGGCTTATCATTTCCTCCCGGCTCATCCGGGAACTGACCGTCTCTTTGCTCTCCGCGGTGATCGCCGAAGCGGAAAGCGCGCAGGCAAGAGCGTACCGCTTTGGTGAACCGAATGCACCGCAAAGGGGTTGTGTTCCTTCGTCCAACCTGCCGAAACAGAACCCCGCCACAAACGCATCCCCGCATCCCGTGGTATCCACGATCCGGGAACTTTCCGCCACAGGCATATGGAACTTCAGGCTTTCGTCGTCATACCATGCCCCGTCCTTTCCCATCGAGACGACGACGGTATCCACACCGAGAGCCCGCACGATGCGACAAGCCGCTCTCAGACTCGTTTCGTCCTTCACATGGATGCCAGCCAGTTCTTCAAGCTCAAACAAATTCGGCTTGAACACCTCGATGTTTTTCCATACGGTGGAAAGTCTCGGCATTTTTATGCTCGATACGGGATCGACGACAAAATGCCGGGCGATGCCTCCCATATACCGAAGCGTCTCTTCCTGAAGGTTCGCTTCCCCGACGACAAGATCCGCTTCGCGCAGGAGCGCCTCATAGGGTTCAAGCGTTTTCGGCGTTATCAGGGAAGTCACCGCCATATCGTTGACGGCAAGTTCCATGTTCCCGTCGTTCCCGCACAGATACACATATACGCCCGTACCGTGACCTTGAAACGGAGGAAGAACCATCTTGATGCCATTCTCCCGCGCCTCGCAAAGGATATCGCGTCCTTGACTGTCGTCCCCGACCGCAGTGAGAAACGATACGGACAATCCCATCCTCGCCATGTTCAGCGCGATATTGTGTCCTACGCCCCCGGTGGAAAACCATACGCTTCCCGGATTCGAATCGTGGGCGACGACCGGTTTGTCGCTTTTGCCGCAAATATCCATGTTTGTTCCGCCGACCACAACCACATTTCGTTCCATATGCGCCCCCTGGACGACATTCCTTCCAAGTGTATCTGGTTTCTTCGCGGTTTCCAACCTTCTCTCTTCAAAAAAGCCCCCGCCCGGAACGTCCGGGAAGGGGCTCTCGTCATACGCGGGAAAACCTCAGATAACGGTGATTCGTCCCTGCGGCTCCTTGTACTGCGTTCCTACCTTGCCGCCCAGTGCGTCGGTCAGATAGGTCATCAGAACCTGATAATCCAACATCCCTTCGTTGATCAAAAGCTCGTTGTCCTTGAACATCGTGTATCCGTCTCCGGCATCTTTGATCAAATAATTGTGCGAAGCCAGCTTGTACGTCTTTTCCGGTTGGAGCGGTTCCCAACCGTTCTTCGTCTGCACCTGTACGTTCTTTACCCGGCGCGGACCGTCCACGGAAACGAACATACCGTTGCCATCAAGTTTCACCGAAGAAGGCACCGAGGTGTCGATCGTATACTTCAGACCGGAAACCTGAAGGAATCCTCCGACTTCACCGAGCGATTTCTCGCCGTTTTCCGCCTGTTTTTGTGTTGAGCGACTTCCCAGTTCCAGTGCATCCAGAATTTCCTGTCCTTTCGCGTTGACCATGGTCAGCGTGTTTCCGTACGGATGCACTTTGATCAGCGCCCCATAGGTGATGTCGCCCGTCGGGATCTTCGCTCTGATTCCTCCGCCGTTGACGAAGGCGATATCCGAGCCAGCCACCGTCCGATACGCGTCGGCGCACAAATCCCCGAGATTCGTCTCACGGTTACGGACGAGTCTGAGACCGTTCGCCCCGGCGATGTTCAGGTCGACGTCCGTAAATCCGATCACCTGATTGAGGGCATCCTCATACTTTGCCTTGATGGAATCCACGAACGCGGTCATATCGGCGTCCTTGTCAGGATACTCGCCGATCAAGCTCGTCGTTACTTCTCCTCCGGTCGTGATGACCATCATCCCGATATTGTTGAGTTTCGTCCCCGTCGAGGAGAGGAGTACGTTCTTTCCCGCCTTGTCCTTGTAGACATCGCAAGGAATCACCGAATGGGAATGACCGTCAAGCACTGCGTCCACCCCGGTGGTATGCTCGATCATGTCGATCGAACGGAACGGCGCCGAGGAATCATCGATGCCCAGGTGTGCGAGGACGACGACGTAATTCGCTCCAAGGCTTCTGACCTCATCGATGTTTTTCTGGATAACCGCATAGAACGCGTCGGGATCGGAACCATAAAAATCAAACACGAATTTCCCGTCTTCCTGAAAATAGGTCGGTGTTGATTTCGCGATGCTCTCTGGCGTGGACACACCGATGAACGCCACTTTCTTGTCTCCGTATGTTTCAATCACATATGGCTTGACTTTGGAAAGCGGATTCGGCGCCTTTCCCGTATAGCGGATGTTGCAGGCGAGATACTGCATGTCCGACTCATCGATCAATTGGGAAAGTCTGGTCATACCGTAATCGAATTCGTGGTTTCCGATGGCGCCGAACGCATAGCCGGCTTTATTCATGATCTGGACGGGGTACTCTCCTTGGGAAACCGACCCCATCTCTTCCCCCTGGATTGCGTCGCCGCAGTCGACGAGCACGACGTACGGGGTTTTCGTTTCCGCCTCCTTCTTCACCGCGGCAAGTCCCGCGTACCCGAGGTCCTCATCCACTCCGCAGTGGACGTCGTTTGTGTACAGCACCACAACATCGTTCTGGACTT
>Ga0265294_10010822_pt1 | contig 10322 bp, 7 predicted proteins | sample MunlanPumphouse3_FD_192504 | JGI IMG/M metagenome (GOLD analysis project Ga0265294, IMG submission 192504) | Groundwater microbial communities from a municipal landfill in Southern Ontario, Canada - Pumphouse #3 | ecosystem: Environmental > Aquatic > Deep subsurface > Groundwater | place...
GGCGGAGATGATAAAAGTAACGAGAGCGATGATTCCGGTTTCCACAAAGATTGACCAATCAAAATTATGAGCCACTAAACCCATTGTCATCGAGCAAAGAGTGACACCGATAATCAAAGCATCAATACTCGTTGCAATACCTTGAAGAAATATTTCTTTATATGAAAACATCTTTGGCTTAGTCTGTTCTGGTTTAGCAAGAGCTTTAATGCCATCAAAAAGCATCTTCCCACCAATGAGAGCTAGAAGAATAAAAGCGATCCAGTGATCAAAATCACGAATATAAACATAAAAGATATTTCCGATGAAGTAACCAATCAAAGGCATGATGCCTTGCATTAAACCAAAAGTGATGGCGACAATAAGGGCTTTTTTCTTATTGAGATTGCAGATGGAGATACCATTGCAGATGGAGACGGCAAAAGCATCCATCGCTAATCCAATACCGATAAGCAATATTTCCCAAAATGTCGTCCAAAACACATTCATAACCTTTACTATTTTATAGTTTCAAATGATATTTACAATAAAAAAAGACGAATAATTTCGCCTTCTATTAAAATACATTACATCAATAGTTCTTTCGATTATCGATACCTTGATATTCGGCATATAGTTTGAGGCACGCTTGACGATCAAGTTCAACAATCAATTTTTCTCTCTCACCTGGTTGCTGCATTTGATAAAATTTGGCATCGCGGAAACCAATTTTCTCAGTATCCATAATATTGCAACCATAATAGACTTTTTCTATATTCGCCCATAGTATGGCTGACATGCACATCGGACATGGTTCACCAGTGGTGTAAATTTCACAACCGCTCAAATCAAAACTTCCTAATTTTTTGCATGCTTTATGAATCGCCATCATTTCGCCATGACAAGTTGGATCGTTGTTTTTAATTACTTGATTATGAGCTTTTGCGATCACTTCACCATTCTTGACAATAACCGCTCCAAAAGGTCCGCCGTGCCCGGCGCGAATGCCTTTTCTCGCTTCGACGATTGCCATTCTCATAAATTTATTCATATAACATTTCTCTAGAGGTCCCTAATTTAATAGTGAAACACTATTTTAATTATAACGAATTCTTTTCTTCCAACATAAGATTTAAGCGCACAAATTGCAAAAAAAATTAAAAGTATCTATATTTAATGCATGAAATTATTTGAATCCGGTGAAGACTATTTAGAAAGAATTCTCATATTAAAAGATAAACTTGGCCATGTGAGAAGTATTGACATTGTTAATGACATGCATTTTTCCAAACCTTCCATTTCTATTGCGATGAAGAAACTAAAAGAAAATAATTATATTATTATTGATTCCGAAGGCTTTATTACTCTAACAAAGAAAGGTGAAAAAATTGCCGCCAAAATCTATGAAAGACACATTTTATTAACCAAGTGGCTCGTTTCTTTGGGTGTTGAAGAAGAAATCGCTCGTCAAGATGCCTGCAAAATTGAACATGATTTATCGGATGAGACATTTGCGGCCATAAAGAAAAATTTTCAATAAATTAATCAATAATTTATGCATTTTAGAGTGTCTATGATATAATCTAGGCACTTTTATTTTAGGAGGTCATTAAGATGATTAGCAAAAAATTAGCCATTGATGTCTTAAATGCATCCTTAGCCACTGGAGCGGATTATGCCGAAATCTTCTATGAAGATAGCACTTACTATTCTGCTTCACTCGAGAATGGAAAAGTGGAAACTTCTTCTTCTGGTTCTCTCTGTGGTGTCGGTTTGCGTTTATTGAAAGAAAATCAATGCGTTTATGGATACACAAACGATTTATCCAAGAAAGGATTGTTGACTTTAGCAGATTCATTAAACAAATCATTCCATGGTGAGAGACTCATCACAGTGAGCAAGCTTGAAATGATTAGATGCAAAAATCGCAATCCCGTTATCAAAAGTTATAATAATCTTCCCCGTGAAGAAAAAATCGCCCTTGTTAAAGAAGGCATTGCGGAAATTGAGAAGGATAAAGATCCACGAATTGTTCGTTATATCGGATTTTTCGTTGATAATCACCGCTTTGTTGCTATCTTTAATTCCAAAGGAAAATGGTTCAAACGCGATAGTGAATTTGGTCGTTTAGGCTATAACGTTATCGCCGCTGATAAAAATGGTTTTGAAACCTCTTTTGAAGGCCCAGGTTGCCAACAAGATGTTTCATATTTTAAAACAAAGATTAATGTGCGCAAAGTGGCTCGCCAAACGGCAGATACCGCTTTGAAAATGTTAACCGCTAAAGAATGTCCATCTGGCAAAATGCCGGTTGTTATCGGCAATGGTTGGGGCGGCGTTTTATTCCACGAAGCTTGCGGACATCCACTTGAAGCTTCCGCGGTTGCTAAAGGTCTCTCTTGCTTTAGCAATAAATTAGGAGAGATGATTGCTTCTCCTATCGTTACTGCTGTTGATGACAGCACTATTCCACAAGAATGGGGCTCCATCGATATCGATGATGAAGGCAATCTTGGTGAGAAACGCGTTCTCGTGAAAAATGGCAAATTGGTCAATTTCATGATTGATGATTTTAATGGTCGCCGCATGGGGAAACCTGGTAATGGCGCTTGCCGTCGACAAAATTACCGTTACTGCCCTACTTCAAGAATGAGTAATACATACATTGCTAATGGCAAATCCACACCAGAAGAGATTATAGCTGCCACCAAATTAGGTTTATACACTGTTGGTTTTAATGGCGGTTCAGTGGATCCAAGTACCGGAGAATTTAATTTTGGTTGTTCTGAAGCCTATATCATCCGTGATGGTAAAATTTGTGAACCAGTCAAAGGCGCCACATTAATTGGCCATGGCGATGAAATCTTAAAGAAGATTGACATGGTTGGTAATGACCTGGCTTTTGGTCAAGGCAACTGTGGAGCTTCTTCTGGAACCATCAAAACAAATGTCGGTCAACCCACGATTCGTATCAGCGAAGTAACTGTCGGGGGCCGCGGAGGAGAATTAAAGTAATATGAAGTACGATAAATTTTTTAAATTAGCAAAGGAAGCTGGAATTGAAGAAGCCGAACTTTATATCAGTCAAAAATACGAAGTATCAATCTCTTTATTCCATGGCGAAATTGATAATAATTCCGTCAATAATGGTTTTACCATCTTAGCTCGTGGCTCTTATAAAGGTAAATTTGGAACCTCTTCTTGCGATGTTTGGAACAATGAAAAGGCCGCTTTTTTAGTCAATGAAATTGTCGCTAATGCCAAAGTCATTGAAAATGAAGATCCCATTTTCATCTTTAAAGGAAGCGAAAAATACAAAAAAGTCAATTGCTACAATAAAGAGTTAGCCAATGTCTCTCTTGATACCAAAATCGCTAAACTCCATGAATTAGAAAACGCTATTCGTGCTTTTGACAAGAGAATTGTTGAAGTACAAATGGTGGAATATAGCGAAAACATGAATTCTGTCACATTGATTAATTCATATGGTTTAAAGCTCACTCAAAAATCGAATTATTTCGTTTATGTCGGGGCTGCTATCGCCAAAGAAGGTGAACAAGTAAAAAGTGCTTATGATCTCATTTTAGAAAATGATTTCGCTAAGGCTGATATGTCCACGCTCGCTCAACAAGTGGGACAAAAAGCCGTTGATCAATTAGGGGGAGAAGCTTGTGAATCAAAAGTATATCGAGCTGTCTTATCTCCTGAAGTAGTCGCGGATTTATTGAAAGTCTATATCGGAAGAGCTTCAGCAGAAGAAGTGCAAAAGAAATCTTCTCTTTTCATCGATAAAGCGGGACAAAAGATTGCTTCAAGCAAGCTAACAATTGAAGAACGTCCTCTTCAAAGAAATATTTTTGCTCGTTGGTTTGATGATGAAGGCGTCGCTACAAAGAACAAGTTCATCGTTAAAAACGGCGTTTTGCAAGGTTATTTATATAATCTAACAACGGCCAAAAAAGATGGAGTGGAAACCACTGGAAATGGCTACAGCGAAGGCGGAAAAATTGGTATTGATACCGCCTTTATTTCCATGAAATCTGGTAAAAAATCACAAGATGAACTCTTCAGTGAAGTTGGAAATGGTGTTTATATCACCGAAGTTTCTGGTCTTCATGCTGGAATGAATCCACAATCTGGTAATTTCTCTTTGCAATCGACTGGTTTCCTAATCAAAGATGGCAAAAAAGATCGCGGATTGGATTTAGTGACAGTCTCTGGTAATTTACTTGATATCTTTAAAGATATCCAAGTGGTTGGTGGCGATACCAAAATCTTTCCATCAGCTGTTTCTTGCCCGAGTGTTATTATCAAAAAAATTACCGTCTCTGGTAAATAATTTCTCAGCATAATTTCTAACAAAAACAGCGGAATATATTATTTCGCTGTTTTTTTATAGTTCAAATTATCATCTAAGTGAGATAAGATATGCAGGTATCACATTTAAAAGAAGATTGTATATCACTAGTAAGGAGACTCTTATCATGGAGATTAAAAAGACCAAAACTTTCACCAAAGTATTTATTGCCGGATTTGTTTCGGCTTTCACTTTTGGTTTAGGAATTTCGTTGGCATCTAATAGTAACGCTCAACAAGCCAGCGCTTATTATTCACCAGGCACGACCTATGAAGTAACTAATCCTTCCACTTACTATGCAAGTATTAGCGATTCGTTAACAGGCAGTTCTTTGCTTGACTCTTTGCAATCACTTAATGCATCAAAAAGAAAAAAGACCATTGGTTATAAATCTATGGGTACATCCGCTTCCAGCAGTCCCTATGTCTATACTGACTATGATCCAAATGGCACCGTTCTTACTGATAGTAAAGGGCAAAAATATGGCACATCTCTCGCGAGTTTTTACACCAAGACAAATATGACTTCATACAACAAAGAACATGTTTGGCCTAATTCTCGCGGTGGTTCTTATGTCGAAGCTGATATTCATATGCCTCGTCCCACTATTTCGGCCGAAAATAGCAACCGCGGCAACTCTTTCTATGTTGAAGGTGTTGCTAGTAGTTCCAGTGGTTGGGATCCCTATACCGCTGGATATAGTGAGATATCTCGTGGTGAATCCGCTCGTATCATCTTCTATTGCATGGTGGCGAGTTCATCATTGCATCTTTCTGATGCGACTAATATTTCTAGTGGATCAGCCGGTTATACCACGACGATGGGCAAAATCTCGGACATGTTAAAGTGGAATCTTGAATATAATGTCACAACTTACGAAAACAACCGCAACAACGGAGCACAATATCTCCAAGGCAATCGCAATCCTTTCATCGATCATCCCGAATATGCTTGTAAAATTTGGGGCGATTTCAATACGACCACTCAAGGCATTTGTTCTTCATATGCTACAGCTCCAAATACGATTACTGTCACCCCATCTTCTTCATCTATTGCTGTTGGCGGAACAACAACTTTAACAGCTTCTGTTGACACAGGTTCTTCTAATGTCACTTGGTCGACGAGCAATTCGAGCGTCGCTACAGTTTCTAATGGTGTCGTGACAGGCGTCGCAGCTGGTAGCGCGACGATTACCGCGACTTCCACTGTTGACAATTCCGTCAAAGGAACAGCAACGGTAACAGTCAAATCAATTTCATCTCTTAGTGTGAGTGGAACCCCTTCCACAACCTCATATACGGCTGGTCAGTCTTTTAATTCTTCGGGATTAATTGTCACTGCAACTTATAGTGATAGTTCAACCGCTAATGTCACTTCAAACATTACATGGTCTCCTGATCCGTTAACTGCCGGAACAACTAGTGTAACTGGCTCATACGCAAACAAAAGTATTTCCGTTTCAGGTTTGACTGTGACCGCTAATTATACTGCGACAATTAACAAAACCAATTCGACAATTCTTTCGACGACGGGTTTAACTTCCGATACCGCTCAAGAATATACTATTTCCGATGGCGCCAATAGTGCTGGAACGATGAGCATTTTATGGAGTGTTGGTTCCTATGCACCGAGCAGTTATGATGAAGTGACTATTCCTGCGAACACAGGAAAGATTTCCAGCAATGATTCGACTTATGTGAAGACGATGACTCTCGATTTATATAAATATGACAACATTAGCGTTTATGCTGACGGAGTCGAAGTAACAGGTGTCGCTGGCACCGCTACTTCAAATAACAGCAGTCTCGTCTACATCTTTACGATTAATTCTTCAAATTGGTATATTCAAAATGTTACCACCTCTTATACACAAAATATTTATTCTATGGAATTAGAAGTTGAAGTTGGTGTTTCATCTGTCGCTGTGACGGGTGTTTCGCTTAATCACTCATCTCTTTCTTTAACTGCAGGAAGTAATTCAACATTAACAGCCACTGTTTCACCTAGTGATGCCACTAATAAAAATGTGACTTGGTCAACGAGCAATTCCAGCGTCGCCACTGTTGATGGTGGCGTCGTGACCGCCGTTGCGGCTGGTAATGCAACCATCACCGTCACAACGAGTGATGGCGGTCATACCGCAACTTGCGCTGTAACTGTGACCGCTTTAACTTTATCAAGTCTCTCTTATTCTGGAACACCCAGTGATTCGTCTTATTTTACTGGTGAATCATTTGATGCAACTGGTTTGACAGTAACGGCTACTTATAGTAATAGTTCCACTGCTAATGTTACTTCAAGCGTGATTTGGACTCCAAACCCACTCACAGCTGGAACTACCAGTGTGACTGGCTCTTATACATCTGGTGGTGTAACAAAGACCATTACTGTAACAGGTATTACTGTAAGCAATCCAACTTTATCCAGTATTGCTACTTCTGGTCAGACAACTTCTTATTCTATCGGCGGATCCTTCTCTTATGATGGAACTTGTACCGCGACATATACGGATAATTCAACTTCTATCGTGACTCCAAATGTTGATTCTTCTTCGGTTAACATGAACGTTGCTGGTACTTATACGGTCACTCTTTCTTTCACTAGTGGAGGAGTAACTAAAACCACGAGTTATAGCGTTGCCGTTACCGATGCCGCCAATATCTCGGGAACATATACTTTAACAAGTAATGCCACTTCTTACACAACCGCTTCTGACGCTGCTTCAGCTGAAGCCTGCGTTAGCGGTTTGGAATCTGCTTTAACAGTTACTGCTCAAACAAATATGCGTTTCTATGGTTCGCCAGTCACAACGGATATGATGTTTGGTGGCTCTTCCACTGGTGCGTCGATGTCTATTGATACGACGGATACTAACTATGTCGTGAGCAAAATAGTCGTAAAATGTGAATCCTATCTATCAGCCAATATCTCGACAATGACGTGCGCGGGTATGAGCAAAGAAGTCTCAAATTACTATGATGGTTCATCAAGCAATTATGCTGACTTCACTTTCTATCCTCTTTCCACTTCATTTACCATTTCGACTGTTGACAGTCAGAAGCGTATCTTCGTTAATTCCATTGAAGCCACTATCGTTCCACTTAGTAGTGGAGCGGATGCTTATGGCGAAATATTCAATGATTGTACGACAGGTGATTGTGCGACATTATCCGGCATTTCTGATACAAATTGGACACTTTTAAGCACTGTCTACGCCAACGCTGATTCCACTATTCAAACGAGCATTGTTAATGCTTCTGCTAATGCTAGTGGCACCGCCATTCAAGAAGCGATGTACCGTTATGATATGATCGTCGCCAAATATTCTGCGACGAACTTCCTCGGCCGTTCAACTTCTTCTCAAACAACGAGTGTTTTAGCAAATGACTCGGCGATGTACGTGATTGTCTTCTTAATCGTTGGCATGAGTTCATTGGCGGGTGTTGCTTACCTCTTGAAGAAGAAAAAACACCAATAATTAAGTGCTATTTTGAACTAATAATGATAAGGACCAGGTTCACCTGGTCTTTTTTTCAATTATTTGTTTGTCGATCAAACTGATTAGAACTAGAAATCTTCAATTTTCCAACATTTATGACTAATAACTTGTTATTATAAATGTCAGAAGTGAAGGAACTATCTGACCATGAATTGGCTTTCTCGATTACATAGTAATGATCTTTCAGCGTTTGATGAAATCTATGAAGAAACAAAGAAAGCCGTTTACTATGCCATCTATTTTATCGTGAAAGATCCTGACACCAGCGAAGATTTGATGCAGGAAACTTATCTAGATTTCCTTCAATATAAAGATAAGCTCAAACCTGATACTGATATTCCGGCTTTTTTGGTGGTTTCGAGCAAAAATAAAGCGATTAACTATTACAATCGCCACAAGAAAGAAAAAGAATTTATCTCGATGTTGCAAAATTATAGTTATGCGAATGATCGTCTTCTCGATACTGGGCTTCTCGAAGTGGTGAAGAAGACTCTTAATGAAAAAGAATGTGATGTTTTTCTCCTTCATGTCATCGGCGAATACACTTTCAAAGAAATTAGTAAAATGAAGAAGATTCCTATTGGGACATTGACGTGGATGTATCAAGAAGCACGCAAAAAATTGCAGAATGTTTTGGGAGGCAGAAATCATGTTTGATGAACGTTTGCTAAAAAAGCAAATTCTCGATTCGACAAACGACAAATTTATTCCTGATCGTTGTTCAGAAGTAAAAAGTCAATTTTTGATGATGAAATCAAGTAATCTCCCTCTTTCTAAAAGAAGAAAAATGATTATTAGCTTTACCGTGCCTTCTTTTGTTGTCATCGCTTTATCTTTTGTCCTTATCGCTTTTGTCATTAATCAAAACAACTCAACTCCTAATCTTGGCTATACATTCGCCGGAAAAGAAGAAGCTATGCAAGTTTCCTTATCGACAGTATCTAACGTGATATCCAACGATGATATTAATCTTGACGATTTAATTGCTCAGAATTCATCATTATCTGATAATCAAACGAAAGGCGAAACTCCACCTCCACCTCCAAACTATCCTTGGGACGACAACGGACCTTCACCGATGGTCCAACACGTCTTCACTGAAATTAATTCTTATGCGAATATATCAGAAATTATTTTAAGAGATCAACTCCCAACAATTAATCCTGCCCTTTCTGATAAGGAAGAATACCGCTACGAAGTCCAGACGACCTCAATGAATTTTTATTACAATGAAAGTCATGATGAGACTCATTATTCTATGCAGGGGTTAATTGTCAAAGACACCGATGAATATCCTGTCACAGGCACAAAAGATTTCAGTGATGATTCCGATATTTGTCTATCAGTGACAATGTCATCCACCTACACATTAAATGTTACTAATCATCATAGCGCTAATGATTTTGTCACTTGCGATTATGAGATTATCAACGCTTCGACACAAGTCACCTCTTCCTATCAATTGATGGAGAATACTGAGGAAATTAATAGCTGTTCAAAGCCATGTGTAACTCTTCTTTATTGTCCTAACGTCGCTAAAACTTATCAAAATGATTTCACTTTCTACATCAATGATGATAATCAATTAGCCGGTTCCTATTCTTTGTCATTTGGTGAATCAGCCTTTGGTGATGAGCAGTGGTGGGGTGTGGAAGGTCATTTCTATGGCGATTATGATGAATATGGCGGCTATTGGATTTATGGCGATATTAATCAATTCTTTCAGCAATGTCCACCTAATGGTGATCCTGATTGGTACCCTTCTCCGAGTGAATATGACTGGAATATGGATTATGGAAGTCCACGATGTCAAGGTCCACAAGGTGATGAACCTCGTCCATAAATAAAAAATACCCTAACATAGTTAGGGTTTTCTTATACCAAAAAAATGACGCTCGTGATATGATATAAGCCATGAAAACTTTGTTGAAAAATGCTCGTATTTTAAAGATGGATGACACCCCTCTTTTTATTGGAAACATTGTCGTCATTGACGATAAAATAGCCTATCTCGGTTCGATGAGCTCCGTTTACGCTCCTTTTGACTTTGTTCATGACTGTCATGGGAATGTCTTAATGCCAGGGTTTAAGAACGCTCATTCTCATAGTGCGATGACTTTCTTGCGTAGTAAAGCTGATGGTTTTCCTCTTCATGATTGGCTTTTTGATGTTGTTTTTCCTCGTGAGAATTTGTTACAACCTGATGATGTTTATCACTTGAGCAAAGTGGCTTTTTTAGAATATCTAACAAGTGGTATTACCGCCTGTTTTGATCAATATTATTTTCCTTTGATGTCCGCAAAAGCGGCTCAAGAGATGGGAATGCGCATTCTCCTTTTAGGGACATATAATGATCCCGAAGAATTGATGCGTCTCTATCATCAAATCAATGGAACAAATGATAGTCTCGTCCGCTATTGTTTTGGACTTCACGCTGAATATACCGCCACGCCCGAAGAAATCGCGGCTCTTAATCAAGCTATCCAC
>Ga0265294_10010824_pt1 | contig 10321 bp, 9 predicted proteins | sample MunlanPumphouse3_FD_192504 | JGI IMG/M metagenome (GOLD analysis project Ga0265294, IMG submission 192504) | Groundwater microbial communities from a municipal landfill in Southern Ontario, Canada - Pumphouse #3 | ecosystem: Environmental > Aquatic > Deep subsurface > Groundwater | place...
CTTTACAGACCTTAATCTTGATGTCGTCTGGAACTTTTTTATAGATTCCACGTACCCTTTTGTCCTTTTTCATAAAATCACCTCAAATATTTTATCAAATAAGTACAAGTTATGGGGTTCACATCATATTCAGTTGTCGGTTTTTTTCTTGCTTTGAGGGCAATTTCAAAATGCACCCCCTTCCCGCGCGCGCGATTAAACTGCAGCAATAGATTGAAAATAGCGCATTTGCGCACGAGGATTTAAGTATATTTACTTCAATTTCAGAATTGTAGTGAATGGAGGTCTTCTTTATTAATATACAATTCTATAGTAGAAATCGAAGCACTTCTAAACGATGGCTTAGAATACTCGTATTCAGTCTGTAAGGTTGCAGGGCTGTTGCTCTGGGAAATTTCATCCATATCAACAAATTCACCACAATAGAGGCAGAGGTAATCATGTCCGAAAAATGGGAAGGGTAGAGAAATTAAAAAGTGCGGTTCCAAAATATATGCGCCACAATAACAAAAAACCTTATGATAGTCAGCACCAAAATTGTCTTTAATTTCTCGCAAAAAATGGGTAAAAATCAGTAAAAACGACCCTAAAAAGGTCGTTTTTCTTATATAAAAAGGCAAATCAATAAAAAAATATCGTGCGAGTTCTGAAACGATATTTTTGATAAATTTTAGGCGTCGAGGTATCGAACCGTCAAAAAAGCGTAGGCATAGGGGGTATCGAACTTACACCAAAATAACCATAAAAACCAGTTCACACAGCTTGTAATTAGATGAATATGGAATCTTGATCCCCACGAATGTTTTTAAGCCCTTGCGATATTCAATTTCCGAGTTCGTAAGATTGACAATCAGTGAAACATTAAGGCCATCAATGTAGATTGCCGAATATACATCCTTAACCTTTTCAATCGAATAGCTCTCCAGCAAAGAGTTGACGTTATAACGAAGACCTTTCAATAATTTATCAAGATTATCAAGAGTGATTTTTTGAACTTGGAGCAGTGAAGTTTTTTCATAAACATCGAGTCTATCATCAAAATCTTCAATTTGATCAAGCGTCTTGGCATTGATAAGCAATTCGGATTTCAGTGATCCGATGTTTTTCGCTTTGATACCATGGTAATAATTGACGATATCAGAGTATCGTTTTCCTAATTCTTTGGTAACAAGATTAATCCCGTCAACGATACTTTTATAATGGAACATTCGTCTTTCCCCGTTTTGAACGCAGAGAAGAACCGGAATCGCGTATTTGCCTTTCGGTCGCTCGATTTTGTAGCGAAAGCGCTTATGAAGATCCACTGAATAGAAATATCCGGATTCCGGGTTGACGAAACGAGGTTCATCGCGATGATGATGCTTTGTCCGCTTAATACGCTCCTGCATAACCCATTCAAAAAGATCATGGGAAATGATGCCTTGATGATTGTTTCGCACCAAATACTTAGTGTCATCCCCATAAACGGCGTTCTTGTTCGTCCTTATGCTTTCCCTTCTGCGGCCGAGAAGCGCATCGCCGCAGTACTTTTCGCTAGTAAGAATCCTTTCGAGAGCGGACGACCGCCAATGGTCGTTGCCCGCGGGCGACTTGATGCCCAAAGATGCCAACCGCCTAATCATCTCCGCATACGGCACATGATTGAAATACCAATCATAGATTCATCGCACGACATCGGCTTCTTCGGGAACGATATGAAACTGGTTATCGACGATTTTATAACCATAAATACTGAAAGTCGTGTTCCCGCCTTTACTCATTTTTTTGGAGAAAGTCCACCGAAGATTTGTGGAGATCTGCAGTGACTCCTCTTCGGCCACACCGGAAAGGATATTAAGCAGGAATTCATTGCCAAAATCCTTGGTTGAGATGTTTTCCTTATCAAAGATGACAGTGACCCCAAGACCGCGAAGTTCGCGGATGATCTCCGGAACCTCGATGGCGTTGCGGCCGAATCGCGATACCGACTTAGTATAGATGATGTCGATGCCGCCGATCCGTGCCAGCTCCAGCATGCGATTAAAGGACGGGCGGTTCTTGATGTTTCTCCCGCTTTCCTTGTCGGCATAGACACAAACAAGCTCATACGACGGATTTGATTCAACTGACTTGATTAATTCGTCTACTTGGAGTTCGTAACTTGATTCCTGCTCTTCTTTGATGGTGGAGACCCGGGCGTAGATGACCACTCTTTGCTTACGAACACTCATCCCGACGTCAACCGGAATGAGACTGACACTAAACATGGAAAACCACCCGATATTTGATGCCCTTCTTAAGATCGTAATCGATGTGCATCTTCGAAAGAAGCGATGGTAAAGTTTTTATATTTTCGATGGATTCCACGAGTTGATCAGTAGTGGATTGCACATTATGAGTTTAAAATAGTATAATAAAAAAAGGGAGAAAAATATGATGAAAAAGATAATGTTATTGCCAACGATTATTGTTTTACTTGTTCCTCTTTTTATTAATCCCAAAAATCCTGTTCCGGTAGGTGCTGTTTCTGGCTCAGAGCCTCTGACCAATTCTAGTATTTCGTACCTTTATAATGAAGGCGGAAGACAATTAGCTTCACTTTCTAATTCGGATTTACAAAGTTACTTCTTTGATGATCAATACAATATATGGGGTGACATTACTAATTTTAATGAGACTACACAGAATTTTTTTGCAATTCCAAATTTCCAAAAAAATGGCACATATCCGCAAAGTATATGCGTTCAAACTGCCATTCTTGCATATTTGAAGTATTTGGAAGTTAGATGGGGATACAACAATAGTGTATTTCCACTATTTAGTTACAACATTGGAAAATATTCAAATCAAGCAAAAACTGTGATTGGTTCTACTCCCTTTACTGGTGCAAAACATAATTTTAGAGACTATGATCCTTCATATGTAAATCTTAATGGTAGTTACTTCAAGAATAGCAACTATCCCCTTGCTTCAAGCACAAATGATTATGGAATGGGAGAAGTTTATAACGAATTGATGAAAATTAGTTATTATACAATTAAGAATGGAGCAGGAGGTTCCAGTATTGTTAATGGTATTAAAGAATATCTTCAAAACGAAAAAAGCAATGATAATTATCGTTATTCATCGACCGTTGTAAATTATTATACTGCAACAATTGCAAATCAGAACACATTATTCAATTTTGTGTCTGGAAATACATATGGAAAAGCAACAGCGGTCATGTTTGGTGATAACGATTATCAATATCCGAACGAACCAGACAGATCCACGGATTTAGGTGGTCACGCAATGTTTGGGATATATTATGGCATTTCAAAGATCAGAAAGTCTTTAGCAAATTATGAAATAGTAACTTCGCCGGAAATGGTTTATGACTGGGGTGGTGCGAATTATGCAGCGATGCCATATTATGATATTGAAGACTTTTTTGTGATTAAACTCAAATTAGAGCGCATGGAAAAATACGGACTCTTTAATTGGTTTACTCGTTGGGTAGAAGTGACCCCATAGTTTGTCTAGTTTGGATTGGCAAGGAGTTTGTATGATATCATTCAAAAAATTTGCTTTTTGGTTTTACAAAAAGACATTTCAACTAAAAAATCATGACGAGATACAAATACCAAGGATTGGTATTGTCCTGATTTACGGTAAATCAGGGGAAGGTAAATCTACCTTATTTAATGCGTTGCTTAACAAAAAAATCAGAAGCAAAATAATAAACTTAGACTCTGATATTGCGGTTTTTAAAACTGAAGACAGTGTCCCCAACAATTACTTAACCCGGGATCTATTACAAACAGTAAATAGGGACACTTTGAACCATGACATTATCAATTTCTTGAATCTCAATGATCTTTTGTCTAAAAAAATTGTAGCACTGTCTGGCGGAGAAAAAAGTCGTGTCCGCTTGGCTATGATTTTAGAAAGCAACGCAAAGATTTTACTGTTAGACGAGCCACACGTAATGGTCGACGAAGATAAAATTGAAGGCGAGATGAAAGCAATTAAAAAAACCGCGGAGAAGAAATTGATCTTTATTATCACCCATTACCCACAGTTATATGCCACGCCCTATCGGATTAAAATCGAAGATGGTACGTTAATTAACGAAAGCGAGAAGAATATTCCGCAAGAAGCGGAATTTATTGATCAAAAAACTGATGATAGTAAAGGCTTGATTGGAAAAAGGGCTAGAAAAGAAAGTTTGTTTCATGCAATTTATTCATTTCTAAGTGTGTTCATTGGTTTATTATTGTTCGTTTTTTCAAGCACAATTGCAACATTTTCTTCTTTAACAAGTGTAAAACCAAATTTCGATATATTCGGAGAAGGATATAATGCTAGAAAAGTCAGTGTCAGTTCTCTAGAAGCTAATCTTTCCAATATTGAAAAAGATGTTTTTTTCGCATACGCTGATGCTGACTCATTTGAAAAGTATTATGAATACGAATTGCTAGATAAAGGCTATCCTCCACAACCAGAATTTTTATTAGAGTCTAGATTAGAAGCACAAGTTGCTGATAGCAATTTCATCTCCCCGATTAATCATTTCTACAAAGTGAAAGGAAATATTGAAGTTATCGAATCATTTGGCAAAACAACAGATTTATATGAAAATGAAATAGTTTTGACCATACAAAAAGAAGGACTTGAATTTAATGATTTCCGCGGTTTTTTTTCAACCTTATCACAATATGCTGGTACGGAATATGATGCGCTTAGATCAATTGAATGGGATACGCAAACTATCGCTACCACATATAAATATAGGAACTTTGGAGAAATCCAAGCGACAATTGACTTTAGTGTTTGCGGGGTTATACTGACCGAAAGTTACAATGGATATTATTCTGATAACGACAAATGGAACGATGAAACGATTATAAATGATTTTTTTGGAAGTCCTACCATCGTTGATCAAAGACCGAATGGCGCTATCGATAAAACATATGTTTTAAGAACATTGTTTGCCAGATATACAGGCAACTTCAATAATGTTGATAATTCAGTTGTCAGTGCAATCAATGACAGCGGTTACGACCTTACTTACTATGTAAATGTTAATGATGACATTATAGTGGCGATTAACAGCAAAAACAAAGTATTTACCAAACAAAAAATTGCAGATGTCTTTGCCTCTCTTCCTGCAAATTTGACAATCAATAATTATGTACCGCAAAGTCTTAATTCGTTCCCATTAGTCGAGTGGAAGGAAGCCAATATCCTTGGGCTTGCTGGAATTTCCCCGTTGTCATTTACGAACGCAAACAATTATTCGACTTTAGGATACAAGCAAGTTATGCAAGCATCCGACTTTTCGTGGGAAGACGATTATTTTGTCATGAGTAAAGAATTAGCTAGTCGATACTATTCGCAACGTGAAAATAAATTATCTTTTGATGATAATGAACTAGATATTTTAATTGGCGAAACATTTGATTTTGGCGCTTTTAGCCTCAAACTTGGTGCAATCGTCATTGATAAACTATATCCGGAATTATCGTTTGCTATGACAAGCATTAATCATCTATTAGCAATCAATCAATATTATTTTAGTCAAACATATGATGTTATGGTAAACGACTATATGAGTATCAATGAAGTTATGAATTATTACACAACCGGAAGTATGAATCGCGGTACAGCGCTCTACGACTTCAATATTGAAAGGGTTCAATTGGCGATTGACAAATATGAAAATTACAAAGCATTAATTGCTAAGAGTACGGCTTCGAGTTTAGTTATCGCAGGAATTACATTGATAGTGATCCTTGTAATTTATGCACTAACTTTAAGAATCATCAGAAAAAATGATAACTTTTTTGCTAATGTTGTACCAAAAAAGAGTTTATTCCAAATTTCCATGTTAAGACTTATTTTCCCACTGTTTTTGATGCTAATATCATTTATTCTCAGCTCCATTATTTATTCAGCGGTTCAAGATTCGTTTATAAGTACGTTTACTAATTTCACCTTCAATAATTCTTTAGGCGGAATAAATTTGAATAAAACCTTGCTTATAGATTATTTTCCGCTTGTCGGCGGGATTATGATTGGTGTTATTTTGATTCCGACTTTGCTGGTTACGATATCTGCTTTAATAAGGATCAATCCGCGTGAACGAAGTAATTATTAAAAATTTATCCATATCATTCGGAAAACAGATTATTTTCGATAATCTGAATCTTTCTTTTAAAGGAAATGGGTTGTATGCAATTATCGCTCCGTCCGGATACGGAAAATCCACGTTATTCAATATTATCTGTAGATTCGTAAAACCTGATCAAGGCATGGTCAGGACTAAAGGCAAGATTTTGTACTCTTTTCAAAATGCACGCTTATTCAACAATTTAAGCGTTAAGGAAAATCTTTTCCTCTTGCTTAATGATGAATCAGTGACTGAGAGGATGATACAAAGCGTATTAAATTCGTTAAGCATAGGTAGATATCTCGACAAAAAAGTTTCTAAACTTTCCAGCGGTGAATATCAACGTGTCTTAATTGCCGAGACGCTACTCTCACGCGCTGATATATTGATAATTGATGAACCGTTAAAATATCTTGATAAAAACAATCGGGAATTAGTCTTAAGATTATTGAAAAAGAAAGCATTGACATCATTAGTTATAGCATCCGGTCATGAGCAAGGAGATTTCGATGATTATGCAAAAGAAATAGTCGATCCCTGGACAAAGCATGACTTTTCGGATATTGGTGAAGAAATACCCTCTGATAATCGCTCTGATTACGTGACCAAAAAACTTTCCAAAAATAAAAAGACAGTGATATGGTCGTTAGTCAAAAACAACATTAACTTAATCTACATAGTTCTTGCATCGCTATTTAGTCTCACTAGCAGCGGGCTATATCAGACGAGCTTAAAAGCAAATGATAAAATGGCCAAGCTTTATGAGACCAGTGGCGAGATTGCCCAGATTGATGTGCAACTACAAATTAGCAATGCGCCAAGAATAATAACCAATTCTTTTTTGGAACAATTAGAAAGTGTTGATGATCTAGATGCATTTTATCCGAATTTGCTACCGACTTTTAACAAGTTCTCATCAAACGGTTTTTTCATTAATAATCAACTTGTTCAAGGAATTTATTACAATGACGAAAATTTTAAAAACGATTCATCAAATAACGAACTAAAAATAGGTATTTCTCCAAAAATTGCCAAAGCGTATTTTAATTCATCTTCAACCATGGAAATAATAAATAAAACTGTAGAGTATGCATTGAATTTATCTTTTCATAACGCAAGTACAAATAAAGATTATCATATAAATATTTCTATTCCTTTTGTGGTCGATAACATCGTCGATAACGAAATTGATTTTAATGGTTTGTATTTTTCTTTCGCAGACGTTATTTCTTATATCAATTCAGCAACTTTTTATGTAAATGAAGATGATGAAAACATTTCGCCATTATATGACTATCTCGCTGACAGTGCAAATTATTTAACGAGCGGAAATAATCGTATCGCATGCTATAACGTTTTACTGCAGTTTCCCAATAACGAATCATCACTTAATTACCTGCATTCGGAAGAAATCTTTGGAAATCAGGAAGTGATTAAGACAAATTACTACATTGACATGCTCTCGACGATTCAACTGTTTTCGTTTGTTAACGTAAATGTTTTTCAAATAATTCTGGTTGTAACACAAATATTGCTATTGATAAGCACAATTGTGTTTGTTTACTTTGCCGATAAACATGTTTTTTCCCCGCTATATCTACTAGAAATACGCGGATACAATCCACGAGACTTAAGAAAAATAAAGTTCGGCATACTTTCCTCTTTTCTTGTGTTTTCGCCTATTGTATCAATGTTAGCATTTCCAACCTTACTAAATATTATTTTTACTTTGAGCAGTTTACTAATTTGCTTTGCTATTTTATTAGTGTTTGTGAAAGTTAGTAAAAAAATAAAGCCATATCAAAAATTATATGAGTAGAGATAATTGCATATTTCTTTGCATTAATAGTTTTTAAACATAACAAATGTATTTAACATTAATTAATCTCGAACTATTTAGCAAAAGTTAACAACAGCAATGTACACTGACTAAATAGTGATAAATGAAAGTAAAAAAAATATGGAAAATTTAAGCGAACATTTTAACGCCAATATCACTAATCTTGCGGACGAAACCACACTCAAGATGATTGATAACTTCAAACAACTAAAATATAGGAGAAATGAAAATGCCAATTAACTCACATGTTCAGTTAAGCAAGTTTTTAATAGCAAATTTCAGTAACAAACACTCGATTAACAACAATGCATACTGCAACAAGAATGATATGTCATGGATACTTGATTTAAAAACAAAGGGCATCACTTTAGATAAACCCAAAAAGATAGGAACTATATACGGATATTATGATGATAAAACAGAAAACATGCTTTCCTTAGAAGAGACTAAATTTGGAGAGTTTATCAATAAAATCCAAGAATGGAAAAAAGTAGGTGGCGATTTTCATCTTAGTGAATATGAAATGTTACTGAAAACCTTTTCTATGCTCCAGTTTCTACGTTCAAGCAATTGCACTGCTATGATTTTCTAGGACACATAGGTACCACCTTTGAGAAATGTGATAAAATTAAAATATAAAGAATTTTACAAGCGTTTACCACGCATCGGATCTTATTTTTTGAATAACAGGAGGAAGCCATGAAAAAAAGATTTGTTCCACTTTATACCATTGTATTATTTTCGCTATTTGCTTGTTCTAATTATCTTTCTAGCGAGAACAATGACGCTGGAACTCAAACTACGACAAATGACTCATCAAGTAACTCTTCAATTGACTCATCAAGTGAATTTGGAACTAGCGATAATGAATTTTATATAGGAAACGTTCCTAGCCTCTTTATTTATTGCGAAATTGAATACACCTATGAGAGGGGACTTGATGTAACGGAAGTTGATTTGAGCGATTTCAATGAAGAAGAATTAGTGGCCGTCATCATTAACCCTGACGACGAGGAAAAGTTCTTGTCAGAAAACCACGCATGTGACTATATTATTTATGACACACTTTACAATCATTATGATGAAAACAATAGATTGTACGTTTATAGATATAAAGATTACGATGTTTCTGAATATCTTGTTGTTTACACCAAAATGTTTTCAATATTATTTAGGGGAGAAATCTAATTTAATATTTTCATACAAGGAGGTAAAGGCATGAAAAAATCATCTCTAGTTAGATTCAGCAAACTATGGATTTACTTTCACTAGTGTTGGAAGAAATGATGTTTGTCCAGATGGAACATATAAGGTTGCTCTAGTTATCGATAATGAGACGACATGGTATAACTCGATAGTTGATTATCATTGGTATAGACAAGATAGTGATGGTACTTGGTCACACAAACCTGGAGGGACCAATGTAACCAATAAAGATTACTCTAATAACTTAATTTATGATCCACAATATTGTAATCGAAATGCGGGCGGTGGGTTAAACTACAATCTCTTTGTTGGTTACTTTGCCATCTCACCATCAGGATAGGAGGAGATTTATCATGAAGATTAAAACGAAGATAATCCCTATGATCGTTCTTTTCGGGTTATCTGGTTGCAAGGGAGTAAACCAAATGTATAACTTCACTGATGTGACTAGATATGCAAGAAAAGACATCACTTATGTGAATTGTGTCTTAAGCAGAAATTCCTCGGCTTTTTGGGAAACGTCAAAAGAAGGTCTTATTTTGGAAAATCTAGATGTTGATTATGAAAAAATAGACAAAATAGTTTGGAATTCAGAAAATGATTTTGATTTGGGATTCTATATCTATAAGGAAGAATACAGAGTATCGATATTTTATTTGATTGATTCATATATTTACACAGAATTGGATGGGTCATCTTATAGGGCTAGTAATAAACTAAAAGAATCGGTAGCGAATGAGATTAAAGACTCTATTATCAGATAATGTCATATGACTAGTGTTTTTCCCTATAGACAACAAGCAGTTTCCGTGGAACAACAAGAACTCGTAAAAAAGGACACTTTTCTTTTCTATAACGAGAACTTTCCTATTCATAACAAAAATAGACACTTTCCTTAAAATCAAAAAACTTGCGTATTTTCATTACATAGATGGTGCCATCTGCCTAGTGAAGCTTTGATACAATTATCAAGGCTTTTTTTGTGCTTAAAACGCTAAAAATAGGCCATTTAATACTCATTTCTATGATTTTCGGTTAGAGTTGATGGTTTTCAGGGCAAAAAATAGGGGGAATTAAACAATATTGAAAACCTACTAGTTGAACGATTAAGGGGTGGGGTTGCACGATTGAACGATTACAAGGAG
>Ga0265294_10010826_pt1 | contig 10320 bp, 10 predicted proteins | sample MunlanPumphouse3_FD_192504 | JGI IMG/M metagenome (GOLD analysis project Ga0265294, IMG submission 192504) | Groundwater microbial communities from a municipal landfill in Southern Ontario, Canada - Pumphouse #3 | ecosystem: Environmental > Aquatic > Deep subsurface > Groundwater | place...
TGTTCGTCATTCTTTATCGCTGTTATGTCTTTGAACAGTCGGTTTTTGATGAAGTTGGCGGCATTTGGCCGCGCGCCGGGATATTTTCCGCACGGCTCTGAAGTCATGCTGTGCCGCCGGTCAAAAACGGTGCTATCGAGAGTGTAGAGTGAATCGAGGGTGAATGGGGAGTACGGTAGGCCTTGCCCGCTGCCCGTCCATCTCCTCGTGACAGCGGCCATGCCCGCTATATTTACATGGTTCGTTGCGCGTCACCCGCTGTCTTAGCCGTCGAGGCCGTTGATCGTACAGCAAGTCTTTCGCTTTTGCGCCCCGACAGGAGAAAGCAGGATGTCCAGTGACGAGGAGAAGCGGCAACGGCTGCTCGAATTCCTGGATCGGCACGTCTTCAACCCGATCCTCCACGCCTCGCCCGTCGATTACCCCAGCGAGTACCAGCAACAGAAGCTGGCGGACGTGAAGCGGATCACCCAGAGCGAACGGCAGCGCTTCCACCTCTACTATCGCAGTGCGGCGGAAGTGAAAAGAAACTTCCAGAGCGACCTGAGCTCCAGGGCGAGCAGGGCGATCGGCCGGGAACTGGCACACCTCAACCTGCCGAGCCTGACGCAGGTAAAGGAGGCGTTTTACCGGCTGTGCAACGAACTGGGCGTGTAGGACGCGTCCATGATGCGCCGTCCGGTCCGCTTGGCGTTGACGAGGAAGGACAGGGTGAGGGGATGCAAGGTCAGACCGTCGCCTTCCGTCTGTTTCCCCTCACCCCGGCCCGCTACCTGTTCCCGCCGGGCTTTCCCGGCCCTTGTTCCATCTGCCGCAACCCGCCGGCCTGGCGAAATATCCGGGCGGGATCATGGGCCGCGCACGACCCCTTGCGCCATGATTTCCGCCACCGGCGGAAAATTCTTCAGCGCCGCCTCGGGCACCGGCCTGTGATTGCCGACGGGTGTGACCTCGTCCTGTCGGACATCGGTTCCCGGGTCACCTACCACGATCCTGCCCACCATGCCCGCCGCTTCGTGGGGCTGGCAGAAGTAGTCGTAGACGCCTTCCTGCGTGAACCGATGTTCGAACGTCGCGCCTGGCCGCGTCAGCAGGCCCGAGTCCCAGGGCTGCGCCCCCGGCGGGATGCGCAGCGGGCGGTTGCCGTTCGCCGGATGGTAGGCGGCGACGGAATGGTAGCCGTCCACCTGCACCCAGCGCACCGTCTGACCCGGCTGGATGTGAATGCCCACCGGATCGAAGTAGACCTGCGTACCGTCGGACGACATCATGGCGCGGATTTCCACCACCTGCGATTCATCCGCGGCCTGTATCGGCAGGCTGCCCGTCAACAGGACGGCGGCGAGGGCAAGGAGCTTGCGCAGCATGGCGGTCACTCCGGGTCGTCTGGTGGAGGAACCCCAGGCATGGCCTTTGACACCGGCCAGGGGACGACCCAGGGGTTCTCCGCCGGCATCCCGCCGGCTGTGTCTGCCCCTGGTCATTTCATGCGCTGCTGCTGTTCGTCGTGGCTGATCAGCCACTGCACGATGTGATAATGCGGTTCCTCCACGCCGGGGTGCCCGGGATTGTAGGCCAGGTCCGTGTGATCCACCTCGATGCCCGGCAACTCCGCGCCCAACCCGTCGAAGGGCTGCTTATCCTCCATGGCCGCGAGCGGCACCATGTAGGTGATGTTGACCAGTTCGCCGTTCCGGTCATAGCCCAGGAACGGACCCACTGGCAGCGTGGCCGGGTCCACATACAGGCTGCCCATGCCCGGCAGATAGTCCGGCAGCGCCGTCAATTCGCTCACCGGCTTGAAATTCTCTCCGGGAGGGGGATTCTTCGTGATATCGCCCGCCCCGTTTGTGCCCGCCGCGGCGCAGGCCGCCGAGAACAGCCCCATGCCGCACATCAGCGCGACGGCTCGCAGGTGTCTGTACGTATCCATGTCTTGATACCTCCGAAGTTGGTTGGCGTTCATGTTTACGTATAGCACCAATCGGAGCTTTTACAAGTTAAATATGTTGTAACTTATTTATCTGGAATAACGACTATACTTTGCATCAGGCACGATGCTGCGCCGGGCGCTCGCGTGAAGGCGGGGATAATGTGCGGCGGTTTTCACTTCACAAGAGACGATGAAAGGGCATGCTCGACACACTCGGTACGCGCCAGCAGCAACTACTGCACCTGCTCCTGGACCATAAATCTGGCTTGACGGTCGACGAACTGGCGGACGCGCTGCAGATCACGCGCACGGCGGTGACTCAGCATCTCGCGGTGCTGGAGCGGGATGGCTATGTGATGAAGGGCAACCTGCAGAAAACCGGCGGACGCCCGGGCCGCGTGTACGTCCTCTCCCCGCAGGGCACACACCTGTTTCCCAAGCAGTACGCATGGTTCGCCAACCTGCTGCTTGGCATGTTGCGCAAGGAACTGGGGGAACGGGGGCTGGTCGAGCGCCTGCACGGGCTCGCGGCCGAGTTGTCGGGCGACCTGCGGGCGCGGCTTGCCGGAAAGGCCCCGGAGGATCAGGTGGCGGAGGTGGTGGCGATCATGAACGAGCTGGCCTACGAAGCGCGTGCGCTGCCGGGGGCCGATCCTGAGCGGTCGGGCATCGAGGCGAAGAACTGCATCTACCACGACATGGCGCGCAGCTATCCGGAAGTATGCCAGTTCGATATCGCCCTGTTGTCGCAACTGCTGGGCAGCGAGGTGGAGCACGTGGAGTGCATGGTGCGCGGCGGCAACGCATGCCGGTTCCTGTTCGGCAAGCCGCGCCCTTGAGCGCAATGCCATTCAAATACGCTTCCCGCTCCCCGGCAGGTACGCGGACGCAACCGCCCGGCGCGCCGCGCAGCCGATCAACGCACATGACGGAGGGTAGGTACTACACGCCCTCTCCGTCATGCAACGGCCGCCGGGGCCGCCGCACCATCAGCTTTCCGCGATGGCGGTGGCCAGCGCCAGCACGCGCCGCGCCTCGTCCACGTGCAGTTCCTCCACCAGCCTGCCGCTGACCACCACGACGCCTTTGCCTTCCGCCCGGGCCTGTTCCCATGCGGCCAATACCTCTCTGGCGTGGGCGATCTCCTCTGCCGATGGCGCAAAGACGGCATTGGCGGTTTCGATCTGCTTGGGATGGATCAGGGTCTTGCCGTCGAAGCCCATGTCGCGGCCCTGCTCGCAGACGGCGCGGAAGCCCGCCTCGTCGTTCAGGTCCAGGTGGACGCCGTCAATGATGCTGCGGCTGTTGGCGCGGGCGGCCAGGACGCAGAGGCTCAGGGGCGCGAGCAGGCCCGTGCGCGCGGGCGTGTGGCGCACGCGCATCTCCTTGGCGAGATCGGAGGTGCCCATGATGATGCCGGTGAGGCGGCTGTGGACGGCGGCGATCTCGTGGATGCGGAACATGCAGCGCGGGGTCTCCGCCATGATCCAGATGCCCACGTCGGTGCTGCCGCGGATGCGATCCACGGCGGCCACCGCCTCGAATACCTGCTCGGGCGTCTCGATCTTGGGAAAGACGATGCCGTCGATGGGCAGTTCCGCCACCACGGTGAGGTCGTCCATGCCCCAGGCGGTGGCGAGACCGTTGACGCGCACCAGCACCTCGCGCCTGCCGTAGCCGCCCTGGGTCACGGCCTCCGCCACTTGGCAGCGGGCCAGTTCCTTGGCGTCGGGACTGACGGCGTCCTCCAGGTCGAGGATCAGGGCGTCGGCCGGGAGCGTGCGGGCCTTGTCGAGGGCACGGGCGTTGGAGCCCGGCATGTAGAGCACGGAACGGCGCGGACGGATGCTCATGGCTCGCCTCCCTGCGCGGCCTGCCGCGCCGCGATCACCTTGGCCTTTTCCAGCAGATTTTCCGCCATCTTGATGCTGGCGATGTCCACCATCTTGCCGTCCAGGCTCACCGCCCCCTTGCCTTCGCGCTGGGCCTGCTCCATCGCCTCGATGATGCGCTGCGCCCGCTGCACCTCCGCCTCCAAGGGGCTGAAGACCTGATGGGCGAGTTCGATCTGCGAGGGATGGATGGCCCATTTGCCTTCATAGCCGAGGACGGCCGCGCGTTTCGCCGCGGCGATATAGCCCTCCGCATCGCTGAAGTCGCCGAAGGGGCCGTCGATGGGGCGCAGGCCGTAGGCGCGGCAGGCCACCACGATGCGCGCCTGGGCGTAGTGCCACATGTCGTTCCAGTAGTAGGCGCGCCGGCCGTCCTCGTCAGGGTCGGCGAGCACGCCGTAGTCGCGGTTCACGCCGCCGATCACGGTGGTGCGCGCCCGCGTGGAGGCGGCGTAGTCGCCTACGCCGAACACGATGGCCTCCAGGCGCCTGCTGCTCTGGGCGATGGCCTCCACGTTGGCCATGCCGAGGGCGGTCTCGATGAGGATTTCAAAGCCGATGCGCTTCTCGCGCCGCTGGGCCTGCTCGATCTGCGTCACCAGCATGTCCACCGCGTACAGATCCGCGGGCACCCCGACCTTGGGGATGAGCAGCATGTCGAGCCGCGGGCAGTTCTCCACCACCTCGATGACGTCGCGGTACATGTAGTGCGTGTCCAGGCCGTTGATGCGCACGATCATGGTGCGGTCGCCCCAGTCGATGTCGTTCAGGGCCTGGATGACGTTGCTGCGTGCCCGTTCCTTCTCGTCCGGCGCAACGGAGTCCTCCAGGTCCAGGAACACGGCATCAGCGGCGGACTTCGCCGCCTTTTCGAACAGCTTGGTATTGGAGCCCGGCACGGCGAGTTCGGAACGTTGCAGCCGCGGGGTGGCTTGCTCGATGACGGTGGCGCTCACGGTACACCTCCTTGTTGTTTCAGTTATGCGTTGCGGATTCCGTGGGTAATGACTGCTCAACGCAAAGGCGCGAAGGCGCAAAGCGTTCATGGAGCGTTACAGCAGCCTGCGCAGGCCAAAGTCCTTTCCATCTTTGCGCCCTTGGCGTCCTTTGCGTCTTTGCGTTGAAACATCATTGCGGATTCATGAGTCTGCGGGGGCGCCGATGGTGACGTTGGCGAGCCGTTCGATGATCATCGCCATGGCGGACGAATCCAGCTCGCCGTGGCCGGCGCCCACCAGGGCGTTGATGTACTGGGTGGCGAGTGCCGTGCCGGGCGCCGCGATGCCCAGTTGCTGGGCGGTCTCCAGGGCGATGCGCATGTCCTTCTGGTGCAGCCGGGCCTTGAAGCCGGGCGTGAAGTTGCGCTCCAGCATGCGCTGACCGTGCACCTCCAGCACCCGGCTGTTGGCGAAGCCGCCGAGGAGCGCCTGGCGCACCCGCACCGGATCGACCCCCGCCGCCGTGGCCAGGGCGAACGCCTCGGCAACGGCCGCCACCGTCTGCGCGATGACCAGTTGATTGCATGCCTTGGTGATCTGTCCGGCCCCGTGGTCGCCGATGTGCACGATGTTCTTGCCCAGCAGTTCGAACAGCGGCTGCATCCGCTCGAACACCTCCGGCTTGCCGCCCGCCATGATGGAGAGCGTGCCGTCGATGGCGCCCCGTTCGCCGCCGGAGACCGGCGCGTCCAGCATGTGGACCTGGGCCTCCGCCAGCCGGCGGGCGATGCGTACGGTGGCGGTAGGGGAGATGGTGCTCATGTCCACCACGACGGCGCCGGCACGCGCCCCGGCGAGCACGCCGTTTTCGCCCAGGATCACCTCTTCCACGTCCGGCGTGTCCGACACCATGGTGAAGATGACGTCGGTCCGTTCCGCCACTTCCGCGGGCGTGCGGCAGGGCATCGCGCCCGCCTGGACCAGCGGTTCCATGGATTCCGGGCGGCGGGCATGGACCCAAAGCCGGTGGCCGCCCTTGAGCAGATTGAGGGCCATGGGCCGGCCCATGATCCCAAGACCGATGAAGCCGATGTTTTCCGTCATGCGTTGTTCTCCTTTTTTCAGTCCATTCCCATTGTCAACCTTGCCGAAGAATCACGTTTCACTTCGGCCGTCGCCGCATCCCCCCGGTGACGGTGGTTTTCCGGCGATGCTTAAACAGAAATGCCGCGACTCTCGACGTCCTCTGGTTCCGCTGCCTCCTGTGCGTTCGTTTGGCCCATGCATTCATCCAACAGCTCGATCCAATGGCGGATGGGCAGGTCGGTCCCGGACTGGAGGTGCGTCAGGCAGCCGATGTTCGCCGTGACGATCAGCGCCGGCGCGCCCGATTGCAGCGCGGCCACCTTATTCTTTAGCAGGCGTTGCGACAGCTCGGGCTGCAGGATCGAGTAGGTGCCGGCGGAGCCGCAGCACAGATGGGTGTCGGGCACGGGCGTAAGCCGGAAGCCGACCCGCCGCAGGATCTGTTCGGCCATGTCCGAGAGCTGCAGGCCGTGCTGCAAGGTGCAGGGCGCGTGGAAGGCGATGGGGGCATGGGCGGCGGCGCGCAGTTGCAGCGGCGCCAGATCCTCCGCCGCTAGCACCTCGCTGATGTCCCGCGTGAGAGCCGACACGCGCGCCGCCTTCTCCGCATAGCGCGGATCGCCGCGCAGCAGATGGCCATATTCCTTCACCTGCAGCGCGCAGGCGCTGGCGGTGATCACCAGGGCCTCGGCGCCCGCCTCGATGTGCGGCCACCAGGCGTCGATGTTGCGGCGCATGAAGTCCAGCCCTTCCTCGTGGGCGGCGAGGTGGTAGCTCACGGCGCCGCAGCAGCCCGCCTCCTTGACGCTGATCAGGGTGATGCCGAGCCGGTCGAGCACGCGCGCGGCGGCGGCGTTGATGTTGGGCGCGAGCGCAGGCTGCACGCAGCCGTCGAGCAGCAGCATGGTGCGGGCATGGCGCCGGCGCGGCACGGCGGTGGGCGCCTGCGGCGCCGGGACCCTGCGCCGCAGGGACGGCGGCAGCAGGGGGCGCAGGGCCTGGGCGGTGCGCAGGGCGGTCCTGAAACGGCTTGCATGGGGCAGCACCATGCGCAGCACGCGGCGCCGGAGCCGCTCCGGCAGCGGACGCGCCACCCGTTGCTCCACCAGGCCGCGGCCGATGTCCAGCAGACGCCCGTAGCGCACGCCGGAGGGGCAGGTGGTTTCGCAGGAGCGGCAGGTGAGGCAGCGGTCCAGGTGGCGCTGGGTGTGAGCCGTGACCGGCTGGCCTTCCAGCGCCTGCTTGATGAGATAAATGCGCCCGCGCGGCCCGTCCAGTTCGTCGCCTAACAGTTGGTAGGTGGGGCAGGTGGCGGTGCAGAAGCCGCAATGCACGCACTTGCGCAGGATGGCGTCGGCCTCCCGGCCCTCGGGCGTGCCCTTGATGAAATCGGCGAGCGATGTCTGCATATGGTCTGCGAGTAAAATTCCAACGCCAAAGCGCAAAGAGCGTTGTTCGTTGGGTTGCGCTATGTTTCACTCCTCTCCCCCGGCCCTCTCCCTCGAGGAGAAAGGAGAGGAAAAGCCCCTCCCCCCTGGCGGGGGAGGGGTTGGGGAGAGGGGGCCGTAGGGGGGGCATCGCCCACCGAAAAATGTCTCAACAAACGGCGCGATGGTGGGCGATGCCCACCCTACAGGTGCTGCGTCGAGCCGTTGCCTACCATCAATACTCCCGATACATCCGCCCCGGATTCAGGATGCTGTCCGGGTCGAAGGCGGCCTTGAGCCTGCGGTGCAGCGCCATGACGCCCGGCGCGAGCGGGTGGAACACCTCGCCGGTGCGGTCGCCGCCGCGGAACAGCGTCGCGTGCCCGCCCGCCGCGGCCGCCGCCGCCCGGATCTTCTCCGCCGGTTCCTCGCTGCGCAGCCAGCGCTGCGCGCCGCCCCAGTCCACCAGCCATTTGCCGGAAAGGTCCAGCGGCGGGCAGGCGGCCGGCAGCGACAGACGCCACAAGGGGCGTTCGCCGGCGAAAAAGGGAGGGGCGTGTTCGCGCAGGCGTTCCCACCACGCTGCCCCCTGTTCCACCCGTTCGCCGCCGATCCTGTTCCGTGCCGCCTGCACGGCGCTGACGGCGCCGGACACGCGCACGTGCAGCAGATGGCCGTCGAAGCAGGCGGCGGAGAGCGGCAGCGGTTTCGCCGCCCATTGGTTCATGAGCGCGATGGCCTCCCGGGCATCGGCGTGCTCCTGCACCAGGGTCACCTCCGCGGCGGGGCGCGGCAGCACCTTGAGGGACACCTCCAGCAGCACGCCCAGGGTGCCCAGGGCGCCCGCCATGAGGCGGGAGAGGTCATAGCCGGCGACGTTCTTCATCACCTGCCCGCCGAAGCGGAGGATCTCGCCGCGGCCGGTCAGCACCTTCACGCCCAGCACGAAGTCCCGCACCGCGCCCGCGTAGGGCCGGCGCGGGCCGGACAGCCCGCAGGCGACGGCGCCGCCGAGGGTGGCGCCGGGGCCGAAGTGGGGCGGCTCGAAGGCAAGCATCTGGCCCTGGGCCGCCAGGACTGCCTCCACCTCGGCCAGCGGCGTGCCGCCGCGGGCGGTGAGCACCAGCTCCGTCGGTTCGTAGTTCAGGATGCCGCGGTGCCCGCCGACGTGCAGCGGTTCGCCCTGCGCGGCCCGGCCGTAAAAGCCCTTGCTGCCCCCGCCCACGATGGTGAGCCGGCGCCCCGCCGTGCGGGCGGCGGCGACGGTTTCGCGCAGTTCGGTGCTCATGTCCGCTGCGAGGGGCATGGGCTCAGAACCTCTCCAGCTCGGGGAAGGGCAGCTCGCCGCCGCGCACGTGCATGGCGCCGAATTCGGCACAGCGTTGGGCGGTGGGAACCACCTTGCCCGGATTGAGCAGGCCGGCCAGGTCGAAGGCGCGTTTCACCGCGTGGAACTGCCGCAGTTCCGCCGCCGTGAACTGTACGCACATCTGGTTGATCTTCTCGACGCCCACGCCGTGCTCGCCGGTGATGGTGCCGCCGACGGCCACACACAGTTCCAGAATCCTGCCGCCCAGTTCCTCGACGCGTTCGAGTTCCCCGGGCTTGTTGGCGTCGTACAGGATCAGCGGATGCAGGTTGCCGTCGCCCGCGTGGAACACGTTGGCCACCGCCAGGCCGTACTCGGCGGACAGCTCCGCGATCCTGCGCAGCACCTCCGGCAGGCGCCGACGCGGGATGGTGCCGTCCATGCAGTAGTAGTCGGGCGTGATGCGTCCCACCGCCGGGAATGCGGCCTTGCGCCCGGCCCAGAACCGCAGGCGCTCCGCCTCGTCCCGGGCGGTGCGGAATTCGGTGGCGCCGCAAGCGGCGATGAGATCGCGCACCTGCAGGATCTGCTCCGACACCTCCTCGTTGGTGCCGTCCAGTTCGCACAGCAGGATGGCCTGGGCGTCGGTGGGATAGCCTGCGTGCACGAAATCCTCCGCCGCGCGGATCGCCAGGTTGTCCATCATCTCCAGGCCGGCGGGAACGATGCCCGCGGAGATGATCCGGGCCACCGCCGCCCCGGCCTGTTCGATGGTGTCGAAGGCGGCCAGCACCACTTGGGCCCGTTCCGGCCTGGGCAGCAGCTTCACCGTCACTTCGACGATCACGCCCAGCATCCCTTCCGAACCGTTGAGCAGCGCGAGCAGATCGTAGCCCGGCGCGTCCAGCGCCTCGCTGCCGAGGGTGACCTGTTCGCCCTCCATGGTGAGCATCCGCACCCGCAGCACGTTGTGCACCGTGAGGCCGTACTTCAGGCAATGCACGCCGCCCGCGTTCTCCGCCACGTTGCCGCCGATGGTGCAGGCGATCTGCGAGGAAGGGTCGGGGGCGTAGTACAGGCCGTGGGGCTCGGCGGCCTGGGAGATGGCGAGATTGCGCACCCCCGGCTCCACCCGCGCCACGCGGTTGACCGGGTCGATGTGGAGGATGCGATTGAACCTGGCGAGGCTGAGCAGCACGCCGTCGGCTCGGGGCAGCGCGCCGCCGGAAAGGCTGGTGCCCGCGCCCCGCGCCACCACGGGAACCTTCCGCTCATGGCAGAGGCGCAGGATCGCCTGCACCTGCGCCACGGTGTCGGGCAGCACCGCCGCCAGCGGAAGCTGCCGGTAGGCCGTCAGGCCGTCGCACTCATACGGACGGAGTTCCTCCGGCTCGTGCAGCACCGCTTCGGCGGGCAGGAGCCGGCGCAGGGCAGCGACCAAGCCGTCCTTGTCGGGCCCGGGAACGGCGTCTGGCATCGGGGCATTCATCGTATGCAGCCTTGCGCGGGATTCGTTCCGAGTTGTTTTTGGTCTGGAAACCGGCCCCCTGGGGACTGCGGTCTTCTCAGATACAGTGTGTACCAAATTCAACGGGATGCCAGCGCCGCTGCGGGCCGCCGTGCGGGCGATCCCTCCGGGAGGAGCGGCGGTCATGGGACGCCTGCCGCCCGGTGCGGCGCGTCGGCGCGGCCCGCCAGCCGCTGCCACGCCTGCACGAGGGCGCCGTCGTCGCCC
>Ga0265294_10010829_pt1 | contig 10317 bp, 11 predicted proteins | sample MunlanPumphouse3_FD_192504 | JGI IMG/M metagenome (GOLD analysis project Ga0265294, IMG submission 192504) | Groundwater microbial communities from a municipal landfill in Southern Ontario, Canada - Pumphouse #3 | ecosystem: Environmental > Aquatic > Deep subsurface > Groundwater | place...
CATTTGAAGATATATCAGCATATCAGACTTATTCTCATATGATATCAAATAAAGTTTTTAAACTCAATACAAAAAAGATAAAAGTAGGTAGTTCTTTACAAGTACTTGAAGCAAATGGAATTAAATCTAGTTTAAGATGTCCTATTTATAAAGATAATAATTTAATCGGTATGATAAGTGCAGATGATTTTAATGATAATAACAGAGAATGGAATAATTCGGAAAAGTTAATTAGAACAGTAGCAGATAATATAACTAACATAATTTAGCAGTTTGTATATCTATTATTATAATAAAAAAAAGATACTCTAATTATTCTAGAGTATCTTTTATATATTAAATATTATTTAGAATCGTTGCTATAGCAACGATTAATTGATGCAAAGCATCAATTTTCTATATATTAGAATGTATTGACCCACTCTCTTAAACTCAACTTTATTTATCTTATATTATATATTTTCAAATCTTTTTTATATTTCTATAATCTTTATGAATTTATATTTTTATTATTGATCTAACTGATCTTTAATTTATCAACTTTTAAAATTTTCATGAAACAATCTATGAACAAAAGTAATCAAAATTAAGTCTAGGGACTCATTTTTAATAGAATCTCTAGACTTAGTTATACTCTGTATATTTTAATCCAGTAATAAATCTTACCGCTTTTGTTCGAACTCAGTAATATATTTTTCTAGTTCATTTTTTAATTTAATATTTTCTTCTTCTAACTCTTTATTTCTTTGTATCAATTCACAATCAGAACATAAATCTACTAAATTAAAAAACATTTAATCATCATCTACCGTAGTAAAGCTTACAAATAAACAGTAAATGAAGTCTACTACTAAATTATAATTATCTGAATCATCTAAATCAGATTTAATATTCATAGATTCCATACAGCTAATTAATCTTTTGAAATTATCATATATTAATCCTAGAGAATTTTTAGTTCTAGCTTTACTAAATTCATTTAGTTTATCGTCTGTGGCTGAATCATTTTTTAATTTAACTATTTCTTCCATTGATCTTTTAGCATCTTGTTTAATTAATATCAGAATATCATCAACTTGTTTAGGTGGATTATAATTTCTAGATATTAAATAACTATCAATGTTTTCTTTAATATCACCATTACCAGTTCTTATCTTCTTAAACAATTGGGCTCTATGAGTAAATAAAGGTATATTTAATTTATTAGCTATAGTCTTGAAGAATTTCTGTGTAACTCCATCCTGATAAACTCCATTAATTTTCATTCCGTCTCCAGCCATTTCCATATAATACCAGTTAGTTTGATTAGCTTTTGTGAATCCTTCTCTGTCTACAAGCTTAGTCATAGTATTATTTGAAGTATCTCTTATCACTAATCCTTCTTGTGTTCTACCACCAATTTTAAAATCAATACCTTTAAGTATTGTCTCAACCATTTGTTTCTTGATATTTAATTTATATTCTCTGGCTTGTTCATAAGCTGTATCTCTAGCTAGTTTGTACTTATCTCTTTCTTCTTTGGGTACAGTAGTAAGTAATGTAGATATGGCCTGTAAATTTGTAATGTCTGATATAATTTCATTAGGTTCCTCCAGCCACTTTTCTAATACAGCTAAATCTTTTTCTACATTATACAATCTCTTATGCTCTGCTGTAATAGTCTCTGGTAGTGTTATACCCCATTCTTCTGATTCTGTTACATAAGATATTTTTTCTGTATTCCAGTCATAATAATATACATCGTTATTAATAGTTACTTTATGATTAACTAGTTCGTTTGTTATATCAGCTAGTATCTGATCTGCTTCTAGCCCTGTTTTACCTCTGATAAATCTAAGTAAAGCCAGATAATTCATATCTAAATTATATCTTATTGAATTAGGCTGAGTACCATATAATACTTCTATATCTATAGCATCACCATTATCCATATAATCTAAAAATACTGATTGTATCTTCTCATCGTGTAAAGCTAAACAGGCACCTCTTAAAGCATTATATATTGGTGATTTAGGTAGCATGTTATGATCAAATGGTACATCTTGTTTTTTACTTAATCTTGCAAAATGAATACTATCATTTTCTTTAACTACTGACATATTAAAAGTACCGTCAAGTTTTTGTATAGCTAGTATATTTTCATTATAGAAATTTTTTAACCAGTATATAAAATCATCTACATCTAAATCTTCAATATGTGTTATACCACTTAATATTACTGATTCTGTAATTGATATACTTTTATTTTTCATTGCATTTCTTAATATATTAAAAGTATCTCTGGCAGTATCTTCGTCTATTTCCTCTGGTATCAAATATCTAAAAGCTTCAAAATCATTATTCTTTAAAGCTTGTCTAACTTTAGTGCCACTAGCTGATTTAATTCTATCGCTTTCAGTATCATCATCAGAATTTCTTTCTATAGATTCAACTTTAACTCCGAGTTGTTCTAGTCCTTGCTGTATATAACCATTTACTCTATCACTGCCACATATTAATTTAGTTACCTGTATATCATATTTTTCTTTTAAAAGTTCGACTATATCAGGCAAATAAGCATTAGTTACTTTAATAATTAAAGGTTTAATATGTAATGAATTCATTATTTTAGTTATATATTGTTCACGTTCTTCATAAGTAAAAGGATTTTTATCAATATTAGAAGATGATTTAACCCCTTCAACGATACCAACAATTACTATATGACCAGGATTTTCTCGTTGTGCTTTCTCAATTAGTTTAGCATGAGCGATTGAAAAACCTTGAAATCTACCTGTTATGATTACACCTTTTTGCATTTGATAAAACAACTCCCTATTACCAATCTAGAAATATAATACTGGCTCCTATAGCACCAACAGCCGCTTGTGCTGAAGAATCGTCTATATTACTTATAGCATATGCTGTTAATCCAGTTACCAATATCTTTTCTATTAAACTCATGGTCTTTAATTTATTTACTTTGCTATGTTCAACATTATATATTTTTTCCCAGTTTTTAATATTATCATCTTTATATACTATTATTTGATCTTTTAATTCAATAGTATCTTTTAATACTGTAACTCTTTGTTCTTGTATACCATCACTGGTTTTATATAGTGCTTTTAATTCTTCAATTGATTTTTTTAGATAATCAACTTCATCTTTATATACTTCCATTTTCTTTTCATTTGTTACTAGTTGATTAAATACATCTTCATCTACTGATATTCTTCCATTAGGTAGCTTGTAAGCGGCTGGTTCTGCACCATAAGCAAACATAGGACAGAATATAATAAAGAATATTACTATTGTTATTAATATTTTTTTCATTTCATCACCTGTTAAAGTTCACTATTTCTTTTTCTTGTATTTATTATTTATGTAGGCTAAATTACTGTTAGTATCATCTTTTTTTGATTCAATTTCTTCAATTTTTGCATCATATTCATCAGTTTTTGCATCAATTTCTTCTTCTTTTTCATCAATTTTTCCCTGTACTACTTGATGTTCGTTTGCTAATTGTTGTTCATGTTGTAGAGCATCCTGAACCTGATTCTCTAATTCATCTATCTTAGCATCGTTTTCAGCTATGTCTTCTTTTATTTCTGTAACAACTTCATCTTCACCAAAAAAGAAATAATATACTACAGCACCAACTAATACTACAATACCAATTATCCATCCTATGAATTTTTTAATTGATTCCCATACTGTATTCATTATATTTCACCTACTTATTAATCAGTATATTTACGTACTGAATTAATTCTATTGATTAATCCTTTTTTAAATATTGGATTAATTTTTTTAGATGTTACTATTAAATTTTCTCTATAATTATTATATATCTTTGCTATCTCTGTTATTTCATTATTAGCTAATACTATTGCTAGAGCATTTAAAGTTACGGGCCCTATTCCACCATCAACTGTTAATTTTTTATGATTATAAGGTAATAATTTATTAATCGTTGATTGTAAAAATCTAGCACCACCACCAATACCAGAATTAACACAAGCATCAAAGTGAGCAAAAGCTAGAGTGTGTGGTAATAAATTAGCTTTACTTCTTTTATAATAATTAACTTCATATATTTTTCTAACTGATTCTAAATCTGTTGTTAAAGATTCAATTGTTACATCTCTACCAACTAAACCTTCTTTTTGAGCCTTAGCTAATGCACCCATTGTAATTCCTCTATTGGTACCATATAATTTCCCGCCATACCAGTTACCAGAATCTTTGGGATTTTTAGTCATTCCACCTTCATAATTTAAAGTACGTTTTAAATAGATTTCTGGCAACTCATTATATTTTTCATTTTTATTTAACATTTAATATCTCCTTTAATAATTTAATCTATATTTTTAAAGTCCTCTGTTATATCATCTTCGTTATAATGATTGCAATCATCAGTACTAAATTCTTCTTCAATATAGCCTTCCTCTAAATCATTAATGCCGTTATTATTCTTATCTATCCACTGCTGTTGTAATCCTCTTTTATGCTCATTATCTACTTCTTTAACTCTGCTTGTTGTATAAAAAGTAATAAATAAAGTAAGCATAGCGGTATAAGTTGTAGCATAAATTACCCATTGCATATCTACTTGACCTGTTTCTTTATACATTAATGTTGTTAGTTTATGTATATCATAACACAAATATAATATAAATAATAGTATTAATCTGCGTATTAATTTATATTTTTCTAAAGAATCTATTAATATAGTACCAGATTTTTTTGATATATTAGCTAAACTTTTTTTAGTTCCATTTATAAATTTTTTAATTATAACAATTTTTGACATGAATGGTTTAACTTTATCATGAATCATTAATATATCACCTCTTATAACAAAAATAACAGACTATAGTTAATTTGTTCTCACTATAATCTGTTATTAATTTTAATATTCAGCTGATAATTGTTAAATCATGATTCTATTACTATCATCAAAAAATTCAGTAAAATCATATGTTTTCAGTATATCTTTTAATTTATTAGTACTGTTGTTAAAAGGAAAGCAATAATATAAAGGTCTAATATTTAAATATTTATCAAACCAATTTAACATCAACTCTGTATCTTCTCTAATATATTTCTCACCTTTAATTACTAAATAACTTTTTGATGTATTGATTAATTTATTATTTACTTTAATTTTTGAACAGTATTTAATATTTTCATGATAAAAAGAATGTGCCCCTATAGTATAACCTTCATTAATTAAAGTTTTAACATGATCTAATTTCATATAATATTCATTACTATTATCATAAAAATGTTTAGACATAGCAACATAACAAGTAACATCTTCATCATTGATTTCTTTAGTGTTAATCAGACTAGGGCAAATAAAATATATTCTATTTTTATTTTTTATTCTATCTTTGTATTTAAACTGACTATAAAGACCATCATCAAATGTCAATAATATATTTTCATCATAACTATTGTTGATTAAGTCTATTACTGTATTATTTAGTTCGTGTATACCTAAGCATTTATTTTTTAGTTGCATAATCTATATATTTATCAATACCATCATACATATTAGTTAGCACCTTAAACCCCAATATCTCTTTAGCTTTATCGTTGCTCATCCAGTTGCAATCTATATCTCCGAATTGTTTTTCTGATATTAAAGTATAATTAGGTTCTTTATTTAACTTATTATATATGTAGTTACAGACAGTAATTAAGCTGATAGGTTCTTCGTCAACAGTAATATTAAAAGTCTCACCACTTATATTGTCATTTTCTATAGCTAAATAGTTGGCTTCTACAATATTATCAATAAACACATACTGTCTTTTACTTTGACCATCATTGAATAATTTGATAGTCTCATTATTCATTATCTTATCAACCATTAGAGGAACAAAACCTTTATAGCTGTAATATTTAATATCAGCTACAAGATTAGCGTATCTGAATATAACAGTATTTAATCCAAAGAATTTATGATAGTAATTAATATACTGCTCACAGTTTGTTTTAGTAATACCATACATAGCTATAGGATTTAATTTATCAGTTTCAACATGTTTTTTATTATCATCACCATATACAGCAGAACTACTGGCAAATATGAATTTCGGTACTTCATATTCTACACAATTATTTAATAAGTCAAATGTTAATTTTTCATTATAATTAAAATAATACTTGTTGCTGTGTAGACTATTACTCATAGAACCAATGAGACTAGCTAAATGTAGAACACAATCTATTTTATTAAATTTAAATAGAGGTGTTATTTCACCGTTAGAAGGGTCTGTTAGTAAAACACTTGAATAACATTTAAATCTATTATCGATATTATTTATTTCTAGTATTCTTTCTTTAGGATTAGTAATACAATTATCTATCCCAATAATGTTGTAGTCAGTATTTTCAAGCAGATAATTAATAGTTTTAATTCCTATTGTGCCTAGACAACCTGTAACTAATATTGTTTTCATTTAATTAACCTCGATTTAGTTCATGACTTATAATATTACATATAAATTTAATATCTTTATTTGTAGTAGTATTACACATTGGTATAACTAAGTATTTATTTTCCATATAATTCATATTAGGTAAATCTAATCTATTACCACCAAATATTTGATATATATCATTTCTGTAATGTATACGCCCATTTTCAATATCATTATCATTTAATATCTTACTTATCTTGTCAGCATCATCAACTTTAATAGTACATAGCCAACTATTCTGAGTGTTATTAACTGGAAGCATAATATCACCAATCAGTTTTTTATACAACTCATATTTCTTTTTATATCTTAGCAATAGACTATCTAGTTCTTCTAAAGCGGCTAAACCGATAGAAGCACTTAAATCATTCATATGATATTTATAACCAACTACATCTACTCTACCGTTCCATACACCTTCCATTTTTTCCTCTTTATCTATACCGAACCATCTTAGTTGCTTAAGCAGTTTAGCTTCTTCTGATGTTTTACAGACAATCATACCGCCGTCACTAGTAGTAATAAATTTTATTGCTTGAAATGAATATATTACATAATCGCACCAATATTCAATTGGCTTATCTTTATAAGTAGTTTTGATTCCATGAGCATTATCACATATTAACTTACAGTTATATTTATCCGCTAAGTCTCTAAGCTTATCAAATTCACAGGGATAGCCAGAATAATTGACACAAACAATAGCTTTAGTCTTACTATTTATTTTCTTCTCTACATCAATAGGGTCAATATTCAATGTTTCTTTTTGTATATCTGCAAATACTATCTTAGCTTTTAACCATAGCAAAGGTATATTAGTAGCTGTGCATGTTAGTACAGTTGTTATAACTTCATCATCTTCTTGTATGTTTGACATTATATAAGCTAAATGTAATGCACCAGTTGTTGAATTAGTAGCTATAGGATAATATCCGCTGACTTTATCTGCAAATTCTTTTTCAAACTCTTTAACTTGTGGGCCTTGTGCTATATACTTAGATTTTAAAGTTTTCTTAACATTATCAAAAGCTTTTTTTGGTATATTTGGTCTAAAAAGTTCTATCATATTATAACAGTCCTTATGATTATATATCTAAAAATAATTTTCTAAAACACTATCTCTGTTTATATCACAACTTATACAATGTAATCCACCACCCCAAACATTATGGTGTCTTAATGATATTGGTATAGCTTCTATATTATATTTTTTTAACTTATCTGATATATCTTTATAATTATAATCATATACTAAAATATGTTCTCTATCAATACTTAATAAATTTATATCAGTTGTACCTGGTAATAATTTAGACCCTAAATAGTTATTTTTAAAATTTTCTATATCCATTGAATCATAAAATATTTTATCCCATTTATGAAACGGTTTAGGCAATATATTTTCCCAGCAATTAATAAGCCCATTATGCAATAACAATAAACCAGGTTTAATTATAGTGATAGTACCATCAATATGATGATATGTAATAGATAATGGATGCCAATTAAAATTATATTCTTTGAATTGTTCTTTTAACCAATAAAAACCTAATATATTATTTATAGTTGATATATTAACAAAAATATCTTTACCACATTTTAAAATATTTGCACCATCAATTTGTATTTTACTCGTGTTTGTAAATTTATTTAATACTTTATGTATTTTATTGAAGTAGACACTATCTTTAAATTTCAACTTATGCGATATATTATCAAATTCACTAATAAAATCACTTTCTGGCATTTTTATATATTGATTGTTTTCAATAATATTCAAAGTTTCAAATATAATATCACAATGTTTAGTATAAAAAGGTGTTCTATCTCTATTAATAACACTACATTCTATTATCTTATTGCCTAATGTTAATATATTATCTCTAGGTGAATTAACTACACATGTATTATAAAAATAATTAGGTACATTTATAACATTTACTTTAAATTGATTAAGTATATTGATTAAATTGTTTCTATCTTCATCAATTTCAGATTGTATTTTAATATCTTTAGATAAAGCTTGCCCTATTATTATACTATTAAGCTTATCAAAGTCGTTGAATGTGTTTATAATATATTTTTTATTCATTTTTTAATTTAAAAATTGATAAGTCAGAATAATTTGTATTAATTTTTTCATATTTATTCATATTATTTATTCTCCATATCATTATATTCTTTAACTTCTTTTATTGAATCTATATATCTCTTTATTTCTATTTTTTTATTTTTAAATTCATGATTATTCATAATAAATTTCATTATAATATTATTTTTTTTATATCTTGATTTATTTAAATTCAAATGAATATAATCAATATCAAATCTAAAAATATTACTCAGATTCATAAACTTTAATTTATTTTTAAATACTATTTGATTAAAATAACATTCTTCTCTAAATAATCTATACTTAGCACTAGCCCCTTTACATTTAACTTTATCAAATAAACATGGATATTCATCTATAGATTGTAATTTCATATGAGGTATTTTAAATATATCTTTATATTTTTTATTTAGTATAAAGTATAATAACAGGTTAACACATACATTATTTTTTATTGCATAATTATTAGTATTATTCTCAGTTGCACTATAATGTAAATGACAACTATAATAATCATCATTTATATAATCAAATATATTAATACAATAATTATTGTGTATATAAATATCACCATCAATATACATAATATTATCATATATATCTAAATATTCTAATGCTTGCATTTGATTCCAGGTATTATAATAATTATCTTTCTTATCCATGCAAACAAAATCAACCTTAATTCTGTTTGCATATCTTTCGATTGAAGGTATACAAGTTTTTCTTAAATAATTATAACAGGGGTCTGTATTATAATTATAATTTAAAGTTACTATACAATTTTTATTCATAATCATATATGTTTTGATATTATTAAATTACAATCTAGATTGCAAACATCTTTTGAGCATATTATACCATCTTTATGCTTATCAAAGAAATCTAAAAATCTATTGATGTCATTAGGTAATAATCTATATTTTTCATCTATACACATAAATTTTATATAGTCTTCTGCTAATATATCCCACATATAATTATTCTTACAATACATATCTTTAAATATATTAGTATTTAAATTCATATTAAATACTTCACTTTCTTTCATACTAATACATGTATTATCATCATATTCACAGACATACAAATCTTCACATAAAGAACTTTTTAATATATCATTAAATATTCTAGAATTATCATCATTAATATAATCAACACCGGCTAATTTAGTTAAGTCTATTTTCATATTAATATCTTTGATTTTATTCATAAAATTTATTATCTTATTATAATATGGATAATATAAACAAATACCTACAAAATGATCTTTCATATTATACTCATTGAATAAATTATTTAACTCTATAAAATGTTCATCATCAGCAAATTCAGGATGATATGATAATTTTATACGTAAATTTGGAAAATTAGTTATTAATTTTTTATAATACTCTACTGATTCCTTACCATTTGAATTCAATTTGACAATTATATTTGAATCATTTTCATATATGTTATTCAATGTTTTAAATAATGATGGCGAGATAGTTGGCTCTCCACCAAGTATATTAAATTTAATTGTCTCATTATAGTTTCTTTTCTTATATTCTTTTAATAATAGATTTATATAATATGAATTAAAATCATATTTAGGTCTTTCTTTTATAAAATTAACACAACAGTAGCTACAATTTTGATTACCATAGACAGATGAACTACTTGCAAATATAAATTTAGGTATTTTATACTCTACACAATAATTTAATAAGTCTAACGTTAGTTTTTCATTAT
>Ga0265294_10010830_pt1 | contig 10316 bp, 8 predicted proteins | sample MunlanPumphouse3_FD_192504 | JGI IMG/M metagenome (GOLD analysis project Ga0265294, IMG submission 192504) | Groundwater microbial communities from a municipal landfill in Southern Ontario, Canada - Pumphouse #3 | ecosystem: Environmental > Aquatic > Deep subsurface > Groundwater | place...
TCTCTTACAATAAGGGTTGCCCCTGGGCTATCAAGCGATACAAAGCGGCTTTTGCCAGCCACGCTGACGTAGAAATTATATTCTACGCCAGTTGCTGATCTGTATTTTTTGTATGCTTTTATCATTCTTTTGTTCCTTTCGTTATTCTCACGTGTGCTTTAGGGTTTTTCAGGGTCAATCCGCATATCTCCATCAATCCTCTTGCATCGCTGTCAGATTGTGCCGATTTACGTAAGTCAAAATTAGTTACTCTCCAACCCATAGTCCACTTGCGTAAGAAATCAGGGTCAAGAATAAACCCACTATCACTCATTCCAAGGTCATTGAGCGATTGGTCATGCGTTACCATTAGCACACCAAACTTGCTCACATACTCTGTAAATTCAAGACCGTATGCCTGTTTGCGTGAACCCACCTGCACGTTAGCTGTAAAGCCTTCTGTTCCGTTCAAGTACAAGTTCTCCATATCTGTAAGCAGTCCACTACCCACAATAAGGAGTTTGCGCTTTCCAGAGTTGGTTCCTGTAAAGGCTGTTTTCATAAGGTCGGTCATCTTAGTGGCTGTAACCTCTCCTTCAAAATCAAAGTCCTTGCCTGCTTGTGTCCATATTCCTTCTGTCCAGAATACATCTTCTGCTTTGGTTGTATGCGCGTTCTTTACTTTCTTACGTCCTTTCACACCCTTCCAAAACGAAAAGTTTTGTGTACGCTTCATATCAAAGATGGCTTCCTCTTCTATGTCAGAGAATGTCCACTCAACCTCTTTGTCTGCTTTCTTAAAGATATCAGTTACCTCTACTTGTGCAATAAACTTTTGTAAAAACTGTTCAAAGTCAGTGGGCACACCGCTGTATGCATCTGTTGCTATTTGGCTCTCTGCGGCTGCACGTCCAAAACGTGTAAGTACTGTGTCTGCTGCAATAGCTGGCATTTCGTCTCTGCCTGCTCCACCACCGTTATATGTCACAACTATTGGGTTGCCCGAGTTATCTTTCCCAGTTACATACAATTGCAATTCATGTTCTGGATCAGAGGTTGTTCCATCTGCCTTAAAGCCCTGAACACCGTTCACATTAATTGTTTGTTCACTTGCAAAAATACTGTTGTTAGACGTAACAAGCTCTGTCTGTTTTGTTTTAGCTTCGATTGCTGTGGTAACGGTTGCTGTAGTATCAATCGTATCAATTGCATAGTGTCTTACTACTTGCCCTGTGCTACTCTTAGTATCCTTTATGTTACGTGCAATTGTGTCAAGCACAACATCATAAGGTCTAATCTTGGTTACTTTTTTATCAATCTGATCTAAAATCAAATTGGCAGAATCCACATCAGTATCTCCCCTACTGGTTGCATCCCCCACTCTTACTGCTCCACCTCCTGCGGGATTAACCACATCGGCTGCCATCACTCCTGCATCTGCAATGCCAAATATGGCAAGCAATGCAACAAGCAAGACCATTAATAGTCCGCTTTCTCCTAATCTTGTAATCATCTTCTTCATTCTGTTCCTACTTTTATTGTTGTTAAATTTACTACTGTTATTGTTATACTGTGTATTACTCTACTGTTGTCATTCCATCATAGAATGATCCCTTTTTTGCTTCTTTCTTTTCCATCTTGCGTGGGGTATTGCTTGCATTCCCCATAGTTGGCATTCCATCCCCATCATCTCGCCCATACTTCATCTCCACTTTCTCATTCTTGCCTTCAACAAAGCCGGTGTCGGCTGCTTCTTGCACATCTGCATCGTGGCTCAATCCCTTTGCTACTGTCTCTATAAAACTGTCAGAGAATATACCGTTAAGCATATCGTCTGCTGCTTGCACAAGCTCCATTCTCAACTCTTCCACCACCTCTTCTCCCAATCCATTAGCTTCTGCATATGCGTCCACTTTTTTCATGGATTCAAGGAAGTTCTCTTGCGCTTTTTCGCCTGCTTCTTTAGTTTGAGTTACTCCTTCCAGATATTCTGCATATCCATCTTCCATGGCTTGCAGCGCATCTTCATCCTCCATAAAATCCTTACCATATAGCTTGGCTAAAACATAGGCTGGGTTCTTATCCTCCATCACTCCGGCTATTAATGCCCCTAATTTTGGATCTTGCGAAATACGCTCTGCAAGTGCTGTGTTTACTTCGTTCTGTCCTTCATATTTTGACCTCCATTCATCAGCTTGTCCTAAGTAATAGTCATATAGGTCATCATCTTCCGGGTCTGTATCTGCATCTGCGTTAGCTTCTCTCCAACGCTCCATTGCTGCACTTCTGCCACGAATCGGTTCTTCTGCCATAGGCGCATCCTCGATAGGCATCTGTTGCTCTTCTTGTAATTTTTCTTGTTCTTCCATAGTTTCTTAAAAAAAAGTATATCATTTTCTATTGCTATACACAAAAAAAAGCATTTATTGTGAGGGTTTTATGTGTTAGAATTAAATAGAAGGCTCAATGTCAATAACTATTGAGGTTAATTATTCTATGTCTAAGCTTTTGTTTGTAAATTTGACGGCATATTGATTTATTAACACAATATGCCGTGGCAAGACTTTATCTAAAATTTGAGAAAAACAGGGATTTTTACGAGAGTTGTGAAAAAATTCGTAGCGAACAAAATGGCTACTTATCCACAAAAGAAATTGCAATTAGAGGGGAGGCATGTGAGTGTTCCTCTTTTTTTATGAGCGAAGGACATATAAAGCGGCTAATCTGGGAAATGAATACCGATAGGCATGTTCCTTCTAAGTTTCCGCATATAAGGGAGAAACATAATGAGATATATAGAAGGTACAAACGTTTGCTTTCTGTCAATAATGATAAGCCTCTCTCATGGTATGCAGGGGAAATAAGCAAGCAATCTGCCCCCAGGTTTTACTTGGACAAAGATTATGCTACTATCCTATATTATAAATTAATGAATAAAAAAGTATGAAAAAGTTTTTATACAAATTCCTTTGTTGGGTCAAAGGGCTTTTCAAAAAGGAAGAAGAGGTTGTTCCGGACGAAATACCTTTAGAGGATGCGTTTCGTAAATGGAGAGAACAAAATGCTAAACGAAATAAGCGGTAGACCTTGCAGGGTCTATAGGAGGGAGCGAGGTCATCCTACACGCTGCAACGTGGCAAATAGAGACAGTCGCCCTCAATCCGCTTTAAACCCCATTGTCAACTGTCAATTTTAATAATATGGCAATTAAATACCTCCTCTCCCTCATATTCATTCTGGTGTACATTCTTTTTGGTAACGAACTCGGTTTCGTTACAAGCTCTCCTTGGTGGACACACTTCACCTACTCATTTCAGCATGCAAGCATACTACACTTGGTTGTTAACACATTTGTGTTTATCAACGTGTTTCGGGTAATGGAAGGTTTTATGTCGTGGAAAATGCTACTCCCCACCATCTACACATGTGCAGTTGCAGCTTCTTTCTTTTCTGTTCATGACATCCCCACTGTGGGTGCTTCCGGAATGATATATGCGATGTTTGGGATGATCTCTTTCATTGTGCTGTTTAATCAATCCACCTGGAAGCAGAAGAGAGTGTTTTTCTTGTCTATTATTTTTATGCTTTTATTTTCTTATTTCAATAAAAGTAGTAACTTTGGTGTACACATACTATCATTTATGTTAGGGTTTAGTTATTACTTAACATCACATTATTATGACAAAAGAGAAGCTTGATTAGAATTATATTATAATCTTATAGATATGAAAAAGTTTTTAATTCCTGCCATTGTTGGAATCGTTTTACTGTTGATTTTAAATACTATGATTGCACTGTTAAAGGTTCAAGGAGCTACCGCTTATTTAATAATTGCTGCAATTGTTTATCTTACAGTTAAATATACCTATCGCTATTTTAGAAATAAAGAAAGTGTGCCATTTAATGACAATTAATGAAATTATATCCTTTGACGATAGAATAGATGCTATGAAATTTAATAAGGAAAATAATTTTAAATGGGACGTAATGCAAGTTAGACCATTAGAGCAATTCTTTACTTAAAACATATTCCCACCACTTGTCCTTCTTGCCGCTACTCTCTTTTCCAAGTAAGCCCTTGCGTCCATCAATGATATATCTGCTCTGTTCTTGTATATCATTGCCTCCTGTACAGATTTTGTTTCCAACCATCTGTACATAATATATGCAATTAAAAACTCTCTGGTTTTAATGCTCACTTGCTTGTTGTAAAACTTATTATAGTCATCAGGCATCAACAGCGTAAAGGCAAAATCTCTATCAACGGTGTAGTCTGACTCTTCAAACAAATATGATTCATCCGACTCATACTGCATATAAGCACTAAATCTATCCATTACCATTGCCTGTGCATCAAAAAATAGCTCTCTAAACTTGCGGTAATACTCCTCATCAAATACCAATTCATCAAACAAGCTATTCCCCTCTTCTGTAAGCTTGCGCTCTGCATACAGTGAGGATTCCTGCTTCATTGCCTCTGCAATGTTGTCATGCGAAAATACATAAGGTACTACTATCATTGCTTTAATCCGTTATTAATCATTTCCATTGCCTGTGGGTTTGCTTGGGAATATACCTGGTCCAGCACCTCTTGGTCAAGTTGCGGTATTTGTCCTCCCTGCATCTCTTGTTGTTGCATTGCTTCTTCTTGCTCCGATTCATCTGCTTCAATAGATTGCATCAGCTTGTCAGCAAATGGAAAAGCTCCATTTTCAAGCATCTGCTTCAAATTAATTGCTCCGGCTTGCCAGAATGTAAACAACATATCGTTTTGTATCTGCCTGTAAACTGCCGTTGAGGTACTTTCCGTAATTGTTAAGTCAAATTCAACATCTCGCACAAGTATCGGAGTATAGGTTACCGTGCTTGTTCTGCTGTTACCTCCATTTATATTTATATTCCTTTCGCTTGTGTAATACTGTTGCACAAGTTTAAGGTTCTTCCAGTCTCTTGCTTCTCTTAATTCTCTGTACGATTCAAATATCTCCGTCAAAGCAGCAGATGAGTTCTGACTCTGCTGCAAGTATAGGGATGATGGTGTTCCGCTTTTAGGCGCCTGCCCCTGCAATGCTCCCGACACTCCCGACACCTCTTCAAGCATCTTGGTTTGCATGGCAATCATTTCTGTCACACCCACCGGTACGCTTGCATTCTTTATCTGTTCAATCTTTGCGTGTGGCATGTGCTTCAAGGCATCTGTGTTGTAAAGTATCACGCCGTCCACTCTTGTCCACTCATCACGTATCATTTCTTGCGTATACTCATTAAGCAACTCTCTTGGAGCTACAAGAACTCCTTTTGCTGCATTCCTTATAATAAAGTCATACAGCGTCATATATCTGTTAATGTAACGCTGCTGATCAATAAAATCCCCTACAAATGGATAAACCCTTCCATTGTATTGTGGGTACATCTTAAATGAGAATGGATGCGATTTGTGCCAATAAGGTGTTTCTCCTTCTTTGAGAACATCTCCAAATGGGCTAAGAAAATAAAAGTACCAATAATTGTCTACAAACCATCTTGCTTTGATCAGGCGCATATCTTCTTCTGCAACTCCCATCTCCAATGCTTTTTGAGTTCTCCGGTAGTTCTCTAATCTAACGCCGTCAATTTCGTCAAGTTCTATCTTGTAGTAATCCCCGCTTAATGTGTCCCAACATTCAATTCTCTCTTTGCTCTCTTTTCTCCACACCTCAATCACCCGGCACTGATTATTCTCCGGCTTAAAGAAATTTACGTCTGAGCGTTTATCTGTGTATCGGCTTGTAAATTCATTGAATGCTGATGTAGAGGCTACATAATTATACATCTCTAAGAGCTTATCCCTCTCATCCACATTTTTTGCAAATTTTGCAAGCACATCATTCAGGCTCATATCCCACAATGCACCTACTAAGTGGCAGTCGTGCGCACGAGGATCCTTCATGTTGTTGTCTACAATAAATCTCTCTAAGTCTATCAGGTCTGTCCACACATCCCACTTGTCATCTCTTCTTCCCCATTCACTTCTAAACACCGGGATACCGGATATAAGAAGAGAGTAAAGCCCCAATGAGTCCAGCCCCCACATTTTGTTGTTTTGATAAACATATTGTATTGTGTTGCTCATTAGCTCGCCCATCTCCTGGTCGCCTCTCTCTCTTGAAATGCATACAGGCTCTGTCTGGTTATTTTGGAACTGTCCCACCACTGTTCGTACTATGTTACGGATCCGATTGTTCTGCAATGGTACATTGCCTTGCATCATTATGTTCGTTTTCTCGCTCATGGCTTCTCCGTCTTTTATAATGCGGTCGCCCCACTGGTCGCCAAAGACGTACCTTTCGTGCCTCTTTTCCTTTATGCGTAAATCTTCCAATGAATGCCATGCACTATATGCATCTTGCAATACATCGTGTCTTTGGTCATAGTCCCTATGGCCTTCTCTCACGCTGTCAATTTTTGCCTTCTTCGGGAAGAACTTCTTGGCTATCTTTATGTTTGCTTTTCGCTTTCGTTCCATCTTCATATACAAATGAAATAAGTTTATTCGTCAATGTCGTTTGTTAGAGTTATTTACTTCATCTCTACAACCATTTTCTTTTTTTCAAATATCTCTTTCTCCAGGTCTTTTTGCTCTTTGCCTTCTAAATCTTTCAGTCTACCCTCCATGGCTTTTACTTCTTTTATACGTTCATAAAGTGCATTTACTTTTGGCATATCTAACTCCTCCATCTTTCTTGTTAGTTCATGTATGCTCATGTCGCCATCACTTACTTTTTTCACATACCCCTTACTCCTCCTGCGTGCTTCATTCACATCTTTCATTATATTGTAATAACGCTGTCCAGTTGATCCAGAACTCACATTCAAATCATTCTTATTTGTATAGAATGAGCTTAAGGGTGTCTCTCTCACTTTCAGGTTCAGCTCCCCTGTCTTGCTCCATTCCGTAGCCTTGTACCCAATATCTATGCTTTGCTCTGCTATAGTCCATAGCCCACCAAACCAACCTCTCATGTAGTGATTAGTAACATCAGGATTTAAACTAACAACCCCTTTCTTTACCCCATCACCACCTGTTATACGGTCAAGGTTCTTGTAAAGCTCAATCAAAAATGCAGGTGCATAGGCTTCCCCTTTTTTGTTTGTGCTCACTTTGGTATATCCGGGTGCGTTTGGGTTTGCCCACTCATTGTGTATGCGTGTACCCATAAAGCTTGTATTGGTGATGTGTTGTGTATAGGGTTTCACGAAGTCAGGAGTTAGCTCTGCCCAACTCGCATCGGCTGCACCCATAGGGTTCATTGGTAATAAGTCTGAAAGTGCAAACACCATATCAAGCATGGTCTCTAAAGTGTCCTTTCTGCCTGTCGATGCTTGATATATGTTGTCCCCTAATCTGTGGAATACTCTCATTTCATGTGGTAATGGTATTTTTATATAGCCATTACCAACTGGTATAATCCAATTGTTTTGCCTGTCCCAGTTAGATATTTTCATAAAGTCATCCTCTTCATCATCCCCACCTATCATTCCTGCAATTATAGGAGACAAGAAGCCCATCAGAGCAAATGAAGTTATTGCTGTTCCCATTTTGACAGGATGCTTTTTTGTTGCTTTTCCCACATTGCTCAATGCCTGCACTGCTGCATTGGTAAATAAATACAGTGGTCTTACCCACCCTGCCGCTGAAAACGCAAACTGTTCAAACTTATTTTTGCCAATGCTCGACCCTGCACCTTTCTGATTAAAGTTCACAGTTACGTTCTTTGCATCATGCACCGATTGTGTTATGCTCCTTCCTGCCTGTCTTGATGCCATATAAGTAGAAAACCTTGTTGCATTTTCCACCACATCATTCACCACGTCTATTGCTCCCAATGCTACACGTCCGTAGTCCAATGCGCTTTTAGAGTCTCCCTTTCTTGCCTCTCGCTCCAATGCTTTGGCTGCTCTCTTTAGTTCAAATATGTGCGAAAACCCTGTTCGACCTCCATTCATCATAAATTCGTACATGTGCAAATCCGTTTCATTTTTCAAGTCCAGATTGCCATTTTTCTGCCTTGTTAGTGCAGCAAATGCAAGAGGTATGTTTTTATTAAATCTTGCAGTGTAGGTTGCATCTTCTTTCACCATCAACATGGTGTTGGCAAATATATAGTCACGTGAAAAGTTCCTTGCTATAAATAGCGGGTTTCTTGTGGTAAAGTTCATTGCCATTGCACGTGTCACATTCCCAATAAATCCCATATCCTTAGCGATACTCTTTTTATTGTCTCCATTTATTGCTCTTGCAATTGCAGGATTTGCATTTATATAAATCGTATAATGCACACCGTTCTGATCTACCTGTACTTCATGCTGCTCTGCTTGTTTTGGCTTTATAAATAGTCCTCCAATATTGAGATGTTTGCTACTTTGTGCCGCCATGCCTATCTCTTGCATCTGCTTCATTCTTTCCTCAAAGTCTATTTGATTTTGGAGATACGTATCAATATTATCGCTAAACTCTGCTGCTTCTGCTTCCCACATAGGGTTTTCAAGTGTGCCTTTATTCACATACCATGTTCTTTTCACGTCCATTAGTCCGCTTTTATCCTTATGCGCAAGTCTTAAAAGAGTTTGGTTCAATGTATTCTTATTTCCTCTCATAATAGAAGAGTGCGCCATCTGTCCAATGTAAGCAAATGGGCTTTCAGCACGTGATCTTCTTCCTTGTGCCTTTATGATAGCACCTGAATAAAACTCACCCATGTTTCCTTGCGTATAATCCCACCTGTCCTCTGCCACTTCTTGGTCATGCCCTCTTAGTGGAACAAAGTTTTGGTAACGTCCTTTCAGCTCCAAATATACATCTCTCGATACTCCACCTGTTTTATAATGGTTGTCCAATGTAAAGTCAGTGGCTTTCTTTATCTTTCCCCAAAGGCTGTTTATGAGCTTCTCCCCTGCTTTATCCTCAAAGTCTTTGTTATACTCTTCTGCCATATCCTGCAAAGTGCGCCCCTGCTCCACACCCACAGGATTGACTTCCTCCATTAGCTGCGTTAGTCCTGCATAGTCCTTGCCCTGCAACTCTTGGTATTTTCTTTCTTCTACTACATCGCTTTCTTGCAGTTTCTTTTGTTTGGCTCTCTCTATCCTACTGGTCTGCTTTTCATGCTCAGTTTCGTCTATGGTATCATTAGATAGCTTATTATCTATGCTTCTTTGCTCTTGCATGGCTTTTATTTCGGCTCTTTGCCTTATAGCATTAGCATAGTTTTTTGCTTCATCTCTGCGCATAAACTCGTTTCGCTCTATTCCGTGTTTCGCAAACACATAGTTTTCTATCTCCCGATATGTAAGTCCTTTCTCTTGCAGCGCATTCACCGCCAATGTAATTGGGTGCTGATACGTTTTTTTGTAATGTTCCAACTGAAAGTCATTCTTCCCTGGCACATGTGTTGCCTGCTTGTAGTAGTCGTTATGTTCTTCAATCTTTAGTCCGTTCTTCTCCAGCAAGTCTTGAAACTGTTTCACTGGTAAGTAAGAATCTTCCCATGCCTCTCTAAAACGTGATGCAAAAGAGTTGTATTTTTTGTCGTACTCCTTTCTTGCCTGTTCTGTCATGTCTGAGCCAACCATATCCGCAAGTTCTGAAATGCTCTCTGCGTCTCTAAACCTTGGCTCTGCTTCACTTCTTAAAACAGTATGGTCTTTGGCTAACCTTTGATAGTAGTCCCTTGCATGGTCAATATCTTTGATAATATCAATTATCTCACGTTGAGCAGCTTCTGTTGCAAAGTGTTTTGTTTTTAACAACGCTGTTTTGTATGGGTAAATAGCCTGGTCAAACTTCACAGTAAAATGTATAACTTTTCTAGCATCAAGATATCCAGTATCATCCACTGTATTTAACAATCCCTGGTTGTGGAGGTCGTTCAGTGGTTTTAATTCAACACCTAAGCTATAAATACTCCTATTTAGGTTATGTATATTGACTACAGGATTGCTAACTGGTACTATTTCGTATTTGCCATACAGTCCGTAATCTTTCACATCATTAAATAATACGAGTTCTTTTAAATTCGGAGCTTCCTTTTGAAACTCATTTTCTTTTAATGTTATGCGATCAACAAAACGCTCAACTACCGTTTCAATAGCATCTGAAAATTGAGGTCTATCGGTTTCACGGTAGCGAATATCCTCATTGGATGAATCAAATGCACCTACATTCCCGGTAGCAGACTTTATTTGATTGGGGGAGAATGCAACCCATTCTTGATTCAAGTTGCCGTTATAATACACTCCATCATATCCCTCATCTATCAAGTTACGTGTAAACTCCTTAGATACTTCTTTGTTATTAG
>Ga0265294_10010832_pt1 | contig 10315 bp, 9 predicted proteins | sample MunlanPumphouse3_FD_192504 | JGI IMG/M metagenome (GOLD analysis project Ga0265294, IMG submission 192504) | Groundwater microbial communities from a municipal landfill in Southern Ontario, Canada - Pumphouse #3 | ecosystem: Environmental > Aquatic > Deep subsurface > Groundwater | place...
CAGATTGGCAAAAAGCAAGCCAGTAAAATCTTTACGTAAAACCTGCAGGATTTTATCTATCCCATCCTGGTTGTTAATCGTAAAATGGGATTCAGTAACACCCCGTCCAGCAAATATATCCTTGATTTTACCAATGCCTATTACCGCCTGCCCACTTTTCTTTATCTTATCTAAAAGAGTAATATCCGGTTCCTTGGAAAAATCATGACGGTTAGCGGTACGGACAAAATTACCTTCTTCGCCAATAAAGGGGCGGGCAATAACCCGTCCTACCGCATGTTCCTCCCGTAATAGCTCCCGGGCTATGCGGCAATACTGGTAGAGGTTTTCCAGGGGTATAATCTCCTCATGAGCAGCTATCTGAAATACGCTATCAGCCGAGGTATATACTATAGGGTAGCCGGTTCTTACATGTTCCGACCCCAGTTCTTTTATAATCTCAGTTCCCGAGGCCACTACATTCCCCAGGGTTTTGCAGCCAATCTGCTGTTCAAACCGGGCTATCAATTCTGCCGGAAAACCTTCCGGGTAAGTGGGAAAAGCCTGTGCCAGCACCAATCCCATAAGTTCCCAGTGACCCGTAGTAGTGTCCTTACCCGGGGATTTTTCCTGCATTTTTCCGTAGGCCCCCCGGGGCTCTGCGACCGCCGCAACCCCCATAACATCAAGTATGTTCCCCAGACCCAGTTCCTGCATATGCGAAAGGCAAAGCCCTCCAACTGCCTTTGCCGTGTTGGCCAGAGTATTTGACCCCTGGTCGCAATAAAGGCAGCTATCCGGACACTCTCCTACCCCCATACTGTCAAGCACTATGACTATAGCCCTTCTGCTCATTATCATCACCTCGAAATAGTATTGACTCAGCAAACCACCCGTTGATTTGTAAAAGTTCGAAATAAAGAGAAATACGAAGTATTTCAACGATAACTCTTAATTCTTAATTCTTAATTCAAACCCACTATCTTTTAACCTGCGTATTCACTGCTATGCATTCAATAAGGGTTTTTGCAGTAGAATCCTAATTATAAATTGCTTAAGCCCTGGGATGATAGCGCTGGTAGACCTCCATCAACCTGGATTTAGTTAGATGCGTATATATCTGGGTAGTGGATATATCAGCATGTCCTAGCATTTCCTGTACCGCCCGCAAATCAGCTCCGTTTTCCAACAGGTGGGTGGCAAAGGAGTGCCTGAAGGTATGCGGAGTAACCTCTTTCCCAATATCCGCTTTTTCCACATAAGCAGCCAGGATTTTAAAAAACCCCTGCCTGCTCAGGGGCCTGCCATTAGCATTGACAAAAAGGGTTCTTTCCAAATGATTCTTAACCAGTAAATTACGTGCCCGAGCCAGATAGCGTTGCACCCAATCAATAGAAGTCTGGTTAACCGGTATAATACGCTCCTTTCTCCCTTTACCCAAACAACGGAGAAAACCAGCCGTAGTGTTTATATCTTCAATTTTCACGGATAGCAGTTCCGAAACCCGAACCCCGGTTCCATACAATAACTCTAGCATGGCCCGATCCCGCAGGCCCAGGGGAAGTATAACCCGGGGTTGCTGCATGAGCTTGTCCACTTCTTCAATAGTTAATATATCCGGCAGTTTCCGTTTTATTTTAGGTGTCTCTAAATCAGAGGTAGGATTGTTCTGCACATGGTTTTCCAGCACCAGGAATTTATAAAAAGTCTTGATGCTGGAAAGGTTGCGGGCTACAGTAGAGTTAGCCGCACCTTCATCCATCTGGGTGGATAAAAAAACCATTATCTGTTGTTTGCTTATCTCACCCGGCTGAGACGATTGGGAATTTTTAAGCAGGTAGGCATTAAACTTATTAAGATCACGGCGATACGCTGCCCGGGTATTTACAGATAAGCCCTTTTCGTATTGAAGATACTCTATAAAAGCAGCAATATAATTCTGCATTGTTAGCTCCTACATTTTTTTAGTACTTTTGACATCCCGGGCTGTTTTTCCTCCTTAAGCTTTACTCTTCATAATAAAAATCTTGAACTTTTATGACAAATTGATCCAGCATATGGTCAAATTTACTTTCTTGATTAAACTGCTCCACCCGCATGGGATTGCCGCTGGGGTGTTCTTCCTGAAACCAGCCGCCAACCGGTACCTGCTTGTGCAATAGACCGGTTAATAGCGGTATGGTAAATACAAAAGCGGTAATTATCACCACTGCTACCGCCAGGCGGACCAGTTTCTTCTTCCAGTCGTTTACAATGATAATCATTACTTAGACCTCCTTCTCATTAATCCCCCATGGCCGAAGGCCATACGCATACGCAACCACCCATAAAAATAGAGGCTGGGGTGTTAAATATTGATTTATGTTTTTTAATAAAATCCGCGTGAATTTCCCCGTCTATTTTCGTACTAACTCCCATGGCCGAGGGCCGCAAAAAGGCATTAAAATAGGGTTTGAGGTGTCGGCTCTATACTAATATTTATAATAAATCAGTGTAATTCATAGGTTTCCCCCTACGGGGACACGGATGTACCTATCGGTACAATTAAAGTGGCAGTGTTTTCAGTGTCTATTTTCATATTAACCAGCCATGAGTCTGGGCACACAACCACCGATGAAAATAGTCGCTAATCTAATAAGGCTTTTTTTGACACGGAATTCAGGGAATCTATTGGGAAATACGCGGATAAAAATAATTTTTAAAAAATCCTTAAAAAATTCCGCGTAAATCCTTACTCTTCCGCAGTTTCCGCGTCTATTAAAATTCTATTTTCTAATTAAAGTATCAGGCTTAAAAACCAGGGGGACAGATAGGCTTCCACAAAGGCTCCGGCCAGGAATATTAATAGATAGACCAGCATCAGAACCGTATATCCCATTACCGCCCGGCCCAGGGGAACACCGCTGTTTCTTCCTTTAAGGACATAGAGGGAGAAATTTATAGCCGTCACTGACCAGGCTAAAAAAACCGGTATATAAATAATGTTCTGCGGCAAAATTGACATTATAGTAATAAGTATTCCAGCACCAGCCCGGTCATGTAAGAGAAAACTAACCGTAAACCCCAGGGAAAAACCTCTAAACCAGACAAATGCCAATATCAGGGGAAAGCCAATTACGGTCAATCCCAAAAACCATAACAACACCGTTGCCTGTACCTGCTTGAGAAAGGCAGAACCCAGTATCTCCTGCCCGGCCAGGCTACCATCCATACCTTCTCTTAAATAATCATCGACCATACCTGATAGCTGGGTCTTAACACCTCCATCCAGGCCGGGTACCTGGTAATTACCCATAACTAATCCAATTAAAAAAATGCATATTACAATGATGTACTGCGGCCGGTTTTCACTTATGTGCTGTTTAATCCGGGCTTTGAAACTCATGGCCTGGCTCCTTACTGCTTGAGGTAGCGGGAAAATCATGCCACAGACTTAATTAGATACAGAAATAGACACTGATTACACTGAGCTTTTATGAAAATCACTGACTTAATAAAATAGAATTACGAACGAATTCGACCTTACCTGTATTCGGTACTCAATGGTGGTAAATTACCATTAACCTGAGTAAAAATGGGTTTGATTACCGGGCTGTATTTATCAAACAGCTCCTAGAGAATAATATTTTACCGACGGGTAGTTTATGCAGAAAAGAAAAAAGAGCCAGGACATTGGCTCACTGTACTTTAGCTTTCGCTTTAATACGGAAATAGATTTTTAAATTCACGCGTACCCATAGGGCACACCGATGCAGCGCTAACGCGCTACCATTAAGGGAGCGGATTAAGCAGAATTTCCGCGGATTTTTTAGACACTGAATACACTGATTTTCAGCGGTGGTTGAGATTGCTTAGCAGACATGAATGGTTAATACGATTTAATTTACAGGGGAGTACATTACCTCACTCCTCACTCTAAATAATCTGCTGTTTACGTAAAACCTCGTAAATTACTGGTACCACCTGTTTCTTACGGGACATAACTCCGTGCAGATAAATCCTACCCGTTCCTGTTCCAAAGGCCTGCTCTACTAAATCGCTTTTATCTCCGGCTACGATGAGTTCGGTGGCTTCGTCTAGAATATCAGTAACCATCAGGCACATAAACGCATACTTATGGTGCTGGCAAACCTCATTCATGGCATTAATTAGTTTATCTTTACGCTGGCTCAGGCGGCCCAGGTCTACAGTTTCCACCTGGGCGATGGCAAACACGGTATCGCCACTTACATATTCCTTCAAATCCTCACTAATCAGCTTCTCCTCACTATGCTGCTCCAGGTGGGAGGTGCTGTAGATTTCTTTACCCCATTCCAGGGAAGACAGCCCCGCTACTTTTTCCAGCTCCGCCGCTACCCGGCGGTCTTTAGCGGTTGTGGTAGGTGACTTAAAAATCATAGTATCGCTAACAATACCGGCCAGCATTAAACCAGCCAAATCAGGACTAAAATAAACCGAGTTATTCAGAAATGTCTCTGCTACCAGGGTACAGGTGGATCCTACCGGTTCATTGTGAAAATAAATGGGCATTGTAGTCTGCAAATCACCTACCCGGTGGTGGTCTATAATCTCCAATATCTCCGCCTCTTCCACCCCATCAACCGCCTGTTTCTGTTCATTGTGATCCACCAAAATAACCTTCTTACGTTTCATGCCTAGCAAATCATAACGAGAAATCATGCCCAGATAGCGGTTCTCCTCGTTAACTACCGGGTAGTTGCGAAAACGTGAAGCCATCATATGTTTCCTCGCTTCGGCTACCGGTTCCCGGCTTTCAAACAGTACCAAATCACGGGTTTTCATAATATCGGCTACTTTATTACTCAGTATTTCCCGCAGTATTTCCGGGCTGTTATCTACATCCCGGCCATGCCCTAAACGCTCCATAAAAATCATGGCCAAATCGCCGATAGTTAAAAGGCCTAAAAATCTATGTTTATCATCCAGTACCGGTAAGGTTTTTAAGCGGTGCTGCTGCATAAAGTTACTCAACTCAACCACTGTCATCTCAGTAGTTACATAAACAATCTTTTCATCGTCCAGCAGGTCTTCCACGGTGGCACCCACATTCCTTATAATTACTGGAACTTCAAACCCCAGCCGCTCCAGAGCAAAACTGCTCTCCTCATTCAGCTCGCCAGCGGCAGCAGCAATATACAGCCCCTCATCACAGCTCTGCTTGTACACTTTATAGGCGATAGCTGCCGCTATTGAATCCACATCTGGATTCTTATGACCGATAACATAAATTGGTTTCAATCTTATCACCTGCTTAGTTAGAAAATAGAATTTCTCGAAATTCATTTTGAATTGTATTACAATTGCAACAGATATTTCGTGTTTATGCAATTGTAATTACTAAAATGTTTCTGAAGCCAGGTAGCAATGGCCGTATGGCAGAAGGATATTATTGAACCGGAAATATTAGGGAACTTTTTGCAAGAAATCTCCGCGCACATTCAACAGGACAATGCAGTATTGTCAAGAGAGCAGCAGATCAAAGGTGAGCTTCCAGAATTAAAATGGCAAAATTAAATCTATGATGAACGGAAGCGACCATCGCGGAAAAAGCGGAAACCATCAATGATCTTTTGGCGACCACCTAAACTTTCATATCCATTTGTTCAGTTCAATAACCAAGTTATGAACGCTGGTAGATGGATTATCTTTTGCAGGATTTGGATTTGGATATTGTGCGAAAAGTTTTTCGGCGTTTTTAATAGCCGTTCCTTGCTTATCCAGTAGCCAATCATATATTCCTGTTAGGTTCTTTTGATACTTGCAATTATATAAGGCTTTTAAATATCTGGTTAAAATTTTAGAATATTGTTTCCGTGAGACGGCGGAATTGAGATAATCAAAATGAAGACAATACCATAGTTCAAACGCTTCGTTTGAATAAGCAATCCGAATATCATTCTTATCTGCTAAAATAAAAGCATTGTTAAAATTTCCTATATCATGCTCATCTCGATCAAATACACACCAAGTTTGATCAAAAGGAAAAAGATCGTTTTTTCGAAACTCAATGGCCTTTTCTACGAGGCTCACGGTATTGTATCCGAAGCCTCGTACAACTATGTTCGCCGGGCGAAAACCTTCAAAGTATTGAGGTTCAGTCTTCTTTCCCTCGCATACTATAAGTATTCGAGGCTTCTCAACTCGCGAAACATTACTTTTTCTTTTCCGTATATCTCCAAGATTGCGACGTTCTTTGTTTTTTTTAAATAAGTCATCACTCCCCAGTTTTATCACCGACTTCCTCTAAGGAGTTTAAATTGAACTGGCCAATATAAGGAATTGCTCCGTATTTACCCATTAAATAATTCTTCTCATACGCTTCGTCTTTGCGTACTTTTTTGTTTGGAGAATAATCCACAAGCGAATATAAATGAGATGCTCCATAACGGTCTTTTTCACAAAACCAAATCTGGTCCCTGCGAAGCCTTCGATAGCTTAATAAATTGGTATCATGGGTATTAAAAATAAGCTGTGCATGCTTTGGATTGGCTTCATCTGAGTTAAAGCAATCTATTAGAGCCTGCGTTAAAATAGGGTGAAGATTTGAGTCTAATTCATCAATTACTACAGTCTTGCCGGAACGGATACCATCTAACACCGGCCCCAAAATCGAAAATATCTTCCTGGTTCCTTCTGATTCTTGAGTAGCAAGACTGAATTTTTGGAACGAATCAAACTTATTGTGTTCATCAAACTTGGGATGAATCATTTGGATATCCACTTGCTGCACCTCACCTAAAGCGTCCTTTCCGTCCCGAATAAGCATTCTAAGGGAATCGGGAAGCTCTGAAAAGTCGATTTGCTTTTTCTCTATCCCCATATCTACTATTCCTAAATCTGCTGCTTGAATGAAACTCAGAAATTCTCTTTTAAAATTCTTAATTTCAAGCATTTCAATTGATTCTCTATAATGTGACCTTAAACCCGAAGATACACTTAGCCCATTGCTAAACCATTCAACTACTTTGGTTGAAATTTCACCTTTCCATTGAGCAACAACTGATAAAAATAAAGCATTCTCCCGGGTTTTATCTGTCCATTCAATGCCTTCAGGAAAATGTCTATTTAATTCAAATTCATCCCCGGTTCTATTAAAAAGATTAATTTCTTTCGTCTTAGGGATATAATAGAGCCATTCTCTGTGAACTCGTTTTGAATCTACTTCAAATCCATACCTATAAACAATGTTATCTTTCACAAAAAGCATTTCAAAACCGGATGGTTGGCTTTCTGTCAATGTACTCAATTTAAATGGCTCAACATCAATATTTTCTCCGATTTGCGTATCTTTGGACGATGTTCTGATAAACCATTTCATAAACATCAAGGCTTTAAATAAATTGCTTTTACCGCTTGCATTTGCTCCGTAGACAGCACTACTTGTTAATAGGTTGATTTTGTTGCCAGCATCAAAAACATGTGTTTCTCTAAGTTCAGATATACTAGAAGCAACCATGGTAAGTGTAACTGTTTCTTTGAATGACAAGAAATTTGTCACACTAAATTCTAATAACATTGAAATCAACTCTTTTCTGTTCAAAGTTTAATTTCATTATAACCAATACGCAATGCTTTTACACTAGGTGTGTGAAAACTTCTCAAATTTTTATGTTATTCTGCTTTTTGCGGTGTATTTTTCGATACATGGTTTCATTTCGCCATAGATTATCATAATTTCAGCTGATTTTGTTGACGACTAGCAAGCAACCAGAACAAGTAGGAACGGTTCTTGCCTTGCTTCAGTAGCAATTGGTGATTGTGGTAAAAATGTTATTTGAATGCACGAGTACCTCCCAAAGTACAATGAGTTACCTGCCATAAAAGCTTATTTCATCGTGAACATTGAACGTTTTTCGCTAATTGGAATACACTGATCCTTTCGCCTCACTACTTGCTTTCCTGCATCAGCAGATTGGCAATAAACTGGGCGGCCAGGATATCTTCCAGGGAATTGCGGCTGGCGGCTATCAGGGCTATACCCGGGTCTGACTTTTGCATCATGCTTAAAGCCCGGCGGGCCGCAGTGAGGGCCGGTTCCATTCCCTTCTGTTTATAGGTTCGGGCCACAGTACCGGTTATCACCCGAGGATTTATCTGGAAAGCCGCATCATAAGCTACCCCGCCGGTGTCAGTAACTGCTATTACCACCCGGTTCTTCATATCCAATAGTTTGGGGGTCTCTGCCCCAATATTGGGTACCACCGCTTCTATCAAACCTTTTTCCCGTTCTATTCCCCGAATGACCTTCTGACAGCGGGCTAAACGTTCATTATCCGAACCAACCCGAGGTTCAGCCACCAGGATAATCCCGCCTCCGCATTCGCGGGCTAAACGGCCGGCTTCCCTGCCCACCTGTTCCGGTGCTACCTCCACCGGAGCCGTAGTATGATCCGGGCTAGAGCCCAGCACTGCATAAGCCCCGGCGTCAAGTGCACTTTCCAATGTAGTTGACATATCGATTACATCCACAATCATGACCAGCATTCCCTCCCGGGCAGCATCCCGGGCACCGCTGGCATCACTACTAACAATTATTTTCTTGGAGCGATCCATCTTCATACCACCTTGAACCGTTGTTAGTCAAAACTACTGATGAAATAAGATTAACTGATTCCCATCTTTTTTTGACGTAGCAACCTTAATTGTGACACCCACAACCTTAATTGCAACCAACGGGAGCATCAGTAGTGCCCGAAGGGTGTAGGGTGATATACGCAGATTAACGCAGCTATTTGTCCTTAAGCTTTTGTCAGCACCATTCTGCGTCCATCAGCGTTCTCTGCGTCCAATTTTATTAAAATCCGCGTAAATCCTTAATTATCCGCGTCATCCGCGTGAATTTACCCGCCTATTTCCTTCTTAACCCGGCCATATTTGCCTCCCCCACCCGGGTTGATGGCTAACCGCCCTACCCGCATGCGAGCAATCTGAGAGGCAATATTGTCTCCTGCTACCCTCTCAATATCGTCTATACTGGCCTTTTCCAGGATATTAATCTCAGTAAAAAAGAAAGATAAAAGTTTCTCTTTTAGTTTAGGCCCTACTCCAGGTAAATCCTTTAGAGGTACCCGGTATTTATAAGGGGGACGCCCCAGGGGATGATGTGTTTCCTGCTGATCCCCGATTTCTATAATACGGTCATAAACCCCCATTACCATCTTTTCATTACCACAGTGGCTGCAGCTGAAAATGGGGGGCTCATCGCCAGTTATAGTGGAGCATTTGGTACAATAGCTGCGATGGTATTTACCCATCAAGGGGTCCATTCCGTAATTGGCCAGAACCCTTCGTCCCTCGCAATTTTCCAGGCAGTATTTTAGTTCTTGAAAGTTCTTATCCACCATGCGTAAAAGATTGTATTCGCGACCTATGTTATCTGCCGAATGGGCGTCCGAATTGGACAGGAAAGTATAATTACGCGTTTCTCCTATCATGTCAGCCATATCACTATCAGCACTTAATCCCAGTTCCAGCGCTCTAATATGCCCGGCATCTCTTCCCAGTTTATCGGCCAGGCGTCTGGTCCATATGCCATATACCCCTTTATGCGGGGTAAAAGCATGGGCTGGGCAAAATATGCCGTCCAAAACAAAACTCAGGTTTATAAGTTCAGCTGTGGAAACATTTGCTCTTTGAGTGGAAAGAGCCATGTTTCTTATCCGGCTACGCATGTACTTCTGGTAAGCTTTTATGCTTTCTAAATGGGGCAGGTAAATAATCAGGTGTACCCCTTCCCGGCTTTCCACCTCGCAGGCAGGAATTAACAGCACCCCATTGCGGGCTGTCATGCCACCCCGGGGGTGCTCCCGCAACTCGCCGGTCTTAAGCATAGCCTCTATTTCAGTGCTAACCAGTATACTGCCGGCATCCACTATGCCTACCATATCCAATCCTTTACGCGGTGCTGCCTCATAAAGGACCGAATGTAAATCCATTTTGCGGGAAGCAGTAATCTTTACCGCCCGTCCGCCCGCACTGCCAACATGAATATGCAGGTCAGCGTAAACATTTCTCAAGTTTATCCCCTCACCAAATGATTAAAAGCATATTGTATTCCTATAATACTCTTACCGTCAACGATTTGACCTGTAAAAATCATCCGGTAAGCCTCTTTTAGCGGTATACTGACGTTTTCCAGGAATTCGTCAGCATCAGGGTTCTTTTCCCCGGCAGTTAAATCCCAGGCCAGAAACAGGTGCAGCTTTTCATTGCAAAAACCGGGGGCGCTATAATATGATAATATCTTTTCCCAACTGCCGGCCCGTAAACCGGTCTCCTCCTCCAGTTCCCTCTGAGCACAGACAAGTATCTCTTC
>Ga0265294_10010833_pt1 | contig 10315 bp, 8 predicted proteins | sample MunlanPumphouse3_FD_192504 | JGI IMG/M metagenome (GOLD analysis project Ga0265294, IMG submission 192504) | Groundwater microbial communities from a municipal landfill in Southern Ontario, Canada - Pumphouse #3 | ecosystem: Environmental > Aquatic > Deep subsurface > Groundwater | place...
GGTAAAGATATTCCTCCCACAATACCAGGCAGGGCAGTTGTTAAGGGCGATTCTAGGCAAGCATGTATCGCCGCTGCTTCAGTTTTAGCAAAAGTTTATCGTGATAGATTGATGATTGAGATGGACAAGCTATACCCAGAATACAGTTTTGCGCAACACAAGGGTTATGGTACTAAAGCTCATTATGCAGCTCTTAACAGTTTTGGAGCCTGCAAAGAGCATCGGAAAACTTTCAGATTGCACTAACAACAATTTCAGTTAATACTGCTGCACATGGCTCAGAAACCCTTTCGTAAATTGAATATGAACTAGTCTAAAAGCTTTATCTTATTGGGTCTACGCATGTATTCGCTCTTTATTGAGAGGTGTTCCACTCTTTCTCTGGCCAATCAACTGCCTTGAAATCTACTATCCCGACATTATGGTTACCCGTTGACCACCAACCGCTTCAAGCTATTCTTAGCTAAGGATACCCTTGAGATTATCCTGTATGTTAGGGATAACAACCGCTTAATGCATAGTTAGTATTATGTTGAAGACGTGGGGTTAAAGAGTGGGCTGCATGAATGTATTTAACCATTGTACAAGGTCTTATATACTGGAAGTATTGCACATGGGCTATAGATTGAGGGATTCATGGGTCTGTACGAGTTCTGAAATATGCTCAAGACCGTTTAAAAAAAAGGGGTATGGGGGCAAGATCGAACCACCCTTGTTGTATGCTATCGAGGGAATCTATTTATTGCGCAACAAGCATTCAGCGCATAAATGCCAACTGCACCAATGGTGATAAATATCCAGCAACCCTTGTTGATAAATCGCTTTGCTGTTGGCAAGTTTGATTTGTGAGGCACTTAGATAGCGCTCCATAAATCTGGTTATATAGTTTGCCTGTAAAGGTTTAAAGTTGCGATAAGCATCCATCACCGCTGCATCAACGCCCTCTATTCTACGATGCCAAAGGCAAAGAACGGGTAAGAAGATATTTAGATAAATATTATCTTGGATGCTTTTGCCAAGAGTCATCATCTCATTGCCAATGGGATTCTTATGTGCAACAAAGGTTTTACGGAACGATTTGTATATTTCAGAATTAGTATGGCAATTACTCATAAAACTTCGGAATAATCCCTTTTCTAGCGTGTTGTGGATTATTGAGCTTATATAAATAATGCGTTTAATTGGGTGGTTTTGAGGTCGTATTCTAAACAATTGCCAGTCTATATCGAATCTCTTGGCAGTATAAGCTTGTTTTTCCCAGGTATCGTGAATAATTAATTGCTGTTCCAAAGAAAGTGCCTTACTTGCTTTTTCCAATAATCCTGAAGCCATTAAATAAATTGAGCATAAATCCTGTACGCTTAAGCCTTCTTGTAGAAAACCCTTTAGTAAGGATAGCGGTAGAGATTGGGCAAGTTGAAGCGTATTTAGCTTATTTTTACTATATCCCAAAGCTTCAAACATGCCTTCATAGAAGATCTGATCGAAACTACTAAGGGAAAGGGCAGTGTTGAAACGCTTTATTTTGCTTTCAAAACGGCGAATACCTGCTCTGTGAAGTATGGCAGCAAGTCTATCATTATCGATTGCTGAAAGGAGATCACAATAAACAGCTGGGCTTGAAGGTATCTTTTGATTGATTGTTAATTTGAGGATATCATCACTCAATTGATGTTCAAGAGTTAGAATTTCAACTGCGTTCCCGTTTTCTAAAATAGTGTAGCTGTATGTCGAGTTATGTTTTAGCACTACGTGCAGTATAACTTGATTGTAAAACAAATCTTCGTGGTGGTTATGGGCTTGCCAATCGGAGGTTTTAAGATGAATTTCAATGTCGCCACGTTGCTGTTTGCCATCAATCTCTATCACGGCATTCTTAAAATCCGGACCACGCCCGGTATTATACTGTCCTTGATATAAAATCTTAAGCAATTTACCGCTATTGCACTTAGGGTGCGTAATAAGATGCCCTTCGTCCCAAATATGATATAAAAATCTTTCTTCCATTACCAGATATGAATTGCTAAAGTATTATATAAGTGGTTCATACATGCTTGCATTAGAAATAACGTTGCAAAAATCTCATGCGCTCACGGGCGGAAGCTGAATTGGCATAGGTATGGGGAGTATACTTTATTGGGTTAGAAAGAATTGCAATCATCCGCATGGATTGTGTAGTGTTTAACTTTGCTGCGCTTTTGCTGTAGTAGGCTCTAGAAGCTGTTTCTATTCCATATACACCCTTACCCCATTCTACATAGTTAAAATAGAGCTCTAACATGCGTCTTTTACTCATGGTTAGTTCCATGATAAGTGTAACCTGAACTTCCAGATATTTCCTAAAATAGTTTCGATGAGTAGTTAAAAATATTGTTCTAGCAAGCTGATTGCTTATTGTTGAAGCGCCAAAACGAACTTCATGTGCTTTTTTATTTCGCTTATAAGCTTCTTTAATCATATTCCATTCGAAGCCAAAATGCTTGTAATAATTACCATCTTCAAGAGCGATTAGCATATCGTGAGTGCGTTGGGGAATTTTCTCCAGCTTGATATATTCGCGTTTATAAATGGGGTGGCCGCGAAATATATAGCGTTCTATCATGAGTGGTGTTACAGGTGGATTTATGAAGTTGAAAAGAATCGACAAAGCGGCAATTATCCCCCAAAACCATAGATGTATTTTAAAAAAGAGACGAAGTATCTTAGATAAGATACTTCGTTTATGCTTTTTGACCTTAGCCATTTATTCCTTTAAAAATTAGTTCTCCTGCTTGTTTGCTTTGTTTACAAAGGCTGCCAAACGAGCTTTGCGCCTGCTTGCAGTACGCTTGTGGATAACACCCTTTTTGGCGGCTTTATCGAGTTGGGCATAAAGCTTATCAAGCTGTTCCATGCGATTTTCTGGATTAACTTGCAGTTCTTTGGTTAGGGTTCTAATTGTGCGTTTAACGTAATTGTTGCGAGCAGCTCTTTTCTTGTCCGTTCCCATACGTTTTTGGGGAGATTTGTGTTGTGGCATCGGTACCTCTTCTCTTTAGTTAGTATTTTTTGTCACAATGTTTAAAGCCCATTTGCTGTCAACTAGAATTTTATCTTGAAAGGGCTTCTGCAAGCGTAACTATTTGTTTGTCAATGCTGTAAGAATCTATATTGCCATTACAGCGCAAGCCTAAGGGGAGCGAATCCACCCAATTTGCTGCATTAGATATCTGATTGTATGAGAACACCTTTGCACCATCAATTTGGGAAAGAATATCTACAACAGCTCCTTCTGGCGGAGAGAAGCACAGTATGGGAGTACGGGAAGCAAGATATTCAAACAGCTTTGTGGTCAGCATGCCCCTATTGCCCTCATAATCGTTTACCAAAAGAATCAATAAATCGGCATCTACCATTTCTTGTATAGCTTGTTCGTGGCTAACGTATCCCTTTAAAACTGGGGTATTGATGCAGCTTTGCCGTAGTTCTTGCACTTCGGCGGAACTCAGCTGAGTTCCAATCATGCTAAGTTGGAATTCGCGGTTAATAGTCTTACATAGATCAGTTATCAAACTGGGCTTTTGTCCGGCTGTAAACTGTCCAACATACTTAATGCGGAAAGAGTTTGATGAAATGTATTTAGTATCTTCAAAATCATGGGGGTCAAATCCATTGAGCAATACAAGTTTATTTCCCTCAGGAAGTGAATCTGCGATTTCTTTAGATACGATAAGCACATAATCTGCACGGCTTAATACTTTTTTTTCTAAATACTTATGTATGTTTTGCACAATGGGCAAAGGCGGGTTCAGCTTTAAATAGTGAATATCAGTCCATGGATCTCTAAAATCGGCAAACCATCGTATCTTTGTTTTAGATTGTAGCCTCATGCCAATTAAATGACTGCTGTGAGGGGGACCAGTTGTAATGAGAGTAGAATATGGCTTTGTTTTTAATTCGGATAATGCAGCCCGATATGCTGCAGGATTCCAGAATACGCGTAAATCTGGCACAATGAGATTTATTCTTAACCAGATGAACAGTTTGGTGAGCAAGCTTTTTTTGGGGGGAATTCTGCCGTAAGGGATAGTACTTTTTTTACCGAAAATCTTTTGCCAAATCCGATGCCATTGTGGAGCTTTTACGCGGATAACTTGCACTTGAGGAGGTATTTTTTGGCAAAGAGCTTCATCAATAAACGGATAATCTCCATGTTCAGAGCACAATACAGTAACCTGGTAACCGAATCTTACTAAGTGAGGAATAAACCTTAGCCAGCGTTGAACTGGAGCTCCACCACAAGGCGGAAAATAGTAGCTAATTAAAAGGATGCGCATTATCCCAAGATTATTCTTGCTAATTCGAACCAAGTATTCTTCTTTTTATAATTCCTAATTGAATTTTGCATTGCGGTCAACATTTCTTTGCCGTAGAATTGGATCACGGCAGCGGCAAGAGCGGGAGGATTACTTGGCGGTACCAATAAACCAGTTTCTCCTGCTTCAACATACTCGCTAATTCCACCAATATCAGAGGCAATGACGGGAGTATCGTAACTGTATGAAGTGGAAATTACGCCGCTTTGGGTTGCACTTTTATATGGTAACACACAAAGGTCAGATTGTCTGAAAAAATTGGCAACCTCTTGATCGCTAATATAGCGAAAATGAGTTTCCACATTAGCCCCAATATCCAAATCCTTTATTTTTTCTTCATAAACAGCCTGGTCTTTGTATACTGTTCCGGCAATCACAAGGCGAATATCTGGAATGGCGACTCTGATAATGGGCATGGCATCTAAAAGCACATCTAAACCCTTATACTCCTTTATCATACCAAAGAAAAGTATGCGTGGGAGAGCATTAGTTTTTGTATTATCACCACTATGAGTATCATAAATAGGATGAAATCCCAAGATTGCTTTGCGTACAATTCTACTGGGTAGATTGCGCTTGAGCTCTAACAGACAAGACTTGCTAAGTACCACAATCTCGTCTGCTTTGGAAAATACATATCGCAAGAGGCTTCGGGAGGCAAACCACTCTTCATGGGGCATAATATTGTGTGCCAGAATTACTTTTCGCCCTTGTTTTATTTTTCTAAGAATTCTACCGTATGCAGGAGCAAAGAAAGGTAGCCACCAAGAAACAATTATAATATCTGGCAAATACTCGTTGATCGCCCGAGCAGTTTTATCCCAAGTGTACGGAAGATAAGGCGTAAGAATGCGCTTATTAAGATGTATGCTTTCTATGTTATCCTCTTGTTTACCGGCAGGGAATAGAAGCGCAGGGTATTGACGGTGAAAATTGAAAAAACATATCTCGTGTCCTTGCCTATACATCTCGTTGGCTAAATGCGATGCGAAAAGCGAAATTCCTCCTCTAAAAGGTGGGGCAGGCCCTAAAAATGCAATCTTCATCAATTACTCCGTAGGTTGAGATTGAGAAAAGAAGCGTCTTACCAATTCGGGATCGTCATATTTGCCAAACAGAGTCATCAGCTTAAGCCGTACTTTAATGCCTTTTAGATCGCCAGCAAGGATTGCGCCCATATCGCTAAGATGCTTTCCTCCCCCATCATAGCCGTATTCTGGTAAGACTCTACCGGTTAGTGTGCGAGATGCAATAACTACCAGTATGTTCTTTGCTATCGCACGTTTGATAGGTTCCAACACTTCCTTAGGTAAGTTACCTCGACCAAAAGCCTCAATCACAATGGCTCGCGCCCTGTTATCGATGCTGCAATCTATATATTTATTGTCCATTCCACACACTGCTTTTATTAGATCAACTCGAGTGTCTAGAACCTCTGTCCACACATTTTCGCGGTATAGGCTAGCTCTGTGATATACAATTCTATCCGGATCCACTATTCCTAATGGTCCTAAACCGGGACTGGTAAAGGCATCAACTTTACCGGAATCTGTCTTAACAACATCGCGGGCAGTATGGATTTCGTCGTTCATTACTACCAGTACTCCTTTATCGACGCTCTCGTGATGGCTAGCTACGCGTACACTGCCTATGATATTGCGGGGTCCATCCAACCCGAGATCACTTCCACTACGCATTGCTGCGGTAAAAATGACGGGCTTACGGGTGGTAAGCACCAAATCTGCCATAAAAGCACTTTCTTCCAAAGTGTCCGTGCCGTGAGTTACCACGATGCCATCATAAGCCAAAATCTTTGTGTCTATTAATTTTGCCAAACCAAACATCATCTTTGGTGTCATATAAGGGCTTGGAATATTCAAATAATCCATCACTTCCACATTGGCTACGCCATTTAGTTGGGGGAATTTTGTGAGGAAATCCGCAAGCTCTGATGTGGGCACTACCCCCATATTTACAACATTCTTCATCGAAATAGTGCCACCGGTCATTATCAGGAGTATCTTCTTCATTTTGAACTCATGTATGGTATTGGATCTTCACAGCCAGCTTCTTTAAATGCCCTAAGCCGAAGTAAGCAACTGGGGCATTCTCCGCAGGCTTTGTCGTTGGAAAAATAGCAACTCCAGGATAGTTGAAATGGGGCATTTAGCTCTTGTCCAAGTTTAATTATTTGGGCTTTTCGAAAATGTAAAACTGGAGTGTAAATGCCAATATTGCCCTTTACAGTTCCAAGTTCTATTAGATTTCTGAAGGTTTTAAAGAATTCTTCGCGGCAATCTGGGTATCCAGAGCTGTCTTCTTCAACTGCGCCAATATATATTTTACTTGCGCTTATCACTTCTGCCCAAGCTACCGCCGCACAGAGCATTGTAGCATTTCTGAAGGGGACATACGTGTTTGGAATGCCACTTTCGTGATTGATTACAATCTCCGCATCCGTTAATGAAGAACCGCCAATATCTGATAACCACCGATAATCCACAATTTTTGCCATTTGGGCATGGTAATAATCGGCAATTTGGTTAAAGCACTGCCTCTCTTTGGCTTGTGTTCGCTGTCCGTAAGAGAAATGCAAGCAAAATAACTCGTCACATTCCTTTGCAGCAATGGCAGTTGTAACCAGAGAATCCATTCCTCCGCTAAGTAGAACAATAGCACGTGTCATCATCTATTCCCGTTTAATTTCTTTTTGCAAGCTTATGGCAGAGTGTATTTATGTCAAGTACAAAGCATGGATTGTACTTGACTAAATTGATACATATAGGATTTTGCACACATTAGATAAGTTTATTTGAGGTTAATATGAGATACGACGTAATTATTATTGGTGCCGGTCCTGCAGGATTGAGCGCTGCCCTTTATAGTGCCCGAGGGGGTTTGAAGACTGCTATATTCGAAAAAGGAATGGTGGGTGGTCAAATTACAGTAACCGATGAAGTTGAGAACTATCCCGGTTTTGAAGAACCCCTTTCAGGTTTTGAACTAACTGCCAAAATGCATGCCCAGGCAGAGCGGTTTGGCGCTAGATTTATAGAAGAAGAAATTATAGCTTTGGGCATGGAGGGTTTGTGTAAAGTTATTGAAACAGATAGCGCTAAATACCGTGCAAAAAGCGTGATAATCTGTACTGGAGCACATCCTCGCCGGTTGAATGTACCCGGAGAAGAACACCTTACCGGACGTGGTGTATCTTATTGCGCAACATGCGATGGGGCTTTGTATCGTGATAAAGTAGTTGCTGTTGTTGGCGGAGGTGATAGCGCTATAGAAGAAGGAATCTTCCTTAGCAGATTTGCCCAAAAGGTGATCGTTATCCATCGCCGCGATGAATTACGTGCGCAAAAGATCATTCAAGAACGTGCTTTCAAAAATCCCAAAATTGAATTCATTTGGGATACAGTAGTTCAAGAAATTCATGGTGAAGCCAAAGTGAGCAAACTCGAATTGGTAAACCGTAAAACAAAAGAAATTTCTATGCTTCCTGTGGATGGAATCTTTATCTATGTGGGCATTCTGCCTAATAACGAATTGTTGGAATCCCGCATAGAACTCGATAGCGCTGGATTTGTGCTTACAGATGACCACATGCATACCAATATCCCGGGCGTCTATGCCGCTGGTGACATTCGCCATACAGTCCTCAGACAAGTGGTTACTGCCACATCCGATGGTGCGATTGCGGCGTGGAGTGCAGAGAAATGGATTATCGAAAACTACGATGCCCTAGAGGTAGAAAGTGCTAAATAGTAAAGAAATCCGCAGCCAATTCATCGAGTTTTTTAAGGAAAAAGGGCACAGCTTTGTGCATTCTTCCCCTGTGATCCCCCAGAATGATCCCACCCTGTTATTTGCCAATGCTGGTATGAACCAGTTTAAAAGTATCTTTTTGGGTAATAAGGAGGCTGAGGTAAGCCGTGCCGTAAACTCTCAGAAGTGCATTCGGGCTGGCGGGAAACACAACGACTTGGAAGAAGTGGGTAAGGATGGCTACCATCATACTTTCTTCGAAATGCTTGGTAACTGGAGCTTTGGCGATTATTACAAAAAAGAAGCCATTAGCTGGGCTTGGGAATTGCTCACAGAGAATTGGAAGCTGGATAAAAAGCTTCTTTACGCTACCGTTCACAAAAGCGATAGCGAGGCACACGATTTATGGCAAGAACAAACCGATATTGATCCTTCTCATATCTCATATCATGACGATAAAGATAACTTTTGGGAAATGGGCGATACAGGACCTTGCGGACCCTGCTCTGAGATCCATATTGACAGAGGTATAGAGCATTGCAATAAACAGGGAGTGCCCGGCCATGTTTGTACTGTAAATGGCGATTGTGACCGATATATCGAGCTATGGAACCTGGTATTTATCCAATACAACAGGGAGGAAGATCGCTCACTAAGTCCCTTGAAACAGCGTTTTGTGGATACTGGTGCAGGCTTAGAACGCATCACTCAGGTTTTGCAAGAAAAGAGTACAAACTACGAAACAGACCTTTTTATGCCCATCATTCAACGGATTGCGGAGTTGAGCGGAAATCCCTACACTGCCGAAGAAGGCATGAGCCACAGGGTAATTGCCGATCATATCCGATGCTTGTGTTTTGCTCTCGCCGATGGAGGTTTTCCCTCAAATGAGGGTCGTGGTTATGTATTGCGCAGGATTCTGCGTCGTGCCGCACGTCATGGCAGGCTGCTTGGCTTTGTCGAGCCCTTCCTTTTCAACCTAGTTGATTGCGTTGTGGAAATAATGGGGCACCATTTCTCTGAGCTTGCCGGCAAAGAAGCATATATTAAGATGGTGATAAAAGCCGAAGAAGAACGTTTCAATAAAACTTTGGATACTGGTTTGCAGAAGTTCGACGAGATCTGCGCTCATCTGGATGGTAATCTAATCGGAGGCAAAGACGCCTTTATGCTTTACGATACCTACGGTTTCCCATTGGATCTTACGATGATGTTGGCCGAAGAGAAAGGCTTCAAGATTGATTATCGCGGTTTTAACAACGAGATGGAAGCACAGCGTCAACGTGCCCGTAAAGCTTCCAAATTTGGTGCTAATAAGGACGATGAGGATTGGATAGACTTACGCCCTGCTTTGCCTACGCTGTTCACGGGTTATGAGAAGCACATGGATAGCACTTATATTCAGCGTTACAGCGTTGGAGACGACCAAGTAATTGCTTTGCAACTTTCACAAACACCATTTTATGCCGAAAGCGGGGGACAGGTTGCTGATACCGGACGAATCTATAACGATGAATGCGAACTCAATGTACACGATGTTAAGAAGATAGATGATGTTTTTATCCACTATGCTACTCTTAAGAGTGGTGAGATTTCCAGGCAAATGCTAACTGCCGAGATCGATAGTTCACGTCGCGGCGATATTGCTCGCAATCATAGCACTACCCATCTCTTACACAAAGCCTTGCGCTCTGTATTAGGTGACCATGTGCAACAGAAAGGATCGCTGGTGCATCCCGATTATCTACGTTTCGATTTTACCCATTTTCAAGCTCTTTCTCGTTCTCAAACCGAGACGGTCGAAGCGATTGTAAATAAAGCTATAAGAGATAACATGTCCATCAGCACAAGCATTCAAAGCATCGAGGATGCCAAAGCTACTGGTGCTACTGCCCTGTTTGGAGAAAAGTACAGTGATGAGGTCCGAGTGATCAGCATTAATCACTACTCCAAAGAGCTTTGTGGCGGTACCCATGCCTCAGCCACTGGCGAGATTGGTATCTTCAAGATTATATCCGAAGGCTCAACCGCAGCAGGTATCAGACGCATCGAGGCTGTCACCGGTCGTGCAGCATTGAACTATATCTCTTTGATGCAGAATAGCTTGCAACGGGTTTCGGAAATGCTTTCTTGCCCACCAAACTTGATTGAGCAGAAACTACAAGCACAGAAGCAACACATTGCTGATCTAG
>Ga0265294_10010834_pt1 | contig 10315 bp, 9 predicted proteins | sample MunlanPumphouse3_FD_192504 | JGI IMG/M metagenome (GOLD analysis project Ga0265294, IMG submission 192504) | Groundwater microbial communities from a municipal landfill in Southern Ontario, Canada - Pumphouse #3 | ecosystem: Environmental > Aquatic > Deep subsurface > Groundwater | place...
TTTTGTACTATAGATCCAAATATCGGAATTGTAAGTGTTCCGGATAAAAGACTTGATAAAATAGTGGAACTTGTTCCAACAGAAAAGGTTATTCCTGCAACTTTTGAGTTTGTAGATATAGCAGGACTTGTTGCTGGAGCATCAAAAGGTGAGGGTTTAGGTAATAAATTTCTTGCAAATATAAGAGAAGTAGGGGTTATTGCTCATGTAGTAAGATGCTTTGAGGATGAAGATATAATTCATGTGAATAATAAAATTGACCCCTTAAGTGATATTGAAACAATTGATATTGAACTAGCCTTGGCCGATCTTGATACAGTTTCAAACCGATTAGCAAAACTGACTCGAATGACCAGATTAAAAGGTGATAAAGAAAAAGAAACAGTAGCTCTTATACCAATTCTTCAAAGACTTGAAAAAGCTTTGGAAGATGGAAAGGCAGCAAGAAGCCTTGATTTTAATGAAGATGAAGAAAAACTTTTAAGAGATCTTCATCTTATAACTATGAAACCGGTAATTTATGTATGTAATATTGATGAGGATTCAATAGGTGAAGAAAATCAATTCGTTAAACTAGTTAGGGAAAAAGCTGAGACTGAAGAGGCTGAGACTGTAGTTATTTGTGGAAAGATAGAAGCCGAAATAGCAGGGTTGGATAGTAAGGAAGACCAAGATGAGTTTCTTGAATCTGTGGGACTTGAAGAGAGTGCTTTGAATCATCTAATTCGAGTGGCCTATAAAACTCTTGGACTCCGTACTTTCTTTACAGCTGGGAGCGATGAAGACCGAGCTTGGACTTTCAAAGCGGGAAGTAAAGCCCCTCAAGCAGCTGGTGTTATACATACTGATTTCGAAAAAGGCTTTATAAAAGCTGAAGTATATAATGTAGAGGATTTATTTGAGTTTAAAAGTGAACAAAAAGTCCGAGAAAAAGGAAAATTTAGACTTGAAGGAAAAGACTATCTTGTAAAAGATGGAGATATCATGCACTTTAGATTCAATGTTTAGTCTACCAGGTACATTCAAGTTTAATTGGATCATTTAAAAGTAATAGTTTGATAAGGGGAATGTGAAAAGCGGTAATATTATCTTCAAGCATTTCCCCATCGCTACTTTGAATTTCTGATGGTGCTTGAAATATTAGATTTATTTCAGAATCTTTTATTTTATCTGGACCATCTTCACCAAGAATAAAACCAATCATATCAAGATAATCTTCTTGGCTAAGACCATTATTATAAACAGGTCCATACACTTCAAAGTTTTCTTCAGATAAGAAGGGAAGAATTATACAAAGTTTGTCCCAATTGTCCATGTTTATATTTATTTCTAAATGGCTTTGTCCTTTTTCTTCATTATTAGATATTATGAAAAGATTTTGGTCTTTCATATCTGTAAGATAATCAAGAAGAGAATTAATATCCAAAAATTTTATATTTCCAAGGTAATTGTTTTCATCTGCCTTAAAGAAGAATGAATCTGAGACAGAGGGTGATTGTTCTATTTTTTGAGCCATATTTTCTACAGCATTTTCTAGAACACTTTCATCCTGCTGATTAGTCCCAAGATAAGGAGAAAGATCTTGTAAGACCCCATTAAAAAACTCATCAGCATATAACAACATTGTTGTTGTGCCATGATTGTCATTTTCCAAACTTATATTTTGTGTTACCGTGCAACTGGATAGGATAGATAAGCAAACCAGTGCAATAATGAATCCTTTTAGTGTGTTCTTCATGCAAAATACTATGATATAGACTAAAATAAAAATCAAGGGTTTCAAAATTTTAGGTTGACAAATTATGATTATTAGTTTCAAAATAGGTAATTGTTGTTTCTTCTAAGAATTCATGAAGTTATAAACAGGAGAGAATTAGATATGGCAGAGAAAAAACTTATAATTGTTGAGTCACCGACAAAAGCAAAGACCATAAAAAAATATTTACCAAAAGAATGTACTGTAATTGCAAGTAAAGGGCATATTCGAGATTTGCCTGAAGGCGAACTTGGAATTGATATAGAAAATTCTTTTAAACCTAAGTATGTTATTTCAAAAGGAAAAAAACCAATAGTAAAAGCTTTGAAAGATGAGCTTAAAGATAGCACTGAATTGATTCTTGCAACTGATGAAGATAGAGAAGGAGAAAGTATTTCTTGGCATTTGCTAGAAATCTTAAAACCAAAAATTCCTTATAAAAGAATGGTTTTTCATGAAATAACAAAAAAAGCCATTTTAAAAGCCTTTGAAAATGGTAGAGATCTTGATTTGGATTTGGTTCACAGTCAAGAAGCTAGAAGAATTCTTGATAGACTTTATGGTTTTACAGTAAGTCCGGTACTTTGGAAGAAACTCTCCAATAAAAAGTTGGCTGCTGGAAGAGTTCAATCTCCAGGATTAAAGATGATTGTAGAAAGAGAACGAGAGAGAATGGCTTTTAAGAAGAATTCTTATTGGGATATTCAATCTTTACTTTCCTCAAGCAAGGAGTTTGAAGCTAAATTAAGCAAAGTTAATGGAACTAGAGTTGCCAACGGTAAGGATTTTGATTCGGTTACAGGTGATTTTAAATCTAAAGGCAAAAGTGTCTTACTCGATGAAGAAACTACAAAAAAATATGTTGATGATTTTAAAAGTGACAGTGTTTGGACTGTTACAAATATAAATCAACGTAAGGTTACCCAAAAACCATCAATACCTTTTACTACCAGTACCTTGCAGCAGGAAGCAAATAGAAAATTAAAACTTACAGCTAGAAAAACTATGAGTTTAGCTCAGAGTCTTTATGAAGAAGGTCTTATTACCTATATGAGAACGGATAGTCCAACTTTAAGTCAAGAAGGGACTATGGCAGCTAGAAAAGAAATTGAAGAACTTTATGGTAAGGAATATCTTTCAGAAAAGCCTCGTTATTTTTCAGCAACTTCGGCTAATGCACAAGAGGCTCATGAAGCAATTCGTCCTTCAGGGGAAATATTCAAGAAACCGGAAGAAACTGGACTTTCTGGCCAAAATTTCAGTCTTTATAAATTAATTTGGATGAGGACTATTTCTTGTCAAATGGCAGATGCAAGAAAACTTAATACAACAGTTACCATTGAAGCCAAAAAAAATAAAGAAATTTTGACCTTTACCTCCACTGGTGTACAGATTGAATTTCCTGGCTTTATAAGAGCTTACGTTGAAGGAAGTGATGATGTTGAGGCAACTCTAGAAAATAAAGAAAAATATCTTCCTTCTTTAAAAGAAAATGAAGTACTCAAATGCTTGGATTTAAAAGGTGTTTCACATGAGACAAAAGCTCCAAGTCGTTTTTCTGAAGCTGCCCTAGTACAGAATCTTGAAAAACAGGGAATTGGAAGACCTTCTACCTATGCAACTATTATTGAAAGAATTACCAATAAAAACTATGTAATAAAAAGGGATGGTGTTTTAGTTCCAACCTTTATAGGCTTCGGGGTTGTTTCTTTGTTAGAGAAAAATTTTTCTTCTTATATTGATTATGGTTTTACAAAGGAAATGGAAGATAGTCTTGACAGAATTTCAAGTGATAAGATTGAAGAGTTTAGTTATATAAAAGCTTTCTATGAAGGTGAAAAAGGTCTTTCTAGTCAAGTGGAAAAAGCTATGAAGGATATTGAGCCAACTGAGGCTAAAAAACTAATGTTGCCTCAAATTTCTGAGGAAAATCAAATTTATCTTGGCCCTTACGGAGCTTACGTTAAAGGTGAAAAGAATATTGGAATTCCTGAAACTTTTGTTCCTGGAGAAATTACCAATCAAGATATAATTGATATTAAAAATAAAGCCCTTTCAACTAATGGTGAAAACTCAGGCCCTATTGAAATTGGTAAAGATGAAAAATCTGGTAAAGCAGTTTACTATTGTACTGGAAAATTTGGACCTTATTGGCAAATTGGTGAAATTGAAGGTAAGAAAAAACCACCACGTTTTTCAGTTCCTAAAGATTTAAGAGATACTGATGTAGCTTTTGAAAAAATAATGCAGTTCTTTTCTCTTCCTAAAGTTTTAGGCAAAAATGAAGAGGGTAAGGATGTTTCAATTGGGTCTGGAAAATTTGGGCCTTATGTTGTCTGTGAAAAAGATTTTAGATCGGTTCCAAATTTTGAGGTTCTCTTTAATATGACCCTTGAAAGAGCAATTGAAATTCTTTCCCAACCAAAACCTGGAAGAAAATCAAAAGGAGCAAGTACAAAAGCAAAGGTACCTGTGGTTGATTTAGGTGAACACGAAGGTGAAGCACTTGGAATTTTTTATGGACGTTATGGTTATTATATGAAACATGGAAAAAAGAATATTGCTCTTCCAAAAGAATATAAAAATGATGAAGAAAAGTGTAAGACCTTGAAAAAAGAAGACGCTATTTCTTTTATAGAAGAAAAATAATCTATTTTATTTTAACTTTTAAATTATTTGGAGAACTTAGGTTCTCCTTTTTTTTAGAAAAACTGAAGAAAAATAATTGACAAAAATAAAGGTTTTTAATAGAATCTCTTAAGTATAATAAGTTGTACTTGTTATACAAGTTATACTTAACTTGGGAGATAAATATTAAAAGTAAAAACAGTGGTAGTAAAAAATGTATGCATTCAGTAAAAGTTGGTCCAAAAGGTCAAATCGTGATTCCAAAAGAAATTCGTGAAATGTTCGATATCTCACCAGGAGCTACTCTTCTAATGCTTGCAGATTCAGAAAAAGGTATAGCAATTGAAAGATTTGGGGTTTTTGCCAAGATTGCAGATTCTATTTTTAATGGAAGAGCAAAAGAGGTATATCCAGATCAAACCGAAGAAGATTCTTTAAACTTTGCTAAAAAAATAGAGGAAATAAAAGAAAATGAAAAAAGCGATACAAACGAATAATTTAACAAAGAAATATAATGGCTTGATTGCTGTTGATTCGTTAAACCTATCGATAGAAGAAGGAGAGCTTTTTGCTCTTTTGGGGATAAATGGAGCAGGAAAGACCACAACAATTAAAATGCTTTCCTGTTTAGAGAAACCTACTGAGGGAGAAGCTTGGATACTTGGTAATAGCATTTTAAGTAAATCTCAAAAAGTTAAAGAATTAATAAGTGTTTCTCCTCAGGAAACTGCAATTGCACCTAATCTAAGTGTAAAAGAAAATCTTAAGTTTATGTGTGGAATTTATGGGATGGGTAAAGAAGAAGTTCAAGAAAAAACTGAAAAAATAATAAAGGAATTTGAACTGGATGAAATTGCAAATAAAAAGGCTAGATTACTTTCGGGAGGTTGGCAAAGGCGACTTTCAATAGCTATGGCACTTATTACCGAGCCTCAGGTACTTTTTCTTGATGAACCGACCTTAGGCCTTGATGTAATAGCTAGGAGAGAATTGTGGAAATCAATTATAAAATTAAAAGGGAAAGTGACAGTCATTTTAACAACACACTATCTTGAAGAGGCTGAAAAATTGTCGGATCAAATTGGAATTATGTCAAAAGGAAACTTGGTTGCAACAGGGACAGCTGAAAAATTTATTAAGGAAACTGGAACAAAAAATTTTGAAGATGCTTTTGTTGCCTTATATGAAAGAGGTACAATAAAATGAAAATGATTGCTTTTGCTTCAAGAAATTTTAAAGAAATAATAAGAGATAAATTAAATATTTGTTTTGGAATTGGTTTTCCTGTTATTTTGCTTTTACTATTGTCTTTGATTCAATCAAATATTCCTATTCCTATTTTTGAAATTAGCACTTTAGCTCCTGGAATTGCTATTTTTGGATTATCCTTTTTCTCTTTGTTTTCAGGTATGTTGATTGCCAAGGATAGAACAACTTCTTTTATTGATCGTCTTTTTACTTCTCCAATGACCGAATCTGATTTTATCATGGGCTATGCTTTGCCTATTTTACCTATAGCTATCTTTCAGATGCTTTTTTGTTATATTTTTTCTATTTTTTTAGGCTTGAAAATTTCTTTAAATATTTTTCTTGCAATTTTAGTGTCAATTCCCTGTGCTGTAATTTTTATAGCATTAGGGTTGTTGTGTGGAAGTCTTTTAAGTGATAAGAGTGTAGGTGGAGTTTGTGGAGCTTTATTAACAAATATAACTGCATGGTTGTCTGGTACGTGGTTTGATCTTAATCTTGTTGGAAAAGGATTCAAGTTTGTTGCAAATCTCCTTCCTTTTTCACATGGAGTTAATGCTGCAAGAGCTGCAATCTCAGGTAATTATTCAGGACTATTTAAAAATCTCTTATGGACAATTGGGTATGCCATTGTTTTGATGATAATTTCAATTATTGTGTTTAAAAGAAAAATGAACTCTAATAGAAAATAATTTTTTACTTTTATATGAAAAAGCCTGTTTTTCATATTATTGAAAACCAGGCTTATACCCCCTGTGCGATTCGAACGCGCGACCCCTTCCTTAGGAGGGAAGTGCTCTATCCAGCTGAGCTAAGGGAGCAAGGCTTTCTACTTTTACAACTTTTAAAACTGTTTGTCAATGGAAGTAATTCTATCAAATCGTTACGTTTTGATTACTAAAAATTTTCCTTGACAGTAAGAGACTTCTTCTATTATTATTGTTTATGATATAAACTAGTTTGTATCATAAATTAGATAAATATAAGAGGGATTGACATATGGAGAAGGACAAACTTGAAGAAAAGGCTAAAAATCAAGAAATTTTGGAAGCGTTTGATACAATTAAAACTCTTCGTAGTGGACTTAAAAAAAACTTAAAACTTTTAAGACCAGCAGTAATAAGTCCAAGCTTTTTTAAAATGGCGAAACAAATTCTTATTGTTAGTTTTATATTATTTGCCCTTGTTTTTTATAAAGATTCTACAAATGACAATTCTTTTTTAATTGATGCATTATTTGTAATTGGAATTCTCTTTATTTTAATATTTACAATCATTCAAAAAATTAGAATAACAAAAGATACCTTGGGAAATAAGTTAATAACAATAGCCATATTAGGGTCTTCAAAAAAACTAATTGAAATGTTAGTTTGTTTTATTATTTGTTTTGTAGGTGTGTTTTTCTATGCCAAAAATAATGGTGTATATTGGATAATAGTCCCTTTTGTATTTTCAATGTTAGGCATTGAAACAATAGAAATTGCAAGTTATTTAGATTTAAAATATTTTAATCTTGAAGGTTTTGCTATGTTAGTTGGTGGTGCGATAATGCTAATTTTTTATAATGGAACTTTCTTACTTACTTGGATAATGGGAATATGGTTAATATATCTTTTGGTAACAATAGTGTCTTTAGAATTGGAGAATTCAGCCAAATGAGGATACCTAAATTAAATAAAACCATTCATGAACAAACAAAACTTAGAATTTTGGTATACCTTACCTCTTCTGAAAATGTAAGCAATGATTTTACAAAAATAAAAAAAGACCTTGAAATGACAGCAGGTAATTTAAGTATTCAGTTGTCTAAACTAGAAAATGAAGAGTTAATAAAAATTAATAAAAAGTTAATTAATAAGAAAAGTAGAACAGAAGTCGAAATAACAGAAAAAGGTAAAAATGCTCTTTCTGATTATCTAACAGAATTGGAAAAACTGCTAAGTGCAGTAAAAGGAGAGTAGTAATTGTGAAACTAATTGAAACGATTGAACTTAGTAAAGTTTACAAAACTGTAAGTGAAGATGTCCATGCCTTAACAAAAATAAACCTTGAAATTGAAGAAGGAGAACTATGTGCAATTTCTGGACCTTCAGGAAGTGGAAAAACGACTCTGTTGAATTTAATTGCACTTCTTGACAAACCAACAGAGGGAGATGTGAAGCTTGATGGAGTTTTATACCAAAGTTTAAGTGAAAACCAAAGAACAGCACTAAGACGTGATCAAATAGGAATGATATTCCAGTCCTTTAACCTTATTCCTGTTTTAAGTGCTTGGGAAAATGTTGAACTTGCTTTAAATGTTCTTCCAAAGGAAACTTTGGAAAAAAAACTTGGAATAAAGACAAAAGAAGATAGAAAAAAAATATGTTTTAAATCACTTGAAGAAGTTGGTCTTAAGGGACTTGAAAATCGAAGGCCTAATGAACTTTCAGGAGGTCAACAACAACGAATTTCGATAGCAAGAGCTATTGTAAAACAACCGAAAGTATTGCTTGCAGATGAGCCAACAGCTAATCTAGATAGAAAAAATGGAGAGAAAATACTCGAAGTTATTGGTTTGCTAAATAAGGAAAAAGGACTTACTTGCATATATTCTTCTCATGACAAACTTGTACTTGATCATGTAAGAAGGATTATTAGACTTGTAGATGGGAGAGTAACAGATGTTTAAAATGGCATTTAGATCTCTATTCCGCTACGGAAAGAGAACAGCTATTACTGTTTTTGCAATATCTATTGGAGTTGCTTTGGCAATATTTACAAAAGGCGTTCTCATTGGAGTTGATTTGGATTCAACTAGAAACCTAATAAAATATGAAACTGGAGGCGCCAAAGTGTTCCCAAAAGGGTATTTTGAGGATATGAAGTACTTTCCAGTTGATAAATTTATTGAGAGGGAAGAAAAAGAAGAAATATTCAAAAAAATCAGCGAGCTTGATAAAGATATTAAATTTACTGGAGAGTTTATAAGTAGCGGTGAAGTAATGTTTTATGAAGACCCTTTTCCCGCTTCTGGAAGTGTAAAGGCAATTATTCATACCCTCCCTTATAATCAGGAAGTTTATGAAATAAATAAAGATAATTTAGAAGGCTCTTGGCTTGAAAAAAATAGTGATGAGGTTGTGATTGGATCAAAACTAGCTGATGATATGAAGGCCAAAATTGGTTACTACCTCACTATTCAAAGTCGAGGAAGAGATGGTTTCCTTCAAGCTTTTGATGTGAAAATTGGAGGTATTTTAAATACAGGTAATCCAGTAATAGATGCATCGGCTGTATATGTTGATATGGATTTTACCGATTCTTTATTTGAACTTAATGGTGGAGTTAATTCAATTGTCTTTAACTGGGGAAATGATATAGTTCAAACAATAAACCAGACAACAGACAAAGTTTCAATAATTAGAGCTATTGCCTCTAGTTTAGGAGATTTTGAAACCTATGATTGGGAAGATCTTTCAAGTGATTTGATTGCACTTCAAAAGACCAAGGATGCTTCTTCAGGAATCCTTTTATTTTTCTTGTTTATTATTGCAACAGTAGGAATTACAAATACTATGCTTATGGCAGTTAGTGAAAGAAAAAATGAAATAGCCATGCTTAGAGCTCTGGGATATAAAGGTTCTTACATAAAAAGCCTATTTGCAATTGAAGGTGGTCTTATAGGAGCTATAGGAGCTATTTGTGGAGCAATTCTTGGTTTGTTAATAGTTTGGCCTTGTAAAGTTTATGGCATTGATTTTTCAAGTTTAATGGGTGATATGGATATTGGTTATAGAATTAATGCAATCATGTATGCAGCTATTGATATGAAAAGTATTATTTTAATTGTTCTATTTGCTTTTGGTGTAAGTGTATTATCTGCATGGATTGCAGTAAGGCATTCTTCAAAGGGTGAAATTTCTGAAATAATGAGGAGAATATAATGTGGACATTGGCTGTAAAAAATATATTTAGAAATAGACGAAGAACAGTCCTATCAGGCATTGCCATTTTAGTTGCAGCTCTCATTATTTGTTTAATGCTGGCCTTTGAAACTGGAATGATTGATGATATGAGGGAAAATGTTATTAACCATGTTATAGGTGATTACCGAGTAAGAATTAAAGAATACAGTGAAAACGAACGAGTTTCTCCTTTGCAGTTTTATTTGGAAGATGTAACACAAGTTATGAAGGCTTTAGAGTCTGTAGAAGGAGTGGAAAAAGCCGTACCTCTTACTACTATTGGAATTTCAATATGGCAGGGTGATAATTCTAATGAAGCTGTTATGATTGGAACGGATTTAAAAAAAAGTAATTTTTTTAACGATAAAAAGTCGGAAATACTTGAAGGAGAACTTCCTAAGGAAGGGGAAAAGAAAGTTGCTATTACAGAAAGTTTGGCAAAAAAATTAAACTTAAAAATTGGAGATCGATTTACCTTTCTTACAAAGACAGCTTCTGGAGGTTCAAATGCCCTTGGAGTTGAAGTCTCAGCCATAGTTTATCTTCAAGATTCCGATATTAGTGATTCTACAGTTTTTATACCTTATGACGTATTATCAAAAACTCTAAGAATGAAGGATGGAGCTATTCAAATTCAAGTGTTTTCTAGTGGAAACAACATTGAAATGAAGGAAAAAGCATTGTTGAATTCAATTTCTACCTTTAAAGGAAACTTTGAAATTAAACATTGGTCAAA
>Ga0265294_10010835_pt1 | contig 10313 bp, 9 predicted proteins | sample MunlanPumphouse3_FD_192504 | JGI IMG/M metagenome (GOLD analysis project Ga0265294, IMG submission 192504) | Groundwater microbial communities from a municipal landfill in Southern Ontario, Canada - Pumphouse #3 | ecosystem: Environmental > Aquatic > Deep subsurface > Groundwater | place...
AATTCAAAGTATCATATGTACAATTTTAGCTGTTGTGCTTTTAGGGACAGTATTTATTGCTTTAAAATATACTAAATGGGGACTAGGGGTTAGAGCAACAGCTAGTAACGAGACAGTGAGTCAAATGATGGGGATAAATACTAGAGTTATCACAGCGTTAAGTTGGGCTATTGCTAGTGCTCTAGCAACAGTTTCAGCAGTTTCTATGGGAACAGTTCTTTCACCAGGAATGATGGGCAAGATTCAGATATATGGATTCTTGGCTATAGTTCTAGGTGGTGTTACAAGTTTTTTTGCCCCAGTTCTTGGAGCAATAATGATTCCTCTAGTAATGAATTTTGCAGCAGCCTTCACTTCGGTTTGGGCCGATGCAATAGTATTCACTGTGGTTTTAGTAGCAATTTTAATCAGACCAAACGGCTTGTTTGGTAAGAAAATGATAAAGAAAGTGTAGGTGTATAATAATGGAATTAAAAAATAAATTAAAAAATACATTTACACCAAAATTAAGAAAATTCACAAAACATCCTTATTTTAAGTTCATAATGTTTGGAATAGCATTATTCATATTACAATCATTATCTGCTACAGGAGTCATGCAATTTTCGTTTGGGTTGGCATTGACACAAACAATGATTTATTCTATTGTTGCTGTTGGCTTCTCGTATCTACTTGGTTATGCAGGACTTGCATCTTTAGGAACTGCAGGCTTTGTTGGATTAGGGGCTTATACAGTTTCCATATTTTTAAGAAATTACACATCAGTGCCATATTTAGTGGTACTACTAATAGTATTACTTATTTCATTAATAATAGGTATAATTGTTGGGTTCATTTCTTTAAGAATTGAAGGATTATTCCTAGCAATTGTTACTCTAGGACTTTCTGAAGTCTTATATCAAGTATTCTTAAATGGCGGAGTTCTAACAGGTGGTCCAAATGGGACTAACTTAAGAGGCTATCCAAATATATTTGGTTTACAACTTGATAGGACTATGACAATGTATATGGTCTTGATCTTCTTAATAGCACTACTTATTGTTACGTACAACTTAATAAATAGTCCTACTGGGAGAGCAATGTTGGCAATGAAAAATTCAACATCTGCTGCTCAAGCCATGGGAATTAGTTTGATGAAATATCGCTTGTTAGCATTCGTTTTATCAACAATGTATGCTGGATTAGCTGGAGCATTGTTTATGAGTTTTGTAAGATATACAGACCCATATTCTTATTCTATAATGTTTAGTTTAAATATTCTTGCTGCTTGTATATTTGGAGGCACAAGAAATTTGTGGGGCGTTATGGCTGGTACATTACTTGTATTTGGATTGGTCCCAATGTTTTTACAAGATGTTACATTTTTACGAACAAACTCTTGGTTATTTAATGTTATTATAGGAGGCTTGTTAATCCTTATTGTTCTTTTCTATAAGGGTGGCGTTGTTCAATTATTCACTAACATAAAATATCGCTTTAAAAAATCAGTAGAAAGAGCGAGGGTGAAAAAGTATGGCTATGATTAAGAAATTAGTTAATAAAGAGTCACAACTTGTTCACAAAGTTGAGAACTACGAATATAGATTAAACGTTTTAGATAAACTTCCAGAATTAAAACAAGAGTCTTTAGATAGAAGATTAAATAGTAAATTAAATGATAAAAAATTCCTTTCTTCAAGAAAATTAATTAATCTTGAGAAAGATTCTGTACCATCAGAGCAACTTTTTGAAATGGTTTCTAAGGATAAATATGAAAAATTAGAAAAAAAGAACAATTTGATGTATCGTGCCTTTCGTCAGAAAGTTTATAAAGAAGAAAATATCCTTGATAAAGATTATAAAGTTGTTAAAGAAGTATCAGTAGATGGCAAGAAAAAAATCGATGATTATAAAAAACAGCTTGCAAAGGAATTGAAAGAAAAATATGAAGCTGAAAGAAAAGCTTATTTAAGCGCAAATACTCACAAAACTGCTGAATATTTAGCTGGTGCTAAGAAAATATATGAAAAAGCCTTAGCAATTGAAGAGAAAAAGCTTTCTTTGAGTCAAGAAAATTTGAAAAATAAATATGATCAAATTTTAAAGAATTATACAAAAAGGCAAGAAGATAAGAAATTATCCTTGCAAAAGAAATATACTGTTGCCAAAGAGCAATTAAAGAAAGTTGTTGCTGCAACAGAGAAAGACACTTCGGCCTTTACTTTACCAGAGGATGTTATTTTAAGATTAGATAATCTTTCTATGCATTTTGGTGGATTGAAAGCAGTTGATGAACTCTCGTTTGATGTTAAAAAAGGCGAGATTTTCGGTCTTATTGGTCCTAACGGAGCTGGTAAGACGACGGTGTTTAACTGTATTACTCAATTCTACAAACCAACTAGTGGTAAAGTTTGGTATAAAAACAGGGAAGGACAAACAATTTTACTAAATGATTACAAAGTTCACGATGTAATTAAAACAGGTATTGTAAGAACCTTCCAAAACGTTGAACTAATTGTTGAGGTTAGTGTTCTAGAAAATTTACTTATCGCTGCACACACTCAATATAAAACAACCTATTTTGCACACATGATTAACTCTAAATTTTTGAATCAAGAAGAAGCTATTTTGACTAAAAAAGCTGATAAAGTATTAGAATATTTGGATTTGTTGCAATATAGAGATGTACCTCCAGTAGGATTACCATATGGAATATTAAAAAGAATTGAATTAGCAAGAACTCTAATGGCTAATGCAAATCTAATAATCCTAGATGAGCCTGCTGCAGGATTGAATGACAATGAAACTATTCAATTAGCATCAACAATTAGAAAAATTGCCAAAGATTTGGGCGCTACAATATTCCTTGTTGAACACGATATGGGATTAGTTATGGATATATGTGACCATATATGTGCTATTTCTTTTGGAAAGAAATTAGCTTATGGAACACCAACTGAAATCCAGAAAGATAAAGTTGTTCAAGAAGCATACCTAGGAAGCGAGGTTGAATAATATGGGGAACAAAATTTTAGAAATTAAAGATTTACGTGTCTCATATGGGGCAATCGCTGCTTTAAAAGGTGTTAACATTGATGTTCCTGAAGGAAGTATCATTGCCTTATTAGGAGCAAATGGCGCTGGCAAGTCAACTACACTAAGAGCGATAAGTGGTGTTGTTAAAGTTGACAGTGGTCAAATCATGCTTGAAGGCAAAGATATAACCAACGAAAGAGTCTATCAAATAGCTCATAAAGGGGTTATTCAATCACCAGAGGGAAGATTAATTCTTAATGGTTTAACAACAGAAGAAAATCTTAAAGTAGGAGCTTATGCTCTTAAAAGAAAAACTACTGTTGATGAAAAAGGTAAAAAAATTACAAGAAGTGTAAAACAACAAATAAAAGAAAATTTGGATCTTGTTTATGGCTATTTTCCAATTTTGAAAGAAAGAAGAAATCAACAAGCCAACACATTATCAGGCGGAGAGCAACAAATGTTAGCTATCGGTCGTGCATTAATGGCTAGTCCAAAAGTATTGTTGTTAGATGAGCCATCACTAGGCCTGGCCCCACTAATTGTAAGAGAGATTTTTGAGATTATCAAGAAAATTAAGAGTGAAGGTAATACTATTTTAATTGTAGAGCAAAACGCTTACCAAACTCTTAAAATAGCTGACTATGCTTATGTGCTTGAGCTAGGAAGCATAAGTATGCAGGGGACTGGACAAGAATTGTTGAAAAACGAGAAATTGTCAGAAGCATACTTAGGAGGCAAATCAAGCAAAGAATAAAACCAAATTATGTCTCATAAGAAGGAGGAAAATTTATGAAAAAAATTTGGACTACAGTAGCATTGACTGCAGCATTACTTGTCGCTGGTTGCGGCGGTAGCAAAACGTCATATGCACAAGGTGTTAGTGAAGACGAGATTAAAATCGGTGCTGTCATTACATCTACAGGTTTATATGCCGCTGTTGGAGTTCCTTATGGAAACTTCTACAAATCATTCGTAGCTTACATTAACGCTAATCAAGATGACTATGCTGATGCATTAGATGGCAAAAAGCTTAACTCAATCATCTATGATGAAGGCGGAGATGGCGCAGTTGGAAAAACATATGTTCAAAAATTAATCAACGATGATAAAGTATTCTCATTAGTTGGAATTCTTGGAACATGGAACTTAGTTGCTGCTCAAGCTGAACTTGAAACAGCAGGTATCCCTTCAGTTTACTTTGGTACAGGTTCATCATATCAAATGTACGAACCAGCAGTTGGCGATCAAAGATATATGATGGGTGTTCAACCTTTATACAAGACAGAAGGAAGATTAATGTACCTACGTGCATTAACATCATTCGACAATGTTCAAAAGATTGGTGTTATCCACTCTTCAGCAGATGATGGTTTATCATTAAAAGCTGGTATTGAAGCTCAAGCAGCTTTAGATACACGTACAAATAAACCTACAATCGTTTATCAACAAGTTACAACAACAGTAGCTGCTGATATGACTTCTCAAATTGAAGCAGTTAAAGACTGTGATGTTATTATTGCTGCAGCTAACCAAGCTTATTTCAAAGCTATTTATCCAGCAGTTCAAACAAACGCTGCCTCAAGAGGAAAGCCAATTATTACTACATACGTTAACATTGCCCCAACAAATATGCCAGAAGAAGCTGTTGAAGCAAACAATTCTGATATTTATGGTGCTGCATGGGTCGTATTTAATGAAGTTGCTGGTTCTTCAGCAGAAGCCGACAGACGTTTAGCTGATTATGCAGAATACTGCAAAGTAGTTGATGCAAACGTTGGTGGATTCATTCCTGAAGATCAAAAAGCTGCTTATAAATTAAATGCTTATGCAATGTCTTCATTTATAGCTTTAAAAGCATTCTTAGTCGGTTTGGAAAGAGTTAATGAAGCTAAAAAAGAATTAACTCCTGAAAACTACCTAGAAGCAATGGAGAGCAAACGTGTTCCTATCGCTATTTCTGGTGGAGTTTCTTACGCAAACGGCCAAAGAATCGGTCTAGACAGTTTATCATTCGTTAAGTATGAAAGACCAGCTGCAGGACAAGGTGCTGCAACAGGTACATTCGTTGAAGTTGACCCAATGACATCTATCGATCAATTAGTTTCACAATTGAAAAAATAGTAATTTGGTTTTAGGAAATGGGAAGAGGGGGGAACCCCTCTCCCGTATTTATAAAATAGGAGGCAATTTTTATGGTTAATTACCAAGATAAGATTATCACTGTAGAAAAGGCGTTAGATATGGTAAAGTCCAATATGTATATTTTTACAGGACTAGGTGGATCTGAAGCCCAACTTTTTATGTCAAAATTACATACTATTAAAGATCGCGTAAAAAATGTTCACATTACTAACTGTCTTCCAGTTTGTGCATGTGATTATATGAATTATCCAGAATCATTTTATTGTGATGCCTGGTTCTATACTCCACAATTAAGAAAATTACATCATCAAGGCAATGCATCATTTATTCCAAATCACTTGCATTTTGCCGGTGACCGCAGACTAGAACGTGTAACTCCAGATATTTTTATTGGCGTTGCTACTCCTCCAGACGAACACGGCTATATTTCTTTATCACTAGGAAATACTTATGAAAAAAAGTCAATTAGAAATGCAAAAATTGCAATTCTTGAAATAAATCCGAATTATCCTCGTACTTTTGGCGATGTTGAGATTCATGTTAGTGAAATAGACTATTTGATTCCAGTGGATTATCCACTACCAACATTACCAGATGTTCCATTTACAGAAAAAGATTTAGCCATTGGTAAGATAATCTCTGAATATGTACATGATGGAGATTGTATTCAATTGGGCATAGGTGGCATTCCTAATGCAGTAACAGCCTCTTTAAAAAATAAGAAGCATCTAGGAATTCATACTGAGATGTTTACATCAGGAATGGCTGAATTAATTGAGTCAGGAGTCGTTGATAATTCTTGTAAGCAATTAAATACTGGTAAATCAGTAGCAACATTTGCTTTAGGAAATAAGAAATTATATGATTTGATAGATAATAATCCATCTATTGCTATTTTTGATGGTTCATATGTTAATGATCCAAAGATTATTTGTCAAAACGATAATCAAGTTTCAATAAATACAACAATAGAAGTTGATTTGACAGGACAATGCTGTTCTGAATCTATCGGTTCTTTACAATTTAGTGGTGCAGGCGGACAAGCCGATACTGCTATTGGTGCAAGGAACTCTAAAAATGGACGTTCATTCATTGCATTATATTCAACTGCAATGGTAAGAAATCCAGAAACTGGCGAAAAAGAAGAAGTGTCAAAAATAGTTGCACAGCTAAAACCTGGAGCAATAGTTACTCTTCAAAGACAAGATGTTCATTACATTGTTACAGAATATGGTGCAGTTAATCTAAGTGGATGTACAGTTGCAGAAAGAGTTGATCTTTTAATTTCAATAGCTCATCCAAAATTTAGAGAACAATTATATAAAGACGCTGTTGCCTGTGGAATAATTGGCGAGAGAAAGAAGTAATATAAATGGCCTTTTTGAAATATAAGAATTATGACATTTATTACAATGTCACAGGAGAAGGTAAACCTATATTGGTTTTAAATGGTATTATGATGTCAACACTAAGTTGGGAACCATTAATGCCACAATTTGGTGCTAACAATAAAGTTATTAGACTTGATATGCTAGACCAAGGACAATCATCAAAGGCTACTTCTGAATATACTCAAGATGTTCAAGTTGAAATTATTAAGGCATTATTAGATGAACTAAAAATTGTTAAGGTAAATATAGTTGGTATTTCTTATGGCGGTGAAGTTGCTCTTCAATTTGCTGTTAAATATCAATCATATATTGATAGATTAGTTCTTTCTAATACAACAGCCTATACTTCTCCTTGGATTGCTGATATTGGAAAAGCATGGAATATTGCAGCTCAATCAGGTAATGGTGAGTCATATTACTTTACAACAATTCCAGTAATTTATAGTCCAAGTTTTTATGAGAATAAATTAAATTGGATGCGTAATAGAGAAAAGGTATTATTTCCAGTCTTTAGCAATAAAGTTTTTACAGATGCAATGATTAGATTAACAAATAGTGCGAACACTCATAATGTTGTTGATAAATTAAAAACGATTAATGTGCCGACGCTCGTAATTGGAGCTGACCAAGATTACCTTACACCTTTCCCCCAACAAGAATTGATCAATAAAGAAATTGCTAATTCAAAGTTGGTAAAAATTTGCAGTTGTGGTCACGCTTCAATGTATGAGCAACCTTTAGTTTTCACCTCATTAGTATTAGGGTTCATTAATATTAGCGAAGTAGATTTTAAGATATAGTAAGACAAGAATGCTAATTAGATGACAAAAAACCTCTTACAAGAAAACAAAGAAGGTTTTTTGTCATTTATCATGCGATTAATCATAGAAAAAGGAGATGTATGGCATGGAATTATTAGTTGGAGCAAAGGCAAGTTTAACAAAGAAAATAACTGATGCTGATGTCAGAAAGTTTTCAGAAGTATCTCTAGATACTAATCCTTTGCATTTAGATGAAGAGTTTGCAAAAACAACAATTTTTGGGCGTAGAATTGCTCATGGGATGATATCTGCAGGGTTAATATCAGCAGTACTTGCAAATAAATTGCCTGGTCAAGGTAGTATTTATTTGTCACAAGAATTGAAATTTACTGCACCAGTATTTTTAAATGATACAATCACAGCAGAAGTTGAAATTGTTGAAGAGGGGACGAAAAAAGAAAAAGGTATTTATCGTCTCAAGACAACAGTAACAAATCAAGAGGGTAAAGTTGTTACCACAGGATTTGCTGTTGCAATGAATAAAGGATAAAGGAGAATATTTATGGGATTTGAAATGACCAAAGAAATGATTGCGTTTCAAAAAATGTTGAAAGCATTCGTTGAAAATGAAGTAAAACCATTTGCACAAGAAACAGATGAAGAAGAAAAGTTCCCTGTTGAAATTGCAAAGAAAATGGGTGATTTAGGATTTTACAAGATAGTACTTCCAAAAGAATATGGTGGAGCTGGGGGTAATTATCAAATGTACTCACTAGCTGTTAGTGAAGTTGCTAAGGCATGTGCAACATCATCTACAGTACTTTCAGCACATGTTTCATTATGTATGGCTCCAATATACGAAAATGGAACAGAAGAGCAAAAACGTAAGTATTTGCCAAAACTTGCAACAGGAGAATGGCTTGGAGCATTTGGATTAACTGAACCTAATGCAGGTAGTGATGCTGCAGGACAACAAACTTTTGCTGTTTTAGATGGCGATGAATGGGTATTAAATGGTTCAAAGATTTTTATAACAAACGCAGGATATGCTCATGTCTATATAATTTTTGCAATGACTAATAAATCTTTAGGTTTAAAAGGAATTAGTGCTTTTATTGTTGAAGATGGAACCCCAGGATTTACAATTGGTAAAAAAGAATTAAAGATGGGAATTAGAGGTTCTTCAACTTGTGAGTTAATTTTTGAGAATTGTAGAATTCCTAAAGATAATATTTTAGGTCAAGAAGGTAAAGGATTTGTTATTGCCATGAAGACTCTAGATGGTGGTAGAGTAGGAATTGCCTCACAAGCTCTTGGAATTGCTCAAGGAGCTCTTGAAGAAACTATTAAATACACTAAAGAAAGAAAACAATTTAAGAAAACAATTGCTTCATTTCAAAATACTCAATTTAGAATCGCAGATTTGTTTACAAGAGTAGAAGCAGCAAGGCTTCTTGTAGAAGATGCTGCAATTGCTAAAGAAACAAAGCGTAAAGATCTAAGTATGAGAGCAGCGATGGCAAAACTTTATGCTGCCGAAACTGCAATGGAAGTTACAACAAAATGTGTTCAAATGTTTGGCGGATATGGATACACTAGAGAATATCCGGTTGAAAGAATGATGCGTGATGCAAAGATAACAGAAATTTATGAGGGAACATCAGAGGTCCAAAGAATGGTCATTGCTGGTTCCGTTCTAAGGTAAGGAGCGATAAAAAATGAAAATAGTAGTATGTTTAAAACAAGTTCCAGACACAACGGAAATAAAAATTGATCCAGTCAAAGGGACATTAATTCGTGAAGGTGTACCAAGCATTATTAATCCTGATGATAAAGCAGGTTTAGAAGCAGCGTTAACAATGAAAGATAAGCATGGTGCCGAGGTAATAGTTTTATCTATGGGGCCAATGCAAGCAGAAGAAGCTTTAAGAGAAGCTTTAGCAATGGGTGCTGATCGTGCAATTTTATTAAGTGATTTTAAGTTTGCTGGTGCAGATACACTAGCAACTTCTACAGCACTATCATATGCTTTAAAGCAATTAGATTACGATTTTGTAATAACAGGACGTCAAGCAATTGATGGTGATACTGCACAAGTTGGACCTGAGCTTGCTGAATTTCTTGATTTACCACAAATTACATATGCTGCAGGAATTGACTATAAAGGTGATGGAGTTTTCCATGTAACAAGAAAAGTAGAAGATAGAAGTTATGTATTGAAAGTAAAAGCACCTTTTGTTATGACAGTTTTGTCAGATATGAATAAACCACGTTACATGAGCGTGCCAGGTATTATTGAGGCTTATCGCGAGAAGAAAATAGATTTATGGACTGCAGATACTATAAAAGCAGATCCAGCAAGACTAGGACTTAAAGGTTCTCCAACAAAAGTTAAAGAATCATTTGCAAAAGCACTAAAACAACCTGGTCAATTATATGAAGTAGATCCACAAGAAGCGACCAAGATAATATTAGATAAACTATTAGAAAAGTTTGTATTATAGGAGGACAACAAAATGGAATTTAAAGATTACAAAGATGTTTATATCTTCATTGAACAAAGAGATGGAGTCCTTGCTGATATTTCCCTAGAGTTACTAGGTAAAGGTCGCGAGATAGCAGATAAAACACATTCAAAATTAATTGCTTTTTTACTAGGGAGCAAGATTAAAGGACTTACAAATGTTTTAGTTGCTGGTGGAGCAGATGAAGTTTTATTTGTTGATGATGCTTGTTTAGAGCACTATATAACAGAACAATATGTTCAAGCAGCGTATCACATTATTAGCAGCAAGAAACCTAATATAATTTTAATTGGTGCTACAAGTATTGGGCGCGACTTAGCTCCAAGATTGGCAGCAAGATTACATACAGGACTAACAGCAGACTGTACAAAATTAGAAGTTGAAGAAGATGGATCATTATTTTCAACAAGACCAGCATTTGGTGGCAACTTAATGGCAACAATTATTAGTCCAGATAATCGCCCTCAAATGTCAAC